>Ga0209611_10014948_pt1 | contig 10237 bp, 5 predicted proteins | sample S1TSphgellanicum_3_FD_187693 | JGI IMG/M metagenome (GOLD analysis project Ga0209611, IMG submission 187693) | Host-associated microbial communities from peat moss isolated from Minnesota, USA - S1T2_Fc - Sphagnum magellanicum MG (SPAdes) (version 2) | ecosystem: Host-associated > Plants > Peat... | reverse complement strand
TAGCACATACAAATCCTTTTGAGTGCCAACAGTCCAGCTTGTTACATAAAGATCCAAACCCTTGAAGATGTTATACCATGCGAGAAGCACTGCACCGGTTCCAAACAGCCAATGAATGAAGTACCATGGAATTCTGCTAACTTTCCCTCTCTTGGGTCTGATGACAGAAAGCAGCACTTGGATCCACACAAGCACCATGATTACCACTCCCAACTTGGTGTGCGTCATTTGATCATTCAGAGCATCAAACTTGTTGAAAGCAATTGCAACTCCAATAGTAAAGGTGATTACTCCTAGTACCTGAAGTGCAAGGTGTGCTTCGAACCACCATTTGAGTCTGTACTAACCATATCGCGACAAGAGAATTCCCACTGGGAAGAAGACACCGAATGCTGTCCACAACAACCAGCCATGGGCTTTGTACCAACCAATGGAAGTGGCGTTGCCTTCATCAGGATCAACGACGGGAGCAGGTGCTAGGCTAGCTGTTGTTTGAGCTACCACAGCATTGATCGCACAACAACAACTCATGAACATGAGAATCACCATCATCAACAAGTTGGGTAATGCCATCAGCTTGGATGTTGACCTGTAGCTCGCTAGCTAACTGCTGTATAAACAACTGAGCTGAACTTCGGCTCTTAGTGTGAAGCAAAAAGCAACGGAAGTTGGAAGTTACTGCAAATTTCTGAATTGTTTGGGTGCACACACAACAGCTATAATAACCGAAAGCAACAACGTGTTTACAAACGTAATCCGAGAAGTAGAAGGAATCAAAGATTTGGCAATTGATATCCAATATTATTGTTCCGCTTCCACACCTTGAAAGTGTCCATCAGCTCGGACAGGCGATCCTTGCCTTTGAATGAATTCAACATTATGTAGAGGCCGTACCAGCGCGTCACGATCTCCTGTTGTAGTTTGGGCGAGATGTTCTTGTGAAAGTCGCCTTGCTTTGCCGTCGTAACCACCTTCTTGCAATTGGTGATCTAGTTAAAGACGAGTGGCGCTTCTTCTTCGAACTCGTAGAACACCGGCAATCAAATGCCATTGATTTCACGCGTGCGCTTCTTCAGCATGTAGGAGATGCATGTGTCGACCTCGTGATCGACGCACGAAATGCGCGTGTACTTGGACTCCAATCCTCCCGCCTCGTCGTTGTTGGATGCATTGTCCATGTTGACAACGATCAGGTCCATGCGTATCTCGTCGTCCAGCGTGATAAACGGCTCAATGATATCGTTGAAGTTGGTCAGGATGTTCGGCGCAGTGTGCGACTCGCCATCAAACTCGCGGACTGCCAGGTTGCGGTCGTGTAATTGAAAGTACTCGTCAATATGGTGTAGCGTGACGAAAATGTACGACTTTTTGGAATCATCGTCCGTCCACAGGTCGGTGGTCGCGCCCATCATCAAACTGTCAGCGACATGGTCCTTACAGTCCTTTAGCAACGACTCAAGGGCCGAATCCTTGCGTGATTGACAATTCCGTTTGACAGTTGTCCGATCGCAAAGGACATCGTCAGCGAAAAAAGGGGTCTTCGACTCAAACCCAATGTCCAGAGCTTGTTGGATGACGCCATGAAATCCAGCGCCGCTCACGGTGTAAAACGGCCGCAAATCGAGAGCACACATATCCGACAACGCGTTCAGCATTTTTTTCTTTTGATGCGAGCTAGGCGTACCATGCTTAACGAAATGCAGGATGCCGCTCGCAGTCATGGCTGCAGCCATTTTCGACGAACATTTGTGATTGATCAGCGAACTCGTGCCGTTGCCTTTGGAGTAGGCGTACACATCTTTACAGTCGTTGCATGTCGTGAAGAACACATGGTCATTGCGGTCGTTTTTTACCATCACCAACTCGTTGGATTCTTTGTCGGTGATCCAGGAAAATTTTGTCCAGCAACCGGCGATCGACAGCAGCATAGGACCCAGAATCGGAACCCTTTTTTGGGTTGGAGCGATCATTACATGTTTTGGCATTTTGCCGTTCAGAGACTCCACGAGCCGCTTCTTCGTCTCATGCACTCCATTTGACGGTTGCGCCAACGCCATACTGGACATTGCGAACATAGCCACACCGAGACCCGCTCTAGCAAACAAACGCGCTGCCAAGATGATTGGCTGAGAATGTGCGCAGAAGTCCGCATGGGCCGCACCAGTCGCACTCGCCAGTTAGTGGTCACTTTGAACTTGGAAGCTGCCCTGGGGCAAGATGTCTCATAACGGCTGCTTTAACGTACGGTTGGCGGCTACTCACGGCCGCTCAGCCACAGCCGTAGCCAGCCGCATAATTATTAATACGTGCAACTGGCCGCACCCACCGAATGTCATAGATCTTGGCCGCAGCCAGCCACACCTGTGGCCAGCCATGGCTGCATCGCTGGTCACGGCTATGGCCAGCCGATGCCCATCACTAGTGAGTAGGTAATTAGTTACATATTTGACTATGTAAAAAACATAAGTAGGTAGTGAACATAGTGGTAGGTAAGAAGGCGGGTGCATAGGTAAGTAAGTAGGTATATAGGTAGGTAGTTGGGTTAGTACACAAGTTAGTAAGTAGAAAAGAAGTTCAAGGAGCGAGGTAGATAGGTTACTAGAGTATGTAGGCATGCAGGTAAGCAAGTTAGTAGGTAGGAAAAAAGTTACACTAGCAAGCAAGGTAAGTAGGCAAGTTAGTATGTAAAAAACAAGTTACTTTATAAAGGTGACTAAGTTTGTAAAGTATTTATGTCAATAGGGTGGTTGTGTATATAGGGTTGTTAAATAGTAATGTAGCTAGGTCAGTAAGGTAGGTAATTAATACAATGGTTAGGTTAGTAGAGAAGTTAAATTAGTATGGTATGTAGTTAACAAGATAGTTAGGTTAGTAGGGTAGATAGTTAATATAGTAGTTAGGGCAGTAGGATAACTAGTTATTAAGGTAACTTTGTTAGTAGGGGATAATTATTAAGGTACCAAGGTTGGTACAATATTTAGGAAGGTAGGAAGGTGAGTAGGGTAGCTATATGTGAGGTTAGGTCCAAGAAAAAAACAACCAAGAACAAACTAAAAAAAAAGTACAATGATCAGCAGCAAAAACAAATGGACTGTGACGAACCCCATCTGACACCGAATAAAAAAACGGAGCCCATCCAACCCCATTTGACAATGAATAAAAAAACGAAACCCATCCAGTGGACAGAACAACCAACTGGTGCATTGGTGGCTACTGGTTCACTCTGGCCATCCCGCAGGGCCTAGAAACAGTGACCATGTGACTTTGTACTCTGTCAGGAAACCTCCAATATGGGCCGCCTTCCCGACAAGTGAATTTTCTATGAAATTGACTTGTTTATTATTGGCAGGGGCCACTGGAGCTAGCTTCACGAAGAAGTTCCACTGATCGCTGAGCTGTTAGAAATAACATGCACTTGCACAATTTAGTCCAACAATTCAAATGCAAGCTCTTTGGGTTGTTGAGTGTTGACAAGTTGTCCACCAAGTACATGTTTAAGTGTGCATTGTGCCCATATGTTATTGGTTGGGATTGTGGGTTTGTTAGTTTTGTTCAATAATTTAGCAAATTGTACAAATAAATTATGCATCTGCACAAATTATCTTGCATGAACGTTAGCAAGTGCATGGTAATTGCCAGTGTCAAGGACACCAACACTGTTCTACAGCTTCACATTTAGGGTTCATTGTGCTCTTTGATGTAAGCAACCCAGAAGAAACTAGCAGCTGTGGTCACAACTCTTCAATACTCCAACATTACCAATTTTCGGTGTAGGATATGTATTATTAAGGCTGCAGTTCTGGGAATAAGGGCCCAACACAAGGCAGAATCCACCTCGCATGGGACCTAAATTCCCAAAACTGCCACATTCAAGGTCCTTATATGTTGTCCTTATAAGTTGTAACGATCTGGTAGAATTCTACCAGGTGTGATTTTGTTTGAGAAGGAGAGGCATCCAAATTACACATAAGGTTCCTCAAATTGTTTTTCGGAATATTATGCACAAGGATTTTTTGAGGAACCTGTGCATGAGGTGCCTGCTCTGTTGCAGCAGAAATATTAATGCAGGTAAGGTTCCTGCTCTGTTGCAGCAGAATTATTAATGCAGGTAAGGTACCTGCTCTGTTGCAGCAGAATTATTAATGCAGGTAAGGTGCCTGCTCTGTTGCAGCAGATTATTAATGCAGGTACGGTGCCTGCACTGTTGCAGCAGAAATATTAATGCAGGTAAAGTGCCCTTCATATATACTAAGGAATTCTATCAGTTCGTTATGTCTGTGTTATCTGATCTGATTTGGGACTAAGAGGTTACTTCGCAATCCCTCTAAACACTATAAATATTCTGTCCTAAGACATAGGTAACAGATTTCACATGACCTTTTCCACCTCTTTTAAGTCCCCTTGGTGCAAGGCACAATGGATAGGTCTTTTTGCATTTACCTGACCTCACCATTCTTCAAAATCTACATGCCCATTGAGTACTTCCACATGCCCACCATCCAAATGCAAATCCACATCCCATCCTGCTCGCAATATCAACCTCACCCAAATTCCTTCCAGGCACAACAGTCTCTAGTATCTATTGGACACATTTCATAATACAAAATAGGGGCCTTAGAGCCAAAGTTTCACATTTAGTGAGTTAAATATAGCTAGTGTTAGGCTTCACCAATAGGTGAAGATATGAGTGTAGGTGTTGGTTCACTGTCAACATTGCACTTAGGGTTTCCATTGGGCCATTGCATTGTGATCACAAATTTTTTTCCACTAGATTTTTCCAATACCATAGTACTTTATCTTCTTCAGCACTCAAATGTCAAATAGTTATTTTATTATTCAAAGTCGACTTGGCATTAAAATTGGTAGGTTATCGAATTTTTGGCTTAATACTATGCCAAAATAAAAAATATTCAACACTGTTGACTAATCATATATCCACTTAACATCCATGAAAAAATCTCATTCAAAGAGTCATGTTGCACAATTCCTCTCTTTAACACAACTCTTGGTTGCAAGTAGTAGTTACTCTTCATTACAAGAAATCATGATTCTTTTTATCAGAAAAATCAATAAAAAAAACTCCCCATGTGAGGGTTTGGGATCTTCAATTTTGGTCTAGTTGAAAGAGGGCAAAAAATTATTTTTATCTTAAATTTTTTAATATTATTTTATCTTATGTTATTTTAGGCTATTTCATTTTAGGTTATTTAAAGCTATTTTATCCTAATTTATTTTAAATTATTCTAAAATATTATATTATAACTTATATAAGCTATTATTGATTATTTTAAAATATTCCAAATTAGGCCATTATAAATTATTATCAATTATTGTACATTATGTTATTTTTGGCTATTATATCTTAAGTGACTTTTGATTATTCTAAACCATTTTATCTTCAATTATTCTTGTTTATTTTACCTTATGCTAATTTAGTTTATTTAACCCTAGGTTATTTTTGGTTATTCTATGAATTCTAAAAAAACATTTAATCCATATAGATGAACATTCTAAAAAAAATTAATTGGAGCAATGAAATGTGCAAAATGTTTCGTATTGCATAATCTGAGCTATGGATGACATATCATAGGAGAAGAGAAGAATAATTGGAATTAAAAAGTATGGGAGACAATATCTAGTCTAAATTCAAGATTATAACATTATTGTTGTATGGTAATTTCAAGATTTTTTTATAGAAGAGCTATAATGATCAAAAAGTGATGGCCCAAGTGACATATTGTAGGTACAACATTAATCAATTCTCGAAAGTGCATGTTAAAAAGAATTATAAACTTACATTGTTGAAATTTCAAGGAATTGAACTCAAGACTTTCCCCCATATAGCAAACAATCCAAACTACTGAAATATCTCAATAACATCACTACTACCCTAGTACCTCAATGCATTGAACATTAATAAATTTATTTTTTTAATTGTCACAATTTTAAAAGAATCATTGCATGAAATGTTGAAATGTTGAAATTTGATAATGGCAAGTAGGTTCAAGCAGTGATTTTTTTCAATTTTTTGATGTTGCCTCACTGCTACCATTCCAAGAGGGATTTATCATTAATTGACAACATGATTTTATAACATGTCTAAATAGGAAAAAAAGAACTAGTTAAGAGAATGCTACTACTAAAATCAAAATTCAAATGTGGTGAAATATTTTCAAAAAGAAAACTGAAATTTGGCAATCTTTTTTAGCAAAAATAGGAATTTTGCAACATAATTTTTTTAAAATTCTTCATTTTGGCAAAATGTTGGAGGAAAAAAAAAACATTGGTTCCAAGTTTCATTCACCTTCAAATTAGGCCTCTAATGTGATACAAACTAAAGAAATCAAACATGGAAATAATTCTATCCCAATGGCATAGTGGATGTTATTAACAAACATGAATGAAGGATTCATGTGAAGGCACATGCAAACAAGTGTCAAGAATGAAAAAGTGTAGCAAATTAATGGTGTGCGTCAAAATGAATGAAAAATTATTCTTTTTTCATTCATGTTGAAAAATAATTTTATAATGTAAACCCAAAACATTGAAAATTAATATTTAATGTGCTAAACTGAAATTTGAAAACTTAATTAATTATATGGCACTAAGTCGCCAAATTTGTTATTGCACAATAAACCCCCTTTATAATCACACCTTTGGTGACCATTTTTTTTGTGACACTAGTGAATTGCGATTTAAATATGTATAGGCACATTCCATATAAACCCTTACAAGATTGTCACTATAGACAAAAACAAATTTACAAAACAACCTTTCTATGCTAGAATAAAGGTGCCAATTGATTAAATTTCTTACATGGGTTATTCTAAATTCTACTATGCATTATTAAACTTGAAGAAGGTTGTTATGACTTTTACCTTGTTTTAACGTGACAATTTACATTGAGTTTGAGCTCCTTAACTATTAGCTTGTGTATCTTGTCAATTAGATTCTTCTGATTAAAATTTTCTGCTTTCTTAGCAAGTTTGTATATCTTTTGCTTGTCTACATGAGAAGGTTGTTTTTTTTCTTCTTTTCAATTAAATTCATTGTTGTTTGTTTGCACAAATTGAACACAAAGCAACACTAACCTTGCCAAACTACAATTTACAAAACCTTAATATTTATCCTAAATTTTCTCTCATTATAATCACATTTACAAAAAACCTTTGCAAATATTTTGTGCTATTAATAAGTGTGACAGTGATTCTAAAAAATAGTGTTTCTTAATAAAATGGATGGTTACCAAAAATTGTGACAAACAAGAATGTGATTAAAATGGGGTGATTATAAAGGGGGTTTATTGTACTATGATAAGTAGAAAATAATGGTTGTCATTTCACCTCTAGTGTTTGGTGGGTAAGTCCCATGGGTATAATAAAAGATAAATACATATCTTACCTTACTCCATCTTTACTTTACTAGTTGGTATATAATTTGAGGTTTACATTTACTTATGAGAGGGTAATTGTTTTGAAACATGTAAAAAAAGGTATAATATGCCAAATTCATTTTGTGGTATATATGCACTTCCATATTGTGGAATGCATGCACAATTGTGATTGCTGTTTGAATATATATTTTTGTGATATTTTATTTATGATAATTGCATTAATTATCTTGAACAAACTTTTTACCATATGCTCTTGGAACCATTTTTAATTTAACTACCGTTTGTCATATAAAAATGCTTTTATTGTGTTTTTAAAACTTTTGATTGATTTAATTTTGATTCTAATTTTGATTTGATTTGTTTATTTGTTTTATAACATGTTTCAAACTTCACATGTTCATGTTTACAATGCTAATTACACAAGTAACCATCTTTCTTCACTTCCAAATGTGCCATATACTTATGTAGATATTTTTATTTACCTTACATTTACTCACTTATGCATACATGAGTGAAATGATGAAATATTTATCCCAAGGTAAATATTTGTCATTGATTTTTCATTACTCAGCTTGATAATTTTGCACAACTTATATACCCTTACCATTACTTTGTTTTTTCCCAACAATGATGTTCTTTCCATGAATTGCTTCCCCATTGTTCATTTCGAGAAACCATCATGGGAAGTAGATGACTTCTGTGATACCTTCTCTTTACAACTTGGCCCCACTTCCCCAAGAAAGTTGCCCAAGGGAGAAATAAAAGTTGGAACCAAAGGGATATTGATCACATTTTCACTGCAGAACTTGCTAGGCCTTATAATTTTTCAAAGGTTAGACAATGATGAATGAGCCTGGGGAAACACTACTAAAAATGGTAGAAAATACATGAGTTAAGACATAGGGTGCAATATATTCGTTGTCGGGTAAAAATTATAAGTTAATTAGTTAAAAATAGAATATATTTTATTTAAGTAATCAATTTAATTATAAAATAAGGTATATAATAATTTGAAATATGAATTATAATTAATATATGATGGCTTTAATATGTATATATTAAAAAATTAGGTTACAACAAGATGATAAAAAAAAAAGTTGCAAACTTATCTCATATTGTAATACTTGGGTGGCTTTGGCATAAATTAAATTATATTCAACTTTCTCAAAATGTTCAGAAAAAATTCAACCCTTTCAACCAAAATTTTCAAAAACACATTGAAGTTGTCAACTACTCTTGAACTAGAGAACCTCCATGACCAAATTAGTTATTGTATATCCATTTGACCACTGACACAATGAAATATCTTTAAGATGCTTATGAATACTACTAAATATATTACACATATGTTGAAATTTTCAGAATTAAAAAGGTAACTACCAAACCAGAAATTATGGATTAATTTAATTGTTTCGTAGAGAACTACTAAAGCCGCCCAGTTACTATGATAATCCCTAAAAATGGTTGTTTGACACACATAGATCTCAAACTTTATACTAAGTGTCCTTCCCAGGTGAATGAGTCACTACATTTTTTTCGTTGTTTCATTCTTTGTACAAGTTCAACTTATCAATTTTTCATCCGTGTCATAATTTTTATTTTCAATTTTTCATCCACTGTGCAATTTTTCTTTCCAACTTTCCATTCACTTTGTAACCTTTTTTTATTATTTCATCCATGGTGCAAATTTAATTACCAAATTTTCATCCTTTATGCAATTTTCATTCATCATGCAACTTTCCTCCATATTTTTAATCTATTGTATGTGCTACCAAGACAAAAAAAAACTAATTATTTCACATAAATTGACTATTGGTGAAATTTTCAAACTTTTAAATGATATCAACATCCTCTAAAAAGAGATTTGTGAACAACAAATGCTCCCCAGTTATTCCCCAACCATTGTGTTGCTTGGCTATTGTGATTCCTAGTGGAACACACCCAGTGATAAAATGGTTAATCATGTTCCTTTTTTTGGCCTTTGCCTTTCCTTGAGACAACACAACCATTTGCTATGGGATGGGTTATTCAATTCCTTTTTATTTTTCCCAAATGAAAGTCTACCCTAACCTTTGCCATTTCTCAAGTAATGAGACCATTTCATGAAACACGTGTCATGCAACACATTTGCCTTGGGGGAAAACCTATTTCCTAGGGAATGGTTATTCATTTTCCTTCTTACTCCGTGGATGAAAGTCTACCTAGCCTTTTCCATTCCCCAAGTTAACATAACCATTTCCCAAAGAAATCTCTAGGCAACAGATCTATCCCAAGGAAAAGCCATTCACAAAGGCAACACAACCATTTCTCGATTTACTGATCAATAACAAAACCATATCATAGGGAATGGATGTTCATTTCTTTTTGCACCTGATGAAAGTCTACCTTCACTTTTGCCAATCCCCCAGTTCACACCACCTTATTCCCAAAACAACTACCTTGCCCTAAGGTCAATTTTGACATTAAGTAATCCTCAAAATAGTGAAATGAAATTTTGTGAAAATATGAAGTTGACATGTTGAAAATAATCATAATTATCATAGGCTACACTCTGAATAATTTCACTACTCATATCACAATATTATAGTAGATGATGAAAAAATACATATAATTTCAAAATTTTAAAATGAATATTTTTTGAAAAGAAAATGATTATTCATTTTGTCAATGTGGAAACTGACCCTAGGCTACGTTATCATACAACACATTTGCCCCAACAAAAATGCAAGACAACCAGTTCCTTATGAATGTTCATTTTCCTTTTTGTTGGATGAAAGCCATTTGAGATGAAGGTGGAGATGGCAAAGTGATTTCACACAAGAAAAACAGAAGTGATCAACTCTC
>Ga0209611_10014947_pt1 | contig 10238 bp, 5 predicted proteins | sample S1TSphgellanicum_3_FD_187693 | JGI IMG/M metagenome (GOLD analysis project Ga0209611, IMG submission 187693) | Host-associated microbial communities from peat moss isolated from Minnesota, USA - S1T2_Fc - Sphagnum magellanicum MG (SPAdes) (version 2) | ecosystem: Host-associated > Plants > Peat... | reverse complement strand
GCCGGCCGCCGTGCCCGAGGCGTTGCACATGACGCTCGCCGCCTACGCCGCGACCGGCATGGCCGTGGCCGGGATTCATGCGCTGCTCTATCTCCGCGACCCGTCCAACGCCTTCCACCGGATGGCGCTGACCGTGGCGCTGCTGGTCGGCGCGCCGGCGGCCCTCCTGCAGCCGATCTCGGGCGATGTCAGCGCGCGCTACATCGCGCGGTGGCAGCCGACGAAACTCGCGGCGATGGAGGGGCAGTTTGCGACCGAGCGCGGGGCGCCGCTCCGCATCGGCGGCATCCCCGACGAACGCACGCACACGACGCACTACGCGATCGAGATCCCCGACGGGCTCTCGCTGATGGCGTTCCACGACCCGCACGCGACCGTCCAGGGCCTCGATGCCGTGCCGACGAAGAACTGGCCGGCGGTCGATGTCGTCCACTTCGCCTTCCAGCTCATGGTCGGACTCGGCTCGGCGATGGCCGTCGTCGCGCTCTGGGCGCTCTGGCGCATCGTGCGCCGCACGGGCGTCGCGCGCGACCGGCGGCTGCTCTGGGCACTCGCGCTCTCGGCGCCGTTCGGGTTCATCTGCATCGAGGCCGGGTGGACGGTGACCGAGGTCGGGCGCCAGCCGTGGGTCGTCTACGGCGTGCTGAGGACGGCGGACGCCGTGACGCCGATGCCGGGTCTGATCGTGCCGTTCGTGACGTTCACGCTGCTCTACTGCATGCTGGGCATCATCGTCTGCTATCTCCTCTACCAGCAGGTGCTGAAGAGTCCGCGCGCGGTCGAGGGCACGACGGCGGCGCGCATCCGCGCCGCCGCGTGACTCCGGTCCGGCGTCGGCGAGTCGGAGCCGGCGCCCCGTGACTGCGGTGGCGGCGGCGCCCCCGGTCCTCGTCCTGATCGTCGCCGGGATCATGGCGGTCTCGATCAACGCGTACGCGCTGCTCGCCGGGGCGGACTTCGGGGGCGGCGTCTGGGACCTGCTGGCCTCCGGTCCGCGCCGCGACCGCCAGCGCGAGCTGATCGCCCACGCGATCGGCCCGATCTGGGAAGCCAACCACGTCTGGCTGATCATCGTCGTCGTGGTGCTCTTCACCTGCTTCCCGCCGGCGTTCGCCGTCCTGAGCATCGCGCTGCACATCCCGCTGACGCTGATGCTGATCGGCATCGTGCTTCGCGGCTCGGCGTTCACGTTCCGCACGTACGACAGCCGGCGCAGCGCGGTCCAGCGTCGCTGGGGACTGATCTTCTCGCTCGCGAGCATCGTCACGCCGGTGCTGCTCGGCATCCTCGTCGGCGCGATCGTCTCCGACGGCGCGGGCCTCGCCGCCGAGCATCTGACGTGGGGGTTCGTCGACGCCTTCGTGCGGCCGTGGTGGACGGCGTGGGGGGTGGCGATCGGCGTGCTCGCGCTCGCGCTGTTCGCCTTTCTGGCGGCGGTCTACCTCGCCGTCGAGGCCGGAACGGACGTCGCCCTGCAGAACGATTTCCGGCAGCGCGCGATCGCCGCGTCGATTCTTGTGGTCGTGATCGCGTGGGTGGCGATCCTCCTCGCGCGGTCGACCGTGCCGCGCGTCTACACGACGCTGATGGCCTCGCCGGCAGCGCTCCCGCTGCAGATCGCGACCGCCGGCAGCGGCCTCGTGGCGCTCGCCGCACTCGTCGCGCGTCGCTACCTGATCGCGCGCGCGGCCGCGGCCGCCGAGGTCTCGCTCGTCGTCTGGGGGTGGGTCGTCGTCCAGTATCCGTTCGTGGTGCCGCCGCACCTGACGCTGGCCGGCGCCGCGGCCTCGTCGGCGACGCTCCGGCCGATCGTCGTCGCGATCGCCGCCGGCGCCGTCGTCCTGCTCCCGTCGCTCTGGTATCTCTTCCGCGTCTTCAAGGGCGCGGACTCCGCGTTCGATCGCGTCGAGCACGGCCACTGAAGGCACTCGGGGGCGAGCGAGAGATCCGACGCGCACCGGCCCCTCGCGCCGCGTCACTTCTGATATCCGGCGACCCGAACTGCCGTGATCCGACCGCGGCGCTCGCATCGCAGCGGTTGAAGTCGGGCGCTTCCGGTGCGGCGTCTAGCGTGTCCCGCTCGCGACGCAGCGTCTGGAGCGGGTCCCTTACTGCGGCAATGCGATGTCGCAGGACGGCAAAGCGCTGGCTCGTTCGGAGCAGCAAGCCCGAAGTTCGCGTCAAGACGATGCACAACGGCACAAAGCGCCCGCCGTTTGCGAGCGCCAAACCCATAGGTCCCGCGCGAGGGGTACCCCAAGCGCCCCCCACCCACCGCTCGCACCGCGTCAAACCGATGCGCGACGTCACAAAGCGCCCGCCGTTTGCGAGCACCAAACCCATAGGTCCCGCGCGAGGGGTACCTCGAGCTCCCCCGCCCGCCGCTCGCCGCTCGCCACTCGCCGCTCGCGCCGCGTCAAATTGATGCGCGACGCCGCACTCCCAGGCCCCCGCGCGCGCCGACCCGGCCTCGACGTCCCGGTCAGTCCCCGACGCGACGGCGGCGCGACGCCGGACGGAGCGGCAGTTCGGGGAGCGGATCCCGCAGCGGCGGAAACTCGCCGCTCAGCCGATCCAGTTCGTTCGCAAACGCGTCGACCTGGTCGTGATCGATCGCGTCATCGGTGATCGCGCTGCGCCGCAGGTAGAGGAAGAGCAGGATCCCGGCGAGCCCCGTCAGCGCGAGACCGAGCACATCCTCGTAGCGCCGCATGTGCATCATCACGATCTCGGCCGATCGGCCAAACGCCCAGCCGACGACCGTGAAGAGACTCGACCACGTGAGCGCGCTGACGCCGCTCCCGACGATGAAGACCAGCACCGGCACGTGCGCCGCGCCGCAGGCGATCGGCAGCGTCACGCGGAGCCCGTAGGCGTATCGCACCGCAAGCGAGGCCCGCCACGGGCGCCGCCGCACGACCATCAGGGCGCGGGTGAACGGCCGCGCAAAGGTCGGGAACCGCCGCCTCAGCCAGACCCCGCGCCACTGGCCGACGTAATACAGCAGCAGACTCGCGATCCACGTCCCGAGAAAGACGCTGATCGCCACGCGAATCAGCTCGAGATGGCCCGTGTGGGCCGCAATGCCGCCCGTGACCGGCGCCAACTCCTCGGTGATGAAGCTGAACGCCCCGAGGGTGATGTACGCCCAGAAGGGGGAAAGGTGGTCAAAGAACGCGAACACCCCCGGAATCTAGCCCACGCACGCGTCGCGGCACGCCCGCGCCCGAGGCCGTATCAGGGCGACATCGGGAGCCCGGCCGCGGCGGCACCCCACGGCAATGGCTGACTTGCTTCGCTCGCACCCCGCGGATTGTCTCCTCCACATCTCCCCTTTCAAAGGATCCGCGGTGAAGGCAGCACTGGTATGGGCCCCGGCGTGCGCGCTCGCCGTCGTGGCGTCCGCATGCAGCAGTGACAACTCCGGCTTCAATCCCCGCACGGCCAGGGGTCCCGACGCGAAATGCGTCCAGGGTGAACTCGCCGTCGGCACGACGGTCACCGGCGATCTGAGCGCCGCGACCGCGTGCCTCTATCCCCAGGCGTTCGACTCGGCCGCCACGTCGCTCAACGTCTCGTACAATTTTGGCGGCGCGAAGGGGAAGGGCTATCTGATCTCGATGCAGTCCGACTTCAGCGAGCAGCTGACGCTCATCGGCAACGTCGCCGGCGTCGCGACGACACTCGCCTACGCCGACTACGACGAGCCAAACCAGGCCACGCTCTTCTTCGTCCCGCCGGCGAATACGGGGTACTCGATACGCGCCGGGACCGACGATAGCAGCGCGGCCGACACCGGCGCCTTCACCGTGCGAGCGCAGTCGTGCAAGGTGCCGCTGCCCGCGATCGCGGGGTCCGATTCGATCACGCACACCGACGCGGTCGGACCCGGCGACTGCACGGTGCCGGAAAGCGACTACGAGGGCAACGACAGTTCGTTCGTGCACATCTACCAGATCCAGGTCGACGCCGGCGAGTCGCGCTCGATCACGCTGGTCGCGGCCGACAGCTCGCTCGCCTACGATGCGGGCGGGCCCGGGTTCGACCCGTATGAGTACTTCGGCAACGGCGCCGATGATTACGACGTGACGAACGAGACCTTTACGCTGGGCGCGAAGACGGAGGGCGGCCTCTACACGCTCATCGTCGGCACGACCGCGTACACCGACGCGTCCGAGGGCTACACGATCACGGTCGGGCCCGAGTCGCTCACGCCATCGCGTGTGCCATCCGCACGCCCGCCGCGGCACCTCGCCGCCAAGATGCTGCGCCTGCACCACCGCTAGTCACTCGGCGTCACCCCGGGGAGCCAGACGCCCGGGGTGACGGCCGGGCCCTAGTCGTCTCCCGGAGCCCCTTCCGGGATCCCGCGCGGCGCCGACCGCGGCGCCACGCCATGCGGCCCCGCCACCGGCGCCCCGTGCCCGCCCCCGACCCGCTGCGCCCGCCCCAGCCGCGCCAGCGTCCACGCCCGCGTGTCGTCCAGGATCTCGTAGAACGTCGGGATCACGAGCAGCGTCAGCAGCGTCGACGTGATCACGCCGCCGATGATCGCCCGACCCAACCCCTTCCGGAAGTCGCCGCCCTCGCCGGCCCCGATGGCGACCGGGATCATCCCCGCGACGAGCGCAACCGTGGTCATCATGATCGGCCGGAGCCGGATCCGACCGGCCTCGACCAGCGCGTCCCGCGTCGACAGCCCGCGCGAGTTCCGCGCCCAGATCGCGAAGTCGATCAGCAGGATCGCGTTCTTCGTCACGATCCCGAAGAGCAGGATCACGCCGATCATGCTCATGATGTCGAGCTGCCCGCCCGGAAAGAGCAGCGCCAGCACCACCCCGATCAGCGACAGCGGCAGCGACAACATGATCGCCAGCGGATCGAGGAACGACCCGAACTGCACCACCAGGATCAGGTACATCAGCAGGATCGCGAGCCCCAGCGCCGCAATGATGTCGCCGAAGACCGAGCTCTGGTCCTTCGCCTGCCCGCCCTGCGACAGCCGCACGCCGGGGGGAATCGGCAGCGCGCCGACGAGACGCGCGATATCCCCGTTCACCTGCGTCAGCGACCGCCCCTGCAGATTCGCGCCGACCGTGATCACCTGGTCGCGGTCGAAGTGCTCCACGGCAGCCGGCCCCGGCTTGTCGCTGATCGTCGCCACGGCGCCCAGCGGCACCGTCGTCGTCCCGCCGGCCGCCCCGTTCAACACCAGCGGCAGCTGCTCGAGATCGGTGATGTTCGTCCGCGACGCGGCGGCGAGCCGCACGGTGACGTCCCGCGTCCGCCCCGTCGGATCGACCCAGTCGCTCGCATGCACGCCGGCAAACGCCGGCCGGAGCGACTGCGCCACGTCGGCCACCGAGACGCCCAGCGTCGCCGCCAGGCCCCGATCGAGATCGATGTGGAGCTCCGGCCGCTCCCCCTTGTTCGACAGCCCGACATCGGTGGCGCCAGGCACGCCCCGCACCACCGCGGCGATCTGGCCCGCAAACCGCGACAGCGTCGCGTAGTCGTTCCCGCGCACCTGGATCTGGATCTGCTTGACGTTGCCGCCGAACCCGTCGGCATAGATGTACGCCGTCACGCCGCCGACGGTCGCCAGCTCGCGACGCATCGTCGCGGCCAGCGCCGTCTGCGTCACCCGACGATCGGCCTTCGGCACCAGATGCACGTCGATCAGCCCTTCGTCGACCGCCCCCGACCCGGCGCCGTTGCCGACCGTCGCATACGTGTACGCGACCTCGGGATGCGCCCTGAGCAGCCGATCCAGCTCCTGCATCTTGATCCGGATGTAGTCGAGATTCGACCCGGCCGGTGTCTCCACGCCGACCACGAACTCGGCGCGGTCGCTGTCCGGCACCAGCCCGGCGCGACCGATCGCGACCTGCAGCGCGATCGCGCCGACGAACGACCCGACGGCGATCGCGACCATCCACCACCGGTGGTCGAGCGCCCACGCAATCACCCGCGTGTAGCGATCCGCCTGCCGGTCAAACCAGTGGTTGAACCGCTCGAGCGCCCGCGCCACGACGTTCCGCCGCACCCCGGGCTCGATCGCGGGATCGGGCCAGTACGCCGACAACATCGGATCGAGCGAGAACGAGACGAAGAGCGAGACCAGCACCGCGCAGGCGATCGTCAGCGCAAACGGCTTGAACCACTGCCCCGACAACCCGCTCATGAACGCGACCGGCGCAAAGACCGCGACGATCGACAGCGTCGTCGCCGTCACCGCCAGCCCGATCTCGTTCGTCCCCGTATGCGCGGCCGTGAAGTGGTCCTCGCCCAGCTCGACATGGCGCACGATGTTCTCGCGCACGACGATCGCGTCGTCGATCAGGATGCCGATCGCCAGCGACAGCCCGAGCAGCGACATCGTGTTCAGCGTGAACCCGCACGCCCAGACGGCGATGAACGCGGCCAGCGTCGACACCGGCAGCGCGAGCCCCGTGATCACCGTCGACCGCCACGAATTCAGGAAGAGAAAGACGACGAGCACCGTCAGCAGCGCGCCCTCGAGCAGCGTCTCCTCGACGTTCTGCACCGAGTGCCGCACCCGCACCCCGGCATCCGCGACGAGGCTCAGCTTCACCCCCGGCGGCAGCGACGCGCGGATCCCCTCGAGCTCCGCCCGCACGGCGTCGGCGACCCGCGTCGTGCTCATCCCCTTGCTCTTCGTGATGTCGAGCCCGATCCCCGGCCGGCCGTTGTACAATGCCAGCGACCGCGACTCCACCGCCGTGTCCTGCACGTCGGCGACCTGCCCCAGCCGGATCAGCTGCCCGCCACGCTCGGCGACGACCAGCCGCAGGAAATCCTGCGGGCTCTCCAGCCGCCCGTTGAGCCGGATCGTCCGCTCCGTCAGCGTCCCCGTCACGCTCCCGACCGGGGCAGCGAGGTTCTGGCTGTTCAGCGCGTTCACCACGTCCGCGACGCTCAGATGCGCGGCCTGCAGATCCCTCGGCCGCACGTTGACCGCGATCGTCCGGTCGTCGCCGCCGGCGACCGTCACCTGCGCGACCCCGGGGATCCCCCGCAACCGCTTGGTGATCCCGGGATCCGCGATGATCGTCAGCTCCGGTGGCGACATCGCGTCCGACGTCAGCGCCAGCGACACGATCGGCAGATCGGCAAACCCGACCTTCTTCACGATCGGCTCCCGCATCTCCGTCGGCAGCTTGTCGCGAATCTCCGAGATCGCGTCCCGCACATCCTGCGACGCGGCGTCGACGCTCTTGTTGAAGTTGAACGTCAGCGTCATCTGCGCGAACCCGTCGGTCGCCGTCGACGCGATGTCCTCGAGCCCGGGAATCCCGTTGAACTGCTCCTCCATCCGGTCGATCACCTCCCGCTCCACCTGCTGCGGCGAGGCGCCGGGATACGCGACCGCGACCGTGATCAGCGGGTTCGTCACGTCGGGGAACTCGTCCGTGTCCAGCTTCACGAGCGCAAAGAGCCCGAACGTCACCACCGCGATCATCACCACCGTCGTGACGATCGGACGCTTGATGGCAAAATCCGAGATGAACACGGCCGACCTACCGGGGGACGCCGCGGATGCTGTCGTCCGTCGGCGCGCCCGTCACCCGCACGTGCGCGCCCGGGGCCAGCGCCTGCGCCTGGCCGAGCAGCAGCGTATCACCCGCGGCGACCCCGCTCGTCAGCTCGATCCGCTCGTCCGGGTCGTCGCGCACCCCGAGCCCGACCTCCACCCGCTCCACCACCCCGTGCCGCACCCGCAGCACGCTCGGCCGCAGGTTGCGCAGGTCGATCGCGGCCAGCGGCACCACCAGCCCGCGCACGCTCGCCGTCACCACCCGACCCGTCGCAAAGAGCCCGCCGACCAGCGCGTTCCCCGGGTTCGGCAGCTCGGCGTAGACCACCACCTGCTGCGTCGAGGCGTCGGCGACCGGGTTGATCCGCGTGATCCGCCCGTCGAACGCGCGCGTGCCATAGCCGTTCAGCGTGAACGTCACCGGCTGCCCGACATGCACCGATCGGATCCGCTCCGCGGGGACCTGCGCCTGGAGCTGCAGCACCGAGGGATCGACCACGCCATACATCGGCGTCCCGACCTGCACGACATCGCCGACACTCACCGACCGCGCACTCACCACCCCCGCAAACGGCGCCCGCACCTCCGTCCACGCGAGCTGCTGCTCGGCCTGCGCCAGCGAGGCCCGCGCGTTGTCCAGCGCCGCATGCGACTGCGCGGCCTGCTGCACCGCCGACTCCCGATCACGCTCCGCGACCGCGCCGGCCGCGAGCAACGTGTCGTACCGCCGCTGCTGGGCATCCGCATACCGCGCCGCGATCTCCGACGACGTCACCGCCGATGCGGCCGACCGCTCGGCATCGCGGATCGCCGTCGCGTCGATCCGCGCCAGGACCGCGTTCGCCGCCACCGCCTGCCCGCCTTCGGCGCGCGTCTCCAGCACCGACCCCGAGACCTGCGCCCGAAGCTGCGCCGTCCGCACGGGACTCAGCACCCCCGACATCACCGGCCCCTCGCGCACGAGATCCATCGCCACCACCGCGACGTTCTCCGCGCCAAGATCCGTGACCGGCGTCCGCACCGCGGCATCCGCCTCGTGCCCGCGACTGCATGCGCCGACCCCGCCAGCCAGGAGCCCGAGCCCCACGAGGCGCACGACCCGCGCCCACCGCCCGGTCATGGCGTCGTCCCGCCCGTCGGCGTGTTCGGCTGCCCGCTCGACGGCGTCGGGTTCGTCGGCGTCGACTGTGTCTGGATCTGCGTCGTCGTCGCCGGCGACGCGCCGCCCGAGGCGCTCCCCTGCGCGCCGCTCGCCGCCGCGCTCGCGCCGGCGCTCGCCTGGCTCTGCGACACCGGCAGGTCGCGCAACAGCGCCGCACGCACGCGCGCCACCTGGAGGTTGCGCGCCGCCTGCGCGCGATTGGCCAGCGACTGCTGCAGCGAGAGACGCGATGACGTCAGTTCGACGAGCGTCGACAACCCTTCGCGATAGCGCACCTCCGCAATCTGATAGGCGCGCTGCGCCTGGTCGACCGAACTCGCCGTCGCCGACCACGTCGCTGACGCTTCCCGCAGGTTGGCCAGCGCCTGGCGGGCATCGAGCGCCGCCAGGTCGCGCTCCTGCCTGAGCCGCGACCGCTGCTCGGTCAGGTTGGCCTCGGCCACCAGCACGTCGCCGTGCGTCTTGAACCCGTTGAAGATCGGCACCGCCGCGCCGACCGTCACCGACCAGTTGTTGAGGAAGCTGTTCCACGCCGGCAACCCGCCCGCGGGATACGCGACCCGCGAGTACGCCGACGTCAGGACCACCGACGGCAGATACTCGGCACGGTTCTCCGTCAGCAGCGCCTCGTACTCGCGCACCGTCAGCGCCTGCTCGCGCACCGACGACCGCCGATCGGTCGCCGTGTCGGCGATCGCGTCGGCCGCCGCGGCCGGCGCGCTGTCGCCGAGCGCGGCGAGATGCACGTCGCCCGGGAGATCGGCGCCATCGGCGACGCCGGTCGTCAGGCCGAGCGGGGCGTCGAGCGGCAGCTTCAGCAGCTGCTTCAGCTTGTAGTACGCCTGATCGCGGTCGTTGCGGCGCTGCAGCACGACCGGCACCTGGTTGTCCCGCGTCACCTGCGACTGCAGCAGATCGTACTCCGACTGCGTGCCGATCCGCCGCCCGAGCCGCGCCTGCTCGAGCGTCCGCTCGTCCTGCGCCAGCGTCGAGTCGGCGATCGTCACCAGCGCGTCGTCGAGCGTCGCGTCGTAGTACGCCTGGGCGACATCGTAGACGACCTGCGCGCGCTGCGCACCGACCTCGATCGTCGCCGACTCCCGGGGCGCCGACGCCGCCGCCTGCGCGGCGAAGAGCTGGCCGTTGAACAGCGTCTGCGAAAACGAGAGCCCGAGCTGATACGAGTTCGGCGCGCCGAACCCGACGCTGCCAAACGCGTTGCCGATGCTGCTCCCGGTGCAGCTCTGCACCTGCGCCAGCGCGGCCTGCCGCTGCGCGGCCGTCGCGTTCGTGTCCAGCTGCACCGTGCAGAGCTGCACGTCGCGCGCACTCGGCGCCTCGAACGCCGGGTTGCTCACCAGCGACTGGTACTGGCTCTTGAGCGTGCGCGCATAGCTCGCGTTCCCGGCGAGCTGCGGGTAGAAGCTCGCCCGCGCCTGCATCACCTCGCCCCGCGCCCGCGTCACGCCGGCCCGGGCGATCGCCACGGCGTCGCTCTGCCCGAGTGCGCGCGAGACG
>Ga0209611_10014946_pt1 | contig 10238 bp, 9 predicted proteins | sample S1TSphgellanicum_3_FD_187693 | JGI IMG/M metagenome (GOLD analysis project Ga0209611, IMG submission 187693) | Host-associated microbial communities from peat moss isolated from Minnesota, USA - S1T2_Fc - Sphagnum magellanicum MG (SPAdes) (version 2) | ecosystem: Host-associated > Plants > Peat... | reverse complement strand
GGGGATGGCCGTTGTTGCCGGCGCCGTATACGTGCCCAGCAGCGTTCCGTTATCGAAGAACGAGACCGTGCCAGTGACAACGGTGTTCGTCGGGTAGTTCGGAACGACCGTGGCCGTGAGCGTGATGGACTGCCCGCTGGTGGAGGGGTTGGCCGACGAGGCGAGGGCGGTGGACGTAGCGGCCAGCTTAGCCGCATTCACGATCTGGTAGAGGGGATTCGCATTGATGGAGGCGTAGTGTGCATCGCCGCTGTAGAGGGCGGCGATGGTGTTGCTGCCCACGCCGAGCGTGGAGGTGGTGACGGTGGCGACTCCGCTGGCGTTGAGCGTGACGGTGAACCGGTTTCTGAAGCTGGCGGTGCTGTTCGAGACGCGCTGGCATCCGGACCTGCATGACGCGCGCTATGTGATCACGTACGCGCCGAACAACGGGCTGACGCGGGTGAGGCTGGAGCGGATTTTCATCGATTATGAGCCGATTGGCGTGGTGGCGGCGTGGGACGAGGAGACGCGCGGAGAGGGTCGCGTGACGGTGACGATGCGGCTGCCGCGCCTTCATATGTACGATTTGCTGGCGGACGTGGCCGATGTGGCGGACGTTACGTCGGTGGTGCGCGAGCGCTATGACAAATGCGCCGGAACCGAGGAGCTTTCATGAAACGCAAAAAGTTGATCAAGTACGTCCGGCCCTACGAGGTGACGGGCGGGAAGAAATTCCGGCTGGATGATTTTTCGCCGGGCGACAAGGGGCACTTCAAGGGCAGCGATGACGAGGGCGGCGAGGAGGCGAAGAAGCTGCTGCACGCGGGGATCGGGAAGATGAGCGAGCTGCAGGAGCTGCTCTACGCGCAGAATCGCTGGGCGGTGCTGCTGATTTTCCAGGCGATGGATGCGGCGGGCAAGGATGGGACGATCAAGCACGTGATGTCGGGGATCAATCCGCAGGGGTGCCAGGTGCATTCGTTCAAGGCGCCGTCGCCGGAGGAACTGGACCACGATTACCTGTGGCGCTCGAACCTGGCGCTGCCGCAGCGGGGGCAAATCGGCATTTTCAACCGGAGCTACTACGAGGAGATGCTGGTGGTGCGGGTGCACAAGAAGATACTGCAGGCGGAGCGGATGCCGGAGTCGCTGGTGACGAAGAAAATCTGGAAGCAGCGGTTTGAGGATGTGCGCAACTATGAGCAATACCTGTCGCGCAACGGGGTGGTGGTGCGGAAGTTTTTCCTGCATGTGTCGAAGGGCGAGCAGAAGCGGCGGTTCCTGGCGCGGCTGGACAATCCGCTGAAGCACTGGAAATTTTCCGCGGCGGACTTGAAGGAGCGCGGGTATTGGGACGATTACCAGGGGGCGTACGAGGACATGATCGGCGAGACGGCGAGCAAGGAGGCGCCGTGGTATGTGGTGCCGGCGGACCACAAATGGTTCACGCACCTGGTGGTGGCGGCGGTGGTCATCGAGACGCTGGAGTCGCTGGGGCTGACGGTGCCGAACCTGAGTGAGGAGCAGCGCGAGGAACTGGAGAAGGCGCGGAAGGTTTTGGGGAAATGAGGGTAGCCCGCGACCTCCGGGCGGGGCGAGGTTGACGTGGTCTAGTCTAGGCTGACCTGCGAGAATCGAGGGGACCGGTGCCCGGAGGTCACGGGCTACCACGGAATTTTGAGGCGACACCTCCTGCATCGTCCCCCGGTGGAAATCGGAGGACGATCACAGCCAGCCGGAACTACTCGACGTACCGAGTCAGCGGCATCGCCTGCGTTTTGCGGACGATTTCACTGACGTCGATGAACAGACGCGCAGTCTCCGTGGCCCCCTTGTTGATCTTCCGAACGGGCCGTAGGGAGCCTGTCTTGGAATGAACTTGAGCGGGTTTAGGTGTCATGGTTGTCAATAGTTAGCAAGCACCGTACCAAAAACAGCCCCCTAAATAAGCACCGGAAATTTTCTATGCAAATGACGAATTTTTAAGCGCTTGCAAGAGAGTATAATTTTCTATTTTTTATGTATAAGTCTTAAAAAGGTTAAACCGGTTTCGCCATAGGATTTTTGCCGGACGACTTCCCAAGCGCCGGCATCTTCGAGGCGTTGCTGGGCATAATGTTCCCATACAAAGTGACCAGATGAGCTAATATAGCCAATTAGCTGCGCTAACAGGGGGTCGTGGTCGAGGAGGCCGCGCTCCTTGGTATACGGAGGGTCGGCGAAGATGAGGTCGAACTTGAGCGCGCTCGGCGTGGCGAGAAAGGTGGAGACGTCGCCGAGGCGGACGTCGCCTTGCAGATGGCAATGCGCGAGGTTGTCGCGGATGCATTGGACGGCTTCGCGGTCCTGCTCGACGAAGGTGCAGGAGGCGGCGCCGCGGCTGAGGGCCTCGATGCCGAAGGAGCCGGTGCCGGCGTAGAGATCGAGCACGCGCGCGCCGGGGATGAGCTCGGCGAGGCTGGAGAAGATGACCTGACGGATGCGGTCCTGCGTGGGGCGAAGCTGGTGGCGCTTGGGCGACTTGAGGTGCAGGCCGCCGGCGCTGCCGGAGATGACGCGGAGAGGCATGCTGGAAGGGTAAAGGGCAAAGGGTGGCGGGGACGTCGGCGCTCGATCAATCCCACTGCAACGTGGCGCAGGGCTTGTCGGGCGCGGTGTCGTGGAGGCGGACGTGGCCGCGGCCGACTTGGGTGAGTTTCGCGCCGACGGTGCCGCGGGCCTGGGCCGGGCTGTTGCAGTCGGCGCTCAAGTGGCCGAGATAGAGGTCTTCCATCAGGTCGGTGACGACCTCGGCGGCGACTTCGGCGGCGGCGTCGTTGGAGAGATGGCCGTGGCGGGAGAGGATGCGCTGCTTGACCGACCAGGGGCGCCTGGTGTCGGCCTGGAGAAGCTTGAGGTCATGGTTGGCCTCGAGCACGAGGGCGCGGGCCTGGCGCACGCGCTCGACGACGAGCTTGGTGGCGTAGCCGAGGTCGGTGAGGAAGCCGATGTTGCCCTGCGCGTGGTGGAACATGAAGCCGACGGGATCGTAGGCGTCGTGCGGGACGGAGAACGTGGCGATACGCAGGTCGGCGAAGTCGAGCGTGGCGCCGGTGTCGAAGAGACGCCAGGCGGAGAAGCCGGGCATGTCGGGCTGGAGGCATTCGGCGGTGAGGCGATTGCAGTAGACGGGGATGGTGTGGCGGCGGGAGAGGACGGGCAGGCCGCAGACGTGGTCGCTGTGCTCGTGGGTGATGAAGATGGCTTGGACGTCGGCGAGGGTGCGGCCGATGGAGGCGAGGCGCAGCTCGATTTGTTTCGCGCTGAAACCGGCGTCGATGAGGATGCGGGCGTGCTCGGTTTCGAGGTAGGCGCAGTTGCCGCTGCTCCCGCTGCCGAGGATGGTGAAACGCAGCATACAGTTGTATCCGGCTTTTGGCGGCCGAAGGCAAGCTGCGAATGCGGTTCGTGCTCGCGGGTGGGCGATCGCTCTGCGAGAATGCTGAAGCGATGTTCACGTTCTTCGCCCGTTTCGGCTCCCATTATTTTCACAGTCGCGGCCATGAAAATTTTCCGGGCGGTGAAGCGCTTGGGCGTTTTCTGCTGCACATCCATGACGGGATGCCGGACTTTCTGCCGGATTGGCTGAAGTGGGTTTTGATTTTCTGGCCTCCCGGCATTTTGCTTTCGTGGCTCATTGTGAAGTGGCAGCGTTGGGCGAATGACCGGCAATAAAATGGAGGCAGGGGTTGCCTTCACGAAAAAAGTGTGGAAGAGTTGCGGCTGTACAGGAGGGGTTATTTTCAGAGGGCAGGGAGCAGGTTCGCGCGGGTTTGGCACGAATCTTGTACTACAAGTCAACTAAAAAATGGCACGAAGTTTGCTTGCTATCTGTTGCTTGTTTGTTAGGTTGCTCCTGTGGCAGGCATAGGACTTCATCAGAATCTTTCACTGGGGCAGACGCTTTCGCCCCAGATGCAGCAATCGCTGCAATTCCTGCAGGCCCCCGCGATGGAACTGCAGGCGCTGGTCCAGCAGGAGATCGAGATCAATCCCGTGCTGGAAGAAACGCCGGAGCAGGACAAGCCGGAGGCGGCCGAGGCGGCGAGTGACACCGAGGATTGGGACAAGCAGTTGGAGGAGTTGCGCCAGAAGGATGAGGACTGGCGCGAATACTTCGCGCAGAGCGCCACCAGCGGCAACAACTACAATCCCGAGGCGGCCGAGCGCCGGCAATTTTTATTCGATTCGCAGGTGGAGGCGCCGCACCTGGCCGATCATTTGCAGCGGCAGTTGACGCTGGCGACGAGCGACGCCGACATCCTGCGCGTGGGCGAGGAGATCATCGGCAACATCGATGATGCCGGATTTTTGAAGGTGCAACTGGTCGAGGTCGCGCAGTCGGCGCGGGTGGAATATTCCGTGGCGCAGGAGACGCTGGACCTGATCCAGACGTTCGACCCGGTGGGTGTGGCGGCGCGCGATTTGCGCGAGTGCCTGCTCATCCAGATCAAGCGGCTGGGCAAGGGCGAGGACATCGAGGCGCAGGTGGTGGGCAATTATCTCAATGAGCTGGGCCGCAAGAAATACCAGGACATCGCGCGCGGGCTGAAGGTGCCGCTGGAGCGGGTGCAGGCGGCGGCGCAATTCGTGGCCACGCTGCAGCCGCGGCCGGGCTCGAGCTTCAGCTCGGACGACAAGCAGAACATCGTGCAGGCGGAGTTGAGCGTGGTGAAGAACGGCGACGAGTGGATTGTGGTGATGAACGACGACCCGGTGCCGCGCCTGCGCATCAGCGACACCTACAAGGACCTGCTGGTGAACAACGGCCACGACGCGGGCCTGCGCGAGTATTTGAAGGAGAAGATCCGCGCCGGGAAATTCCTGATCAAGTGCCTGCACCAGCGGCAGACGACGATTTTCAACATCGCGACCGAGATCGTGAAGCGGCAGGTCGATTTCTTCAACCAGGGCGTGGCGCACCTGAAACCTCTGACCATGAACCAGGTGGCGGAGGTGGTGGGCGTGCACGAGACGACGGTGAGCCGCGCCATCGCGAACAAGTACGTGCAGACGCCGTACGGCCTCTTTGACCTGAAATACTTTTTCACGCCCGGCTACCAGACCGCGTCGGGCGAGGTGATGTCGAACACGAGCGTGAAGGACGCGATCCAGGACCTGATCGCGCGTGAGAGCACGAACAAGCCGCTGTCCGACCAGGAGATCGTGAAGATCCTGAGCGAGCGGGGCATTCCGCTCGCGCGCCGGACGGTGGCGAAGTACCGCAGCGAGCTGGGGTTGCTGCCGTCGAATCTGCGGCGGAGTGTATAGGGGCGCGGGTCTTTGCGCAGAAGCGCGCCGATGTTGCGGGCCACGTTGACGACGTGAAGGATTTCTATGCCTACCGTTAATTCCCGATAGAGGACCAGGTATTTAACGAAACCGTCGACGGGACGCACGCGAAGATTGCGGTAAGCTTTCTGGCGGAAGCTTCGAAGGTGGCCGAGACCGGATTTTGGGCAAGAAGTTCGAACGTCCGCTCCGCCGCGTCGACAACTTGCGTGGCGGCTTCAGGATTGTCTTCGGCGATGAAGAACCAAATCTCCCGAAGTTCGGAGTGAACGATCGGGGCGACAATGTAGTTAGCCACGGCGGCGCTTGGCTTGGCTTATTTCCTTGCGCAATTCGCGGAACATTTTCTTACCATCAATACCTTCACCGCGATCCAGGCTATCGATGCTTTCCTGAATCCATTTTTCGAGCTGTTCCTCGGTCGCTGGAGCTTCGGCGGGATGAGGCTTCTTTTCGTCCTTAAGCTTGCGTAGTCCGGCGCGAACGACTTCGCTGGCAGTTTGGTAGAAACCGCTGCCTATTTCGTTTTTGATAAACTTTTCAAGCTCGGGTGTCAGCGAAACGTTCATGGAAAAGAAATGCCTCAATAACAGGAATGAGTCAAATCCTGTTATCTTTGAACAAGGACGCTCGTTGGCAGATCGAGCGATGTTTCAATGCCCGGCCGAGGCGACGGGCAGGCCGGGGGGCGTGGCTTGGGAGAGGAGCGTGGAGTGGTTGACGAGCGGGGCCATGGAGTTGGCCCAGATGCCGGTGCCGAGGAGAAGGATGATGAGCGCGATGCAGACGCCGCTGGTGGTGCGGTTGAGGCGGATGGGCGTGGGGTCGAGCGGCTCGGACCAGTACATGGCCTTGATCGGGCCGAGGTAGTAGTAGAAGGCCGCGACGGCCGCGAAGATGACGACGCCGAGCAGGAGGTAAAGGCCGCGGTGCCAGGCGACGAGGATGACGAGGAGCTTGGCGATGAAGCCGCTGAGCGGCGGCACGCCGGCCATGGAGACGAGGGCGAGGGCCAGGGTGGCGGCGAGGAGGGGCGCGCGTTGCGAGAGGCCGGCGAGATGATGGATCTCGAGGCCGGGCAGGCGGCGCTCGAGCACGGCGAGCACGATGAAGGCGGCGAAGGTGGCGAGGAGGTAGCTGACGAGATAGACGCTGACGGCGACCTGGCCGGTGATTTCATCGGGGCCGGGCGGCGTGAACTGGCCGGCGATGGAGGCCGCGCCGCCGATGATGGCGACGAGCATGAAGCCGGTGTGGCCGACGCTGGAATAACCGAGCATGCGCTTGAGGCTGCGCTGCGGGATGGCGGCGAGGTTGCCGAGGAGGAGCGAGGCGATCGCGCCGGCGCTGAGCAGCGGTGCCCAGTAGTAGGAGGCGGCGGGGGTGTCGAAGGCGCCGAGCAGGATGCGCATGAGGATGATGAGGCCGCCGGCCTTGGAGCCGACGGAGAGGAACGCGGTGATGGAGTTGGGCGCGCCTTCGTAGACGTCGGGCGCCCAGCTATGGAAGGGCACCATGGCGATCTTGAAGCCGATGCCGGTGAGGACGAGGAGCAGGCCGAAGGCGATGCCGGGCGTGAAGGGATTTGAGTCGGTGTGGAAGGAGTTCCAGAGAAAATCGAAGCGGGTCGCGCCGGTGAGGCCGAAGATGTAGGCGACGCCCATGACGAGGAAGGCGGAGGAGAGCGCGCCAAGGATGAGGTACTTCACGCCGGCCTCGAGCGCGATGAGGCTGCGCCGGTGGTAGGCGACGAGGATGTAGAAGGAGATGGTGACGAGCTCGAGCGCGATGAAGAGGAGAATGAAGTCGTTGGTGGAGGCGAGCAGCATGAGGCCGACGGTGGTGAAGAGCGGCAGGATGGCGAATTCGCCGGGACCGTGCGCGGCGGGGGCCTGCACGTCGTAGCCCATCCAGATGACGAGCGCGGTGACGACGAGGAAGAGGAGGTCGAAGAACTTGGCGGCGCCGTCCCAGACGCAGACGTTGCCCCAGAAGAAGAGCGGCGCGGGCGGGTTGTGCTGCACGCCGATGCCGAGGGTGACGAGGAGGGTGACGACCGTCGCGGCGAGGGCGAGCTGGGCGATGGTGCGAGCGGAGAGCCCGGCGAAGGCCTCGAGCAGGAGGAGGGCCATCGCGAAGAGGGTGAGCAGGACGACCGGTCCCACGTAGTTGATGGCGTCGGGAGGAAGCATGGATTATTTGGGCAGGAAGGGCAGCAGCTGGACGCTGGGCTCGACCAGGTTGATGAGCAGGAACGGCATGAAGCCGATGATGAGCGAGGCCAGGACGAGCAGGACGTAGGGGCCGTGTTCCTCCCAGGTCCGGGCGTCGCTCATGCCGGTGGAGGGCTCGGTCTCGCGGCCGCCGAGAGTTGCGGTGGCGGCGAGGGCGGTGGGCGGCCCCTGGTAACGCTCGGGCATCGGGCCGTAGAAGACGTTCTTGATCGCGCGCAACTGGAAGACGGCGGTGATGACGGTGCCGTAGATGGCGATCAGCGCGAAGAGAATGAAGATGGGGATGGGCAGGTCGGGCTGAAGCGGCGTGTGCTTGGCGAAGGAGCCGAAGAAGACCAGGACTTCGCCGGCGAAGTTGGCCAGGCCGGGCACGCCCATGGTGGCCATGGAGGCGAAGCTGAAGAGGACGGCGAGCATCGGCGCGCGCTTGGCGAGGCCGCCGAGCTCGGCGAAGCGGTTCTCGCCGGAGCGCGCGGTGATCTCGCCGCTGAGGCCGAAGAGCAGCGCGGCGGAAAGGCCGTGCGCGACCATGAGGACGACCGCGCCGGTGAGGCCGATGACGTTCCAGCAGGCCATGCCGAGGAAGAGGTAGCCCATGTGCATGATGCTGGAGAAGCCGATCATGAGCGGCAGTTCCTTCTGCGCCATGGTGACGAGGCCGGCGTAGAGAAAATTGCCGATGAGCAGCGCGAAGATGACGGGCAGCCAGTCCTGAAAGCCGGTGTGGAGCAGGGGAATGGCGATCCGGATCAGGCCGTAAATGGCGAACTTTTTGAGGATGCCGGCGTGGAGCATGGCGGCGGCGGGCGGCGCGGAGGCGTAACCGGGCGGCGCCCAGGAATGGAACGGGAAGAGGCCGACGAGAATGCCGAAGCCGACGAGCATGAGGGGGAAGATGACGGCCTGCTCGCCCGCGGGGAGGGGATGGCCCGCGTGGGTGGCGTCGCCGACGATGTACTGGGTGAGGGCGACGATGTCGAAGGTGCGCGCGTGCCCGGGCAGCGCGGTGACGAGCGCGACGAAGCCGGCGAGCAGGATGAGGCTGCCGGCCATGAGATAGATCGTGACCTGGAAGGAGACGAACTGGCGGTTCTGCGAACCCCAGATGCCGATGAGGAGGAACGTGGCGATGAGCGCGAAGTCGTGGAAGATGAAGAAGAAGAAGAGGTCGAGCGAGATGAACGCGCCCATCGCGCCCATGGTCATGAGCAGGAGGTAACAGTAGTACTCGGAGGAGCGGCGGATGTTGCCGGGCGAGATGAAGATGGCGGCGAAGCTGACGATGCCGGTGAGCATGACCAGCGGCAGGCTGATGCCGTCGACGGCGAGATGGAAATGGATGGGCGGCAGGCCGTGAATGGTGACCCACGGGATGTCCGTGACGAAGGCGTAGCCGCCCTGCACGTTGGCGTTGACGTAGCCGAAGATGAGGACGAGGGAGAAAACGAAGTTGAACCCGGCGGCGCACAGCGCGGTCAGGCGCGGCTGCGAGCGCAGCAGGATGATGAAGAAGATCGCCAGGAGCGGCGCCAGGAGCAGTGGGAGGAGCATGGCTAGTGGAACAGCGTGAAGTAAATCAGGATGAGGCCGCCGAGGGTGAAGACATAGGCGTAGGCCTGGAGGTTGCCGGTCTGGAAGAGGCGCAGCAGCTCGCCGAAGCCGACGCAGACGTAGGCCGCGCCGCGGATGATGAGGCCGTCGATGATCCAACTGTCGATCCACGCGAAGGAGCGGGCGACGAGTTGCTGCGTGCCGACGACGTAGGTGTCGTAGATGTCGTCGAAGTAGAATTTGTTGGCGAGGACGCGGAAAAGGCCGCCCTCGAGCGGATCGGTTTGGGCGTCATGGTAAAGCGCCCAGGCGCAGCCGATGCCGAGAAGGACGACACACATCGGCAGGATCATTTCCATGAAGAGGCTGGGCTCGCCGACGGGGAAGGGGGTGACGAAGTTGATGGTGTGCACGACGCTGGTGCTCCAGCCGTTGTAGTAGGGCTTGAGGCCGATGAATCCGCCGATGCACGAGAGCACGGCGAGGATGACGAGCGGGGTGGTCATGTGCCACGGGGATTCGTGCGGATGCTCGGCGGCCTTTGTGCGGGCCGGGCCGAAGAAGGCGATGACGACGAGGCGCGTCATATAGAAGGCGGTGAGGAAGGCGGTGAAGACGCCGACGGTGTAGAAGAACGGGCTGCGCGCGAAGCAAAGCGAAAGCAGGTAATCCTTGCTGAAGAAACCGGCAAAGGGCGGGACGCCGCTGAGCGCGAGCATGCCGATGAGGAAGGTGATGCCGGTCAGCGGAATTTTCCTGAGCAGGCCGCCCATCTTCCAGATGTCCTGCTCGTCGTGCAGGGCGTGGATGACGGAGCCGGCGGCGAGGAAGAGCAGCGCCTTGAAGAAGGCGTGCGTGGTGAGGTGGAACATCGCCGCATCCGGCGCGTAGCAGCCGACGGCCATGACCATGTAGCCGAGCTGCGAGAGCGTCGAGTAGGCCAGGATGCGCTTGATGTCGTTTTGCTGGACGGCGATGAGCGCGGCCATGACGGCGGTGAGGCAGCCGATGGACGCGATGACCGTCATGCCCGCATCGGAGAGCAGCAGCAGCGGGAAGACGCGGCAGAGCATGTAGACGCCGGCGGCGACCATGGTGGCGGCATGGATCAGCGCGGAGACGGGCGTGGGGCCTTCCATC
>Ga0209611_10014945_pt1 | contig 10239 bp, 8 predicted proteins | sample S1TSphgellanicum_3_FD_187693 | JGI IMG/M metagenome (GOLD analysis project Ga0209611, IMG submission 187693) | Host-associated microbial communities from peat moss isolated from Minnesota, USA - S1T2_Fc - Sphagnum magellanicum MG (SPAdes) (version 2) | ecosystem: Host-associated > Plants > Peat... | reverse complement strand
CTCATTGGGCCCAAAAATTCTCATCTTAAAATCAATTGGAGGGCAAATCATTTTCAATTCTCATTGGCTCTTGAAGGATGAGGGGGCCATTGATTGGAGGGAAGGATTTCGAAACTTCCATTGGACAAGGGGAACAAGCTCAAGGAAAGGTCATGGACGCTTACCAAAGGAGAAAAAAATATCTTGTGTGGGAAAAAGAGAAAAGGAGGAGAATGAATGTGTGAAAAAAAGATTAGTTCTTAAGTGTGGAAAGGTTGTTCATGGAAAAGATGTGTGCAAGAAATAAGCATGGAAGGAATTCCATGACAAAGTTTTTAAAGTTTTATTTCAAATAGTGTCAAACTTAAAATAGTTCTTGTGTAGGAGGTGTAAAAGGTTCTCTCTAATTTTTAGCATCATCGGGGTTGCTATAAGGGAGCTACGCTTGCCGGAAGTAGAGGGTGTTTGTAGTGGAGTTCATGAAAGGATTTCCATGACAAAGTTTCTGGAGTTTTATTTCAAATAATTGTTACTCCCAAATCCATCGTTGGATTTGTGTCAAACTTAAAATAATTCTTGTGTAGGAGGTGTAAAAGGTTTTCTCCAATTTTCAGCATCATCAGGGTTGCTATAAGGGTGCTACACTTGCTGGAAGTAGAGGGGGTTAAAATTGTTTATTTTTTTTCCTCAATCTAAGCAAAGTGATTTTTAGTCCCAGGGCTTAACTCTTGATCAAAAGAATAAAAACTTATAAGATTTTGTACCATGGCTCCTTTTTAAATTAGTTTTTCAGAAATCCAATGCATGTTAGATTAAGAGGTTATGTGTAGATGTTAGGACGAATGGAACAAAAGGGGGTTCAACCATCAACCATGACATTGAATGAACATCAACATAATGCCCTTTCACATTCCATCATGGTGAGTTACGATTTTCCCACAACGTTTTTGTATCTTCCAAGTGGACACAACGCATTAAATTCTTAGTGAACTTCATTGCATTATATTGAATCACCTTACTTATTAGACTACAACTACATAGTAGTTCCACTTCCAAGCGGGTTTGTGAGTGCATATCTTCATGTTAAAGGTGTGTAAGAATGTCTCACACGTTGCGAGCTATATTGTCACAGCATAGCCATTGCTACAGTGCCGCAACATCGCCATCACTACAACGCCGCCATCGTTGTCGCGCCGGGACGTCTACCCAATGTTCGACTTCCGACATCCAACGTCTATCAACTTACGTGCAACGTTGGAAAATGTCTATTACCGTCCATAAACTTTCGTTCGACGTTCGTCGAACTTCTGTCGGACTTTCGTCCGACTATCGCCTTGCATTTTACATTCTACGTCCTGCATTTCTACCGTCTTACATCCTGCGTTTTGTCATCCTATCTTTTTGTCCAACGTCCGTCTAATGTCCGTTTGACCTCCATCTGACATCCATTTACCGCTGGTCATTCTCGACAACACACCATATTCTTTAAATTATACGTTGTGTTAAAATTTTGTAGTTAAAGCTTTATATTACTGTAAAATTTTAGGGCATGGGACAACACCATGTCCTCAAATGATGAAAGCACTACCACTCATCCAAAACGAAGGTATCAATTACGAAGTAACACACAATCCTTTGAACCAATATCTTTGAGTTCACAATCTTCTTTACAGTACCATCAAGCATCTATATCGCCATCGTCATCTAGTACAACTTCTATTAGGAATTAAGGTTTAGGTTACGCTACATCAATGGTACATCAGAGTCCATTTGGAGGGGTTAATCAGTGGGGTACACTTGCTGTTGCACCTGTTTTCACACCATCACCGTATATTCCACTCCAAGCCATAACCTCTACACCCATATACACCATGGAGGTCGACAATTCCTTTGGGAGAATTGAAAAATTCAACGGAAGGCCAGGTACCATTTCTTTGAGGGAGTTCAAGGCAACTTTCTCAACTTTGGTTTGTGAATTGGAGCTCAAGTATGGCGCTAATTACACCAAGGCATTTGCATTCAAACAATTGGCCATTATGTGCATTATGAGGCATTGGATGTCTACGAGCAACATTTGGTAAGGATTTTGGGCGTCACCCAAATTCCCAATCTAACTTACGCCACAGCCATCGCCATTGCCTTTCAAGCTGCATTACAAGCTATAATTACACATCATGGGACTATGCCCAATAATCTAGACCCAGTACTTACTTTAATAAACTTTTCTCCTCAACAACTCATTGCTACTACCGCAAACATTCTTCCCACCACCGATGCGCCAACTTTTGTTGATATAGTGGAGAAATTCTTTCGAATTCTTGAGCTAGAATTTTTAGTCAAAAGTTTTGAAAAAAAATTGTAACTTGACACCTTTTCTCGGCAAAAGGATGAAACCCTCAAGATGCTCTACAGGAGGCTTCTTAAACTCAAAAAAAATACTTAGAGCATCACAAACCTGGAAGCTACCCATCGATATTTTCGTTCATTGGAAGATACTCCAACACTCCATGCGTAGGTTTTGCAACAAGGTTTTGTAGAATTTGGAGACTCGTACACTTTACTAAATGTGTACAACATTTTCGAAAAGCTGGAACTGGCTCATGTACACACGAGGCCAGTACTATGAGGCCTCCATCATGTTCAAGGCCTTAGCCTACACTAGCTACGCCAACCAGATCATCAAATTCTTCTTCAAGGGCCAAAGCAATGCACTCGGCTACACCCAGGTCCTACCTTTTTGCAACTACTATGGCAATCCTGCCCATAAAGCTAATGAGTGCAACATTCCTTCCGAGGATCTCTTTTGTGATTATTGTGGGAAAGAAGGACATCAGGAAGCTGTCTGTTTTGCCAAGTTCCCAAAACGGAAGCAACTCCAATTACCACAACAAAATCTGCCAACATCTTTCGATGTCCCTCAACCAAAAGCCAAGGCACATCAGCCTTCCACTCAGGCTTTGCCCACCAAAGGTAATTCCAATAAGAATGTTAAGAAAAAGGAGCACAATGCTGACAAGAGGGAGGTGCTTCAAGCCCATGCAATTCAAGTTCAGACTCATAAAATGAACTCGAATCATTGAAGGCCTAACTTGCTAATCTAAAAAGCAAGTCTTCCTAACCAGCTAGTCATGCCCAACCTGTACAAGGTTCAAGATCATAGGAGGGACCTCCAAGGTCATTATATGGCCTCCCACACGATGCCATGGTTGGGGAGTATGTTTTAGTCTCACACTAGAATTTACTACTTTTTTTTGCCCTTCCTATGTTACGGCACAAGACGCTAGTGTGGCACCCAGAGTTTTTGCCACTAGGCAAGTAATTCAGAATGATGAACTTGCATCTAGTTCAAGTCCTATTACCAGGGCTAGAAGAGCTCAAGCAATCATGCCACAATATTTTCGTCCTTTCAACACGGAAGAAGAACGCACCTTGTTGGCAAGGGGGGAGGAGACTACTACACCACAAGCTATTAGGGCATCAAATTCTCGTGTCCTAGGAGTACATCAGGAAAACACACAATTTTCCACTGATCAGCTTATAAAATGTCAACTTCAAATGCGTGAAATGACACAAAAGCTTGTGAGGACACCATTATTTAGTTTTCAAGATTTGAAGCTAAGCACTAGGGACATAATTGCAATACTAGAAGATACCCTGAACACTACATCAGGTCCTTTACCAATCCCTAATCCACATGCTACATAGGTCCCATCCAACACCTTGGAGAGACATTCGATTAGCTCACATGTTGTAGATGGCGTTCATAATCTGGTCACTAATTCTAACATGGCTAAATTAGTGGGCTTTCCTACTTCTGATTCTACATTCACATATCAGAAGGGAATTGAAAACACCTCACTTGTGGATTTGTTACTTAACAAAGGTGTTGTGGATAGCCATTCTCTCCACAAAGTCTTTCACTCATTTCCAAAGGTGGTGCTTAGTGAGAAAACTTCCATCGCCACCAGAGTTACCATTGTCGACAATATTAGGTAAACAATCCAAGTGGGAGGACATACACCCAGAGTGGTATTTCTTGATACAGGTGCCCAACCAGTGATTCTTAGAGTTCAGTTCGCCAAAAATATGGGCATGCTTAACTCCAAATTACGAAAATCTATGTGGCAAATTCGCACCGCTAGTGGGAACGTAAAGGAGGTACTTGGGGAAAGCTCGGATTTTATTGCACTTTATTTCAATGAAGGTACAGATCAGGAGCTTTACTTACAGGTCAAATGTTTTGTCACCAATGCCACTAATTACGATATGTTCATTGGGCAAGAGGCCCTATTTCCACCAGGTTTCACAATTGACAACTAATTTGAACATGCATACAACCAAGTGGATTGGGAGACTAATGACCACCACCTGGGATACATACCCCTTAATTTACATGGGAACCATAGTCCTATGGCTCACCATTGTATGCTCAAGGAAACACACATTATTTCCTACATCCAACAAACTAACCACGAGTGGATAAAGGGAAATGAAGAGGAAATAGCTTACGCTCAAGCTACTAAAAGCTTGAAGGTGGTTCCTATTGACATTCAACACGGACCAAAGGTTTTACGTAGGTTCAAAGTAGCCCAAGAGCCCTTGGTCAAAGCTTTGTTTAGTTTTGAGAGCATTGAGAACCATGGCAAACCGATTAAACCAATATTTCATCAACTAATCACCTGGACACCGCCTAAGGAGGGGATTACATTACTAGACCTCTTTGGTGGTATTGGTATAGGTCTTGAAGCCCTACTATAGTTAGGGATGGTGGTTCGGAGGTATTTTTATGTAAACATTGATCCTATTACAAGGCAAATGGTGGCATCGATAATGATGGAACTCATAGCCAAATTTCCACAACAGTTTGCAACCACCACATGGAAAGCCAGTTTCACTTTCTTGCCCTCCGACATACAACTAATTCAGAAGAAGCATATGGAATTACTTGGCCTCGTCGACCTCATCATTTCAGGTTGGAGTGTCAAGGATTTTCAGCGGCTAGATTTGGAGAAAGCTTGAGTGACATAAGATTCGGTCTCTTCACGAACATGGTACGATTGATCACTTGGGCTCAATTCATTTCTCCTACACTTGGTTATGTAATTGAGAACACCCCTTCTCAGCTTGACTAGAGGAAAAAAGTCCAAGAGCACTACACGCTGGTCAAAGATTGCCTCGGAAAGTCGTTCCTACTTGATGCGGCACAATGTAGCTCCTATGCACATCAGCTACACAACTGGTGGACCAACCTGGCACCACTTTCAGTTTTGTAGCTGGTTCTAAGATACACCATTAAAGACCCCAACTTGCAGGTTTCTCACATATTGGATGATCAGAATTCTTGCCAACCAGTTACAAGGCAAGAGAAACCTCCTTGGTTTCCTATGAACACAATAGGAGAACCAAGAGGTGTTTAGCCCACCTTTGTCTCCTTCCCAAAAGCACAGGCCTTTTAAGGAGATGGACCAGGCCTAGTGTATCGTCATGATTTAGCCACTTGGGATGAACCAAGCTTAAAAGAAAGAAAAATGGTTATCGGGTTCCAAATTAGCATTACTAGTCACACTAAGGTGACTAGATTGGAACGTAACACTCTACTGGGGAGAGGCATGGACCTGAACTCCCTTACATGGTTGTTAGTAACTTGTGTACTCTTTCAAATGTACACAACACCAACATTGATTCAATCAGCTTGCAGTTCTGGCAATGCGACCACATGGCACCCCAACCAAATACACTTGCCTATCTTCAACACTCTACATTTCACTTTTAGTGTTGGGGGGGAAGAGGTATCATGTAATTTGACTCAAGTTGTGTTTGATACACCTGGAGGTACATCAACTTCTAAATAAACAATTACAACCTTCTACGAATTTGCGTAGTTGGATAGTGGAAAACCCAATACACTAGGTTCTTCAAACACACTTTCCAATTCCATTCCATGTGTTTACAACTACCCTTTCGTTATGGGGAACCAACTCACCAAGAAGGAGAGAGACCAGGTCATAGATTTGTTAATTAAGTACAAAAATGTGTTCGCATTCTCAATGAAAGACTTAGGTAGGTGTAAGACCATGTAGTTTTCTATAGACCTTACAGATGAGACACTCGTCTATCGGAGGAGGCATAGGTTGAACAAACTTGAATGAAAACTAGTAGATGAAAGATGTAAAGAGCTCCATGAAGCCAGTTTCATTCAACCATCAAATTTTGATTTCACAGCCGCTACAGTAATGCTAGCAAAAAAAGATTCAGTTGGATTATGGACAGAGAAAAAGATGTGCGAGGATTATAAGCCTTTGAACCTAGTTACACCTCAAGACAGGTACCCCATGCCCATCCCTGAAAAATTGTTTGATAACATTAGAGACTCAAACATCTTCACAATTATGGATCTAAAGCAAAGCTTCAACCAGATTACGCTCACTGTGAAGGATCGCAAGAAAACGACATCCCTTGGAAGTAACAAGTTATGGGAATGGCTTGGGATGCCTTTTAGATTGAAGAATGCACATCATTTAACGAGTCATGGACCAGGTTCTCGAAGGGGCAAATTTCTTGAAGTGTTACATAAATGATGTCGTAATGCATAACAAAAGACTCCTGCAGCATTTGGATCATCTTGATGAGTTATGCAAGAGGCTCCACAAAGTCAATATGAAGATCCATCCTAAAAAATGTGAGTTTGCTGTCACCTCAGTAATCTACCTTGGACATAGAATTTTGCCAAATGGTATTATGGCTCATTAGGCCAAAGTAGTAGCCATTTTGGAAATGCCCAATCCTACTAATGTTCACACATTGAAAAGTTTCATCGAATTATGTAATTATTACAAAATTTATGTCCAAGACTTCAGTACTATTGCGCATCCTCTCTATGCATTGTTAAAAAAGGATGTTGCTTAGACATGGAGTGATGAGGCTCAAGAAGCTTTCAACACACTCAAGGAAAAGTTTTTAGAGTTTCCCATTCTAAGAAGACCTAATTTCAACAAGGTCTTCATTCTACGCACTAACTGGAGTGCTCTTGGTATTGGAGCTATTCTTGGCCAACTTGATGAAGAAGGCAAAAAATATGTTATCGCCTATGCATCCCAAAGCAACAACAAGGCTGAGAGCAACTACTCTTCATATGAAGGGGAGTGCCTTGTTGTTGTATGGGTCGTCATACATTTCAGGCCCTATCTTTATGGCACCAATTTCACTTTATATACCGACCACCAACCTATCAAGTGGTTGATGACCAACGATAAGCTTACTAGTAAGTTAGCTTGTTAGGCGCTTATAGTTCAGGAATATGAGTTTAAGGTTATTCACTAACCTGGCATTACACATCAGAACGCGGATACCATGTCGCGGAGACCCCTCATTACTTCTGAAAATTTCTCAGAAGCCAAGTAAGACTTTGACTAGATTCCAGCAATACATGTATTTGATGCATCTAATTATCTTGCATTACTACAATGTAACCTAGTTAAGCATCCCATTGTGGATATATGGGAGGACTTAGACACTTTGAGGTTTCTTTAGCATGGGGAATACCCTCCCCAAGTTACATCAAGTCATCGGGATTGCATACAATAGCAGTCTAAACGCTACTCATGGAAGGATAATCACCTCGTTCGATGCTTACCACAAGGTGACAGAATGGTTCCTCCATCACATGAACGGCCTGGTCTTATTTAGAAGGTACATTCAGAGCTTGGACACTTTGGAGTTAAATGTACTCATAGCCTTCTCGCTCCTCATTACCATTGGAGAGATATGTATGTTCAAGTCTGAGACATCATTGCTAAGTGTGAACAATGTGATAGGGTGAAAACTTCTTTCTCCTTTCGATAGTTCACACTTTTTCCACTCCTTATTCAGGGCATGTTCTATCACTGGTCATGTGATTTAGCTGGAAAGTTACCATAGACCTCGAGGGGTAATGTCTACATCATGATTATGATTGAACATTTTTCAAAGTGAGTCAAGTTTGTTGCGCTACTGAACAAGTCATCACACAACACCAGCCATGCTTTCTTACAACAAGTCCTAAGTAGGTTTGGGGCTTGTGCTGAGTGCCTTACTGATCAAGGATTAGAATTCAAGGGAGAATTCCAAGACCTATTTGACCATGCTCTCATTGACCATCGTCAAACTTCAAGAGATCATCCCCAAGCTGATGGCCTTGTAGAGAGGATGGTTCAAACATGCAAGAAGGGACTTCGGAAGATTTGCCTCACTAGGAACAAAGAGGATTGGGACTTGGCCCTCCCTTACATCGCCAATGGGTTACAGGATGTCCAAACATGCCTCTTTGTCTCATTTCTCTCCTTACTTTTTACTTTTTGGGGACATCCCATTCCACCCTCTTCCATTATTGCTCAAATGGACCAGGTTGTGGACTTGGATTCCCTAGCCACTTGGGGGTCATTGCAAAAAGGGCTGCTCTATTTAGGAGGGTTATGCCCATGGCCATGGAGAACTTGTCCATTGCATAGCATCGAGACACCTTACGATATGCACACACACGAGGTGGCAGTTATAAACCTAAGGTGAGACAATTTGATGTTGGTGATTTTGTGTATCTCTAATGACAACCAAATGATACTCTAGACACTTCTTTCGGTCGCACTATCTTGAGGATTAAAATAATCAGGCCTTCAAGTGTGTTGGAGTTACAAGGAGCTGACGGATGCACAATTTGAGATCATTCCAAAAATTGTGCACCCTGCCACTTGCCAAACTTAGATACTACCATCATCACGTTGACTTGGATTCCTCCACCTGATTATCCATGTAAGGTATGTCAAAGGATGGATGATGCTGATCAGATGTTGTTTTGTGATAACTGTAATGGTGGATACCATTTCTTCTGCCTCAAGCCGGACCTCGCTCAAGTTCCCGCCAACAATTAGTATTATTCTTCATGTTTTCCTACAGCACCTTAATTCCTACTCAAACCATGCCATGCTTTTCCTGGCTCAGGTCTAGGGGGGGATACATGAGAATTTCATCTCAATCTCCTCTTGTGCATTATATATATATATGTGCTTGCATCTATTTTTGGTTGATTAGTTTATACTTTTGATTGGCTTTAATCTTTTTGTTTAATAGAATTTACTATGGATTTACACCCTTACGACACCGTATGTCACGACACTACACGTCACGACAACTGTCATTCCCATCATGCCTTTTAAGGTTAATGTATGCTTTTAGGGTAAGTGTACGTTCATAGGTGACTGTACTTATTATGTGCTGAGGGTTTCAGCTTGTTGGTGGCTGTATAAAAGGCCAAGCCCTTCCCTTCTTTTTTTAATTTTTTTAGAATTTATTTGTCAGGAAAGTTTTCTCCATAATCATATAGGATTTCTAAATGCTCACGGCGGCCATTGCACGGCCATCGTCTACATACATTACATGTTCTTCTTTCTTTGTAATTCAATAATACATGAGAATTTCTGTGACCGGAAAGGGGGTGATCGAACAAGGAACCTATTTGTGGTTTCTGAGATGTGAAGGCCAATTTTGCTTTAAGGGCTTAAGGGTTAAGCCCGCCGAAAACCGGTTTAATGATGGCGGCGGGATCTATGCTTTTGGGGAGGTGAGGATGGCAACGGTGCATGGGTAGCTTGTGCAGGAAGCTTGGAGATCAGAGGAGACGAACGGAAGGGAAGGCAGAGTGATCTAGGGAGCGGAGAAGGGTAGATGATGCGCGGAAGCTGAGAAGGATGGGCAGATCGAGGAATGGTGGGGTGGTTTAGAGGTTTTGGACTGGTTACAGAAATTTTTCCGTTGCGCCAGTAGCCAGCCAAACAGTTGCAGTCGGCATCAGGGAGTTTTGCTTTTGAAGAAGTAGCAGGGGAGACTAGGAATCGGAGATAGATCAGAGTCTCTTTTATGAACTGTTAGGATCTAAGAGGAATGTTGGGGCGATGGCCCTTGGTGGTATGCACATTTGCTGTTTTTATACATGATCGCATTTTCAATGTTTGCAGAAAACAAGTTTCAAGTCAAGAAGAGTGTTGTCAGAGTCTACTGTTGCGATCTTGTCGAGGAAATAAGTAGGGGGTTTTGCTGAGCATAAGTGTGCCAAGAGTCACTGGTCGAAAGGACCAAGTATTGTGAACTGTCCAATTGTTCCAGGAATGCAAGTGTGTGCGTGTGTGAGGATCTCGGTGCGCACGTTGGTCGAGTCCTGATCAGAGTCTGAGAAGAGAAGGAAGATTAGACTTCACGATGTAGTTTCAGCACATCAGGAAGTATTGTCCA
>Ga0209611_10014942_pt1 | contig 10241 bp, 11 predicted proteins | sample S1TSphgellanicum_3_FD_187693 | JGI IMG/M metagenome (GOLD analysis project Ga0209611, IMG submission 187693) | Host-associated microbial communities from peat moss isolated from Minnesota, USA - S1T2_Fc - Sphagnum magellanicum MG (SPAdes) (version 2) | ecosystem: Host-associated > Plants > Peat... | reverse complement strand
TGCCAATTTGACTCCCGGCCCTTCTTTTGCCCATAACTTGGGCTGCAGATGTTCGAATTGCCAATGCGAGGGCATTTTCGATATCTACGTTTCAAGACCTTTCCAATGACACCAAGAACACCCCAATGCGAGGTGTTTTGCCCCTTGCTGTCGAGCTCTGAACATTCGGGAGTCCCGGAAGACTCCCAACCTCCCACTTTTCCAAGTGTTGGGCTTCACCCCCACACTTGGCCAAAGTGGGGTTGCGACAGTAGGGGTTGTGGGGCACCACCCATCGGTTGTCGTACGCAAAGCCATCTGGAGTTTTTTGAAACATTCAACCATCGTTTCGCCGACGGTAGATAGGGTAACCGTCTTCGCCTTGTGTTGTCTCCTCGGAGAAAGTTCGCGGATATCGTTTCTTGCATAAACCGTTGACCATGCAAGGTGTGTTGGGGTATTCTTGGCCACACGGTCCGTGCAACAAACATTTTGTGACCATTTCAAAAAGAGGTGTGTTCTCTGGAAGAGGAAGCTCTGCCGACATTAAGTGATCTATGTCTTCGGTTGTGGAAACTTTCTGCTCTGGAGGAAATATAAAGAGCAGATGGTTTTGAGGTAGGCCTCGTTTCTGGTATTCCCTTGTCCAGATGTTCCCGGTATTCCCTTGTCCAGATGTTCCCAATAACTTTGGTGAACCATCCAATTTTTGCCACTCCTTTAAGAAGGGCTTTCACTTTCATCTGAAATATGCGAGCAACCAAATCTGGACGGTCAGAAGCTGTTTGGTTGGGCTCGAGCTCCGCGATTATTTCTTGCCAATTCGGGTTGCAAATGAATGTGAAGAAGACATCTGGAATTCCTTTGCTTCGCACAATAGCCATCACATCTTGATACGCTTGCATCATGAAACGTGGAAAACCACGAAATGAAGCTGGGAGAACAATTCGCTGACCCACTTGCGCAGGATGTAATCGGAAATCATGTTCGACCATATCTACCAGCCCTTGGTAGAGTTGCGCACGAAGTTGAGCTTGGTTTAACACCAAAAAGTTATGAGTGTTCTACTTTGTCTTAGCAGCAACGTCGACGATATATTATTGAAAAAGGCGACCACCGAGATGTAGAGCGAAGAGTTCGCCACTAAAGTGCACTCTTTGTGCGTAATAAACCGCCATTGAGACCCTTGTGCGTGCTCCGTCCTGATTGTTCTATAGCCGCAAATTTTCAGACCACCCATCCTCCCCAACAAGGAAAAGCAGTGGGTATTGTAAAGGATCGTAAGAAGGTGCTAGCTCGTTCATCCGCTGTAAACCACCTCCATATCACCGTTGTATAATGACATTGTGATTTCCAACGTCTCCCGCCTCGCCAAGAATTATCATTGCAACCTCATTTACCGTAGGGGCGTTGTAACGGTGGACATCCATTTCCCAAGGTTTAGCCAGCTGTAATGCAAATGTGGACCTCTTTTGTAGGGTTTGTGGCGAGACGGTCGGTTGCACGAACGAAGACGTTTACATAAAGATTTACGTGCTCAAGGATTGTGCGAAGTGTCATCAAATGCGCCGAGCTTAGATTGGGGTTCTACATCTATCGATTCGGACCTTCATTTACTGCATCATGCACATAGGCCTGAAGAAAGCGTGGCAATTGCCCTTCTGCAAGTTCCATATCACCAATCAAGTGGTAGAATCTTCCTTGCACTTTGTAGGTATGCACTCCTAGTCCAAGCTCGAAGCCCACACTCTGGACGTAAATGCAAATGCAACATTGTATAAACGAAAATGTTTACGTAATTCAGCATTTTGTCGATCTTGTAACATGGCCATGTACTTTAGCGAGGTACGAATAGGAGGCAAAAGAATTTTCCCTGAAGCACAGCATTTATTATAGTGTGGTCTTCGAAGAGAGCCCCATGTGCGCTTTTCGATCCAAAAGCGAGAGCCACAATGGTTGTTGCATTGCTCATTCAAACGTTCGAACACTTGTCGGTCTACTTGCGGGTCAGCCAAGGGGTACCGCAAATCTCGTAGGGCCATGTGGTGTCCAGCCTGAAGTTGATTCTTTGCACACGCGACGCGACGTTATTCAACGCATCGCGCAACATCTATCATTAGTTGGGTTTGATGGCCCTATTATGTTTCAAAAGCATGCGCTCTCGTGTGTTATTCCGTGTTTTCCAATAATTGACGAGCAATATTAACCATACACTATGCTTCCTCATGTTGGGCCCCATTAAACTCAGCCCTTTCGAAAGCTACTGTAGCACGACGAAGTCTTTGACGTTCTCGAGCAGTTGCTCGCCTTTCTTCATCATTTGCATATTTGCACGATGCTCAAAGGCCTCGTCTACGATTCTTTCAGTCGAAAGCAAAATGGAATCAGGCTGCCTGATACTCAAATGACATAGAGAATCTAAAAACATAATAACATAACTTCATATTTAACTACCATTACAACAGGCGCAAGTCTAACCTCGGGGTCAACATATCCACGAGCAATGTATTTGTATTCTTTGTATCATGTGAAGCATTAACACACCAAAAACACCACACATGGAAGAGCCAAAAGGAGTGAGGAAAAGGTACCTCTTCCATGACAGTATTTGCAACGCTTGTGCTCCTGTTGATTCACATTGTTCAACTCTACAACCATGAATGACGTGATGACTCCCATAGCTCTTCCAAAAATTGATGCCACAATTGGGTCAACTTCACTCCAACCCCCGACCCAGCAATCTCAAGTTTAGGAGCACATACACCCAACCAAGATGCTCAACCACACCCATGTTCAAGAGGACATGATCTTCAAGTGACCCAAATCTAGCACATCGAACACATGCCAAGTACCCTACATGGTTTCTAATTGCCAAATAGAATCATGAATTGGTGTTAGGTCTCCAACAAACAAAATGAATCTTTTGATTATCAAATAAAATATGTATCTGTATTCTCTATGTCATTTGAGTATCAGGCAGCCCTTTCCTAGTCAAACAAAACCAATTTAGTTTTAAAGAATCATATGAAGCACTAACCCACCAGAAACACCACACATGGAAGAGCCAAAAGGAATGAAGAAGAAGTACTTGTGCCATGACAATATTTGTAGTGCTTGTGCTCTTGTTGTTTCACATTGTTCAACTCTACAACCATGAGTAACGTGATGACTCCCATAGCTCCTCTAGAAATTGATGCCACAATTGGGTCAACTTCACTACAACCCCCCACCCAGCAATCTCAAGTTTAGGAGGGCATACAACCTCCTAAGTCAAGACTTCACTGCTAGATAACCATCAAAACGACTCCTTGTTGGTCCTACTTTGTTGTTTTCTTCATGGAAATGAAAGGTTTGGAGGATAAACCTCAAAATGGTCCAAAATAAAAAAACTGTTCTTATTGGGCCAAGTGGGCAAATGTGTCATTCATTGGAAGTCGCACAGTACCCCCTGCATACGGCCCACATTATCTTTTCCCATAAGAATCATTAACCAATTCAAGCAAAAAAATTGCAAAAATCTCCACTCAATTAACCCTGTGTCTACATACATACTTTCCTACCATGACCACCTGAAAAATAATAGAGGAGAGAATTGTGTCCGGAGTCACATTTGTCCAAGCAACTTGAGGTTTTGATAAGGTTATAAAAAGCATGGGTGCAGTCGAATGGACCCCGCACCATCACCGCAATTAATGTTGATTCAAACTAATAGTAGACTTTGGGGAGGGAGGGGGGCTAGTATAGTGAAATAAGTGCCTACCTTTTTGTCCCACATCCTAAGTAACTGGTCTTTCATTTTGGCCCTGATGATGACCGGCTTGTGAGGGGTAAAGGTTAGGCCAAAAATAGTGATAAACTTTTTTGGGAGAGCAGAAAGTTCATGCAGCCAATGGGAAGGCCCATTTTTTCCTTTTAAGTGATTTAATCTCTAACCATGTCCCAAACACAATATTGTAAGGGAAGACAACAATAATATACAACCACTTATCTTCACGATGGAAGAGGTTTATTTTGGAATCTACATCTAAAGAAAGAATTTTTCTGTGGAATGTCTATAACATACACAAACTATTCACTCTCCTATCCTCTTAAGGATGTCAAAGAAAACTTGTTATCACTTTCAAATCCTACCTCAGGAATTCACATCTCCCTTCAATCATTCTGTCATGGTTTTGTCAGGTAGTCCTGCCACTACCTTCAGTCTCTTTGCTTTTCTCTCCGTTTCAACTATTCAGTCCACATGCTCTCATGGGGGCCACTCCCAATTTGAGTTGCCAATTAGAGGATAATGCCACTACTGTGTTTTCTTTATGTGTCTATCCTATCTTGGTCCCATAAAATCAATGTGCTCCTCCCATAAGAGCAATGGAGTCTTTGTCTTTTGTGAAATTTTGGAATTCAGACTCAACAACTTAAGTCACAGTCTAGGTATGTGCAGCTGTGAACCCTTTCTTGCCGTTAAATATCTTGAACTGGTCCATTATATCAGCTTTGCTACTGTACTCCCTAAAGACATACTCTTCCAGGTTTATGTCACCTGTAACCTTCCCCTCACTGTAATAGGTTGGACACAGGTTGAAGTTCTTTGTCATTTCTTTAAATTGAAGCCCAATTTAATAATGATATAATTACATGTTGCACATGTGACTCCAGTGTGTCGTACACAGTCACCAGTCTCAAGCTTCACTAGTGTGTTCAATATGCCAAATCCCCAGTTAGTGTCATTGAACCTGTTGAAAAACTCTAGGTATGAAACTTGTACCTTTTCAGCATCTCCACGAACCTCTGCAAGCTCACTCACCCCCTGCAAATTCCAGCAATAATTCAAGAACTAACACTGCGTGCAAAAAAGTAGTCACTCATGCCAACCCTTATAGTAATAGGTATAGACTATAAACTATATGTTACATGAAAGACTTGAGGTGTTGCCCATTTTCAAGAAGACAAAGGGCAGAATGTATTGAAGTTTCTAGAAGCCTGTAGAAAACGTACCTGATCTGGAAGATAAATGGCACGTAGATACTTGTGTAACTTTTGGCATCAGTGTACAAAATGATTCCTTCTCTAGCATGTGAGATATGCCATTTCAGCACATCAAAAACTAAACACTTCCTCTTATCAGTTGGCCCAGCACACAGTGGGGCCAGCACTGCAAAGAACATTCCAACATCCATTCAACCTGACCCTGCACGGTCTAGTATTGATAAGATCCATTCATTGATCATCCTCGCTGCACCCTGCAACCATTGCAAAACTCATCAGTTACAGGCCACCTTAGCAACAACCATCCATTATCTTTATGCTTTTACTCTCTATGATCATGTGACACTAAAGAGGTTGGTTTCTGTCTTGGTATTACCTGGAATGTGTCTGGAGTTAGAAATCCAAGAAGTTGACACAAAATCTTCTTAAGCTCTGCTTTGCAAACCACTTTATCATTTTGAACAGAAAAGCTCCAATGGACTTGGAATCTCCTAGGAGATATTTGCATTCTTCAACTCTCCTCTTCAAGTCACCAATATCACAGTGATGTAGCCAGTGTGTTTTTGGAAGTTGCATATGTCAAGGGCATAAGCAAGGAACTCACGGGCCATTGTTTTGCTGTGGGGTGCTATTTGAAACCTCGCATTCTCCACTATCATGAACATGGAGTCAACATTTGATTCAATTAATAGGGGACAATGAAATGTATCATTCTGGAATGTTAGATGTGAGACATCCAGTTCAAAACAAAAATCTCAAAATGTGGAAACACTCACTTCAAAAATCCCTTAGTACAGTCTGACCCCACATTAACTCTTTGGAATTTCAGCTGGGCTTTCTTGAGGAATGCAACTTATGGTTTGGTGAGCAGGAAGTATGCGTCTCTAAGCCATGGCAGAAGGAATAAACAGTATGTCGTTCCATCCACTCCGTCCAGTCTTTCAAGTGAGCAGGTTGGTGAGTAAAGCTTGTGGCACAATTCTGGTGACAGTGATATCAAGGAGTTGGCTGCTTGCCTTTACATGTCACATGACTGAGACATGTGAAGCTCTTTGACTTAATAGCTTGGAAGTAAAATAAATGTGCAAAATTTGTGAAGATGATGATCTAAATGCATAGGTTTTGTGATTAAACCATGCCATGTAACTCCTTTAGTTGGTGTTGCTAAAAAATAAGCTTTGTCAAGCATCAAGCAACAAATGTCTTCTTATTATCAAGTAATCACACTGTTTCTCTTATACATACTCTTAGACACCGCATCATGCTTTTCTTCTCTTCCAAATAATCACGGCTTGAACTCTGTGAGATCATGCCTTTTTGGACTGGTTACCATGGACCTCCTTATCGTACCGGAGACTATCTTGCAAGAAAATCATGGCAAGAACGCTTAACCGTCGGACGGAACTAACATAGACCGCAAAAAGGTACCCGACATGGACAGATAGAGACCTAAAATGCAGAAGGAGATGCACTTGAATTGTTGGTGTATAGATGATACATTCTCATGAGCTGCATGACTCCCCTCTCAATCACGCAACCTCTTTGCTATTGACCGAAACTTACTTCCAGCAGTGTCACAAAACTTCAAGAACGCTTGAAATTCAAATTTGTACTGAGAAAAAAGTCAAAAGAGATACCTGGTGCACACAAACCAGAGAAAGATCAAAGATCTCATAGCCTGGTACCACTCTTGGGACCACCTATTTATGTCTGACGTTGCCAAGGCTTGCTCAAGAAGCGCCAAAAAGTGTACTGCGTGGAGGAGCTATGACGCACAAAAACAAAGCAGCCGACGCGATTCCAAACCAAAAGTCGGTTCATAGCTCTTCTTCTGGGGCCCTCAAGGGAAAGGAGGGGTGTTGGGGGTGGGGGGGGTTTGACGTTGCCAAGGCTTGCTCAAGAAGCGCCAAAAAGCATACTGCGTGGAGGAGCTGCGATGCACAAAAACAGAGCGGCCAACGCGATTTCGATCCAAAATTCGGTTCATAACTCTTCTTTTAGGACCCTCAAGGGAAGGGGGGGGGGTGTTGGGGGGGGTCCTCGAGCCAATCATGAATTACCGCATCAAGCACGTGGACACCCATTTTTTTATAGTAGTAGATGTGAAGGGTATGTTGCCTTCAATAAAATTTCTGCCTCAATAGAGGATGGCTCCTTGTGCCTAAGGTGAACCTTACAGGTAAGGTGCCTCTTCTCTTCACACACAAAGTCCTAGATGTCCATTTTAAAAGCAAAATGCCACTGGTTTTTTATGCTGTGTAAGGACCTTGAACAAGGTTGTTCCGAGTTTTTGAGTAAATAACCAATTTTGGAGGTTGTAACCTACATTAATGGATTAGGGTAGTCCTTCTTATGAAACCCACCACAATTTCAACATTTGTCTTCTTTACTTTTTTTCGTCAATTATGAATGAAACAACCGAATTCATATTTGGTTCCCTTGCTTTTATGGATGGGATTATCATCTAACTCAATGGTGCCAATTGCCCCTAAATATCAACAAGGCCCCTTATGGTTCCATACATGCCAATATCCTCCATATCTCATAATAATGGTGTGGTGATAAACCTTGAAAATGAACCTATTTATGAATATGAAAATTTCCCAAATGATGATGAAGGTGGTGTGGGTGGTCTAAACTACACCTCGTGCATTTATAAAATCATTTGTGATAGTAAATGTATTCTTCAAGTCCCTAAATCATGAAAATGGTTCAAGTGCATGAACCTAGAGCTTGAGATTGGAGCTTTGAACTTGTAGCTTAAAGCTTAATGTGATTTTAGTCCACCTACATGGATTAATGTGTCCACAGATAAATATTTTCATATGGATGAATGTCATTTTTGCATGGACTAAATAAATAAATTATTGGATGAAATTCATCCATGATTGGAAGATAAATAAATAAAAATTTATTTATATCCATCTTCATTTGTTTGTTTAAATATTAATATTTCAAATTGAATGTCATTTAATAATGATGGATATTGTGAGTAGGGGAAAATATGATGATGGGACCAAATTAATTTTTAAAAATTTATTAAAAAGACCATTTTAATCGACAATGTTAAACAATTACAGAAATGTTATCATGGGATGAGTGTTAACCCCATCCCCCCCAATTATTGTCAACAACATTATATATGTATTTTGTGAAAAATTAAGGCACCTTGAAAATAAATAATTATTAAAAACAACCCCATTCTCATCTATGATAATGGATTGTTTGAAAGAAGTTAATTAAGGTGTTTGAAATTAAATTTTAATTTATCTCAAAAACCCATTATCATCAATGACAATAACTAGTTTTAAAATGTTTAAAACATTCAAAACCCATCATTGTCAACAACACTAGTTAAATTTAACGAAAGGTTTGACATCCTCGAAAAAAAATGAAAAAAAATCCCTCATTGTTGTTCATGACACTTATAAATAAGTTTGAAAGAAGTTGTGACACCTTTGGAAAGAAAGAAAAAGCTAATGTCATTCATGACATTTGGTCAGTTTGCCCCAAAATTTTATTTTTTAATTTAATTTTAAAAACAATGACCATGTGCATTGGATGTAAACACAATAATAGTAATATACTTAAAACATATTGAAAATAATGAAATTTTAAACCGTAGCCATCAAATACATTTGTAATAAAATTTATATTATATTATTCAACAAATGTTATATTGTATATAATCAAATTTTGCTTCATGAAGCTCTAATTAATTAAAACTATGGGGGAAAAAAATTCATTGATAAGAACTTCATGATAAAATAAAACATTCATCCATAATTTTGATGGGAGTTTTATATATTAAAAAAATGTAAATTTAAAATTTTTTCATCCATATATTAGATGAATGAAAAAAATCATTCATTTGTAATGACAATGAATGTTTAAATTCATCCCCATGTTTGCTTCTAGATTTACTTGTATAACATTCATTTTGTATTTACATTCTTGAGTTTTATTTGCATGTGTATAGGGGAAAAGACATTTTACCATCCCAAGTTTCAATTTTAAGCTCTAGGTTCATGCAATAGCTTGCCTCCCTAGATCATGTGCCTTTTTCATGTTGAACCTTAACCTTAATTTGGTGTCCAACCCAAAACCTTTGGTAATTAAGGTTTTTTGAACCTATTATGACTTATACTAAACCTAAGGGGATGAACTTGTTATGATTTAACCTACACCTTAAACCATAATTTCCATAACATAAACCTAATGATGTTGCATTTGTATGGCTAAAACATTTGCACTCACAAAAACATTTCACAAGGTTAACACTTTTGGGCACATTATGAACACAACAAGGTAGTCTATTAGTCATCAACTTGATCTCACCATAACACAAAGCAATGGGACATCTTAATGATAATTTTTTTAAATATCTACAATTTTAGAAACCAACTAGTAAGTTTTGGTTTTTCAATTTTTTCATTTTTTAGGAATTGGCTGGTTCAAGGGTTTGGAATATCTAAAGGGTGGTTCTACAAGATAATTTTGTTTAAAGAATCTTGGCCAAGTACTTGATTTGATTTTCAAACAAAGCCTTTGATCCAATTACATTCCACTTATTATTAAGTTTCAAATGACAATACTTTGGTCTAGGTTGTTTAATATAATTACTATTGATTCCCTGAATCAATTTTCAAATCAAAACCCTTGATGGTTGGCTTCTTGTGGTTATCAAATTAATCAAAGGCATCTATTTAAGTTGACAACAAAGAAAAGATACAAATATTTAAACTTTTTTTGAATGAATTGAATACAATGTCATTTCAAGAAAAACCATGTTTCAAGTTTCAATGAAGGCATTTACAACTCACATTGCAAAGTCCTTTGAAATCAACCATACATTAAGAATCAAATCAACCATGTCATAAGGAATAACAATTAATGAAGGAATGTACCAAAAACGTTATAGATCAAAGATCCCTAGTCATGTTGTTATTAAATTGTATGAAAATTGAACAAAAATTTCAATTGCGAACGATAAGCCCAAAAGCATACCTTGTCTTCACCAAGGTGTTCAATTTGCCCAAGCTCATACTAGAATGCACACACACTATCTCCCATGCCTACCTCCTCTTTTTTTTTGGACATGTGATACACTTATGAATGTTGGCTCAACAAAATTTTATTCATGCATATTGTAATTTGGGAGACACCTTCTAGCAATGAAGTCTTGACTTAGGAGGTTGTATGCCCTCCTAAACTTGAGATTGCTGGGTGGGGGGTTGTAGTGAAGTTGACCCAATTGTGGCATCAATTTCTAGAGGAGC
>Ga0209611_10014940_pt1 | contig 10241 bp, 8 predicted proteins | sample S1TSphgellanicum_3_FD_187693 | JGI IMG/M metagenome (GOLD analysis project Ga0209611, IMG submission 187693) | Host-associated microbial communities from peat moss isolated from Minnesota, USA - S1T2_Fc - Sphagnum magellanicum MG (SPAdes) (version 2) | ecosystem: Host-associated > Plants > Peat... | reverse complement strand
AATTGTGTTGGCGCAGCCCGCCGCAGGCATCGCCATCCCAAAACCCTTGAAATACCGTAGCCACTCACGCCAGAAATTGCCGCTACATGAATTCGCCAACAGAGTCATAATTTACGCGAACCACTCTTTTTTGTCCAAAGTCCAAAACATAGGAAAGATGCACATTTTTTTCACTTTCTGAAAGCCTTGCTGTATAAGGGTTATAAAATGTGCATCTTAAGAGACAGGCTTTTTAGCCCTCTTGTGCTGTTACCCACATCCAATTGCAGCGCCAGCGCTTTGCGCCCGTTCTTTTCAATCTGCGCTACAACTGCATCCGCCTCGGCTTTTTTGCTGTGGTAGGTTATAATTACGTCATGCCCATCGGCGGCGAGATGCATCGCCATGCTTTTACCCAGGCTGCGGCTGCCGCCAGTTATCAGTGCTATTTTCATACGAGTTCCTTTACTGTAGATAAGGCATTATTCTTAAGGCGCGCCTTGCGGAAAATCTGTAATCCTTTTACTCTCCATCAGCAAGAAGACACTGTAAAATGCACGCATAGGAACCTGACATGGAAAAGAAAACTGCACTTATCATCGGAGCCTCAAGAGGCCTCGGCCTCGCTATAGTAAAAGAATATCTGGCAAGAAACTGGCACGTTGTAGCGACTGTCCGCGAGCATAGCGGAACCGCATTGCATGAACTCGCTCAGGATTCTTCCGGGCAATTAGAAGTCGAAATATTGGATATTACCGACACCGCTCCAATTGAGGCTCTCAAGCAGCGGCTGCAAAATAGAAAAATTGATCTCTTGTTCGTAAACGCAGGCGTCAGTAATGATCCTTCTGAAACAATCGGCGAAGTAGCAACAGAAGAGTTTACCAGGTTGATGTTAACTAATGCGCTGTCACCCATGCGGATTATTGAGAATCTTGAAACGCATGTTGCCGCCAATGGCATCATTGGCGTGATGTCCTCCGGTCTGGGAAGTGTCGCCAATAATGAGAGTGGAGGCTATGAAGTCTACCGCGCCAGCAAGGCCGCACTGAACACCTTGATGCGCAGCTTTGCGGCACGGCATTCTAAGGATAGCCGCTCTTTGCTTCTCATTGCTCCGGGCTGGATCAAAACAGATATGGGCGGGCCGAATGCCACTTATTCTACCGAAGAGGCCATCCCCCGCGTGGTGGATACCATTAATGCTCAAGAGGGCAAAAGCGGCCTTCAGTATCTCGACCAATTCGGCAAAGTTGTACCTTGGTAGGCAATCGATATGACAAACAAATCTTCTTCACTGGTTATCGCCGGTAGCGTACGCGCCCACCGCCTCTGCATCCAAATCTCTGAATGGGTCGCTGCGGTTGGCCGGGAAAGGACGGGTGGTAGCTTTGAGGTTGTCGATCTTAAAGATTGGCCGCTTCCCATGGACGATGAGCCGGGGATGCCCCAAGCCGGACAGTACGCTTGTGAGCATACCCGCGCCTGGAGCCGAAAGATCGCTGCGGCACCGGCCTTCGTCTTAGTAATGCCCCAATACAATGGTGGTTATCCGGCCGCTCTGAAAAACGCGATTGACCATATCTACAAAGAGTGGGAGGGCAAGCCTGCAATGATCGTTTCCTATGGCGGCCATGGCGGCGGCAAGGGCGCGGAACAGCTTCAACAGGTCTTGCAGTTCGTTAAAACGACTTCTATTGCAACGCGGCCTGCATTGACACTACCCCGCGAGCTGATAGAGGCGAACTCAGGAACAATTGACGCCGCATCGCAATTTGCCGCCCATGTGGGCGACCTTCAACGCGCATTTGCCGAATTTGCATCACAGCTTGGAGGGTAATAATGTGAGTACTGCCATAGTCAGATATAATTCGATATTTCCAGCAAATTGCCGTCTGGTTCGCGCAGGTAAATAGATTGTATTTTGCCAGCAATTCTCATTTTGAAAAAAAATCAGAGAAAATTCTCTTATTTAAATAGAGAACTAGGACTTACGCACTGTACAAACGAATCATCTTGTGAATTAATGAAGATACGTCGTTTCAGGCTTTGATCAATCATCCTTGGATGGATAGCGATCGCCTAAAAAGTCTCGAAAAATCGAAGTTAAATGCCTGCAATCCATACCCTATATTTGGGTTTTCTTGTCAATGCGTAAGTCCTAAGAACTTGTGTCGAAGCTTTTTATTGTTTTTGATTAGGCGAAACCACGGTCTTGTGTGACACAGCCATGAAAATATGTTGTAGTTCCATTTCGATGATTACGAAAGTTACAATGAGGACAATTAATTTTCTGTGATGAAAAATATTCTGTGCCATCTAAAGCTATTAAAATTTCTTCATCCAAGTAGAGAAACTTTTTCAAAACTCCGTTTTTCTTTAACCATTCATAGACTTCTTGAAAAGCCATAAAGATAGTAGCGGCCGGCACCGGATCTAACAAATTTCTTATTTGATTATCACAGGGGATTTTCTCATACGCGACTGGTGCAAAGATAGATGGGAATAAAATCTATCTGCCCAAGATTGGATGGATGAAGTTTTTCAACTCTCGCCCTATCCCTGATGGCTTTGTCGTTAAGTCAGTAACCATCCGGAAGAAAACAAATGGTTGGTTTGTCAGCGTCAGGATAGAAGACAAGAAGGTTCCCGACTTCCCTATCATGTCGATAGATGAGGCTAATACTGCTGTGGGCGGTGATATGGGAATTAAAAAGCTCATCACTTTCTCGGATGGCTTCCAGGTTAAGAATCCCAAGCTTTCAACCAATAAGAATACGAGGCGATTAATGCGGTTGCGTCAACGTGCGTTGTCTCGTAAAAAGAAAGGTAGTAACAATCGTCGGACTTCAGGTATTAGGATTGCCAGTCTGCACCAGAAAATCACCAATAAACGTACAGCAATTCAATGGAAAATAGCGATTGAGATTTCTAAAAAGTTTGACGCCATCTTTCTAGAGGATCTGAAGGTTAGCAATATGAAAAAACGTTGCAAGCCTAAGAAAGATGAGACGACTGGACGTTATTTGAATAACGGTCAGTCAAGAAAAGCTCTTTTAAACAGAGCCATATAGTAGCGCTAGTTGGTATGAACTCAGGAAGAAGATTGAGTACGCGGCGGCTTCGTCGGGAAAAATCTTGCCTAGTTGTGCCGCCACAGCACACTTCTCAGAAATGCCCAGAATGTCATCACGTAGACGCATCCAACAGAGATGGGGAAAAGTTTGTGTGTGGTGAATGCGGATATTCCGCCGACGCCGATCAAACGGGTGGGGTTAATATCAAACGCCGTGGCGTCGAGATGACAGGAATCGCTCTTAAGTGTCGAGTAAAAATTAAAAAGGTACGCGAGGACTTCGCGGAACCCAAGCAACTAAAGTTGTTTGAAACGCCCAATCAGCCTGAATCAACTTTCTAGTAGACAACTACGGAAATACCGTACACCCCACAAGGGGAGTAAACGCGGTGTGCCTGGGAACCCGCCAATCCAATTGGGATTATGGGATATTGAGGACTTGGCTTAGTCTTCAAGAATCCCACTCCTTCTAGGAGTGGGAGTGTCAAAATATATTTCTTTGCCCCACCCCCAATACTCATACAAGTATCTTCATTAGCACCTAATGTTACTAAAGTCTTGCTTTCACCATTGAGTTCGCGAATGGCTTGTTAGGATACCTTAAGTACCAATCGTAAAGGAAATTAGGACATTGGCGGTAGGGAAGCTGAAAGAAGCTATGCTCTATCAGAAACAGCAGGACGGGCGTGTCTTTTGTCAACTTTGTCCACATTACTGTTTGATAGATCAGGGTAAAAGAGGAATTTGTCAGGTGCGGGAAAATCGAGAAGGGTTGCTTTATTCCCTAGTGTTTGGTCGCACTGTAACTCAAAATGTAGATGGGGTAGAGAAGAAGCCTTTATTTCACTTTTATCCTGGTTCAACGACTTATTCTCTGGCAACGGCTGGCTGTAATTTTTATTGTCAGTACTGCACCAATTGGCAAGTTTCTCAAATGTCAGTTGAGCAGTTTGCAGAGTTTGGCGTTGAGGCTGCTCCTGAGAAGATTGTCACATCTGCACTTGAGGCAGGTTGTCGCAGTATTGCCTATACCTATGTTGAACCAACTATCTTTTTTGAATATGTTCATGAGATTGCTAGTTTGGCTCACAAGAATGGTCTTTTTAATCTGTTTAAAACTAATGGTTTTATGAGTCGAGAAATGCTGGAAATTTGTCAGCCTTATTTAAATGCAGCTAATGTGGATTTAAAAGCCTTTCGAGATCAAAGTTATCGGCAGTTTGGGGGTCGTTTACAACCTGTCTTGGATAGTCTCAAATTTATGAAATCTCTTGGTATTTGGCTAGAGATAACTACTGTAATCATTCCGGGAGTGAATGATGAACCGGAAGAAATAGAAGATATCGCAGGTTTTATTTCCCAGGAATTAGGAGTTGATACGCCGTGGCACATTACGCGATTTTTTCCGGCTTACAAAATGGAAATTGTCCCACCTACACCGCTGGAAATACTATACCAAGCCCGCGAGATTGGATTAGGAAAAGGATTACGATATATTTATTTTGGCAATTTGTTAGGACAGGGAAATCAGGATACTCTTTGTCCTAGTTGTGGGAAAGTTTTAATTCAACGTCGTGGCGTGGAGTTAGTAGAAAATCAGATGCAATGTCACCAGTGTCTTGCTTGTGGAACAGTAATTTCTGGGATTGGTCTATCCCATTAAGTATCCAAGAATTTGACCTAATTCTGCTGTTTGTTTAGCACTAATATTTTCCCATCTTTCGCATAAGTTAGCGATCGCTGGTTGTACCTGAACAGCAGGATATTGAATAAATAATCCCCGCAGTCCTTTTATCCGGGATATCTTTTGCTCAGCGCCAAACCAAGGATGAGTGAGTAATAAGATAATTGGTTCTAGACCACTTTCATCTAGTAGGTTAGTTCGGACTGCATGAGCTAGCTTTAAACTTCTGATTTCATTTGGTGGTGCGATCGCCCGTTGTGTCCAAATTTCTACTAAGTCTTGGGGATTGTCAAGTTGCACGATCCGTTCTTGCTCCTCGCCAGTGGTAACGAGTACTACGGGTATTTCTGCTTGTCGTAAAAAGTTAGCCACAGCAAATGCAGCTATGCGGGTTATGGCTTCAATGGGACCAAAAGTAGGGGGACTCACATCTAGGAGCAAAACAGTAGGACGCAGACGGGGTGGTTCAGCTAGTTTGCGGGTACGAAATAACAATTCTCCCCGTTGGTAACGGTAGTTAAGAACTGGTTGGGGTAAGGCTAATTGACTGGGAAGTAAGGAACTCCAATCAATACGACTGGATGTCTCCACACCACTGACTTGACCTCGTTCTGCACCGGGGGCATTACCACTGGAACGTCCTGCGTAGTCGCCAAAACACACCCGTACTCCGAGTAATTGGCGTTGTAAGGTACTTAAAGCTGGTAAGTCTGGGATACGGGAAAGTAAACGTAGGGGTAAAGCTGGTTCGGCTGCAACGGCTTGTTCACCTAGAATTGTGAGTAAGGATAGGAGTTGGTCATCAATCAGTTTAGCTGCTTCCTGCAATAGGGAAATGGGTGGAGGTGGGGCTTGTGGTTCGATGGGTTCTCCTTTTAAGCCAGCTTGGAGAGCAGTACTCATTTCACTGGGAGATATACCGGATGGGGGTTCCCAACCAGAGAAGGGAATTTTATGGAGTAGTAGTGCAACTAGTCCTATGCGAGCAGGTGTAGACCAGCGTAGGGCAATTAAATTGGGTATTCCGGTGGTATCTTTGGCTAGTTGTGCAAGGGGGTGATCTATGAGATGTCTGCCTGTGAGGTCGAGGAGGTCTTGGACTAGGGATAATGGGGGATAAATGCCCAGTCGGTGCATTTGGGCTAGGGCGGTGGGGAGGTGGTGGGGGTTGTGGGGAATAGATTGAGTGGGGTCAGAGTCAAGGGTATGGATTTGGGAAGATACCATTATCCCTACAGTTGCAGCTTGACGAACGAGGTAAGCTTTTATTGTTTCTCTCATCACTAATTACTCCCTACTCCCGTAAGGGCAGGGTCATCCCGCCCCTACACACTCCTACTTACTCATTGCCATTCTTTCATACAACCTACCCGCCTGTCCTGGATAACCTGCTTTCTCCAATAACGCTGCTGCGCTTACCAAATCTCCTTTCAATTCTGCTTGTTGTGCTTGTTCTAATAGTCCCACCCCTTCAACACGCTTAACCTGCTTGGGTTTAAAAAGATCCAGTATACCCTTCTTACTTTCCTGCTGCAGTAGCTGTTGCGGAATACTATTTAGTAACTTCTTCCCTTGTGGTGACAGTCCTTCCTGAACCTTGGGTGCTTCTCCCACCCACAGCGCCCAAGCAGGGGTCATTTGTGCTGTGTTGAAGCGATAGGTTTGGTTTCGCGCCACAACAACTGCTGTTTGGAAGTTGAGATGAAAGCGTTGCTGACGGGCTGCATCGGGTAAGGGGGGATAGAAGTCCATGCCTAATTCTATATAAAGGGCACCAGGACCAATACAGATGAGGGGAATGCCCAAGGGGATTTGTGCTGGTAAGCCTCCAGGGGCGGTTAATAAGTGGTATCCTGCTCCTGGTAAGAGAAACGCCATTTCTCCTATTGGTCGTCCCATGAGCAGTTTACGCAACCAAGAGAGTTCGGTATCATCTATTAGGACTGCGTCAATTTGCCTACCTGTTCCGAGACGAGGGACAAGTTGCACGGGGATAGGTGCTGGTAGTTGAGTTTTGGGAAGGGACGGAGATTTAGCTTGGGGGAGTTGAGGTGCATCTAGTAGTAGTGAACCGTCAACTTGATTTCCGGTAGTTATGAGTCGCCAGTTTCCTACATCGGCAGTTCCCAGTACCCAAATTTCTGATTCGGGAATCATGGGTTCGATTAAACTAGGAGCTAAGGATAGACGCTGACGCACATCGACTAAAATTCTTCCCCTGTCAGAATCTGTTGAGGACGCTGCTACTGTTGTGTAAGGTAAGCTGGTTAAACGATGGACTAAGGCAGCGGGGATAGTACGGTTTCCAGATGACCGCATTTGCATCAGCAAAACCCCAGACTCTTTCTGTTGCTGATTGTTCAGGGGTTTTTGCAGGGCTGGTGTGAGGGTGACTTCTAAGCCTAAAGCTGTCCCACGGCTCAAAATCCAGCGTCCGAGAGACCCAGGGGTGATAATATCTAGGACAGTAGCCCCTCGATAGCGACTAGGGGGAAGGCTGGCTTCTGCAAGCAATTCTGCTAAATCAACAATAGCCCATGAGCTAACATCCAATTTTTCCCTATTGGAAGTGTCTGGAGGGAAATCTCCTGATAGTGACAAGGCTATCCATTGCTGATTTTGACAAGCAAATGGGCGACCTCCCGCTGCCCAAATTAGGGGCGCGATGCGATGGTAGGGAATTGCAACTTCTGCCCACCAAGTTCTCTGTGGAGTGCGACGAACGGCTGCTGTTTCTGATAACCTAGTGCCGAAAACGGAACCGAGGAAAGCCAGAACACTATTGACGCTACGAAAATGCCCTCCTGTTGATGTGTTTAATGAAGGTTGGGGAGTTGGTGTTTTTGATGAAGGTGGAGGGGTTTGCTCTTGTGGTTTTGCAGGAGGCTTTTCCTCTGGGGTTATCCGCCGAATCGTGAACTTGGGTGGGTCTGACATGCCTAAGAAATACGGGGAGTGGGGAACTCGGGGCCCCCTCTGGGGATAAGGGGTAATGGGGAGTGGGGAGTGGGCGGGCATTGGGCGATGTCCGTTCGTAGGGGCGGGGTCTCCCCGCCCTTGCAGGAATGGTGGTGTTTCTTCCATTCATAACGGGTGGTGCACCGCCAGTGGGGCACTGTCAATGCGTCAATCCTATCTATCATTTATTCTAGTAGTGAACTACAGGTTCACGAAAGAACTATGTAGGCTTGTGCAAAAGTAAACTAGAAGGATATAATTTTACGGATGGTTCAGTATGATAGTAGAGCAGAGAGTAGACCAACTGGACAGTGATCTGGCCGCAGTTCGTCAGATGCTGCTGTCTACAGCAACTTATGCTGAATCAGCCAATCGTGTGATTGACCACATCGGAGAGAAGCTTGATCAGGCAGTTGGTAGGCAAGATGCTACTGATGCCAAGTTGGATCGACTAACCGAAAAGATTGACGAGATATCTACAATACCTTCGCCAATTTACGAGGGTGAGTTGATATATTAACTCTCTTGTCTCTTGGGTTCGGCAAAAACAATAAGTCCTAAAAATTCCTTCAAGGTTTCCCGCAAGCTTTTTTTACGTATCACCTGAATGGTAAAGGGTTTGAGCCTCCAACCTACTTTGTAAGCTAAACGCCCATGTATCAGTCTTTTTGCCATTTTTGCCAAAATTTTTGTAGGCTCTTATTTTGGCAAAGGTATTGATCTAATGCTCAATTTCAGTCGCAGATACAGCTAAATCAATTAACTGAATCACAGTCACAGTTGAACCAAAAAGTTGACCAATTCGTCTATCACGCCCAATGCCTTTTTACTCAAATCGGTACGAAATTGGAAAATGTAGAAGGACGATCAGAAACACTGGAAGCTGTGGTACGACAATTAGACCGCGATCACGAAAATCAGCGATCGCAGATCCAGGAATTCCAGCGTACCACCAGCGCAACTTTGGAGAGAATAGACTTTCTTTCTAGATTATTTGGTACGGCAGTCTGGCAATGGGCGGAGTGGTAATGAGTAATTACTCTCATTGCTCCCTATGCGGCAATTTTTTGAATTGTCCTTCCAAAATAGCATGACAAGGCAGTCCCAATGAAACAAGTTTCACCGCCAAGCATGAAAATGTTTTTTCCCCCTGCTCCCTGCTCCCTCTTTCAAGTCAGAGCCTTGTAACGAGGGCAGGAAAAAAAGTAACCTCCCAGTTATTCCTCACTACATCTTGTGCAGGGGATGACGTGGTATCGGTCGTCTGCATTTATTTTTATCTCTCCATAGTAAAAAAGTAAAAAAAATTTTAAAAGTGTAAAAGGGCAAAAAGGGGAAAAAGAGCAAAGGGCTAAGTCCTCCCAACCCCGCAACTGACTCGAAAACCAACATCGTAGTCGATGACAACGCGCCAAAGATAGAAGGCGCGGGACGCAGAGCGGCAATTCCTAGGATCGTAGCTCCACGCGCCGCCCCGCAGTCTGTGAGAATAATTATCATTACCATTTTCTGACCACACACTCCCATCCCCTGGTGCTCCCTCATAATTTTTATGCCAGGGGTCTGCACACCATTCATCAACATTCCCATGCATGTCGTATAAGCCAAAGTTGTTGGGAGAGAAACTTCCTACTGGGGTCGTTTGTTTTCTATATTCTCCAGATGGTTCTTCTGCATAGGTATAGCTTGCATCATAATTAGCTAATTCACTGGTTAACGTTTGCCCATAGTGAAATGCTGTTGTAGTTCCCGCACGCGCTGCATATTCCCATTCTGCTTCAGATGGCAATCTATATTCTTTTCCTGTAAAGTGTGATAGTCGCTGACAAAACTCCACTGCATCATTCCAGGATACTTGCTCGACTGGTCGATTCTCTCCTTTAAAGTAAGAAGGGTCGGGGTTTAAATCCCGCTCCATTTTGGGCATGTTCGCCACGGCTTTCCATTGTACCTGGGTGATTTGATATTTGCCCATGTAGAATGGTTGTACTGTTACTTGATGTTGGGGTCTTTCACTGTCATCGCTATCTTTCTCATCCTCTGGTGAACCCATGATCAAGGTTCCTCCAGGAATATAAACCATTTCTAACTCTATGCCATTGCCTAGAGACTCAGTGAAGTATCTGGCTTGTCGCCATCCACGGGTGATGATTTCTCCTCTACGATTAACTGTGACGACTTCAAATTCATAGCTTCTTAAGCTTTCCGATTTTTCGGGTTTGGGTACTCCTGTTGCATCTCCTAGGGTTGTGAGTGCCCATTTCTCCCATTCTTGACAAGCGTTGGGGATTTTCGCTCTGTATGCTGTGGCGTAGATTAGGGCTGTTAAATCTGGTCTGTTTAATATCTGTGCTATTCTCAATGCCCAGGTGTACAAATGCTTTTGCTGTTGTGTGAGTAAAGGGTTGAATTGTTGTGTGAGTCTCAGGGCGCTTTCTCTTTTTTTCCCTGTACTGGCTTCACAACGGGCGGTAATCAGTTCTATTTCTATTGCTTGGGTTTGGTTTTGGGGGATAAAACTGGCTAATTGCGCTTGGACATGAT
>Ga0209611_10014937_pt1 | contig 10243 bp, 6 predicted proteins | sample S1TSphgellanicum_3_FD_187693 | JGI IMG/M metagenome (GOLD analysis project Ga0209611, IMG submission 187693) | Host-associated microbial communities from peat moss isolated from Minnesota, USA - S1T2_Fc - Sphagnum magellanicum MG (SPAdes) (version 2) | ecosystem: Host-associated > Plants > Peat... | reverse complement strand
GGAGACGCTTTCGGAACTCGTGCGGCTCGGGCCGGCGGAGATCGTGGCGGACGTCCCGCCGCAGATCCGCGATGCGATCTCGGCGCAGCTTCCCGCTATTCGCGTGACGGCCCCGCCGCTCGCCGTCGCCGAACGCCAAGATCCGACGCCGATCGACGGGTTCTCGCTCGACGAGTCGCTCGCGATGCGTCGCTCCCTGGAAGCGCTCGGCGCGTTCGTGCGGCGCGTGGGTTTCGCGGCACCGGCCGGATCCACACGCGAACCGGAGTTCTATCGCGCGCGTACGTTCGTCGCGCTCGATGCGAATACGCGCAAGCATCTCGATCTCACGAAGTCGCAAGGCGCGAACGCGAAGGCGACGCTGCTCGCGACGATCGATCGTTGTAAGACCGCGATGGGTTCGCGCCTCCTCGCGCGCTGGATTCTCGCGCCGCTCGTGGAGCGCGGCGCGATCGCGGAGCGCGCCGACCGCGTGGAGACGCTCGTCGGCGATTATCCGGCGCGGGCCGCGCTGCAGGAGCTCTTCGCCGGCGCGTTCGATCTCGAGCGCATCGCGCAGAAGGTGCGCTTCCGTCGCGCGCTCCCGCGCGATCTCGGCTCGCTCAGGCGCACGCTCGCGCTGCTCGCGCCGCTGCGCGCGGCGCTTCCTCCCGGGCTCGCGCACTACGCCGAACGTATCGGCGATCACGCGGAGCTTCTCGGCGAACTCGAACGGACGCTGTGCGACGACCTTCCCGCGACGCTCGCGGATGGCGGCGTGATCCGTCCCGATGCGTCGCCGGACGTGCGCGAATGCGTCGAGTTGCGCGGCAACGCGCGCGAGCGCATCGCGGCACTCGAGGAACGCGAGCGCGAACGTACCGGGATCAAAGGCCTGAAGGTGAAATACGCGAGCGCGTTCGGCTACGCGATCGAGATTTCGAAATCGAACCTCGCGATGGTGCCGGCCGACTACGTGCGCAAGCAGACGCTCACGAGCGGCGAGCGCTTCATCATACCGGAACTGAAAGAACTCGAGATCGCGATTTCGAGTGCGCACTCGCGGCAGCTGCGGCTCGAAGAGGCGCTCTACGCGAACCTCGTCGAGTCCGTCGCGGAACGCGTCGAGGACCTGCTCGCGACCGCGGACGCGATCGCGGAGCTCGACGTCGCGTGCGCGCTCGCGCACGTCGCGGGCGAGCGCGGCTACGTGCGGCCGCGCTTCGTCGACGGCACGACGCTCGACGTCGTCGACGGCCGACATCCCGTGATCGAGGCGATCGCGGGCGATGCCTTCGTCCCGAACGACCTCCACCTCGCCGAGGGCAGCGATCGCTTCATCCTGCTGACGGGCCCGAACATGGGCGGAAAATCGACGTACCTCCGGCAGACCGCGCTCCTCGTGATTCTCGCACAGATCGGCGCGTACGTGCCGGCACGCTCGATGCAACTCGGCATCGTCGAGCGCATCTTCACGCGTATCGGCGCCGGCGACGATCTCGCGTCGGGTCAGTCGACGTTTTACGTGGAGATGTCCGAAGCGTCGAACATCTTGCGACGCTGTACCCGCCGCAGTCTCTTGTTGATCGATGAGGTCGGACGCGGGACCGGAACGATCGACGGCCTCGCGATCGCGCAGGCGATCTGCGAATATCTGCTCGGACTCGACGCTCAAGCGCCGATGGCGCTATTCGCAACGCACTTTCACGAGTTGACCGCGCTCGCCGACCGCTGGCCGCTCGTTGCCAACTATCACGTCACGGCCGTCGAGAATACGCGCGCCGGTGCGCCCGTTTTCTCGCATCGCGTGATCGCCGGGAGTACGTCGCGTTCGTTCGGGATCGAGGTCGCGAAGATGGCGGGCCTCCCGGCCGGGGTGATTTCGCGCGCGAAAGAGATCGCGGGCGTCCTCGGCGATCGGCCCGCGCTCGAGGCGCAGGTTCCCCTGCGATCGCGACTCGCCGCGCCCGACGGCCGTGAGGAGACCCAGCTGGCACTCGGATTGTCGTGATCCGGGCCGTTGCCTCACGTGTGCGACGAGCGTCGCTCGCGTTTGCGATCTCGTCGTCGCTTCTCGGCTGTGCCGCGGGCGGCCACGCCCCCGTAACGCGAACCTTGCACCTCGCGTTTGCGAATCGCCTGAACTCTCTCAATCCGATTTATCTCGACGGCTTTACGGGTGCCGCGATCGAGGCGCTCGCATTCTCGTTTTTGTTGCGCCCACGGCCGAACGGAGAACTCGGGCCCGACGTTGCGGAGGTCGTTCCGACGCTCGCGAACGGCGGCATCGCACGCGACGGCCGGAGTATCACGTATCGCTTGCGGCGCGGCGTCCTCTGGCAAGACGGCGCTCCGCTCACGAGCTCCGATATCGCCTTCACCGTGCGCGCGCTTCAGAACCCGCTCAACACGATCGGTTCGCGCGATCCGTACGATCGCATCACCGCCGTCGAGACGCCCGACGCGCGTACGGTACGGATTCGGTTGCGTGCGCCGGACGCCGCCGTCGTCGGCCTCTTTCTCACGCCGGATTCGAACGCCGCGATCCTTCCGAGCCATCTGCTCGCGCGCTACGCGAGCCTCGATCACGTGCCGTTCAACGGATCGCCGATCGGGAGCGGACCGTATCGCGTCGCGTCGTGGACGCGCGGTGCCACCCTTCGACTCGTCGCCAATCCGCGGTACTACGCGGGCGCGCCGAAGCTCCGCGCTCTCGAACTTCGATACGCACCGGATACCGCGACGACGCTGATACAATTGCAGACCGGCGAAATCGACGGCGTCGTGAATGCGGATCCACTGCTCGTCGCGCGGTATCGCGCCCTTCGATCGTCGCGAGTCACGAGCGTTCCCTACACGGGCGCCGGCGTCTTGGCGTTCAACCTGGAGCGCCCCGCGCTTGCCGATGCCGCGATGCGCGGGGCGCTCGCGCGCGCGGTGGACGCACCGACGCTCGTGCGCGAAATGTATCGCGGCGCCATCTCGTCGACCGACGCCTCGCGAGGCATGTTCTCCTACGCCGACGATCCGAAGGCACCGTGGCCGCGGTACGATCCCCTCGCGGCCGGTCGCGAGCTCGACATTCTCGGATGGAAGCGCGGCCCGTCGGGCGTTCGGGCCAAGGACGGCCGCGATCTCGAGCTCACGCTCGTCTTCTCGAACGCGTCGACATCGCAGGCGACGGGCGCCGTCATCCTGCAGCAGCAACTCGCGCGTGTCGGCGTTCGCGTCGAGTTACGCAGCTTTCTCTACACGCAATTCTACGCGCTCGCAACCGATGGAGGGCCTCTCTCGAACGGTCGCTTCGATCTCGCGTTGATTCAGTACAGTACGGATTCCGATCCGGATCAGAGTTGGCTTCTCTCGTGTCGCGAACGCGCGCCGCGCGGCTTCAACTGGTCGCGCTACTGTTCGCCCGAAGCCGACCGCCTGCTCGCGGATTCATCGCTCGCGTTCGATCGCTCGCGCCGCATCGCGATCTTGCAGCAACTCCAACACCTCGTCGCAACCGACGTTCCGTTTCTCCCGCTCTGGCAGTCGCGGGAGATCGACGTCATGCCGAACGCACTCCACGGTTTCGTGCCGAACGGCGCGCTGCCGTATGCGAGCGCGCGCGATTGGTCGTTCGCGCTTTAGGGAACGCTCTTCTCGAACGCGGACGCCGCGTCGCTCGCGTACGACTCGCGTTCGACGAGTATCAGCGTACCGTCGCTGCGGAAGACGTAGAGCACCGGCACGTCTTTGTCGCCGGACGGCGCGGCCTGGCGGAGCGATCCACCTTCGAACGTCGTGACGAAGCCGGCGTCGCCCGGTTTGGGTGGCCCGATCTGTTTATCGATCGCGTGCTGTACGAACCCGCGTGCGAAGCCAGGCACGGCGTCGAGGACGGCGACGCCCACGATCGCGGCGCGCGAGCCGATATCGGTTTGCAATGCTTCCGTCCATCGTTCTGTCGCCTTCCCCGACGCTTGCGTGAAGCCGACGACGAGGACGAGCGGTTTCCCGCGCGCGTCGCTCGGATAGGTTACGTGTTTCCCGTCCGTCGTGTCGCCCGCGAGCGTCACGGTCGGTAACGGTGATGCGGATGCGGTCGGTGACGCATCGGCAAGTAGTAGCCCAAGGAGCAGTTCGAACATTCGTCCTTTCGACGGAAAATCGTTTGGATCGGATCCCAGGCTAGTGCGGAATCGCTCTGCGCCGCACGTCGGCGTCGTTCGAGAGCGGTAGCCAGGTTCGGCCGTCGCGTGCGAGGAGCGCGTCGGCGCCGGCCGGGCCGTCGCTTCCCGCGGCGTAGAATTCGAGCGCGTCGCCGCCTCGATCCCACGCATCGCGCACCGGCTGCACGGCGGCCCACGACGATTCGATCTGGTCGGCGCGCTGGAAGAGCGTCGCGTCGCCGATCATGCAGTCGTAGATCAGCGTCTCGTAGCCGACGTTTGGCGCCTCTTCGAAGAAGTCGTCGTACATGAATTCGGTGGAAACGCGTCCGAGGCGCATCGTGGGCCCGGGGATCTTCGCGCTGAAATCGGTCGTCATACCCTGCTCGGGCGAGATCAAGAGGGTCAACACGTTCGGCGTGATCTTCTCGACGGGCGTGTCGCGGAAGATGCGATAGGGGGCGGGTTTGAAGTGGATCGAGATCGTCGTCATGCGCGTCTTGAGGCGTTTGCCCGTGCGCAAGTAGAACGGTACGCCGCTCCAACGCCAGTTCTCGACGTCGACCCGTAACGCCGCGTAGGTTTCCGTCGTGCTGTCCTTTGCGACGTTGTGTTCGTCGCGATACCCTGGTACCGATGCGCCTTTGATCGCTCCGGCCGTATATTGGCCGCGCACGACGTCGCGCGGGTCCACGGGTTTGATCGCCTCGACCAGCTTCGCTTTCTCGCTCCGCACGTTCTCCGGCTCGAACGAGTTCGGCGCCTCCATCGTGATCATCGTGAGCAACTGGAAAAGATGGTTTGGAACCATGTCGCGAAGCGCGCCGGTCGCTTCGTAAAATCCGCCGCGCTCTTCGACGCCGATCGTCTCGGATGCCGTGATCTGCACGTGATCCACGTGTTCGCGTCGCCACATCGGTTCGAAGAGACCGTTGCCGAAGCGCATCGCCATGATGCTTTGGACGGGTTCCTTACCGAGGAAATGATCGATGCGATAGATCTGCGTCTCGGCGGCGATCTTGGTGACGCGCTCGTTCAGCGCTTTCGCCGACGGGAGATCGGAACCGAACGGCTTTTCGATGATGATGCGGCGGAACGCATCGTCCGTTTCCGCGAGCAGACCCGCTTCGCCGAGATTGTCGACGATCGGCCCGAAGAATCGATCGGCGACGGCGAGATAGAAGACCGCGTTTCCGCTCCCCGATCCGGCGACGTCGTCGAGGCGTTTCTTGAGGTCGCGGTAGCTCTCGATGTTCGTGAAATCCGCCACCACGTACGTCAGACGGTCGGCGACGAAGCCCCACTGCTTCGTGTCGATCGAATCGGCGTGGAACTCCGCCGTCTTGTCTTTGGTGAACGACTGCATCGTCGCGGTGAGATCGTCGCGCCACTCTTGCGTCGTGCGCTCGTTATGGTCGAGCCCGAAGATGCGCAGGCCGTCGTCGAGGAGGCCGCTTCCCGCCAGGTTGTAGAGGGCCGGTGCGAGGAGCCGCTTGGTGAGGTCTCCGCCGCCGCCGAAGATCACGAGGGTACACGGGGGTGCGGGCGGGGTCTGCGTCACGTGGGCTCCTCAGTCGGTTATGGCGTCGACTCGGCGCTTCTCCGTTCCAAGCGGAGAACCAGCCCGAACGCGATTCGCAGAGACTCAGGCGGCGCCGGGAGGCGAACTGCGCCTGAAACCGACGCGGTTGCGCCCGGAATTCTTGGCCTCGTAGAGCGCCTCATCCGCATCCGCCACCAAGCTTGCGGCAGTTGCTCCGCGATGCGGAACCAAGGAAGCCACGCCGAAGCTCGCGGTGAGAAAGTTGCTGAGCGGTGAGTTTCGGTGGGCGATCTCCGCAACGCGAAGAGCATTGCAAAGAATCTCCGCAGCGTGGATGGCGCCGTCCGCACCCGTGTCGGGAAGAAGTACGACGAATTCTTCACCGCCGTAGCGGGCAACGAAGTCGCCCGGCCGCTTCGTATTGCGGCGGAGAAGGTCGGCGACCGTCTTTAGGCATTCATCCCCCGTCGGGTGACCGTAACAATCGTTGTAGTTCTTGAAATGATCCACATCGACCATGATCATCGCGAGCGGCAGTTTGGTACGCTGCGCGAGTTGCCACTCACGATCGAGAAAATCGTCAAACGCGCGACGGTTGGGCAACCCGGTCAACGAATCGGTGATGGCCAGGCGCTTCAGCTCGTCTTCTTGGGCTTTCATCACGCGCGTTGCGGTTTCGGCCTCAACGGTACGCGCATGGAGTTGCTCGTTCAGGTCGGCGAGTTGGGCTTGGCCTTCGAGCAGATTCGTCGTCCGTTCGAGCACCTGCGCTTCGAGCGTCGCGTTGAGCTCTGCAAGCTGCTGGTAGAGGTCGGCACGCCCTTTGATCCTGAGCGCTTGGGGTACGACGCGCACGAGTAGCACCGCGGTCGTCAGAGAAACGAATGCGGTGAACGCTTTCACGCCGCCGGAGAGCCAATACGTCGGATGCCAGATCGTCCAGATATCGAAGACGTGCGTGAGCCCGCACGCGACGATGAACAGTCCGAACATGGCGAAGATGCCGGGAAACGGCAGATCTCGTCGCCTGCGCGCGAAAAACAGCAGAATGACCGGTATGGAAAAATACGCGAGCGCGATGATCGCATCGGAGATGACGTGCAGCGCGAGCATGCGCACGTCCCACAGATAGCACATGCCGTGCGGCATGAAGTGCTCGATCGGCGCGCCCTCGCCCATCCCGCTCATGTACGTTCTTTCAGAGACCCCAGCGCCAAACGGGCGTCGCCGGCCGGATTTCTCCGGCCTTTCCTTCAGTATCGGCTCGCTACGTGGGTACTTCTTAGCTTTTACTCCTAAGTAGACGCCTAGCGTGCAGGCGACCCCTCGGCGTGCGGGCTTCGTGCGCGAAGCGCTCCGAGGAGACGCTCGTTGTCGGCAGACACCTTCACGGCGACGCGAACGAACGTCGGCGACGGTAGCCCGCTAAAATCATCGCACACGCGGACAGCGATGCCGTCGCGCTCGAGGAGGTCGTCCGCGAGCCGTCGCGCCGTCATCCCCGCCGGTCCGACGTCGACGAACAGAAAGTTGGCCGCCGAGGGCAAGACGCGGAAACCGAGGTGGACGAGACCTTCCCGCATGCGTTCGCGCTCGTGCGCGTTGGTCTCGCGCGTGCGGGTCGCGTACGTTCGATCGTCGAGCGCGGCGAGCGCGGCGCGCGCTTCGATCGCGCCCACCGGCCACGACGGAAGCGCGCCCGCGATCGCGCGTGCGAGCGACGCCGGTGCGATGGCGTAACCGATCCGCACGCCCGGAATCGCATAGAATTTCGTGAGCGAGCGCAGCACGATCGCCTCCGGTGCGAACGGAATGCACGACGCGTGCGGTGCGTAGTCGATGAATGCCTCATCGACGACGAGGCGACAGTGTTCCGCGCGGAGCGCGCGCTCGAGTTCGACGATGCCTTCGCGCGAGGCGAGCGCTCCCGTCGGGTTGTTTGGATTCGACAACATGCAGAGGCCGGCGCCGGCCTCGCGCGCGGCACGTACGAGCGCGCCGATGTCCGGTTCGTAGCCTCCGCGCGTCGATGGAACCTCGATCGCATCGACCGCGGCATCCCGAAGGGCTTTGCGATATTCGCTGAAGGCGGGCACGGGCAGCACGCAGCGTGCCGGCGCGAGCGCGCGCACCACCGCGCCGACGAGCGCCGCGCTTCCGTTCCCGACGACGATCCGATCCGGATCGATTCCGTGCGATGCGCCGAATGCGGCACGGACCTCGCCGTAGGTCGGATCCGGATAACGCGTGAGCTCCATGGGATCGTCGGCGATGCGTCGTAGCGCGGCGCGGACACCGTCCGGAGGCCCGAGCGGGTTGACGTTCGCACTGAAATCGAGCAGCGCGTCCGGGTCGCGTCCGGCGCGCGCGGCGAGCGCGCGAACGTCTCCGCCGTGGATCGCTTTCACAGCGTGCACGCGACGGTCGCGCAGAGGATGGCTGCGATGCGGACGATGCGGCGCCCTCGCGCGATATCCGCGACCTCGGGCGTGCGGCCACGAGCGTTGAAGATGGCGCCGCGTACGGTTACGCCCGCGTAGCGATTGTCGCCGCCGAGACGGATTCCGAGCGCGCCGGCGAGCGCGGCTTCGGGCCAGCCGGCGTTGGGGCTCGCATGATGCTTCGCATCGTTCCACGCTACGCGAACCGACGCGCGTGGGTCCGCGCCTGCGAGCGAGGCGGCGATCGCGATTGTGACCGCAGCGATGCGCGCCGGAACGAAGTTCGCCGCATCGTCGGCGCGGGCGGCGGCGCGACCGAAGAACGTGTACGGTGGCTCGCGGTGGCCGATCATCGAATCGAGCGTCGAGATCGCTTTGAACGCGAGCGCTGCGGCGCATCCGCCGGCACGCAGGGCGGCGAGCGGCGCGACGACGCCGTCGCAGAAACTCTCCGCGAGCGTTTCGAGTGCGGCGCGCACGATGTCCGGCACGTCGAGGTCGTTCGTGTCTCGCCCGACGATCCGTGCGACGTTGCGGCGCGCACCCTCCACGTCGTTCGCTTCGAGTGCCGACTGCACGCGTGCCACGGCATCGTCGAGGCTGCGCGCCGCGAGTGTCGACGCGCCGACGATCGTGCGGATCGCGATCGGCCCGCGATCGGCGAGGCGGCCGGCGAACCATGCGGCCCCGGTGAGTCCGAGCGTCAGGAGCGCACCGGTCGCGAACTCGAACGCGGGTGCGGCGCGCCCGCGCGCCCGATCGACGCGATCGACGATCGCACCGAACGCGCGCACCGGATGCGGAAGGATCTGCGGGTCGCCCACGATCGCATCGAGCGCGCACGTGGATGCGAGCGTCGCGCCCCTCATGCGAGGAGCGCGTCGAGCGAGAGCGACGCGCGCACGTGTTCGGCAAGGCGTTCGAAGCGTGCGTCGCGCTCTGCTGCGAGCGGCGCGAGTGCGGTCGGAGGAAGAAGGCCGCTGCGCCGCCGAGCCGCCCGCACGAACGCATGGCGCTGCGCGTCGTTTGCGAAGAGGCCGTGCACGTACGTGCCGGCTACGCGGTCGTCCGCGGAGCGTGCGCCGTCTTCGACGCATTCGCCGCTGCCTCGTGCCACGTCCGCGAATGGGGCGAGCGTCTCGCTTCGCGACGAACGGCCGACGTGAATTTCATATCCGATGCCTTCGCTCGCAGACGATTCGATTCCGAAGAACGCGCCGTTCCGCGGACGGATCGTGACCGGTTCCGTGATCTTCTCGCGCGCGAGGACCGTGTCGATCGCGAGCAGTCCCAAGCCCGTTTCGGAGCCGCCCCCTTCGACGCCGTGCGGATCGTCGATGCGGTTGCCCAGGATCTGCAATCCGCCGCAGACGCCGAACACGAACGCGCGCCGCGCGCACGCGGCGAGAGCGGCATCGAAGCCCCGTTCGCGCAGCCAGCGGCGGTCGGAAAGTGTTTCCTTCGTTCCGGGTACGATCGCGACGTCCGCGCGCGCGAGGTCTTCGGGCGCTCGCGCGTACGCGAGGTCCACGTCGGGTTCGCCTGCGAGCGCTGCGAAGTCCGTCGTATTCGAGAGGTATGGCAGAGCGACGACGGCGATCCGTAACGGCCGCTCGGGATGATGCGCGGGCTCCCGCCAACCGCGGCTCGCGACGGTCGGCGCGTCTTCGAGAGCGACGCTATCCTCGTCATCGAGTCCGAGATCGCGGAGCCACGGGATGACGCCCGCGCACGGAATGCCGAGTCGCGCTTCGATCGCTCGCACGCCCGGCTCGAGCAGTGCGTAGTCGCCACGAAACTTGTTGATCGCGAACGCGGCGATGCGCGGCCGTTCGGTCGCATCGAGGAGCTCGAGCGTGCCGAGGAGCGACGCGAAGACGCCGCCGCGGTCGATATCGCCGACGAGCAGACACCGTGCGTCGGCGGCAGCTGCCATCCGCATGTTGACGATGTCGGTCGCTTTGAGGTTGATTTCGGCGGGCGATCCCGCGCCTTCGAGCACGATCACATCGTAGCTCTCGGCGAGGCGTCGATATGCATCGACGACGAGCGGCACGTACTCGAGCGTGCGTCGCTCGTGATAGTCCGCAGCGCTCCGGACGCCGCACGCGCGTCCGAGCAAG
>Ga0209611_10014935_pt1 | contig 10244 bp, 8 predicted proteins | sample S1TSphgellanicum_3_FD_187693 | JGI IMG/M metagenome (GOLD analysis project Ga0209611, IMG submission 187693) | Host-associated microbial communities from peat moss isolated from Minnesota, USA - S1T2_Fc - Sphagnum magellanicum MG (SPAdes) (version 2) | ecosystem: Host-associated > Plants > Peat... | reverse complement strand
CCGTGCCGCGACGCTGGCCGGGATCATTCGCGACGGTGTCAAGCCAGACAGCGTGGTCTACACGGATGCTTATAGATCCTACGATGTTCTAGCAGCCTGTCGGATTGGGGTACCCAAATTGTGGGCGGTTGGCTAGAATCGGGGCATGTTGAACTATGTGCCATTCAATCGCGAGCAAGCGTTTCTACTTCCGCCTGATCTGAAGGCTTGGTTGCCTGAGGACGATCTGGCGCATTTTGTGGTGGCGGCTGTCGAGCGTGTGCCTCTTGGTGCGTTTGCCACGGCGGCACGGCCGGGCGGCAAGCCGCAGTATCACCCACGGCTGATGCTGGCGCTGCTGATTTACAGCTATGCGAACGGTATTTTCTCGTCGCGGCGGATCGAACGGGCGACCTATCGGGACATCGCGGTGCGCTTTGTGGCGGCCAACCTGCATCCCGACCACGACACGATTGCGGTCTTCCGCAGCACCAACAAGGCAGCTTTCGAGGCAGCTTTTCTGCAAGTTCTGTTGCTGGCGCGCGAGAGCGGGCTGCTGCGGCTGGGCACGGTGTCGATCGACGGCACCAAGATCGATGCCAACGCCTCCAAGATACGCTCGGTGCGCTATGACCGGGCCTGCGAACTCCGCGCCAAACTGGCTGCGGATATTGCACACCTGACTACCCAGGCCGAGGCGGCCGACGCCGAAAGCCAGGACCCGCAAGCGCTGCCCGAGGAGTTGGCGCGGCGCGAGGTGCTGAAGGCCAAGCTCGACGCGGCATGCGCCCGGCTGGAGGCTGAAGCCGCTGCCGAGGCCGAAGCCGCACGCCCCGCCTATGAAGCCAAGAAGGCCGCACGTGACGCCAAATCAGGTCGGCGCGGTCCGCCACCAAAACCGCCCAGCGATGCCCCGCCGCCTGACCGGCAAAGCAACCTGACCGACCCGGACAGCGCGCTGATGCGCCGCTCAGACGCACATGAATACCGCCAGGCCTACAACGCGCAGGCCGTGGTTTGTGCCGACGGCACGCAACTGATCCTGGCCACCGGCGTGGTGGCAACGACCGCCGACGCGCCGAGCTTCGCCGCAACCATCCTGGGCATGCAGGCCACCATCGGCCTGCCGTCGAAGGTCCTTGCCGATACCGGCTACGCCAGCGGGCCGGCGGTCGAGGCATTGCAGACAAACGGCGTGGAGCCGCTGGTCGCCATTGGGCGCACCCAGCCGCACAGGCCATACGATTTCCGGCCACCGCCGGCCGCGAAGGCGCCGCGCCAGATTACCGAACCCTGGCGCTTGGCCATGAAAGCCAAGCTGGAGACCGAAGATGGCAAAGCTCTCTATAAGAAACGAAAACAGACGGTCGAACCGGTGTTCGGCATCATCAAGGCCGCCATGGGCTTCCGCCACTTCCGCCTCCGCAGCCTGCCCAAAGTCGCCACCGAGTGGACCCTGATCGCTCTCGCGTACAACTGCAGGCGGATTGCCCGCCTACAGAGCGCCTAACCCAAACAGCAGCCTCAAATAATCGCCCAAAAAGACTTCAATCCGACAGGCTGCTAGAGCGGCTTCAGCCTGACTGGAAAATCGTCGGCGTCCATTTGGCCGCTCTAGCTTGTTCTTTGCCGAGCATTTGTATCAGCCTCAAGCTGCCCTACTCAATTGGGCGATTCCAGTCAGGCTGAAAACGCTCTAACGTGCCGCTGCAATATCCGCCGCCGTGACCTGGCTTTCGCGGCCGCTGAGTGTCGTGGTGAGGTAGTTCGCCGCGGCAGCGAGTTCGGCGTTGGTGTAAGAACCGGTAAAATTATGCATGAACACCAACCGATCGTTGGTGCGCAGTTCCGATCCGTGCGCCAGGATTTGCAGCATATTGGTGCCGGCAGGGTCGCCGACGGAATGATCACCCACGAGCGAAGCCCAGGCCGATTGGCGGCCCTGGCCGTTGGGAAGATGGCAGCCGGCGCAGGCATCGTTGAAAACATGCAGGCCGAGCGGGTCGGGTGCGGCGGCAGGTTTGGCGGACGCGAGAAGGGCGGGGGGACCGCTGGGCTCGGGCGGCACGTCGCGCAGATAAGTAACGATGGCGGCGATATCCGTTGCAGTGAGATATCGCAGGCTGTCGGTGATCGCTTCGGCCATGGGGCCGCTGGCGGGGCCGTGGTTGGGCGCCGTGCCGGTGGAGAGATATTGCCGCAAATCCGCGTCGCTCCAGCCGCCGATGCCGTGCGTTTTGTCGGACGTGATGTTGTAGGCGAGCCAGCCTTGCTGCTTGGCGCCGGCGAATTGGTCGCCTTGCTTGAGGCCCTGCATCCAGTTGCGCGGGGTGTGGCATTGACCGCAATGACCGAGCGCCTGCACAAGATAGGCGCCGCGGTTCCAGCCGGCGGATTTCTGCGTATCGGGCTCGAAACGATGGCCGGGGTTGTTGACCTGGTTCCAGAACCACAGGCTCCAGCGCTGGTTGAACGGAAAGCTAAGGCTGTTGGCAGGCACTTCGTTGTGCACCGGCTTCAAGCTAAACAAATAGGACTTGATCGCGAGCGCGTCCTGCCGCGACATCAGCGTGTAGGAATTGTACGGCATGGCGGGATAAAGATATTTGCCGTTATGGCCGACGCCGCGCTGCAGGGCGCTGACCCATTCGTCATCGGTATAATCGCCGATGCCGGTGTCTTTGTCGGGGGTGATGTTAGGGGTATAGATCGTGCCGATCGGCAGTTTTATGGCGCGCCCGCCAGTAAAGGGCGCGTTGCCAGGCTTGGTGTGACAAGCAGCGCAGTCGGCAGCACGCGTCAGGTATTCGCCGTCGTCAGCAGCGTGAGCAAAACCAATAGAAAAAAGAACCCAAGGAAGGAAGTATTTCTTTTTTGAAAAAAAGAAACAAAAAACTTTTGTCTGTTGGCTCACGCGGCGGTAACGAGCAAAGGCCTCTAAACGAGTAAAAGTTCTTTGGTTCTTTTTTTCAAAAAAGAACTGCTTCCTTTGCCCTTCCTTCCTCATGACCGCCCCGTCTCCGCCAACTGCCCCGTAGCAAACGGTATCCGCCGCAACCTCCGCCCGCTCGCCGCGAAAATCGCGTTCGCCAGCGCGGCGGACGCGGACGCCGTGCCCGCCTCCCCTACCCCACCAATCGGCGCTGTGGGATTATCTACGATATGCACCGCCACGTCCGGTGCCTCATTGATGCGCAGCGCGCGGTAATCATGAAAATTGCTTTGCAGCACACGCCCGTTGGCGTGCGTAATTTCGTTGAACATGGCCATCGACAGCCCGAAAATCAGGCCGCCCTGAATTTGCGCCCGCAACGTGTCAGGGTTTACCACCGGCCCCACATCCACCGCGACATGCGCTTGATGCAGCGCCACCTCGCCGCGATCGGAAACCGAAACTTCCAGCACCGTGGCGACATAGGAGTTGAACGCGAGTTGCAACGATACGCCGCGCCCGGTGCCTTTCGGCAACCCCTGCCCCCAGCCGGATTTTTCCGCGGCCAGGTTCAGCACCGCCAAGGCGCGCGGATTGTGCGACAACATGCGGCGCCGAAATTCCACCGGATCGATGCCGGCTTCGGCCGCCAGTTCGTCCACGAACCCTTCGACCACAAAAATATTGTGCGTGGGCCCCACCCCGCGCCACCAGGCCGTAATGACACCGGCCGGCTCCGAGCGGACGGTCTGGTTGAGCTGCGCCGGAAAATTGTAGGGTGTTTCCAGCGCGCCTTCCACCGTGTCCGGGTCGAGCTTGCCGCCCTGCGTCATGCCGGGAGGCGCCCAGCGCGCCATCACCCAGCTACAGGTGGTGCGATGCGTCCAGCCGACGATCTTGCCGTCCGCATCGAGGCCGGCGGAAACGCGATCGTAATAATAGGGCCGCAGCAGGTCTTGTGTGATGTCCTCTTCACGCGACCAGATGAGTTTCACCGGATAGGAAAGCTTTTTGGCAATGAGGGCGGCCTGCTCGATGCTGTCCACGTCGAGCCGGCGTCCGAACGCACCGCCCATATACTGGTTGTGGACGGTCACCTGTTCCGGCTTCAAACCGGTGTTCTTGGCCACCGCGGCCTGCGCGCGCGGCGGCACCTGGGTGCCTACCCACAAATCCGCGCCGTCCGGCCGGACGTGCAGCGTGGTATTTATCGGCTCCATCGGCGCGTGCGACAGGAACGGAAGTTCATAGACGGCGTCGAGCTTCTTGGCGGCGCCGGCGATCGCGCCGCGGGCATCGCCGCGCGCTAGCGCGGTAAACCCGTCACTGTCGGAGGCTTGCTTCAGCGCATCGATAATGCCGCCGGTGCTGACATCGGCGTGCGGGCCGTCGTTCCACTCAGCCGCGGCGGCGCGCAGGCCACTGATCGCGGCCCAGTAATGATCGCCGATGATTGCGACCGCGTTGTCGAGTTTTACCACGTCGATAACGCCGGGAACCGCGCGGGCGGCAGCCTCGTCGATCTGACGCAAGGTGCCGCCGCGCACCGGACAAGCGGAGACGGTGCCGATCTTCATGCCGGGGATTTGGACGTCCATGCCGAACTGCAACGAGCCGTTGACCTTGCCCGGCGTGTCAAGCCGTTTCTGCGGCGTACCGATCAGCGTGAACGCGCTGGCCTGCTTCAAAACCACGTCCTTCGGCACCGGCAGCGCCGCCGCGGCCGTTGCAAGCTGGCCATAGGTGAGCGCGCCACCATTCGCGCCGCGCCGCACCACGCCACGCGCGGCCACGCAGGTCGCGGGGTCCACCCGCCATTTCTGAGCCGCAGCCTGCACCAGCATGACGCGCGCGGTGGCGCCGGCGATGCGCAGCGGTCCCCAGCCCGACATCGTGGACGTGCTACCGCCGGTCGCCTGCTCGCCCAAATTGGGGTCGGCATACAAGGCAACGTTCGGCGGCGCCGGCTCCACGGCGATCTGGTCGAGGCCGACTTCCAGTTCCTCGGCGATGAGCATGCTCGCGCTGGTGTAAATGCCCTGCCCCACTTCGGTATGGGACATGATGAAGGTGATCTTGTCGTCGGGCGTGATGCGGATGAAGGCGTTCGGGGCAAAGGCCGCGCCGGCGTCGGCCGCTTCGGCGCGGGCGTTGCCCGGCATGCGCAGGCCGACGATGAGGCCGCCGCCAACCGCCGCGCCGACCTTGAGGAAGTTGCGGCGCGTCGAAGATATATGAGTCATGCGCCGCTCCTCCCTAAGCTTCGGCCGCGGCGTGGATCGCCTGGCGTATCCGCACGTAGGTGCCGCAGCGGCAGATATTGCCGCTCATGGCGTCATCGATATCGGTGTCTGTGGGCTTGGGCGCGCGCTTGAGCAGCGCGGCGGCGGACATGATCTGGCCGCTCTGGCAGTAGCCGCATTGCACCACCTCCAGATCGAGCCAGGCCTTCTGCACCCGGGCGCCTTCCGGCGTGGCGCCGATGGCCTCGATGGTCGTGATCTGGCGCCCCACGGCATCCGCCACGGTCAGCAGGCAACTGCGCACCGGATCGCCGTCCGCGTGCACGGTGCACGCCCCGCACTGCGCGATGCCGCAACCGAACTTGGTGCCGGTCATGCCCAGCACATCGCGCAGCACCCAAAGGACAGGCATGTCGGCCGGCACGTCCACCTGATGGCTCTGGCCATTAACGGTAAGTTCAAACATGGCTGCCCCCTTAACTCCTGCTCATCTTGGAGGCTTCGGCGGCTTTTCCAAGGTGGGAAAGTGGCCGAGGCAGGCGGCGATTACTGTCCGGGGCAGGCCGCCGCCTTCAAAACGACGTCGAATTCCGACGTGGTCTCCGTGTCGTATCCGTTGGTCGGGCCCGGCATATGGGCATACCACACCGGCGCGGTGCCGGCGTTGGTCGTGTATTGGCTGGTGTAGAAATTGTTGCCGCGGCACTGAAAGGTGCCATAGCCGCTGATGCCCGCGGTATTTGTGCCGGGCACGCCGGCGATGCCGAAGCTAGTGCCGGGCCCGAAATCGATGGTGAATTTCCCCTTCGGCGCGTGGCTGTAGGCAAAACTGCCGCACATCTGGGTGACGTTGTTGCCCTGCAGCACGGAACAATTGTCGGCGCGGGCATCCGAGAATGGTCCAGCGGACGTTGCGGCAATCAGGGTAGCCAAAACGAGCGTACGCATGGGGCTTGCTCCTACTACGAGGTGGCCGCCCCGGCTTCATCGATAGCGGCTAACGCCCCAGGCCGGAAGCGTGAGAAATCGACAATTTGCACTCAAGGGCGGGCTTGGGCATATCCCCCGCCATCTGAGGACACCGCCCGCCAACATGCTTATTTTCAGCCGCGCCAGAACGCTGCTCATCATCGGGATATGCGTGCTCGGCGCCTTGCTATGCGTGCCGAACTTCCTGCCGGACCCCGGGATCACCGGCCTGCCCTGGCGCACCGTGCATCTGGGACTGGATCTGCGCGGCGGCTCCTACCTGCTCATGCAGGTAGACATGGGCTCGATCGAGCGCGAGCGGCTGGACAGCCTGGCCGACAGCGCCCGCGGCGTGCTGCTGAAAGCCGATGTCGGCTACCAGAATCTCCATACCGACCCGGCGAACCACCGGGTGTTTCTGCATTTGCGCGACCCATCGCAGCACGAAGCCGGGCTCGCCGCGCTGCGCACGGTTCCGCAGGCCGTACCCGCCGAATTCACCGTGGACGACCTGCCGGGCGGCAATCTGTCGCTGACCCTGCAAGAAGCGGCGCTGGCGCAGCGCGGCAGCGAAGCGGTGAAGCAGTCGATCGAAATCGTGCGGCGGCGCGTCGACGAGACCGGCGTGGCCGATCCGCAGATCACCCGGCAGGGGTCGGACCGCATCGTCGTCGAGCTCGCCGGCGTGGACGATCCGGAGCGGATCAAGCAGTTGCTCGGCAAGACGGCGAAGATGACCGTGCACCTGCTCGATGAGTCGGCGGTGCCCGGCGGGCCGGCGCCGCCCGGTGTCGAGTGGCTGCCGATGCAGGACAATCCGAAGCAGCTGCTGCCGGTGCGCAAGCATGTGGAGGTCGAGGGGGCGGACCTGACCGACGCTCAGGCCGGCACCAACCCGACCACCGGCGACTGGGTTGTGAACATGGCGTTCAACCGGCTCGGCGGCCGCAAGTTCGGCGACCTGACGGCGGCTAATGTCGGTCACCGCTTCGCCGTTGTGCTGGACAACCAGGTGCTGACCGCGCCGGTGATCCGCGACGCCATTCCCGGCGGCCGGGGCCAGATCAGCGGGTCGTTCGACGCCAAGTCGGCCACCGACCTCGCTGTGCTGCTGCGCGCCGGCGCCCTGCCCGCGCCGCTCGAGGTGGTGGAGGAGCGCACCGTGGGGCCTGAGCTGGGGGCTGATTCGATCCGCGCCGGCGCCTATGCGCTGTTCAGCGGGTTCGTGCTTGTGATTGTGTTCATGGGGGTTTTCTACGGCCTGTTCGGCTGGCTGGCGAACATTGCGCTGGTGGTGAACCTGATGCTGATGGTGGCGATCCTGAGCCTGTTCGAGGCGCGGCTGACGCTCCCCGGCATGGCCGGCCTGCTGCTGACGCTCGGCATGGCGGTGGACGCGAATATCCTGATCAATGAGCGCATTCGCGAGGAAACCAAAAACGGACGCACGCCGCTGAATGCCATGGAGACCGGTTTCAGGCGGGCGTTTTCGACGATCCTGGACAGCAACGTTACGGCGTTTCTGGCGCACGTGATGTTGTTCGTGTTCGGGTCGGGTCCGGTGAAGGGTTTTGCGCTGACGATTACGATCGGCATTGTTACGACATTGTTTACGGCGACGGTGCTGGCAAGGTTGATGATGGTGAAATGGTACGCGTCCCGGAGACCGCAGTTGTTGCCAGTCTGAAAGCAAAAGAAGTTGTTCTTTTCTGAAAAGAAGAACTGCTTCTTTTTCTATCCTAGAGGTAAGTGATATTCATGTTCTACCGCCCGGCCCTCCGTTTCGTCCCCGACAACACACGCTTCAAATTCATGAGGGCGCGTTGGTTCGGCCTGGCCGGATCGTTCCTGCTGTCCAGCCTTTCCATCGGTCTGTTTTTCTATCCGGGACTGAAACTCGGCATCGACTTCAAGGGCGGCATCGTCATGGAGGCCCAAACCCAGGGACCCGCCAATATTCCCGCCCTCCGCCACGCATTCTCCGCCGCCCATATCGACGCAGCCGGCCTGCAAAGCTTCGGCGGACCGAACGACCTGCTGATCCGCCTCGACGTGCAGCCGACGCCGGCGGCCAACCAGGCGTTGCAGGCCAACGTGCGCGCCACGCTCGAAAAAACCGAGCCGGGTGCGAAAATCCTGCGCACCGATGTGGTCGGGGCCTCGGTCAGCCGCGAGTTGTTCACCAACGGACTGCTGGCGCTGGGCATCAGCCTGGCCATGATCATGGCCTATATATGGTTCCGCTTCGAATGGCAGTTCGCGGTCGGCGCGGTGGTGACGCTGCTGCTCGATGTGACGAAAACCATCGGCTTCCTGGTGGTGACGGGCATCCAGTTCGACCTCGTCATGGTGGCGGCCATCCTGACCATCATCGGCTACTCCACGAACGACAAAGTGGTGGTGTACGACCGCGTACGCGAGAATTTGCGAAAATATAAGAGCATGCCATTGCGGGACCTGATAGATCTGTCGATAAATGAGACGTTGAATCGCACCTTAGGAACCTCCAGCACGGTGTTCCTGGCCAGCCTGCCACTCGCCCTGTTCGGGGGTGAAACGCTTTCCGGCTTCGCCTGGGCCATGTTGTTTGGCATCGCGATCGGCACGGTGTCATCGATCATGATCGCCGCGCCAATCCTGCTGCTGCTGGGTGAACACAGGTTGCGCCGCGACGTCGCCACTCCGCCGGGAAAAACCCCGGCCGCCGCCGCCGCCCGCTGATGTTAGCTGATTGCGGCTGACGCCTGGGCGGTGCGCAGCGCCGCCTTTGTCAGGAGCCTTATGGTCGCCGACTCCAACCTGGTTGGTAAAAGCCCGCCGGGACGAAGTCGGCTTCTGTTGGTCAGCGCCGACCCGGCGCTGGTTGAAGTCACCGGAACCGCGGCCCGCCGCATGTCGGCGTGGCTCGAGGTGATGCCGACACGGGACGCGGCGTTCGCCTGGCTGCTGCATCCCGCTCCCACCTGCACTCACGTCCTGGCGCCGGCCGACCTGACGCAATCCGACGTTGATAACCTGGCCGGCATGGTCGATGAAGCCACCGGCGGCCGGGCGAAGGTATTCCTGCTCGGGCCGCCCGCGGCCGAGCGAGGCGCGGTGGGCGACGGCAGCAGCGTCATTCATATCGATCCGTACGACGCCGGCGGCATCGAGCAGGTGCTGCGCAACCACCCGCCGGCCGCCAATGCAGCGCGCCGAAGCCTGAGCGCCGCGGCGCTGCGGACAGCGTTACACGACGGCAGACTGAGGGTGCGATTCCAGCCGGTGCTGGAAACGAACTCGTTGCGCATGAGCGGGGTCGAGGCGCTGTCGCGTTTGCACCATCCCGAACTCGGCATATTGCGGCCCGCGCAGTTCATGCCGCAGGCGATCAGAACCGGGCAGGAGCGCGCGTTATCGGTCACCGCGGCGGCGCGCGCGGTGATGGATTTGCGCGGCCAGAGCTTCATGCAGGCACGCTACATCGCGTTCAACGTTCCACTACCGACATTCCTGAACGAGGCCGGGCATGCACGTGCGTTGGATATTTGCGCCATCGCCGGCCACCCGGTGGACCGTGTCGTCATCGAACTGGTGGAGACACAGGATGCGCCCGACTTGCTGGCGCTGGCCGCTGCCGTGGAACGCTGGCGTAAGGTCGGGTTCCGCGTAACGGTCGACGACGCCGGGCCCCGCCTGCCGCATTGGCGGGACATGCTGAACCTGCCGTTCAGCGGGGTAAAACTGGACGGCAGCCTGGCTGCCGCGGACGATGCCGCAGTGGCCGAAGCCGAAGCCATCGTCGCCATCGCCAAGCGAAACGATCAATACGTGGTGGCCGAGGGGATCGAGAACGCGGACGCCGTGGAGCGGATGCGTTCGCTTGGCGTGGACGCGCTGCAAGGCTTCTACTTCTGCCGCCCGATGCCCGCCCCCGCGCTGCGCATTTGGGCTGAGGCTTGGGAGACGCTGATTGGCGCGGGCGGTGTGTAGGTTAGCGAAACAAAGCGCGCCTTCACACAAGAAAAGGTTTTTTTACCCCGTTTCCCAGAGATCTCGATTTTCTCTTGCGGCGCGGCGCGACATGGATTCTGCATTGGGCCATGCGCAAGAGTGGCTTCCTGAAGGCGGAAGAGCTGAAG
>Ga0209611_10014934_pt1 | contig 10245 bp, 6 predicted proteins | sample S1TSphgellanicum_3_FD_187693 | JGI IMG/M metagenome (GOLD analysis project Ga0209611, IMG submission 187693) | Host-associated microbial communities from peat moss isolated from Minnesota, USA - S1T2_Fc - Sphagnum magellanicum MG (SPAdes) (version 2) | ecosystem: Host-associated > Plants > Peat... | reverse complement strand
TTTTGTGGAAAACGATAACAAAGCATGTGCATACAAATGGTTTTTACGATGCAAGCACATTCTAATTTTGTTGTGCATCAACATCTTCATTGTGAAAGTATTATGAAACATCAATAAGCTTTTATACCTTCAACAATAAACAACTTGTACACATGGTAAAAAACAATGTGTAAATGGGCTACTTGTCGATAAAAAATGCAAAAATACAATCACTTGTTGTGGTGTCACCTCTATGCTAGGCTATTTATAGGGCATGTCAAAGACACTAAAATTGAATGAATACAACAACATATGCATTATCTCCATTTTAAAACAAACAAATTGTCTTCCAACAAATCCTTTAGCATCACAAGAACCTAGCCATAATTCCCACCTTTAAAAACCATACCTTTTTGTATATGCAAGTAGGTTTTGGTCATGAACAACAACCCACTACTCTAATAGGTGGCCTTACATGCAAGCCATAATAATGCACCAAGTTTGCAGAGTTGTTCTCTAAATCATTGTGAATGAAATCCATGTGGTGAAGCTCAAATTTGATATTAATGTCAAGTTGCAAAAATTACATGATTATAAATGTGCATTTGGCAAATCTTTATAATATATGCCTAAATTATTATTTGTTGTGTGTTAACTTTAAATGAAGCATATTCTTTCCCACATTCCCACTAAGCCATCTACATCTAAGTTTAAAGTTATGTTAAGTTTTTTATTATGCTTGGTCCCTCAATTTGTTCTTCTAGGCAAATGCAACAAATGAATAATTTTCAAGGTCTTGGTCCTTTGAAATGGACCAAAAGTGGCCAAGTATTCAAAGAAGTTTTTTATTTCGACTTTTTTTGATTTGGAACAAATTTTGCCTAGCTAAACTTAATAGTTTTTTTATTTGAAGCACTGTTTTAATAACTTTTTAATTATTGCATTAAAGAGTACATGTATTGTAAACAATATTGGGGCAATGAATGTTCTTTCAAAGGACAAGGTTAAATGTGGGAAAAATATACATGTAGCCTTGTGGTATTTGTTTTGGGGTGCTTTTGGTAGTTTTTACAAGTTTTGTTTTAATCTTCGGCTTTGTTGATTTTTTCAAATTTGAATTTTTTAACTTCCTAAAATAGTAATATGAAACTTATAATTTTACATAATCTTTTCATACATCCAACTTTTCATATTCCACTATTTAATTTTCAATTTTTTTTTTGAAATTTTATACTAAATTTTGATAATGGAAATGCATGGACATTATTTTGTGATACCTTTAAAAAACCAAAACCCCTTATGTAAATATTTTGGTTTCATTTGTATTTAGGTTTGGGGTTTAAAGGTTCATACACATGTATTGGTACGTATTAGGTGGCCACAACAACAATTGTTTGTTTATTTTTTATGCTTCATAATGTTGTTCTTTTGTTGCATCAAAATGTTGTTCTTTCTTCAATAGATTCACAATGTCAGACCAAACAAGCGCCTTTTGAGATTTTCATTTATTGCAATTTCAAATCGAACTTCCTATTGACAAAATTTGCATGAAAAATTGAATTTTCCAACAACCATATCAAAGTGTTGTAATTGTTCACCATTGCAATTTTTTTTTTCAACCTCTTTGTCTTTCATTTCTTGTACTTTTCCTCAACGTCTTGTGGATTGGTGGATTAATTAACCATAAACCACATGGTGATTATAATGTTGCAAGGAAAACCAAGTGATTGAAAAATATATATTCAAGCAATTGGTAGGTACACATATGGGTTTCATTTTTAACACATTTATGTCATGAATTTCAATGTCCACATCTACATACTTACATTTTACATCTTTTTTATAAATTAGAAAAATGGCTAATAATGTTGCAAATGAAATGGAAGTCTATGAATTATTACTTTCAAATTTGATAATTGACATGCTTCAAAATTCAAACAAGTACCCAAAAAAACCAAAAGTGAAAAAAATGTATTATAATCAAAACTATTAAATGTTTTTGGTTTCAAAGATTTCAAGACACCACCTACATTAAAAATTGTGGGTGAAGTCAAGGATTTTGTGTCACAATATGCTCAAAACAAAATTATATTCAAGAAAAACATGGAGCATTACCTTGCCCATGTGTTCCATTACCAATCTAGTTGAATTTGTGTTAAACAAAAGATGTAAATCTATTAACCATTGTTACATAAACATAAATGTTTTATATTGAGAGACATATCAAGTTTATGGTGGATGTTTTTGGATAGGAGTATAAGGAAATTGAAGACAATCTCACCAATTGGAAAGGGAAAAAAATGTTGAAGGAAATAATCACATGAAACATATCACCTTATTTTCAGATTTTAATATTTCCAACAATAATATGTGGCTAAATTTTTCATTTGAAGAGGTAATTCATCTAATAGAAAACATGAACAAGAAAAAAACAAAGAAGGAAAAAGCCTAAATATTAACCATTTCTTTTATAGGGACAAGTTCAACATTTATAGGATGATAAACCATGTGTGTAAATAGACACATTGGTGTATACACCATCACTTGCAAGCAAATTTGGAATATGTTAAAATAATCAATTTCAAGTTTAAAAGATGTCAAAGATGTCTACATATGACAATCATCAAACCCCTACAAAAAATACAAACAACATGCACACATGCCTTTATATGGAATGAAAAATGATGCCACATGAAATATCAATCATTTGATATGTATTTTGACCTAAAATTGAAATACAATACTTCACAAAGATATTTAACTAATGGAAAAGAAAACTAATTAATGTGTTTTGAAATATAATACGAAGAAAAAAGTTATGGTCAAAATTTCATACAAATTCGAATCTACACACAAACTCTAATGATTAACCCAACAATGTTGAACATGTTTAAGCTTTGTTTATATTAACCGTTACCAACATCCACCAGTTCGTAAATTGTATTTACCAATTGATATCATGACTATTCATGATTAGAATGTGTGGCCTCATGCAAAAAATCAATTTTAAAATGAAAATTTTAATTTACATTGCAAATTTTGTGTAGGGTTTCTATTTTTCAACATCTCCCTAAATCATCTATAACAAAATGTTCTTATGATTTGCTTACAAATCAAGATGATTTTTCAACATCTCCTTGAATCATTTGGAACAAAATTTTCCTCTAATTTGCTTACAAATCAAAATGCTTTTTAATCATCTTTACAAAAAGATTTAAAAGATAAATAACCATATATAACTTATTTTACAACTAATATGTTACAACAATGATGGGATGATGTGTTGTTCCATCTATGATTGTGTGGGTCCCAATATCATGAGTTTACATTCCATATGCCTTGCATATTGTCCCTGAATCAATGTAAAAAGACACCACAAACATGACTTCCTCTTCTAAGTTTAATTCCAATTGAACTCATCAAAATCCCAATAACTATTTTAATTGAATACCATTGAAATCAACTAAGGGCAACTTTGAAAATAACCACACTAAGTGGCTGCCATCCATTGGGCCTTCATTTTTCACCTTCACCCTTATTTTGAAATATGAGTGATCACAAGCATCTATTGAAATAATTAGTAAGGTTTAACTTAGTGTTAGGAGTTTTGTAAAAAATGTAAAATAAATAGTCATGGGAATGGACAAAATTTTATGATATCATAATGAGACAATTGTTAATGTAATGTAGGTGTAGTTAGGGTAGAAGGGGCTTCCACAATTGTATGTGAAAATTTTGAATAAATCAATCTTTAACCAAATTTCCAAATTAACAATCCCATGAAAAATGGTAAATACACATTTAATACAATCTTGTATAGAAAATAGAACTTGAAATGTATGAAGATAATGAGAAATTGATATTCCTTGTACATCATAATCTTCAATGAAGATAATGACAAAATGGGTCAAAACACATTCAAAGGAGCCACAAACATTACTTTACATTAGGAATGCATGTCTTCTTCCCCCAAATAATATTTTCATGCAAATGGTTTTTTGAATGATTTTTTTGCAACTTGTTGTGAAAAATCATTAAATTTCCCCAATAAGTTTTTTAATTTTTAATCAATTTTAAATAAATATAAATTTGTAAAAATGTATAGATTCATTGCAAATTCTATGTTTCATTTTGAAAAATGATGATAATTTGAAATCATACCAAATTTTATTAAAATTTTAAAGTTGAATTTAACATATATAAAATACAACTTTATTCAATACATCATGTACATTATACCCCATTTATATGCGGTGAAACACTTTTGAAAATTTGAATTTTCAAATGTACATACTTTGAGTTTTCAAAGTTTTAAAATTCCACATTTTTAAGATTTTGAATCTTTTTTTAGTGTGTTTAATAGGTTATTATCATTTCATTTTTTTTACCATAAACTTGCTTCTATTGTATGAGTATTTTGAAAGTCCTTTGTAAAAATGTCATTTTTTAATGATAGAATTTTTCATTTTCAAAATTTTTAACTAAACCAAAACCTAAAATTGGATCAAATGGATTTTTAATTTGATTTTTTTGACATTCATATGTGTTAAAAAATAATAATGTGCCATGATTACCATGGTTTCAAATGGAAAAAAACAAAAAATATATATAGTTTTTTATGATAGAATGTGACATTTGATGCCCTTTGTGGCTCCTTTGACTATGTTTTGACCCAAACATTGAATGCAACTTGAAAGAACAAAGGTCAATGCATGCAAATTTGCAAATCCAATCTATGTAAAAATTAAAGCAAGAAAGCCCAATCAAACAAATGGGGAAAATTCAAAAATAGACCCTTGTAAATGCAAAGAAAATTGAACACAAAAAGTTGTTGATCCATGAGACAATATGGAGATGGCAATCACAAAATGGAAGTGCATTTCTAAAGTCGTAATGCCCAATGGTCATTTTGCTTGTCATTGTAACAAAACAACTTGCAAGAACAAATGGGGGTTTATGTATGGGGACTACAAAAAAATCAACAATTACTTGAGTATTACATGCCACAACAAGGATTAATTGGAGATATTTGTAGAAAATAGGGCCACACAAGGATTGTCAAGAAAATTTCAACAAATTGTTCTTTGTTCTCATTGATGTGTTCATGAGTAATAAACCTTATTTTAATCCTTTGCATTCAAGGGATTTCATAAAATTGGATGACAATGTGTGTCATGCACCACCTTACCATGATTTCTCACCATTTTAAGACCTTTAATTCATTGAAGAATTGAATAATGATGAGGCCATGGAAAGAGATGCATCTAATTTTGCAACTTGCGATGTGATATTACACTATGTAAAAACATTTGAAGAAGGGAATGGTTGGGTAATTCTTCCCCATCTCAACACTTTTGGGCAAAACACATTAATCAACTTTACATCTCCTCCAATTGGACTCAGAACCAACATATGACAATTGCAACTAATCAAAGCCCAACATTTTAACCAACATTTTCAATTCAAATTTTGGAGGAGGATAACTTTCAAAAATCCACCACCATAATGAACTCCACAACTAATGCACATTCCATGAATAATTGGAAGTGTTCCCTTATTGCAATGCCTAATAAATAATACACAACCAATTATTATCCAAATAATGTTTATAGTTGATCTTGGTGAAATATTGTGAACATATGTGTCAAATGAAAAACAAATTCAAATCATAAAAACGTTGTTGAAATAATGGATAAAAGCAATGCAAGATTGGTCAACTTTATCAACTATTTCCATGAAGCTAACCTTTAGATTGAAGAGAAAAAAACTTAAGCATTTCAAAAAACTCTAGAAAAATAGTTGGAATATTTCAAACTTTGAAATATAAAAATCAATGAAACCCAACATGGCATGGTTTGAATAATAACATAGCTTACAAAAGTGATGAACTTGGCCTTTCAAATATATATACATGGCAATGTGCCACCATCTCCTTGACCAAATCCATAACATGTCAATTTAACATCAAACACCAAAACCACATCAAATGAATAACATGTTAAACTTGTAAATAATCATGAATTTGCAAGTTGTTGACATTTTTGCATAGGACTAGAATTGAAAGGATGTCAAGAATAAAATAACATTGTGTAATAAAGTTGATCTCCAAGTTTTAACAATCATCTTATCTTGAGAACTTTTAGTTTTGAATGCAAATATTTTCCTCACCATGATGCAATTTATTTAAGCATGAACATTTTGCATGCTTTCAATTTGAACGACTTGCATTAAGTCTTCCACATCCATTTCTTTTCTACCTAGTAACAAATTGAAGAGTAGACGTACACCATGTAAAAAACACATTATAAGGTGTAATAAGTATGCGTAGTTTTATCACTTTAAAGGGTTCTCTACAAGTTTCTTCATGTTGCCAAGTGCATTCTCAACCACTAAAAGATTAGATTTCAAAAGCTTGTTGTTATGTAATAGTTCCAAAATTAAATGAACTTCCTTTTCTTCTTTGTGTGTCATAAGCCATGGAAGTAATGGATACACCTTATTTCCAAGCAAATAAGGTGGCATTCCATCATGTGACCTAGCAACCATGTCAAACAAGCCCTCATGTACTACACATTGATTCAACCTACACTTCTTCAAGGTCATTCACACTCCTATGTAGTCCCACATAAACATCCATGAACCTTTTTGGTTGTGGAACACAATTTATGCAACCACACTCTACCTATCTCCCCCCTTTTCCATCTCGTGAAATAAATATTTTTGATAATAAAAATTAAATGGTTTTACTATAAAAATATGGGTGTCATTTATAACACCCATCACATTAGCTGCTTGCCACACCCAATTTTTAAAATCTAGCATCACAACTTGCATCTTTCTACCCACAAGCTAGGTTATGGGTTTTTTGAACACCAAATTGATTGCCATGACAACTTCACAAAACATAAGAATGACATTGGATCTCCAACGGCAAAAAACTCATTATAAGTAAAGATATTTGCACCCTATGCAAGTTTGTAGATCATAAATGAAATGCAAATGCCAACAAATTTTTTTTTGACATATAATATCATGCTTTTGAAATCAAAGGCCTTTCATGGTTACAAATGTCCATGGAAATATCTTTGGAGATTTAAAAGTGTTCAATCCATCTATTAGTTTCATATTATATCAATAAAAAATGGTTGAACCACAAATATAATCAATCATGGTTTCACCCAACATCTAAGCTCTTCACCCAAATCTTGACAAACTACATGACATCATGTAGTCATATAGTGCTACAAACATCAACAAAAGTTGAAAGTTCAATCAAGGGTTTATGCCAATGGTTCAAATGCAAAAAACAACAATTGGGAACTCGATTGAAACATCACAAAAATCTCCTATAAAGTTCAAATCAACAAGATAAAATTCACAACCAATAGTGACCATTCTTGTCAATCCATCAAAACCACCATAATGACGCTTATGGAAATAAAGAAAAAACATTTGGAGTTTAAAACTTTCTTTTTAACATTGGAGAAACCAAAAAAACTTGGTGATGGAAGAAGGAAATCATGGAACATTCAAGTAGGTTTTTTTAATATAATCCTTTAAAAGACTTGGTGATGGAGGAGGCTAATCACAAAACATTTGAAACTTTCTTTCACAATTGCAAACACCAAAAGAAAAGTTGGTGATGGAAGGCACAATCACAGTTGGGGTACCACAATAAGAACCATGTAGTACATAGTCTTATCTTGTGTCCTAAATCCTAAGTCCTAAAGCCAAATCATGTTTTGAGATGTGAAACAATGAAAGGTTGCCATGTATGTTCAATTATTCAACCATAAAGTGTTGCAAAATTTGAAAACAATTAATTAAAAGTTTTTTGGATGTCTTGTTGAAACATAAACCATAAAGGAACAAAGGACATTTCTAAAATGACACTCTCATTTGGAGAGTCAAAGTCTTAGTAAAAACATTAAAAAATGTCATTTTTTTAGTCCACATCTCCTATAATTCCCCCCAAACCTTTGGAATGTTTAATAAATATTTAATCAAATATTTATTAGTAAAATTAATATAATTGTCCTTACTAATTGTAGCCCTTTTGATGAAGAAAATTCAAGATTCTAGTATCAATTCCAAAAAAATTGGTTTATTATATTACCAAAACTTTATGCCATCGTGTAGAACATACTTTATTTTATTTGTGGTTAAAATATGAATCAATTTGAACAAATATTGTTATTCATGTTGATTCCTTTTCAATAAAACTACGTAGTTGGACAATGTTCTTAAAACATGTTCTAGGACATTGAAGGACATGTTTAAATCATCCAAATCACAAATAATCACAACCCTTTCAATCACAAATAATGTGAATATCTAATGAAAAATTAAATTCACCAAAATAAATGAATCGATAAACATAGTGGTCATTCAAAATAGTGTTCTGAAAGTGATTTTGGGATGAGACATTCCTTTTGTGTACCCCAACCGTGATTGTGCCCTAGAAGATTTGTTCACTTGTTCATGATCTAACACTATCCTTGTTAGAACTTGGTGATGGAGTAGGCAAAAATTATAAATCTTCATTCCTTATTCAAATTGCTAAGGAGCAAGGAAAACATGACAAAGTTTTTATAATTACCACTTGTAGTTGTGACTCGGTTGGTTGATGACAACCTCTTACATTCAATGAAAAATAAAAAACAACATGGATTCACAAAAGATAAAAATGACAAGAAAAATAAGTAATTTGGAACTTTTATGAAAAAGGAAATGTGCAAAGTGACATACTTATATGGTGTTCAAAGGAACACACATGTGACTTCACCTATCATGCACATTTCCAACTGTGGTGTTTTTGCAACAATTTCAACAACTTTGGCATCTTCAGTGTCTTCACAAGTTTGGCACGTCTTTGGTGGATTTACAAAAATAACATAGGCAAAATGTAAAAACTCAAACACTTAGGCAAAATGCAGAAGTTCAAATGTTCAAACAAAATGGAAAAGTTGAAATGCTCGAAGAAATTCAAAAGCTTTCAAATGTTTGTACAAAACACAAATGTGTGCTTAAACCAAAAAAAGGGGAAAGAATGAAAAAATGTACCTTTTGTAGGTGTGGCTTAACTTCCAAATTTTGACAATGAATTAATGATGATATATGTCGTTCAAAGTTAAGTGTGAACATGTTGTTTAGTGGTGAAGCTTTTGGTGTTAGTCTAATAATGAAAAATGCCGACCATAATGTTAAGACCTAAACATTAGGTGTCAGGGCAAGATCTACCATTAAAGCCTAAACATAAAGTGTGTTGGGGCCTTTATACGTGTGTGTGTGTGTGTGTGTGTGTGTTAAAATTTCAATTATTGACCCTACAACTAATAATCGACATTTCTTTGTCAAATATCAATTTATTTTAGAAAAACAAGATTCAACAATTTCAAATCTAATCTTCTAAAATAAATAGTTGAAAATTAAACATGCAAAATACACCTTTAATATTTTTAATATTAACCAAATGGTTGGGATAATAAAAAATAATTCACAAGTTAAAAGTGTGATTCTTAATTTTTAAACAATGTCAATAAAATTGTTTCTTTTTTGATAAAACTTTTAGAGAATTATTTTGTGTTGAACATCAATTATGGGTATGATACCTTTTTGAGCAAATTCCCAAGTTTTTTTTTTAAATGCCAAAACCTTCATATGTACGATTTAATTTATTTTCCCCAATTCATGGCAATTATTATCGAGTATAAAATTTATAACTTGTGAAGTGGATGCAAATCCAAGTACGATTCAAGTTTAGGGTTATGATTTGTAATTTGTTAATTTGATTCAAATTGATATGGATTCCTTCATATAATTTTCCTACCAATGTTGGCTAGGTACCTAATACCCAACACTTCTGAAAAACCACAATCCCATCAAAAGCCACCTAAAGAAACAAATTTCAGCCCAAAGATTAATGTTGAAACTTGATGGAACTTCCTCCATGCTAGTTTGTTTTGACACATATGGTGCCAACATTGTGAACACAACCTTTAAAAACAAATCTAAAATCTTGTTTGATTTTCAAACAAAAGAATAATAAAACCACAACAAAATCAAAATACCACTTTAGAAACAAACATTAATAACTTGTTTGAAGAAGTCATTCGATTAAGGCCTAATGTCGGCATTCATCTTATATATTAAAGTTACATGTTTGTCTGTCTGTCTGTCCGGGCAGTTTCCGGGCAGTTTCCGGGCACTGCCCGGGCCAGCACGGACCTTTTTTTTTTTTTTTTTTTTTTTGGTTTTTTTTTTTTT
>Ga0209611_10014932_pt1 | contig 10246 bp, 7 predicted proteins | sample S1TSphgellanicum_3_FD_187693 | JGI IMG/M metagenome (GOLD analysis project Ga0209611, IMG submission 187693) | Host-associated microbial communities from peat moss isolated from Minnesota, USA - S1T2_Fc - Sphagnum magellanicum MG (SPAdes) (version 2) | ecosystem: Host-associated > Plants > Peat... | reverse complement strand
CGGCGCAAATAGCGCTTGGCTGGGTGCTCCGTGTTCAAGTCGCTGGGCGATCACCTCCCGCAGCTGGTGGTAAAAAAGGGTGGCCGTATGTCGGTTCACCCCGGCGATTTCGGCCGCGCTGCGCGCCGGCGTGCCCGCAACGCAATGGACAAGTAACGATCTCCGAGCGGTGGAATCTAATCTGCTCCGCCGGCGCCCTGTAACCATCTGGCCTGGATAGCCTTTTCTTGCCATCCGGGCCAGCCCCTTTCCTAGTGGTCCGATCCCAACGCTCCCTACCCGAGCGTTGGGTGAATCGGCCCACAAAAACAAAGGCCAGTGGTCCGATCCCAACGCTCCCTACCCGAGCGTTGGGTGAATCGGCCCACAAAAACAAAGGCCAGTGGTCCGATCCCAACGCTCCCTACCTGAGCGTTGGGTGAATCGGCCCACAAAAACAAAGGTTAAAATCCAAGGACTCTTCCCTTGGATTTTAACCACTAGTGTCGCACAAGCGCCGCCAGGTAATTCACCCCAACATCGCGTGTCGCGCGCCAGTCGCCGGACAGCGCGCCCATTTCCATGCCGGTGATATCGACCAGGGTAAGGCCGGCGGCGCGGCCATAGGCGGCCAAGGCCTCGGGCGGTACGAAGCGGCGCCAATCGTGGGTGCCGCGGGGGAGCAGGCGCGCGACATATTCCGCGCCCACCTTGGCGATGGCCAGCGACCTGAACGTGCGGTTGAGCGTGGCGACAAACACCAGCCCGCCGGGCGCCACCAGCGACGCCAGCAGGCGCATGAACGCTGCCTGATCCGCGACGTGCTCGATGACCTCGAGCGCGGTGACGGCATCGAAATGGGCCTGTTCGGCGACCAGATCCTCGGCGGCGCCGGCGCGGTAGGCGAGATTTAAGCCCAGGCCGGCGGCGTGGGCCTCCGCCGCGGCGATCGCCTCGGGCGATGCGTCCAGGCCGAGCACGGCGTGGCCGCATTTCGCCAACGCCTCGGCGGCGATGCCGGCACCGCACCCCACGTCCAGCAGCCGCGCGGGGTGGGTCAGGCGCGCATCGATCCAGCCGACGCGGAGCGGGTTCATGCGGTGCAGCGGCCGCATTGGGCCCTTGTCGTCCCACCAGCGCGTCGCCAGCCGGCCGAATTTCGCGACTTCAGCACTGTCAACCGACGACACGCTGCATCCTTCCGCCCAGCAATGTTGCACCGGCTCTCTTGATACCGCTTCACGCCGCCTCTATGCCACCCCGCTCCCCAAAGCCGCCCATGGGACCCCCAATGGCCCGCATCGTCATGAAGTTCGGCGGCACGTCCGTCGCCGACCTCGACCGCATCCGCAACGTCGCCGCGCGGGTAAAACATCAGATCGACCGTGGCGATCAGGTTGCCGTCGTGGTGTCCGCCATGGCGGGCGCCACCAATCAGCTCGTCGCCTGGTGCCAGGCGCTGAGCCCGATGCATGATGCGCGGGAATACGACGCGGTTGTCGCCACCGGCGAGCAGGTGACCGTCGGGCTGCTGGCCATCGCCCTGCAGGCGCTGGGGGTGGATGCGCGGTCGTGGCTCGGCTGGCAGGTGCCCGTTATGACCGACGGCGCGCATGGGGTGGCCCGCATCCAAAGGATCGATGGCCGGGCGCTGATGGCGAGCATGCAGGGCGGGCAGGTGCCGGTGCTGGCGGGGTTTCAGGGCATCGGGCCGGACGACCGCATCACCACGCTGGGGCGCGGCGGCTCCGACACGTCGGCGGTGGCGCTGGCATCGGCGGTGCAGGCCGATCAGTGCGACATCTACACCGACGTCGACGGGGTGTACACCACCGACCCGCGCATCGTTCCGCGGGCGAAAAAACTGGCCAGGATCAGTTACGAGGAAATGCTGGAACTGGCGTCGGTCGGCGCCAAGGTGTTGCAGACCCGCAGCGTGGAGCTGGCGATGAAGGAGCGCGTGCGGGTTGCGGTGCTCTCCAGCTTCGGCGCGCCGGACGACTGGTCGCGGGACGGCCAGGGCACATTATTGGTGGATGAGGAAGACATCGTGGAAAAGGAGGTTGTGGCGGGGATCGCCTATGCGCGGGACGAGGCGAAGGTCACGGTAAAGCACGTGCCGGACCGTCCTGGGGTGGCCGCCGCGGTGTTCGGGCCGTTGGCGGACGCGCACGTGAATGTGGACATGATCGTGCAGAACGTCAGCGACGACGGCACCACCGACATGACCTTCACCGTCACCGCCGCCGATCTGCCGCGCGCCATCGCGTCGCTGGAACGATCGCGGGTGGCGATCGGCTACACCCGGCTGATGACCGATACGGACGTGGCGAAGATAAGCGTGGTAGGCACGGGGATGCGCAGCCATGCCGGCGTGGCCAGCACCATGTTCCGCACGCTGGCCGAAAAAGGGATCAATATCGAGGTGATATCGACCAGCGAAATCAAGGTGAGCGTGCTGATCAAGCAGGATTACACCGAGCTCGCGGTCCGCGCCCTGCACACCGCGTATGGGCTGGATGCCGCATGACGTCGTGACCGATGATGCCGCGTGACGTCGTGAATGCAGCCGGCCCGGCGCGGGCGCGGCTCGACCGGCTGTGGGCGCGGGGCTGTGCGTTTCTCGGCACCCGGGTCGCCATCATGGGCGGCGCGATGAGCTGGGTTTCGGAGCGTCATCTGGTGTCGGCCATCAGCAATGCCGGCGGGTTCGGCGTGATTGCCTGCGGCAGCATGGGGCCGGCGCTGCTGGCCGCCGAAATCGCCGCCACCCAGGCGCTGACGCAACAACCGTTCGGCGTCAACCTCATTACCATGCACCCGCAGCTCGACGACCTGGTGGCCGTGTGCATCGAGGCCGGTGTCGGCCATGTGGTGCTGGCCGGCGGCATTCCGCCCGGCACCGCGGTGCGCGCGGTGAAGGATGGCGGCGCCAGGCTGATCGCCTTCACGCCGGCGCTGGTGCTCGCCCGCCGCCTGGTGCGGTCCGGCGCCGACGCGCTGGTGATCGAGGGGTCGGAAGCCGGCGGCCATATCGGGCCGGTCAGCCTCACCGTGCTGGCGCAGGAAATCCTGCCGCATGTGAAGGACGTGCCGATTTTTGTCGCCGGCGGCCTGGGGCGTGGCGAGGCGATCCTGTCCTATCTCGAAATGGGGGCGTCGGGCGCGCAACTGGGCACGCGCTTTGCGGCGGCGGCGGAAAGTATCGCGCACCCGAATTTCAAGCAGGCATTTGTGCGCGCCAATGCCCGCGACGCGCTGCCGAGCATTCAGCTCGACGAGCGCTTTCCGGTCATTCCGGTGCGCGGGCTGGTCAATGCGGGGACCAGGCGTTTCCTCGAACATCAGGCGCTGACCTTGGCAAAATTCCAGTCCGGCGAACTGAGCAAGGAGGCGGCGCAGCTCGATATCGAGCATTTCTGGGCGGGCGCGCTGCGTCGCGCGGTGATCGATGGTGATATCGAGCAAGGTTCCATGATGGCCGGCCAATCGGTTGGGCTGGTGAGCAGCGTGCAGCCGGTCGCGGACATTATTGCGGAGCTGACGGACCAGGCGGTGGCGGCGATCGCCGCGCGTGAGCCATGGCTGGGGTAGCAGTCAACGGGTTAGGCGATGCCCAAATCTTAACGAAACGCGTGGGCGTTCCGAGGCGGCGGGAATGCGAAGGGCATTCCACCCTACGGCCATGGCGGTAACGCCGACCCGCCGCCTGCTGTCCCGCCTGCGCGCCCTGATGGCCGCGGGCAAGGCGCAACTCTCCGACATTGTGGCACTCGTCGCGGGGGAGTTGGTGGCCGAGGTGTGCAGCGCCTATGGTTTGCGCGGCGGCGAGATCCTTGAGCTTCGCGCGACCCATGGCCTGAACCCAGGCGCCGTCGGCCGGACCCGGCTGCGGGTTGGCGAGGGTATCATCGGCCTCGTCGCCGCCACAGGCCAGGTGCTCAACCTCGCGGACGCGCAGAATCACCCGGCTTTCGTCTATCGCCCCGAGACCGGCGAGGAGCCGTATGCGTCGATGCTCGCCGTGCCGGTGCGGCGCGCCGGGCGGACGCTGGGCGTGCTCGCGGTGCAGAACCGGGCCAGCCGGCGCTACACCGATGACGAGGTGGAGGTGCTGGAAACCGTGGCCATGCTGGTCACCGACATCCTGGCGGGGAGCGCCGGCGACGAAACGCCCGAGAAAGGTTTCTTCGGCACCGTGCAGCGCCACTTCCAGGCCGCCGCGCTGTCGCCCGGCATCGTGTTCGGGCCGGCCCTGCTGCACGGTTCCCGCCGCACCCCGCGCCGCCTGCTCGCCGACCAGCCGGAGGTCGAACTGACCCGCCTCGAAGCGGCGCTGACCGGCATGCGCAGGGATCTCGATGCGCTGATCCGCGACCAGCTCCCCGATGGCGAGGCGCCGCGCGATGTGATGGACGCAACCCGCCGGGTGGCCGCCGATCCCGGGTGGCTGCGGCGGGTCACCGCCGCCGTGCGGGGCGGTCTGAGCGCCGAAGCCGCCGTGCATCGCGTGGCCAGCGATGTGCGCGGCCGCATGCGGCAGATTGTGGACCCCTATTTGCGCGAGCGGCTGGCCGACCTGGAGGACCTCGCCGACCGGCTGCTGCTGGCGCTGGATGGGGACGAGACGCCGCTCATCGAGGCTTCGGGCGCCGTTCTGATTGCACGCCGGCTGGGCCCGGCGCAGTTGCTGGAATGGCACGCGCGGGGCATCGCCGGCGTGGCGATCGAGGAGGGGTCGGCGGGCGGACACGCGGCGATCCTCGCCAGGGCGCTGGGGTTGCCGGCGGTCGGGGGCGCCCGTGGTGCGGTGGACGCCGCATCCACCAGCGACGGGGTGGTGCTGGACGGTGACGAGGGCGCGCTCATCCTGCGCCCCGAATCGGCGTTGCGGGACGCCTACCAGCGCGCCGCCGAAAGCCGCGCCATCCGGGTCGCGGCGCGCGCGCTGCTGCGGGACGCGCCGAGCGTGACGCGCGACGGCACGCCCTTCCGGCTGTTCATGAACGCCGGGCTGCCGCAGGAAATGCCTCAGTTGGAGGCCACCGGCGCCGAGGGCATTGGTCTGTTCCGCACCGAAATCGCCATGATGGCCCGCGGCGCGGTGCCCGACGTGACCGAGCAGGCCGCCATTTATGCGCGTGTGATGGACGAGGCGGGGGGGCGGCCGGTCATTTTCCGCACGCTCGACCTCGGCAGCGACAAGTTGCTGCCCGACCACACGGCGCCGCGCGAGGAGAACCCCGCCATGGGCTGGCGCAGCCTGCGGGTGGGGCTCGACCGGCCGGCCGTGCTGCGGCGGCAATTGCGCGCGCTGCTGCTGGGCGCCGCGGGGCGGCCGCTGTGCGTGATGTTCCCGATGGTTGCCACGCTGGGCGAGTTCCGCCAGGCCAAGGCGCTGCTGCTGACCGAATCCGCGCGCATTCCCCGGCCGCCGGAGACCCTCTCGGTGGGCACCATGCTGGAGGTGCCGGCGCTGCTCTGGCAAATTCCGGCTTTGATGGCGGAATGCAACTTCATTTCGATCGGTTCGAACGATCTGGTGCAGTTTATTTTCGCGGCCGACCGCGGCACGCCGTCGCTGGCCGAACGATATGATTTGCTGAGCCCGCCGATGCTGTCGCTGCTGGAGGAGGTTAGTCGGGAGGCAGCCGCCACCGGCATATCGCTGTCGCTGTGCGGCGAGGCGGCGGCAAGATCGCTGGACGCGGCGGTGTTGCTGGCGCTGGGGATATGTCAGTTGTCGATGTCGGCCAGCAGCTTGCTGGGGGTGAAGGAGTCGTTACGGGCGTTGGATTTGAATGCGTTCCGGCCGTTCTTGGATGGCTTGCGTCGGAGTGCCGCGGCGTATGGGAGTTTGCGGGAGCCGATTGCGGCTTGGGCGCGGGATCATGGGTTGCCGGCGTAGGAAGGAAGGAGTTCTTTTTTGAAAAAAAGAACCAAAAAACTTTTGTTCTTCAAGAGTAAAAGTTTTTTGGTTCTTTTTTTCAAAAAAGAACGGCTTCCTTTTTCTGCTAATGACGAAGCTGAAGTACCCCACTAAATAACGTCGATGACCGATTCTCCCCAGGCGCCCGCCGCCCGCCTCGGCGCGGAATTGCGGGAAGCCCGCCGCAAGCAGGGCTGGGACATTGCCCAGCTCGCCGCCACCCTGCGCATTCGGCAAACCTACCTGGAGGCGATCGAAAGCGGCCGCATTTCCGACTTGCCGGGCATGACCTATGCACTGGGGTTCGTGCGTGCCTACGCCGGCGCGTTGGGCGTGCCGGCCGAGGATGCCGCGCGCCGCTTTCGCGCCGAAGCCGAGCAGGTGCATGGCCGTCCGGCGCTCCGCTTCCCGGCCCCGGTGCCGCGCCAGGGTGTGCCGGCCGGCGCGCTGATGCTGCTCGGCGCCGTGGTGCTCGCCGGCGCCTATGGCGGCTGGTATTGGGTCACCGAGCATCGCGCGACCTTGGTCGAAACGGTGCCGCCGATTCCTGACCGGCTCGGCGCGTTGGGGGCGAGGCCCGCACCGTCGCCCGCGGTGGCGAGCATCTTGCCCGGCACCGCACCGCCCGCCATCGTGCCACCGGCCGCACCGCTGCCGGCACAAGCGAGCCCCAAGACGGCCCTGCCGGAACAGACTTTGGCAAGCCAGGCCACGACGAAAGCGCCGCCGACGTCCGCAACCGGCGCGCCTGGCACGGCGCCGCAGCCGGTTGCCGCGCCACGTCCGACGCCGGTGACGGATTTAGGCCCACCCCCGCCGGTTCAGCCGGCGCCCGCGCCACCATCCGGCGGCCGTATTGTCGTGAAGGCAAGCGCCGACGCCTGGATTACCGTCAAGCAGCCGGTCGGGCCGCCCGTGCTGAACAAGCTGCTGCACGCCGGCGACACCTGGACAGCGCCGGCCGACAAACCTGGCCTGCTGCTCACCACCGGCAACGCCGGCGGGACCGAAATCGACGTGGACGGGGCGGCCATTCCCAGCAGCCTTGGCACCAGCGGCGCGGTGCGTCGGGACGTGCCGCTGGATGCGGACCTGCTGAAAGCGGGCAAGCTGCCGCCTCCGCCGGTTAAGGTCAGGCGTCCGGTGGCTGCCAACACAGACGGTTAACGTCCTAAGGAAGCAGTTCTTTTTTTGAAAAAAAGAACCAAGAAACTTTGGCTATAGCATTATCAGCCTGACTGGAATCGCCGGATGTGGGCGGATAGCTCCGGGCTGATACACATGCTCTGCAAACAACAACCTGGAGCGGCCCGACTGACGCCTACGATTTTCCAGTCAGGCTGAAGCCGCTCCAGAGCATTTTCAGCCTGACTGGAATCGCTCGATTGAGGCGGGCAGCCTGAGGCTGATACAAATGCTCTGCAAACAACAACCTGGAGCGGCCCGACGGACGCCGGCGTTGTTCCAGTCAGGCTGAAGCCGCTCTAGTCATGGACGAATTGGCCGCGGATTTCGCCGGCTTTGTGGGCTGGGGTGTGCACGTTCGCATACCATTGGCCGGCCTCCAGAGACTGGATCTGGGGGTCGGTGAGCGGCACCTTTTTCGTCAGAGGGGGCGTAAGGCCTTCGGCCATGTTCATGCCGAGCGGCACCAGCACACCGGCGTTCTTCCCCGGCGCCGCGGGCCCGTGGAAATGCGCCATGATCGCCGGGCCGGTGAGGCCCGACCAGGTGACGGTGTAATCGAGCGTCTTGCTCGTGGTGTCGAGCGTGGCGTCGGCGCGGCCGGTGCCGGCGGACCCGGTCGGCGGCACCTCCGAACTGCCCTTCATGTCGGCATGAAAATGCTCGGTCGCGGCCCGGGCTGGAACCGCCAGGCTCGCCATGGCAACCAGAAAGATCAGCGATGTGCTACGGCCCATTTTTTGTCTCCCCTCGGCCGCGCTGGCCGATGCCGGGATATAGGTGCGCTTGCCGACCGGAATAACCAGGCACTTCCTGGAACGGGCTAGGGAACTTGGACCGCGGGTAATCCCAGATGACCGCCGGTGACGCCGATATAGGCATCGACATTGTCCGCCGGGTGCAGGTGCACCGCGGCGTAGTAGGAATTGTAGGTTATGGTCCCCGGCTTGCCGCCCGGCACCAGCGGCGCGAAACCGCCGATCTGTCCGGTGTTGGCGCCGACCGCCAGATCCATCTTGCCCGGCACCACCGGCACTTCCACGCCGCCCGAAAATTCGTGACCGTTGCGGGTTGCCACCCCCGCCGACACATAGCCGTGGATGTTCTGCCGGAATGAGTCGAACGTGTAGTTATCGGGCAATGCGGCCGGCGCCGGGCTGCCGGCGGCCGGCAGACTGGCCGTCACGGTTGTGGACGACGACAGATTGTACGGGTCATTGGCGCCGGCGGCGAACATCGGCAGACCGAGGTTGTAATGCGGCGCGCCGTTGCCGGCCGGCACCGATGGAATGGCCGGCGTCGTGGCGGTTGTCGTGGGCGTCGTCGTCGTGGGCGTCGTCGTGTCGGGGGCGGCGGTCTGCGCGGCCGCCGTGCCGGCCCACGCCAGGCACCACGCGAGTACGCATGTGGCATGCATCAATCGCCCTGAAATCCTGGGCGCGACAACGCTTTTGCTCACCGTCACTCTCCGCCACAGGGGCTCAATTGCATGCAGGAACATAGCACATCCCATGGCTCAGGATAACCGCAGACGAAGCATTTCTTGTTTGAAAAAAAGCAACAAAGGACTTTTGTTATGGCGGTGGCCGCGGACGCTCGGCGCGCATGGCCGCAAGCGCGGGGTTGGCGCAGAACGCGTCGGCAGTGCACGCCAGCCGTCGCCGCCAGTTCGGACGCTCCCGGTCGGTGCCGGGCAAATTCACACCGATGCGCTCGCCGGCCAGATCGTCGGCCTGCACCAGCGCCAGCAGTGAGGGGGTGCGGGCAATCAGGGCGTGGATGGCGGCGAGGGGCGGGGTTTTTGGGGTTTCTTCCGCGATGAGGCCAGTGTCGCGTAGCAGCCCGAGCAATTCCGCCTTGGCGTCCTGCCGTGCGGCCTGGGCGCAGGCCGCCGCGTCGTTGCCCAGCAATCCGAGCGACAGCAGCTCGGCGATATCGGCGCCGGACCACCAACCGGCCAATGTCGGCAGGTCGTGGGTGGACACACACGCGGCGGCCAGCCGCGGCCAGGCGGCGGGGGGCGTGAACCCGGCGCTATCGCGCTCGAACCACAACACGCGGTAGGACAGCACCGACCGCGCCGCCAGCGCGACGCCGATTTCGGGCGGCACGGTGCCCAGATCCTCGCCCACCACCAGACATTCGGCGCGCGTGCTTTCCAGCGCCACCTGGCCGGTGAGGTCGTTCAGCTTGTAGGACAGATAGGTGCCATCGCGCGCGTCGCCGCCGGCCGGTATTACGAACAGGCGGGTCAGGCCCATGACGTGGTCGATGCGGAGCGCGCCGGCGTGGCGCATGTTGGCCGCCAGCAGGCGGCCGAACGCGCCGTAACCGTCCTCCTCGATGGCGATCGGGTCGGGCGGCGGCACGTGCCAGACCTGGCCGAGCGGCCCCAACGTGTCGGGCGGGGCGCCGACGGAGAGGCCGCGCAGGAGCAAAGCCTGCTCCGACCACGCCTCGGCGCCATCCGGCGCGCAGCCGATCGCGAGATCACGGTAGAGGCCGATGTCCACGTAGCTGTCGCGCGCGGCTGCGGCTGCGTCGGCCAGGCCGCGTTCGGCCAGGAATTGCAGGAAGGCGCTGAACCGCACGTCCGTATCGTGCGCCGCCGCGAAGGCCGAAACCTCGGGCGCGTGGGGCGTGCGCAACGGGTCCGGCCAGTTTTGCCAGTCCGTGCCGTGCAGTTGGGCCAGCGACTCCCACGCGGTGAAATCACGCAGGGCGGCGCCGCCTTCGGCGATGTAGGTGTCCAGCGCGGCGCGGGTGGCGGGGTCCGCGGCGAGGCCGGCGAAGGCGGCACGCAGCACACGCAGCTTGACCGCCCAGACGGCCGGATAGTCGACCGCGCTTTGCGCCCGCAGTTGGGTGAGGATTGCGTCCTCCGCCGCCAGCGCGGCGCGCACCGCTGCGGCCTCGGTCAAGGCGCCCAACCTGGTGACGTCGATGTAGATGGGGTTCAGGAAGCGCCGGTCGGCCGGGTGATAGGGGCTGGCGCGATCGGGCTGCGCGCGGAACAGGGCGTGCAGGGGATTGAGGCCGATGACGGACGCGCCCTCGGCGCCGGCGACGGCGGCGAGGTCGCCGAGGGCGGTGAAGTCGCCGACGCCCTGATCGGTGTCGCGGCGCAGCGTGTAGAGGTGGGCGGTGACACCG
>Ga0209611_10014930_pt1 | contig 10247 bp, 9 predicted proteins | sample S1TSphgellanicum_3_FD_187693 | JGI IMG/M metagenome (GOLD analysis project Ga0209611, IMG submission 187693) | Host-associated microbial communities from peat moss isolated from Minnesota, USA - S1T2_Fc - Sphagnum magellanicum MG (SPAdes) (version 2) | ecosystem: Host-associated > Plants > Peat... | reverse complement strand
TTAGAGTCAATAAATTTTTTAAATTTATTAATTTTAGATTCAGTATCTAGATTAAGTGCAGATACATAAGGATTATAATTACTACCATAGTGTAGTCTTCTTTTTGGAATCAATCCATAATTAGAAGCTAATTCCCTAGCTTTACCACATGATAGTGCATGACTTCTTTTAAATACACTTTGTTTACCATATTCAAAGTAAAATCTAAATACAAATTTATAATCATTAGACCTTGTATAGCCTCCTAGTGAAGCATTACAATGGTCAAAAGCAATTCCATAAGATTGGGCAAATGCTATATCTAACAAAGATAGAGTACGATCATAAGGCCTGTCTGAGAGAGATTTGGAACGGATATATATATTAAAAGATACATTTTCTTCACTTTTATAATCAGCAACCATACTAAGAGGATCTGATTGAGCTTCTACTGTCGAAGCAAGATTAAACCAAGTTGATATACCAATAGATGCTATCACTGGTAAAGTATTTAATTTCATGATTTTCATTTATTGATTAACTGATTACTACTAATAAAAAGATCTATTAGATACCATAACATGTTAGCCTTATTGATAACAACGAACTCAGGACAAACCTATCTAAAGTAAAAAATGCTTTAATAGCAATGGTTTCAGCACTTCGTAATTTAGGCTATTTTTCATCAATATCCTTATACAGTAAGGGTTTCAGGAAAGCCCTGTCTTTGCCATGGGCGATGGACTGAGCAAAAGGCAAAACAAATGGGAAGGGAGAAGTATCGAGATAAATATTGAATTGCGCTTAAATCCAATACCCGTGAATGAAATCTTAAAATTACGTCAAACGTTTACCAGGAGAGGATTACAAACTTTTTCTGAAATGCCAGACTCAAGGTATTACCCAACATTACAGCGATTTCTTTTCTTTAACAAGCGCTCTGGGCTTGGATTTGCTGTCTAAGGAAATAGTTAAAACCATTATAAAACAAGAGTTTTCGGGCTTTTTTAGATTTCATTCACGGGTATTGCGCTTAAATCTATGGTGCTTGAGGAATAGGGATTTCAGTGGATATTATTGGTGAGAGTGAACTGTGTTTTGGAAGTTGGGGAGAGCGATCGCCTATATAATGAGGCTAGTTGCTGTATGGGTTTGAGAGTGCGCCTTTCACGAGTACTGCTGTTGAGAGTCTTGGAATGGGAAGAGGAAGGAGCGATGCCATAGGCGGGCGAAGCCATCGCTTCAAAAGAATCGCTTAAGCACCATATATTACTACTATTATACAGTAATAGCGAGGCTTTGAACTTCCCGTTTAAAACAGTTACTAGAGATTATAGCCAAAGTAGATAATGAATATATATACTTTAATAGCAGTGTTTTAGTGGGGAAAGAAATGGGAATCAGAGTGAGGAGAGGCACTAAGGAAAGTTGAGAGTGATAGCAAAGCGCTGCTGCAAGCAGTTCGCCTAACAAGTATCACCGAGAATCATTGAACATGGTATACTAGTGGTTTCCAAGTGGCTTACTGTGGTTGAGGTTGTAGATTGAGTTTAGGGCGAACTGCTTGCAGCAGCGCTTCGCTATCGCTCAATACTTGATCTATTTGCTGGTATCCTTGATATTTCAGCAGTCAGGCGATGGACTGAGCAAGAGGCAAAATAAATTAGAACTAAGGAAAATGAAGTATTTAATTCAACGCCAGACAGAAGAAAAACCTTGTTGTGCCGTATTTATGTCCATTCGTCCGATGATTGATGACAAGTTTTTTATACCGGGATTGGGTTCGTTTACCGTTAGGCAAGTTTTATGGGAAACAACAGAGTTTTCTAGAAATATAACTGTTGAGATTGATTATGCTGTTTTGATTTGTGATACGCTGTAAAATACTTATATTAGGCTTAATCTGATATATTTTTAATTTAATCCAGTTCTGACGCTAGGCTTTAAAAATTAGCTGGAGGCTGCAAATCATAGTAAAATGGAGTCATGATTAACACAATTAGCCAATGCCTTAATCCAAATTGTCAACAACAGAATATTTCAGGAACTAAAGTTTGTATCAGATGCGGAACTAATTTAGTTTTAGATAATCGCTATCGTATAAATAAATTTATCGGTCAAGGTGGATTTGGTCGTACCTTCAAAGCTATAGATGAAAAGAGATTAAACAAACCTTGTGTAGTTAAGCAGTTTTTACCTCAGCAGCTTGGCAGTGCTGAACTTACTAAAGCAACAGAACTATTTCAACAGGAAGCCGAGAGATTAAATCAACTTGGTAGTCACGCTCAAATTCCAGACTTATTAGCTTTTTTTGAGCAGGAAAAAAGACTTTACTTAGTCCAAGAATTTATAGATGGTCAAGATTTATTAAAAGAGCTTAATCAAAAAGGTAGGTTTAATGAAAGTGAGATACACCAGCTATTGGTAGAATTGTTACCAGTTCTAGAATTTATTCACTCCCATAACGTTATTCACAGAGATATAAAACCAGATAATATCATTAGGAACCAACAGGGAAAGTTAGTGTTAATCGACTTTGGAGTTTCTAAGCTTCTAAGTGGAAGTATATTAACCAAAATGGGTACAATTGCTGGGACTCCTGGTTATGCTGCACCAGAGCAAATGCAAGGAATAGTTTATCCTGCAAGTGATCTTTATAGCTTAGGAATTACTTGTATACGCTTATTGACTGGATGTTTGCCACAAGAAGATGGTTCTGATGAATTATTTGATCCTATAAATCTGCAATGGACATGGCGAACTAAAGTTAATGTTTCGTCAAATTTGGCAGACTTAATTGATAAAATGATAGAAAGATTACCGCGCCAACGTCCTGGAAATACCTTAGAAATTCTACAAGCTTTAACAACAAATTCATCAGTAAAATATTCTTATCAGCAGTTACCTAGAAATAATTCTGTGCCTACTGTACAAGTAATAACTCAACCAAATCGTTCTTTGAGTCCAGTAGTCTCATTTTCTGTACTCGGAATTTTGGGTATTGGAGTAATGGCGATCGCAGTCATCACTTCTTCCAGTAAGAGAACTACATCTACACCAGAATTAATATCAAATAATAATACAATAGAATCTACCTCAAGTAATAATACAGATAAGTGTTTTGTTGAAACTTCAGGGTATATCCGTTCTCAACCTTATGTAGCGGATGAGAATAGAATTAACACTAATGAAACAAAGTTATTTGTAACTAGCAGAGAAACACAAGGAGGATGGGTAAATGGTAAACTCTTAAATGGTGAGTCAGCTTGGACGCATAAAAGTCAAATAATTCCAAGTAGTTATAATCGAATGAAGTCTTGTCTAGAGAAAAAAGGCATAGAAATTACTACAATACAAGATGTCATTACTAATCCTGATAAAAAAACATCTGAGCCTACTGATAAAGCAAACTTTTACAAGAAAGATACAGAGATAAATAAAGAGTTGGAACCTACTAAAACAGATGAAGCAAACCTTGACAAAAAAGATACACAGATAAATACAGAATTGGAACCTACTAAAACAGTAGATCCAGAACCATCTGAATTGTCTAATCCTATAATCAGATGTTCAACACCTTATCATTCCATTACAGTAACTAAAAATCAAGATGATAGCTATACTTATACTGCTTACGAGACAATAGCTGCAAATGGCAAACCGTCAATTGTTTTACCAGGGCAGAAAGATAATAGTACAACAATGGAAAAATATATATTTAAGAATGGAAATTATTCATATATTGTTTACCAAAAGTTTGAGGGTCATGGTCATCAAGTCTATCTTCAGGTTAATCAGCCAGGGAAACCTCCAATCGAAAGCACTTGCCAGTAAGAGTTGTAAAAAATCCTCTGTTTATTTTGAAGTAGTTCTACAGGGAATTTTTCTCAGCAATTCTATATAATAACTAGGTAAGTTATTTTCTTCAGCTCCCAATACGACAATTTCCTTATACCAATCATCAGGTATAGGGTCAGTTATAAGTTGATTAGAAATGTAAGTTTCCGCCTCGAATAATTCTCCGCTAACACTTATACATATAATTGTTTTACGCTCATAATTATTTTCAATTTTATCAAGTTTTGCTAGATCATCTTCAGGGATTTTATATATAACTCCCCATACTTTATTATGATTAGAGTCAATGATATTCGCTTTGGCAGAACCGTCAACGCCTAACTTATTAAAAATGATTTCTTTATTATTTAGATGGGCGATTCCAAATTTTTGTGCAAGTGGAATGCGTTTATACATTCGGGAAGACAACATATTGGAACCATAAGCAAAATAGAACTTCATACCTTCAAGCATTATTACAAATAGAATCCATCTTCTTTCTCAGATTTATCCAAACAATATTGCTCCAATTCTCTTTTCTAAGAAAGTTACAATATTCAACTAAGCATTCCTCAATTAAATCATGAAACTTAGTGGCATTAATTGTTTTAGCGGCAGGATCAAATAAAGATCCCTTTCTTAAAATACGCCATCCATTTCTAGTTTCAGCTTGATGAATAATTCCACACCTAACATTTATATAAAAATCATCTATGTAAGGCTGTAAAGAACTGAAAGTCAAATACCTATTAAAGAAGTCTAGAAAAATTCTCCTGCTTTTGCCTTGAGTATTAACTTCTCCTTGCTGAAATGATTCTAAGCTTTCTATCATTAAGCAACATACTGCAATTGTACAAAAACCATGTTTATTATTTGATTCTCCCCGTAATGGCGTAATATAACGTTCAGTAAACCGTTCTTGAATAAATCTGGCTATGGAATCTCTATCTTGATTATATTCCATCTGGCGATAGTCTTGAATAGTAACATTCCTTGAAAGCTTTATATTAACTGAGTTTTGCATAGAAGAAAGTGTTTGAAAAGTTACTGGGCTTTCGATTGGAGGTAAAAGTTAGACTCTAGCCATAAATATTGTAATCTTTTACCTAAGCGTAAATTAATTTTTGAAAGATGTAAGAATAATATTATTGCAAGAATTGGGATGATTTTATCAGTAGTTACAGGAATCGACAGGGCAAACGCATCTAAAGTATAAGAATCCTTTAATAGCAAGGGTTTCAGCGTTTCGTAATTTAGGCTATTTTTTCATCAAGATCCTTGTGCAACAAGGATTTCATAAAAGCCGTGCGTTTGCCCTGCAGGAATCGAGAATCATACCTGGGAGGTCTAGAAATTTAAGAGGGTGGGTGTTGTAATTATTGTCCAGCATTTAGAATCACTTTTAAGAATGGTAAAAAGTGGGATTTTACATAACTGTTTTATTGTAAAATGAATAACTCCAACCTCGATTTATATATCCTTTACTTTCTTCATTTTTCGACTTTTCAAGCGATTTATGGCTTGAAAAATCAATTAATAACTTGTCTTCTTCGTTATAGATTGGTATATTATAATACTCAGATGCAAAACGGTTTAGCAGTTTGTCATAAGTTAAAAATTTTGTTTTGTGGGTAATAGCAGTTGCTAAAATTAAAATGTCATTAACAGTATTATGAATGTTCCCTTTACAGTTATATTCATTTATAAAACGTGAAAATAGATATAAACCTCGATCTATTATCAATTTATTAAGGGGATAGCAGTAATAACTTTTATTAGTAATATATTCTAACCGTTTCATTAAATATTTTTGTTTCTGTTTTTGTAAATGAGAAATACTTAATGCATATAAAGACAATAATTTCTTATTAATAACTCCAGAAATAGCTTTACTTCCAAACTCCCGATATGGTAAAAATTGATTACCAAAATCAATAATTATTTGATCTGTCCGCCGTTTACCCATCTTTATCCATTTAGGATTTTTATAATGCTCAGGAATAGCATAAATTTTTACATATCTTGCTGGATCGAGAACATAATAGTCAGGCTCATTAGTCTCTGTTGATTGAGCTAGAAGGAACTCATTAGCTGTGATTGATGAAATCGTCAATTTATCATCCCGGATATCATCCCCAAAGCCCTTAAAGTAATAAGAGAGAACTTGTGTATCAACGAGTGTATTCACAAACAGTATTTTAGATCACATAACTATATATTATATTATGCTACCGCTAAGGTTAAGCATTTCGCGATGGCTGTGCGTGTCCCAAGTGGTATCACCCACCTAAATTATAGCTATCTTATCTAGCCTGTAGAAAGCCCCTAATCTTTACTATGACTTGATTCTACCTCAATGTCGTTATACGTTAATTTCCCGATCTATACGTCAGTGCTTACCTTGCCAATAGTGCTACTTATCTCTTCGGGCGTATTCCTGTTGGCTACTGGAGTGATCATCGACAGAGAGGCGATCGCCCCACGCACCTGTGATGTTTCTACTTCCAGGTAGTTTTGCAGCTGCTCCAGGTTTCTATGTCCACTTATTTCTTGAATCACTCGCAGGGAAATGCCCGCGTTGCTCATCAATGTTAGGGCTGTTCTCCGGAAACTATGAGTACTTGCTCCTTCAATATCTACTTGTTTACACCCTTCTCGGAAGATAATACTGGCTGAGTCTGAGTGTAGGTGTCCCCTTCCCCAACGTCCCGGAAACAAAAATCCCTCACTGCTAGTAGGCGGTTGGTATTGTTCTAGAAAATGCCTTAAGTCATCTAGTACGGGAATGGTGCGGGTAGCTAGTTTCCCTTTGGTGTTACCTTTGCGAAGGATTAATTCTGGTCGAATTCTGCCTTTTTTGTCGTAAACATCGGTTATTTTCAGGATGACTGCTTCGTTGACACGGCAACCTGTGTACAGCATGACAGCACAAATGGTACGGTCACGCACAGTGGTTAATCCTTCTGTGAATAATCGCTGGATTTCTTCTTGTGTCAGAACTTTGGCTTTGCCGTGTCGCTCGATTTTCACATTGCTGTCTACCCCCCATACTTCATTATGGTAGCAGCTATCACTCTATAGAGTCCTTGAAAAATTCAATTGCCCACACAAAAATGTTGGTAAGGAGTCAGGAGTCAGGAGTAATAAAGAAAATAGAATCGTTAAAATTTATTTTAATTCCTTACCGATAATATTCTTGTATTAAATTTTTAGATATTCTTTCTCTTTGTATTTATTCTGACTCCTGACTCCTGTATCCTGACTCCTTACAAATGTTGCACCAGTTTTTAGAGTGGTTTTTCTAGACGCTGATATCAATTTCTGAATCAGGTTACAAATGGGGTTATCATTGATATCGTCTATTGATATCAATGTGGTTTCCTTATTCTCATCTCTGAATCAGGGTAAAAATGGGGTTATCGTTGATATCTTTTATTGATATCAGCGTAGTTTCCTTATTTTCTATTCGCAAATTGCAAATATTTTTAGTCAAGGATGGGGGAAAGCGATGGGCTACTTCCTGGTGGGCGATGGTTAAAAAAATGAGTTTGAAGAAGGCAGGAGGCAGAAGGAACAATTGGATCGGTTTTCATCTTAGACGAGGTTTAGTAGGTCTTTTCAGATTGTTTTGTCGGAAATTATAAGTATTTTGGTTTAATACCATTATGTGTGTTAGAGTAGAGAAGTGAAAAGAAAGCGACCGTTCAGTCGTAAAGAGTAAAAATACTGAGGATCACTATTAAGGTATAGCCTTAAAAACTTCTTAATCATAACAATTCAATTCCCTCCCTCGATAGGAATGAATGCATATATACCCACTTTTAGGAAACAGCACCCTTGAATTTGCGTGCAAATGGGGCTTCTTGCCTATATTTAGTCTGCACAGTAGAAGCTGTTTGTGCTAGGAAACGGTCAGGAATGGTTTTGAATTATAGGTGAAAAGTAGCGATATTCTCAGTGACTGTAACGGTGATGCAATTTTCAATTCACTTAATCTTGAAAATTAATACGGAGAATATTATGAACTTAGAAAAACGGGTTGAAGCAACTGCCAAAAATATTGAAGGCAAAGTTCAAGAAGCCATAGGAAATATTACTGGAGATCCTGAAGCTCAAGCTGAAGGTAAGGTAAAACAAGCCGAAGCCAGCACTATTCACGTTATTGAAAAGGTGAAAGATGAAGTCAAAAAAATTATTGACTAAGAGGATATTTGAAAAGTTTTAGGCGAATCATATTCGCTTTTCCAAAATCTTCCTAGAGTTTATTTTTTATCAAGAAAGGCAGAGGGCAGAAGGCAGAAGAGAATACTGACTTTGACCTCTTGCCTGTGACTGAAAGGAACAAGGGTATAAAAAAGGCAGGAGGCAGGAGGCAGAAAGTATCCCCATAAATAAATTTAGGGGATTTAATCAGGACGCAGTATTTCGAGACACGTAGTGCGAGAAATACATGTTTTTGTGTTTTGCATAAATAAATTTAGGGGCTTCAGACCCTGTGGCAGAGGGCAAAAAATATACTCTCTACCTCCTGCCTCCTGCCTCCTGCCCTCTGCCTCTCTTTGGTGAAAGTGGATTGATTTACAGGCTGAAATGCGATCCTTGCAAGGGGTTTGGAGTTCAAGACAGAGCGATAGCGAAGCGCTGCTGCAAGCAGTTCGCTAAGTCTCAGACAACCACTCCCCAGTATCAGGTAATTGTTTTTACTCTTGTTCTACTGGTTTTGGTCTACTTTTTAACCACTGTTCCAAGTCCGTAGCAGTGGAGAAATTAAAAACTGCTTTAACTAATTCTCCCAATTGCTCGCTAGCCAGAGTTTTGATTTGTGCTACTAAAGAGGGGTCAATTTCACTAAATCTATAATTGAGCATCTGCAAGATTAAATCCTGCTTACCTTTGAGTTCGCCGCGTTGCTCTCCACGTTGCTCTCCACGTATCTCAATACTAGTAATATAAGGCATCTTCATTGTCTCCTCATACTGAGTTACTTGTTGGTCAAATTCTGATTGCAGTTCCAAGGCTAATGTCATCATCCAGTCAATCAATCGATAGAAATCAATAATATCTTGTCTATCGCGACCTTGCTCATACAAGCGTTTTAGCAAAGAAAACTTGTATTCTTTTCTGGCTTGAGAATTGCTCGTTGTTTCCAAGGTTCTTAAATGCATCCTAACAACCGTAGAAAACAGGTTATGGTCTGCTTCTATTTAGTCCTATCGTTCTTTATAATCTACCAGCTTGGTTGTAATAAGTTATTGTAATAAGGGTAATATTACAGGGAGTGATCGCGAAGCGCTCCTGCAAGCAGTTCCCGAACGCTAACCACTCCCCAGTATTAAGTGATTGATTTTACTCTTGTTCTACTGGTCTCAGTCTAGCTTTTAACCATTGTTCTAAGTTGACTATACTAGAGAAATTCAACAAAGCTTCACCCAAATCTTCCAACTGTTCCAGAGATAATTCTTCAATTTTGGGTTTTACTTCTTCAGGCAGTTTACCTATCTTGCGATTTAACAGGCGAGTAACAAATATTCTTCCTTCTTTAACTCTGGCATCCTTGTATACTCGCGACTCTTCTAGATCAATTCCTAGCATTTGCTCAATCTCCTCTCGCTCAAGTGTAGAAAATTTATAAACAATGATGGTGGCGACTAAATCAATTATCGCCTGTTCGGAAAGCTTAGGTGTTGATTCAGTCTTGGCTTTTTCTAGAAGAAACTTAGCTGATTCTATCGCATTTCGTTTTGGGACAACGGTTAACATCATCAAAGCTAAACCCAAGGGCTTTTCTTGTAAATCACCTAACTCGTCCAAATAAATAATGTGGGTTTGTTCACTCTTCAGCATTGCGCGATGAATTCTGGACTTAGAAGGTTCAAGACTTCTAGAGCCGTAAATTAAGATACATTCCCAATCGTCATAGGGAGTATCACTTTTATCATTCTTATCCATGAACATCATCACTTCAGTAAAGACACGAAAATAAAGCCGTTCGGGTAGAGTCGATGGTGGATATTACTCCACGCACCTCTCTGTTAAATCTGGACGTGCTGCTTTCACAGCATCCAGCTTCCGATATTCTTAAAGGTAATAGTCAACTTTTCTTGTCGTATTTTTCGACATATCCAGTATCTCATGTTCCTTTTTTGCTCATGTGAATATAGTCATGGCAGCTTTCATGTAAAACCGTTAGATTTGCATCTTTCCAGTTATAATGATCCCCGTCTTTATGGTGTAGATTCACTCGTTCTTCTGAGGTCATCTTATATCCACAATATCCACAAGTATGGTGGCGCTTTTTCAGTAATTTAGCGGTGATACCATCATATAATTTACTGTTTCTTTCGCTCCAGTAAACTAAATCTCCGTCGTATGGTGATTTATTTCCTTTAACTTTGACATGACGGTTTTCGGAGAAAGAAACTGATGGAAAC
>Ga0209611_10014929_pt1 | contig 10249 bp, 10 predicted proteins | sample S1TSphgellanicum_3_FD_187693 | JGI IMG/M metagenome (GOLD analysis project Ga0209611, IMG submission 187693) | Host-associated microbial communities from peat moss isolated from Minnesota, USA - S1T2_Fc - Sphagnum magellanicum MG (SPAdes) (version 2) | ecosystem: Host-associated > Plants > Peat... | reverse complement strand
GGTTATACCAAATAGCCTTCCCTCAAGGTGAATTTCAAATTGATGGGTCCATGGATATATATTTTCCTTTCTCACTTTCTATTAAGAAATGTTTTGGGTGAATTGGCACCTACATTAGCACCATGGTAAAAGCCCCAAAAAAATTTTGGTTGATTTTAAACATATAAATATTTCATCCCTAGACTAAACTAGGGCTTTTGAGTCCAAATTTAACATTTCTTCTATTAATAATTAGTTCTAAAACTAGAATCACACATAATGTTAAGGGCTATAGTGTAGCCTTAATGTTAACACCTTTAACACCTACCTAACATTTGTATAGATTAACGTGTAACATTTCTAAATTACCATCCACCATGATGCTAGCATTTCAAGCCCCTATTCACACATGCAATGTTAGGAATTAGGTGTAGGCTAGATTATAGGTTTAAGTATTCACCATGACTCACACATGTATCATGGTTGTTAAAGGCTTGTCTTTTGGTGCCATTGTTTCCTCCTTCATCTTATGCCATTGTTTCTCATTTTTTTTTATTGTAGGACATCATTAAATGTTTGTAAGAAAATTCAATTTAATCACCTAGTCATTTACATGTTTTTCACCTTGTTTTCAATCATTTGCTCATGAAATGTTTTTACTTAAGCAAGCTCACTTTAGTTGCTTGCTCATTTACATGCTTTTCACCTTTGTTTTGGATCATTTGTTCATTTGCTTGCTCTTGTGCTTGATCATTTGTTCTTGATTCAAGTCATTTGTACTATTGCCTCTCACTTTGTTCTTGCAATACATCTATTGGTGTTGTTGTTGTAGTGAATCACCTCATGTTGTTTATTGATTGAGTGAACTTTAAGGTATACAAACATGGGTCTATTTTGACTATGCACAACACTTTTACTACATTTGATTTGTGTTGCAAGACTAATGCCTATCACTACTACTATTACCCTCCCCCTACTATGTTACAACCATGATTTCTTATGAATAATATTTACATGTTGCTTGTCACTTTCTCTCCTTTTCTTTGCTACTCTTGTGGCTTATTACCTCATATGAAAATGTTCCTCATGAAGCTTTGGACTTCGTGGAGTGCTCTCATAAAAGTATTTGAATTTTTTGCAAGAATAAGGTTCTATGAAAAAAGAAGAAAAAGAAACACATGCTCAAGTTAGAGATTTTTTTATGGTGTTGTGGAGAGAGATTTGCTAATATTTATAACCATAGTTTGTTTTTTGTGTGTTCTTTCTTTTTTTGGTTTAGTTTTTTTTGTGGATTTAGTGGAATGGAGAACTTTTGAGAACAATTCCAAAAGAACTTCCGGGAAGTGGGAATTGGACTTGGTGCTACATTAACAATGACAAAAGCCTACCCTAATTTTTCTAGTGTATTTAGACATCCTTTGTTTAGTAGAAGGTGTTAGTGACAATTTTTCAAGTTCTTTCTTTCAACTCGTAGTCATCTAAAATTAATGCAAGATTGTATGTAGGAAAAGGGTAGGGATTATACTTAAATGCTAACCTTGCAAAATTTTATTTATAAATACATTGTACAATTGAAAAATGTACAAAGGGGTAACAAAAAAGATAAGGGAGAAGTTACAAGACATCAAGTTAGTTCAAACTAGATGTCAAAATATTTTAGTATCAAAAACCAACCGTTTGCAATAGGTCGGATGTATTTTTCTATGTCAAAAATCAATCACTTGCAAATAGGTCAGCCATGGTGATGGGAGATGTGTTACGAAGGGGTGGAAGTTGGGAAGTAGCTAAGCCTAGCCAATAAATACCACCTAACTTATCCTAAACTCTAAACCCACCCTAAACCTTAAACCCTAAACCCACTTAAACCCTAAACCTTAAACTTGTCGCAACCTTAGCTTTGGGCTTGCAACCAAAGTGAAGGACTTGTAAGGGTGCGAGCCAAGACTAAGCTTGAGAGTCGCATTTTCGTGCCCTCGGGAGTGCAAAAGAGTGTGAGGGAAAGAACCTTCACACTCCCAAGTGAACTCTCATGTTGGGAGTTGGAATCCCGGTGGATTCCCAAATGTTTAGAGAGCGATTGCAAGGGTCAAAACCCAATGGCTCGAAGAGTTCTTCATATCATTGGAAAGCTATTGAAACTTAGATGTCTAAAATGGGCTTGCATCACCCATTTGGACATTTGAAACACAAGTTATGGCCAAAAGAAGGGCCGAGAGTCAAATTGACAATTTGACTTTCGACCACAAAAAGTCAGGAATCGACCCAATTTCCTTGTGTGCAAGTGGCGTGTAACATATCGTTGAAAAGCTCTCGACGAGGGCTACAACTTTGTTTTAGATCTCATTTCAATCGAAGGTCTGCACACAAAGTTATGGGGCCTTGAAATCACGAAAGTCCTCATTTTAGTAACTTAGGGACTCCCACTTGGGAGTACCGGGACAAAAAGTCATTTGGATGTGGGTCTCGTGGAGAGGCACATAGTATATTATAAGGGGGAAGGCGATGGTTTCCTTCAAGTCCGGGCCGTGGTGAGTCTTGTGAGTTCGAATTTGCCCATGGTTCGTCCTAGCACTAAAAAGTGTTCCAATTATGCACTAACCACCTTGTGTTGGTTTTGTGTAGGTCTATGTGAATAGTTTGATGCTCGTCACTTTTCCTACTCCCATCCCAAAGCTTTAGCATGCCCCTCTACCCCTCAAAGTGTTACGAGCCAAGGAGTGTGCCCCGACTTTTTGTTTTTTTGTTATTTTCAATTTGAACTCACATTTGAATCCATTAAGAAGCTTAGGGGTGCGTCAATTTCTCTATGTCAAAAATCGATCACTTGCAAATAGGTTAGCCATGGTGATGGGAAATGTGTTACGAAGGGGTGGAAGTTGGGAAGTAGCTAAGCCTAGCCAGCAAGTACCACCTAATTTAAGATGGAGGATGCTTGCGTCCTTTGGAATGTGATTGAAACTTTTTGACGAAGAAAAGTATCCAAGAAAAACACCAACATTTTTCTTGTCAATCTATGTTTTCCAAAAAAAAAAAAAAGTGTATACCTTATCTCTAGGCTAACATTGTCCTAACACTGAGTTAACACCCTTTGCCACATGGGCAGCCACATCATTTTGATTTACCATCTCAGGTCTGAATTCATAAAAACATTTGCACTTTGTACCTCTTAACATCGAGTTCACACTGGGTTGACATCAAGTGTGATTCCACCTTAAGATGCCTTACTCAAGAAATGAAGGTAGCAGTGTAGGTGCTGGCTCACCCTGGCCGCAAGAAATTCCATCGCGTAGGAATGCTTTATAAATGTGTTTAAGCTGAGAATTTTGCCTTCCTGCACTTGGAGTATTAGTCTCTTCCCGGTTTCACTTTGAGAACCTACAAAGAACACATTTTGCGGCCTCCAGTGTTCAAGGGTGCTACTGCAGAGCTAGCGACGCATATTAGGTGATTTTGTGCTGGATTCGTATGTTCGAGTTTTGAATGAACCCAGGACAAATGGCTATGGAATTGAGGCTGGCAATCTGCAACTTAACGGCGCTGGCTAACCTTCCTCCTCGCCGCGTCTGCTCTGTTGGGTCTTTCGCATCGCGCAGAGGTCAGTCTTGCTGTTTCTCTGAATTGGGTCTTCAAAGTCAGAATTCGTTTTTCCGCATTGTGGGGTTGGCAAAGAGGCGGAATTTAAACATGCAGGGTGGTGATACTTGGGGTTCGATTTAGGGCTTGGAGAGACATGGAGGTCAAAACCGCAGCGTTGTGGAGACCTTCAGACCAAGGTGAGACCCACTACAAGCAAGCCTCAGAAATCTCAGAACTTGCAAAGTTTGGACATTCACAAACAAGCTTACTGTCGTGCACCTCAGACGTTTTTGGTGCCGGTCAGAAGTCAAGCGTGTTTTTTAATGGTATAGGGAACTCCCTGAAGCTTTTGAGTGTCTGAGCTGGGATGATTGTGGAACATTTCCAGAGTGGAGAGCATCGACTGATACCGAGGTGAACACTCTGCATTACCAAGTTGGTGGGCATATTCTAAAGTTTCTCTTTTGGGCATATTTCAGGTCATCAATCTGCAGTAATTATTGCACCAGCCTTTGAAACCCATGAACTTCTATGCCTGTCTTACTGGGGTTATGTCTCTATAGCAAGGGGATTGCAGACAATGACCAACAGAGAAGACAGAGGATGGTGGTAGCAGCAGCATTTCCAACTGCACTATCAGCTGCAGTCACTTTGGTTGTTGTTGGAGCAGCAGTAGCCACCATTTTCAAAAACAAAGAGAAGCTCCAAAGCTTGGAAGTAGCAAAGGTGAGACCTATCCTGAGCAAGTCATGCATGAGGCTATGTGTGCTCAGGCCTATTTTTAGGGTTTCTGGTATGAGTGTGATTTTTGGGTTTTCAGGAGGAGTGTGGAGAATGCAATGGCTCAGGACTGTGTCCAGCATGTAATGGTGAGGGCTTTTTGCTCAAGAATCTAACTCCAGAAGCTGCAGCCAAGGCAAGATCCAGAGCATTGGATGCTGCTACACGCTACACTGCAGGGTACAACAATCCTCCCCTGATTTCCAGTTTCTTGTTCTGGGGTCCTGACATTTAAGTCTATCCCAAAAGTCCATTTCATTGATAATATCATTGATTTCAGAATATGAAAGACTGTGATCTTCTTTTTGCTGCAGGTTAGCAAAGAAGTGGAGTTATTGCAGTACATGTTCAGGAACTCGAAGTTGTCCAGCATGTAGAGGCCAAGGATTCATTGATGAATAACTGCAATAGCTATCATGAACTCTGGAATGAAAATTTGAGAGGTACTGCACTTCTGAAAGTATGTTCTAGAATGTTTTGCGTGGAAGAGATTGATAGCCATGAGCCTTGAACCTTGACTCCATATTATGTGCTTAGAACCTGCTGATGTGAATCCCTTCAGTTTATTGGTTAAACCAACTAATACAGGATGATTCAATGCAGACTGTCAAAGGCAGAACTGTGTTGATCATCAAAGTATACTCAAAATATTGCAGTCTATGAACTAAGTCTCCGTTCAAACCAATTGTAAATCAAGCTGGTGTCTCCTCCCACAATTAAAATTCGTTTCAAACTATCAGTCTTACAAATGTTCTCTGGAAGAATCCTACTCCCTCAGGCTTCCAGTATGCTCTTGGTTGTTTCTGATTGGTAGGATTGCTATTTCCAGTTCTTGGAGCATCATTTAGAGCAGACCTCCTTCAGCTTGGTTTGCTTCCTGAGTTTTGATCTCTAATATGGTCTGTAATTGTAATAGTGTTGTTTGTCATACTAGTATCTGCTTCCCTCCCTTCCCTTTCTGAACAAAACTGCAATTCAGTTGTGTGTTTTGTTTTGCTCAAGCTTTGACACATGAATTATTTCTTCATGCCTACACTTTTTTTCAAAGTGGCCATCTCCTTAGTTTGTGAAGGTAGGCACTTCTACAGAGGCATATCTGCACCAAGAAATAGACTTTAAGTCAAGCCTGACCCATTGTGGGCGGCACTACCAAGCTTGGTAGCTTCTCTGTGTTTCTGGCAATTGCAACCACTATTTCTGGGACCACAACCATAAATAACATTGCTTCCTGCCTTCTGCAGCATTAGCCCCCTACTAAGAAAACATAACCTCAATAGACACATCATCTTATCTCATTTAGGAGACTATTTGTGGCACATGGCCCCCTCCTTCTACATTTGACTTGCCTTGTCTCCAATTGCATTGATATGCATGAAAATTAGGTTTGTTGGCTCTGCCCCTGAGCATAGAGACCAGTGCTGTGTGGTTATTTGATTTTTTAAATAACCTTCTGTTCCAGTTTTTGAAAATTTGAGAAATCAAAGAACCTCCAGTTCCAGGTTTTTGAAAGTTTTGGGATTCATAGAATGTGCCGGTTCTGGTTATTTCAAATTTCAATATTGGTGGTTGCTTACCGGGTTGGTTATTTGAGCATCAAAGAACCAGCAGTTATATTTGGTGGTTCTTTAGCAATGTTACAAGTTTTGCGATGGTTATAAACTGGTTCTTTGATATTGTAAACAATGTGTAGTAATGATTGTTGTTTGCATGCAAGAATTTTTTTGACAAACTTCTTTTGGGTTGCTGGAACAATCTTAGAAGGCAAGACGGCAAGTTCAGGTATGTTTGCAAATGCTCAACTCAAAAGTTTGAATGCAAGAATTCTTTGACAAGTTCTTTAAGGTTGGTGGAAGAGATTAAAAAAGCAAGTTCAGGTATGTCCGCAAATATTCAACTATCAATTCCATCATTTGTCAAGTACATGCGAGCAAAACCTCTCACTAAAGTAACTTCAAGTTGCAAATTTGCATATTATCACTAAAGCCAATAATGGCTATAGTCAGTCTGTCACCATGCTACAAAAAAATTGGAAGGGGAGGTCTGCAATAGTCCAAGCTCCTCCTCTTTGTTGTGCCTGCAATTTGCACTAGATGAGCACTTCTCTTAAAGCATCATCACAACATTCTATGTTGTTGGCATGCATTTTCTTTATTGCCTTCTCAGGTACATGAAAGATGGTTTTGAGCTTGCACTAAGGGAAAACTCCATCCTACCAAACACACAAATGCACAACTAGTAGAAATTTGCCTCCATCCTATCACAAAGTAAGATAAAAGTTGTTACCATTTTCTTGGTCACATGCACACAACACAATACCATTCCATCTTAAACCAAATGCATACACAAGTTTGCAACAATTCATGCCATGTATATTGAACAAGCATTAAACTCAAAAAATAGCACCAATTCACAAATGTTTATCATTTGCAAGATACAAATTGATGCTAGGAGCCAAGACCTCGTGAATAACCAAAGTAGATCCATTATCAATCATGAACATCAAAAGCTTCCTTAGGTTCAAAGGCACCTTCGAACTGCTCTTCAAGCTTGTCTACCAAATTTGTTTTAGGATCAATAACCTTTACCATATTTTTTGGAACATTGAAACCAAATCTAGGGTTGTTAGGCCAATTTTTGTTCACAAAGATAAATTTCTTAAGGTTGAACTAGTTTGCAACTTCCTTAAACACAAATTGGTCAATATTCCAACAAGGGAAAAATTGCACTTGATCTCAATTTGAGGTCCTATAATGCCCAAAATTTGTCGTACAAGCAAACGCACAATGGGAAACATTCTCACACATTTGCTCGACCATTTTAAAGGACATTTGATGTCTTTCACATCAACTTGAAGCCATCTAAATAATAGCAAGTCCCAAATGATATAATCCTTTCTTGGCTCATTGTTGCAACTTGCCATCTCAAAGATGTCCAAGCCACATCCCTCATCAACATCCACTTGAAAAAGTTGTGAATGAATTAAAAAGTTGTGAGTACCTTGATGGAAGCATGCATACTAGTTGAACAACATGGTATCAAAGATTTTTTTATTATATTGTGTTACAATCACAAATTTTGATCTTGGAATAAATTGTTTATAATCTTGTCTTGTGTCAAATTTATTGTATATGATGGTAGATCTTGTCGTTTTGTAGTTTTTTTAAAAAAAAATTGTTCTTGATTGATTAGTTTTCTTCAAGATTTGAATTTAAATGATGTAGTTGCGATAAAGATTCATTTTCCAAGAAAAAATAATTTCAAGAATTGTGTTAAAAGAGGTAGAAATGCATAGAATGATTACCAAAAGCTTGCAAAGGTAATTAAATCAAGCAAAAAATAGGAATCATGAAATGGTTAATCAAACACATGAAGTACAACTTTACCAATGTGAAAATCAATAGGTTGTGACACTTCTATGTGTGTGCAACAACAAAGATCTGCAAATGCTAAAAATAAAATATTAACTTGCAAAATACATGATGGTTCTAACATGAAAGAATGACTCCATAGGAAGCCCAAATTGTAGGAGTGATGAGGCACTATAATATTTGAAATTGTCATTCCAGGAAAGAAGGAAATTTGGAAGGCTTTTCAAATTCAAGAAATGAACTAATGAAGGAACATGCAATTCCACATTTGAGGCAACTCATGTTAAAAGAGGTAGACCAAGGATTACAAACCCCTTGGCATTCAAATTTGTAAGTTTTTTGGGAGGAAACAGAATGGTCTATGACCAAATAAGTAAATAAGATACTTGTTTAGAAGTTCAAAACCCCACCATATATGAACCACTAAAATAGTGGGAGGATTCCATAAACAGTTATGCATGCAATTGTTTATGAAAAATTAGTGAACACCAATTATGTACAAAAACCACTAATTATGTATACCACCTAGTCAATAAGAGGATTGTAAGTATTTTGATGAACTCCATTGCATAATATAGTGCATCAATTTTTTGTTCCAATTGCATAATTATTTAAAATAATGTCAACAATTGAGAAAGTAAATCCCATAACAATTTGCAATAGATGTAATGATTTAAAAGTGACGTGTCTTGTTGGAACAATTATGATGGTGGATTGACAACTAATGCATTGCCAAGTTTAATCATTGGACAAGATTTTTAGACCTTTACCTTATGTAACCAACTTCATATCAAACAACTATTTGGTGAATTTATTTTACCCTACATATATAAACCACATGAGATATGGGCATAAAAACTATTCCAACTCAAATAATCTATGGAGGTGGAAGATAACAACCATAAGATTTAGATCCAAATGGAAGCAAGAATGTTTAATCTGAAAGTAGTTCAAAAAAATGACCCATGGGCTATCCCATTCAACTATTGTGCCTATAACCATGTTGTCCATAATAACATCAATGCAATACCCAAGGTCAACATATTGGCAACAAATAATTACTATAGTTGTGGGTACATTGGTACATGAACCCACAATAATTGTACCATATCCACATACATACTTGAAAGGGACGACTATTACAATTCCTCATACATTTGTACATGAATTTGCAATCATAACACTAGTTGGTTGCAACACCAATGTATGTGCAAATGACAATCACTATAGTTCTTGGTACATTGGTACATGAATTTGTAATGACAACCCAACATGCAAATACAACATATGTGCCTAGAGCATGTACTTCAATTTTTGGTAATTAGTACATGAAACTATATCGTCATTATTCAATGAACCCATGACAACAATGCAATACCCATCAACATCAACAAGTATGTGTCACATACACCATCACCACCACAACTAGTCTAAGAAGGGAACCACTTGAACTATCAAGGAACTTGTCGATGATTATATTAAAATCATTAGTTTCTCCTAAGCATCCAAACATGAAAGGCTTGAATTATTTTAAGTATGTGAAACGAATGGATTTTGATGCACATGTGCATGTATTCAAAGTCGTGATCCAAGCTAATAGTGCAATAGAAAGTGCAAATATTGTGAATTTTTTTGAATTCACATTCAGAGACTTAGATTTGGACTAGTGTAACAACTACTTGAATGATTATCCAAAAACCAATTTTGAGGAATTAATTTAAGAGGTTTCAAATGATGTAGAATGATGAATAGGTGTACATGTAACTAAAACTTTTTCAACATGTCAAGAATGAATAGTGGAGGTACATTATAACCTTTGTTGAAATTGGTGAACAATTTGCAAACCAAAACTTCATAAAATTCTTTTATCACAATGTTTAGGCTTAAACTACAATCATACTTATGTATTGTTATAATAGGTATGCAATGTGTGATTTTACAACATTACACGGAAGTTTATTATATTATGTGAAATGACATTTCCAAAATAAAAAACACCACAAGAAGAAATCTTGTCCTTTTTCACCCCCACATATTGCAACTATTGTCCAATTTGATTACATTTGACCATCTTAAGTTTACAAATGGCTTGTTGCACTAATTAATGGTCAATATTGTTCCTAGTTGTTACGTTCACTACATTGTTCATTTATGAGTATAATTTGAATCCTATTTACTTTTTTAATAATTTCAAATTATTGACGTGAAAATTAAAGTAACTTTTAACTTTATCTACACAATGCATTATAATGGGTTAATGATTTTTTTGACATTTTTTCAACTATCAACATGGTACATGAGCTAAACCATCAATTTTAACATGTTGAAACCATTATTTAGAAGTTGCATTTTACACTTATGATAATTTATTAAAACACATGTAACAATTTTAAACCCCACATTTATATTGGAATGAATCAGTGATTTTTTTCATATTTCTTCAATTATCAACATGTGTACATGAGTTGAACCATTTTCTTTTACTATGTTAAAATCATTATTCACAATTTTCATTTTACACTTATTATAATATAATAAAACACATG
>Ga0209611_10014928_pt1 | contig 10250 bp, 7 predicted proteins | sample S1TSphgellanicum_3_FD_187693 | JGI IMG/M metagenome (GOLD analysis project Ga0209611, IMG submission 187693) | Host-associated microbial communities from peat moss isolated from Minnesota, USA - S1T2_Fc - Sphagnum magellanicum MG (SPAdes) (version 2) | ecosystem: Host-associated > Plants > Peat... | reverse complement strand
ACTTTCAAAAAAAAAAAAATTAAAAAAAAAATTATATATATATAAATTTTATTTTTGATTTGGGCAAAAAGACCCTATAGTGCTTGGATAAACCTTGGGTCCCTCCAAATGTGAATGGGCTTGCCTACTCAACTTCCCCAAATCCATATTATCTTTGTTGGGATCTTATTAACACTTTCACCATATTTTTTCCAACTTCATAAATTCCACTTTTGAATCATTTTCATTCTTCATGGTCATCATATTGAACTTCCTTACATCCATGGCATAATTCCCAAAAATTCCACTCTCTCCTTCGATTTTTTAAAGAAAGTCCTAGAGTTATATATTTGTATAATTATCATCATATACTTTAAAATTACAAATTTGGAGATAACATGACACCATGAAAAATATACATGTACCTACAAAAAATGTCACATGTAATCATGAATCATTTGTCATGTATCCATTAGAAATACAACTTGTAACAATATAATATGACAATTGTTGCCATCGAAAGTTGAAAATTTTCATCCATAACCAAAAAATAAATGCATCATGACATTTTACACCATGAAAGTTGTTTATGAAATATTGTACAATACATAATATAATGGGAAAATGGTGCTATTATCTCATTAAGTGCAAATATTATGGTTTTAAAAATGTCATGTCACTAACTTAAATGCATTTTCTTACAACAAAAATAACCCTTATAACCATGAAATTTGCTTGTTACACCTTACGATTCTATACACACAAACCATGAAAAACCATACTTAAAAAGTTGTTATGGTGAAATATGTTTGTTACACCATACATTTTTACACCACGAATCATGATTTTTTTTCTCAAAAGTTGTAACCTTGAAATTTTACATTAGGGATTTATAATGTAGAATCTTTATATCATGAGAGTAAATTGTGCAAAAAGTATTCCATACTAACTTATTGTTTGAGAGTTCTTTAATGGTGAAGAACTAGCAAAAGTTTTGTAAAATATATTTGCAAGCCACCTTATTCATTGGAATCTTTCCTTCACATAAGGCAGGCATTTTGTTTTTTGAAATACCCTTTCTAGGGGGCATTTTGCTTTTTGAAACACCGAACCTCAAAAAAGAAATTCTACCATTTTAAGCCATTCTAAAAATAAACACCCCCTTTATGAATCTTTGCCTATATATTGTTGGCTACCTATTGGGACTCATGTTTCTTTTTGTGGTGAATTTTGGCAACATGGAGACAAATAAGAAACGTTGTGCAATTCATGCTAAAGTTTTTTCGTGCCCCAAGTTGCCAAAGGTAGGAATCTTAAATTTGTTGTACTCTCCTCTTTGGCTAAGCTTTCTTGTGTATACCGAATATATACTTACACCACCCAACATTTTTTTGGGGGCCAATTTTTGCCATTTGGGAAAATATTTTTTGAAATATATTTATATATAATTCACCAAAACTTGAAAAGTTTCTAAAAGATCACCATGTTTTTACACATTTGTCAAACATATAGCGAAGATATAAAAGGATTTTAAAAGTTACCTATTTTCATAGTTTGTCTATAGCCAAATGTGGCCAAATTTCCTTGTAGATGACTAGCTATTGTAGCTTGTTGTTTTGTTGAAGCTTTGTAAAGCTTATGTGCACACATGCACTGACTACATAGGAGTTACATTCAATATAGAGAAGCAAAGAGAGACAAATATGGAGAGACACACATTGCTCTTCTTTCATACCCCTTTAAACTCTTAATTATAGATGCACAAGGCTTGCACCAAATGGCTAACCCTAACCCTAATTCAAATCCAAAGGATTTATGGGCCTAGTTGACCTGTAGAAGAACGTATGTTGCTCCACTGGTATGTTGCATCCTTTGTATTGAAACCTTTTGTTTGGAGCACAATATGAATTTTTTTTTTAATTTCATTTTTTTGTGTTTTTAATTTTGTATGTGTTTGTTTTTCTTTGTGTTGATCACACAAAATCCCTATCCAAAGCAGGGTTGGGAAGCCTCCTACAAATGGCAAGTAGGAGAGTCGGGTCCCAAAAAGTTAAATAGGTATCTTAACTGAATTATTACAACCAGACATGTTTAGCTTGTTGGCCATAAAATAAGGAGTAATTTTTGTTTTGCAACTTGCTGAATTTGGGTTCCCCTTTTTAGTGAGTTGGAGCTTTTGGTCAATATCCCTTGATCATGGTCATGACTAGAACTATTGAAAAAACAAAGGTTTTTGGGAGTTGGGTTGAATTGTGGTCTTATTTGCAAGTCGTGAGATTTTGACTCAGTATAAAACATTGACATGGGCACATCAAGTTGGGCTAAATCTTGTTGAGGTAACAAAAAAAACCACCCAAAAGAGCTTCTTGTAACCATTCACCACAGTGTTTTAGAGTAAAAAATTAAAATGTGATATTCAAAGATTTTGAGTATTATTATTAAGGACTAGGGTTTTAGGTTCCTTGAAAATTCGTGTAATGATCTGATTGCATGTATAGTTTTAAATACTCATCTTTAGGAGATAACTTATCATTGCACTAAAAAATATCTATTGGGGTTCCAAAGAGTTTAACATATTTTTTGTTCTATGAAGTTGTGAAGGTTTGGTCTAGCTAAGGTGGACACCCCAAATCCCATTTGAACTTTGAATTTAAGCACCCTAGGCCATGAATGCTATTGGGAAGAAACAATAGCACAACAAAGACTCAGAAAAACCACAACCAAAAGCAAACGGTATCCACAACACAGAGAATATTGTTTTTCTGATGCAAGTTCCAACAACAAACTTATATTCATTAGTCCCTTTGCTTCACCACAATTTTATAATGAACTGTAATTCTTGAAATCTAGTTAAGAAATTAAAACTCCTAATTTATGGATGAATTGTCTTGGAACATTGTACACCACATGTTGTTGTGGTTCATGATGTGGACATGAATTGCTAACCTTTGCTTATACTTGGAGCTTAGATGGTCGATAAAGCAAGGAGTCGTTGGAATTTCTAGTGAAGTTTTTATGTGGGTTGAGTGTTAGAAGATCTATAAGGTCCAATGAAAGTTGTTTAAATGATGTCCAAAACTTGGCAACAACAATGGTTAGCTTTAAATTTTCATTGGAAGAATTCAATCTGTAATAAAAACTAGGATCACAACATCACAATAACATATATTATATTGTTAAGTTTTATTTTCATTGTTTGTTTAACTTTGGTTGGAAAATTGTATTGCCTTTAGTTTTTCATGAAGCCAACTTGGGTGAATGGTAGAAGTGAATTGAATTCCTACAAAATTATTCCACTATATTATAACAACATATTTGCACTACAATATGCACACATTCACAATTTTTGCTTTGATTCTAAACACATTTGATTCTATAGTTCATTAAAACACTAGATTCATAGTTATTTCATATAACTAGAAATTGCATGTCAGAATACATTATAGAAAAATCCAAAGACAAGATTAGAATTCATTTCATTATATTTTGATACTAAAAAAAATTCACACAATAATATGGATATGGCAATCACTGTAGAAGTTTATAGTTTTTTGTTTTATTAAAAATTCAATAATAATTACAAAAAAATTCCATGTTCTCTTAAAAAGAAATCAAAACAACAAAATAAAATTTGTGGTATCTCAAAATGGGATTTGTGGTTTTCTACTACAAAGTACTTATAGCTATTCTTACTCTTCCCAAAACTAAGTGTCTAAGAATGAAATCCTTTTCCCCAAAACTCCCATCTTTGGGCAGTCCCAAGTCACATAATCACGATTCAAAACCAACAAGAATTCAAAATTCAAACCTCCGATGTTCCATGATCAGTCCTTATCCTAAATGCCTTGTGCATCCAAAACCATGTAATCATGTTATCCCCTTAACATTACCCCTTTTGTACTTTGGATTTTGTCCTTGAAATCTTTGTGAAATGATAGAAAATGAATTGAAAGCATTTTACAACCTTTTAAACATTTGTTTCCTCCACTATAGTTTTTGTAATCTTGGCTTGTTTAATAATTAGTGGTTATGTAACCATCTTTAATTCTGCGTTATAACCTCCTTCTCCACTAACTTAATTTATGATTCTATTTCCAAGGGCTATATCTTGGATACCTCTTTTGTTGTTGTTAGAATAATTTCCACTTGCTTTTGTTCGTGAATTATTTGTGGTCCTTTCTCTTCATGGCCCCCTCCTTTGAGGTCTTGTGGTCTTTTTGTCTATATTTTCCCCTCCTAAGTTATTTGTGTCGCAACCCTACCTGGGAGAGTCTGAGGATGAGATTCACACTCCCAAAGTTGGGACTTGGGAGTCCTCCGAGACTCCCGAAACTTCAGAGCTCGATTATAGGGGTCAAAACACCTTGCATTGGTGATGCGCTCCCAAGTCACGGGGTGAAACCCACTTGAGGGTTTCACAAAGTCAAGTTGCGGAAAGTAGAACTTGGTAGCACGCTCCCGGCTTCCAACTCTAGAAAGGGGTAGAGGGTCGAGTTGGGAGCCCCGGGATTAGACTAGGAAGAGGGACTAACTTAGCTCGTGTGAATCTGCATCCAAAACCAACCGAATCGGGTTAGTTTAGCATTCGGGACACCTTTGGGTGTTGGGACTTGCCACGGGCACTTGGACACACAAGACTCACCACGGCCCGGACTCGGGGGAAGCCACCACCTTCCCCCATATAGTATTCTCTGTGGCTGATCGCGGAGGCTATATCCGAATGGCACAAATTCCCGGGACTCCCGAAATGGAGTCCCGAAATGGAGTCCCGAAATTGTCCCGGCGGGACTCCTGGAACTTTGAACTGCCATAACTCCCAACTACAGAGTTGGATCGCGATGAGGTCTAAACCAAAGTTGTAGCCCTCGTCGAGATCTTTCAACGCCATGTCGCACAATCAAATCAGACGTCGGGAACAGGTCGATTCTCGACTTTTAGTGGTCGGGAGTCAAACTGCCAGTTTGACTCCCGGCCCTTCTTTTGCCCATAACTTGGGCTGTAGATGTCTGAATTGCCAATGCGAGGGCATTTTCGATATCGACGTTTCAAGACCTTTCCAACGACACCAAGAACATCTCAATGCGAGGTGTTTTGCCCCTTGTTGTCGAGCTCTCAACATTCGGGAGTCCCGGAGGACTCCCAACCTCCAACTTTTCCAAGTGTTGGGCTTCACCCCCACACTTGGCCAAAGTGGGGTTGCGACAATTGGGGTGTTCTTTATATCATTGGAAATCTATTGAAGTGTAGATGTCGAAAATGACTTTGCATTGGCCATTTGGACATCTATTGCACAAGTTATGGCAAAGAGAAGGGTCGAAAGTCAAATTGCCAATTTGATTTCCGACCACTAAAAGTCAAGAATCGACATGACCCTAGTGCGTGCAGGTGGAGTGCAACACACCTTTGGAAAGCTCTCGAGGAGGGCTACAAGTTTGCTTGAGACCTCATCCCAATCAGAGGTTTGAGCAAAGAGTTATGATCGCTCAAAGTCCCAGGAGTCCAAACCAAGATAATTTCGGGACTCTTCCTTGGGAGTCCCAAGACAAAAAACCATTCGGATGTGGGTGCCGCAAAGAGGCGTAGAATATATTATATGGGGGAAGGTGGTGGCTCCCCCCGAGTCCGGGCCGTGGTGAGTAAAGTGAGTCCAAAGTTGCTTGTGGCTTGTCTCAGCACCAAGGGTGTTCTAGAATGTGAACTAATCAACTTGTTGGTTGGTTTGATGCAGGTTCAAATGAGTGAATAACTTGTCATTTCTTCCTAGTCCCATTTCGGAGCTTCAGCACGCCCCTCTACCCCTTTTAGTGCTGAGAGCTGGGAGCCTGCCCCGAGTTCCTCACAATTCCGCAACTTGAGTACTTAGGCCCAACTTAGGGGCCAATTAGGGACTTGGGAGCGCGTCAATTTCGCTTCTAAGGTCTTGTGGTTCTTCAATTTGCACTTCCTCTTCTTGAATTATTAGTTGGGCCTTGTTTAAGTTTCTTCATCCTAGCTTGATGCCTCTATACTTGTTGGACTACCACAAATAAAATCTAGAAAATTCTTTTGATAACTTCCAACTTATATTTCAAAATTCTTTCATTAGTTCTATACTGAGCTAGATTCTTCTCTAACTCCTTTGCAAAATACTCTTTTGCAACCTCCCACCATTCTTTAGATTGTGCCTCAAAATCTTTCATCTTGTTCTTTGTCCTCATTAAAGTATAATACTTGAGCATCTTTCATAATCCTCTAACATTTTCCTGACACTAGTTGGGTCTTGACTTTTCTTCTAGTCCTATGTAATCTCTAATTATGCTTGTAGCTACTACAAATTCTTTTGATATTTTTTATTTTCTTCCACCAAGTTCTTTTTTTCTACTTCTATTATCTTTCTTCTAAACTTTTTAGAATTCAGCAAAGATGCATTATTTAGATTCACCAATTCCAAATCTATCAAAACATTTTCCTTTTCTTTATTTTCCTTAATTATTGTTTCCACCTGACTACCCAAAGCATTCTATTGTTGCTTATAAAGCAATAAAATTTTTGCCCATTTTCTTTCTATGGTTTCCTAGATTTTAGCCTTCTACTTCAACTTCTACAATTCCTCATCTTGTGATTCGATCTGTGTTGTGATAACCTTGAGATTCTTATTTTCATCTTGTAGTTTTTATATGAACGTTTTAATCTTTTACTCATTCTTTGCCATGTTCTTCCTCTAGATTTCTATGGTATGTTTATATTCCTTCAGGAAATCCCTTTCCTTATATAATTCCACTTGTAGTACTTCCTTTTCCTTCTCTTTTGTGGCTAATTAGTTCTTCGAATTGCTCACCTCCAAATTTAAATTCCCCATATTCAAACTCACAATTGCCATGGTTCGAAATAATTTAGTTATTTTATCTACTTGCATTACTTTTGTAGCCATCTCTTCCACAAAATTTGGTATATTTATCTATGTCATAGGGTTTTTGGATCCTTCTATAAATGATCCTGTCTCCTACACTAATATGCTCCCTAGCCCAAATTCAAATGGTTGTCCTTCTGTAGATCATGGTTTATAATTGGTACCTATAGTTTTGGTGGTTTGAACATTACAAAAGAAAGTTATGTTTCCACTCTCTCCATTTACAATCCAGTAGCCTATAGACCTTCTTATGTTTGCCATTGTTGCTATTGTAAATGATGTTGTAAATGCTGAAAATGTTGTGGACTTTCAATGGTCTCCATCCAATCTTCATATTTGCATTTCCTCCCTAGTTCGTTTTACCTCGGCCAATGGTTTTTGTAGATTCTCCTTTTGATGAATAAACAAATACTAAAAGATTTTTGCCAATATTAAGGTAGACTAACTGGTGTCTTTCTTATCCCCTTTATTATCCTTGACATATTTATACCATTTATCTAGCTCATTACACAAACTATTGTATATAATCTGTGTTTAATATACCTTTTGCCTTTTTTTTGCTTTCATTAATGTAATGGCAATCTTGTTGCTAAAATACATCACCTTTTTTCTCTGATAAATCACAAATATGATAGCAAGATATCTGACAAAGTATGGCAAGCCTAGACTCTTTGCATTCCACTGACTTGTTCCAAAATTTGTAGGTGCAATTCTACAACTTTATAATGCATGCAATGCTAGTGACTTATTAACCTACCCTTTGGAGTCTTTTACATACCCTTCTATGCATACTCCAAAGACATCTACAATCGGTTCTTTGCTAATGACATACACCTTATCCTTATGCCCAAAGTAGATATTTGTGCCCTTGATAATGAATGTGTTTAGAAATTTCAGCATGACATCAAGCATCGGTGCTTCTCATTTCATTAAAAACAAAGGAACACGCCCTACTTTAGAAGCCTAGTCTTTTTCCTCATTTATATCCTTCCAATTCTCCATCCTTTCAACATGCCTATCGTAGTTTTGTTTTGTCTATATCCACATGAATCCCTTAGCATTTGGAATGTGAATAGCTTTTTCCAAAAGTGTAATTTTGTCCATGATGGTGCATCTTCTCTTTGTTGCAACATCTAACTCACGCATCTTGATTTCCATCACCTTTAGTTGTGCTTCTATTAACGTTTGCACTTTTATGGATGGTTGTACTTTCGATTCAACAATGTCCTTTTCCCTTGCATCCATGTACGTTGCTTGTGCATCATAGATTGCTACTCCACAACTTCATTTTCTTCTAATTCTTCAATGAACATTAGATCCATTGTTGTAGCTCCTGGTCATGTCTATGAACTTGCACACTAACGTTTTTTGCTTCTATGCAAAAACTCAACCACAAATGTTATAGTTTGATCTATATCATGAATTATTATTTGTGCAATTTATATATTCTCATTATACGTTTTTCCTTGTGCACATTTTGAAGATGATGAAAAATGTGGCAATGACCTTACAACCAACATTTGAATATTCAACATTCCTTCACATTATGTTTTTCACAACCCTCTTTTGCTTATTTTTTGTTCAACAATTCCACTTCCTCCTTTTATAGTTTCTACAACTTGCATTTTAGCCTCCTACAACCTTTTCAGCTTTGTAATTCTACTAGTTAAAATTTTCAATAAAGTATTATCTTTTTCATTTCCACCATCAATTAACACTATGTACTTTGCGGGCATCAATGGATGTAATCCATACATTAATTGATATGGTGTATACCATGTTGCTACTTTTTATGTAGTTTTGTATGAAAATAACATTGTGGATAGATGTTCATCTTAATCTGTTCTATTCTCAGTAATTAACTTAGTCAATAATGTCCCAAGTACCTTGTTAGTAGACTCATCCTACCCATTCCCTTGAGGATAATAGGTTGTAAAACTCATATGTTTCAACAAAAAATGATATGTAAAATACTTAATGGCATTATTAATGAAATAAACCCCTTATTTGTGACTATAGTCAAAGGACATTCAAATCTGGTTAATATGCATTCATATAATTTTTTTGCTATTATTGCTATAATATTAGTTCTCAATGCTTTTACTTCCACCCACTTGGTAGCATAATTTGTGGCAACAAGAATATATTTGTTTCTATTATATCTTCATGTTGGCTTAATTGGCCCCACAAAATCAAGTCCCCATTTTATAAATGGTTCTTTTGGAAAACTTCTGACCAATTTTGCAAGACTTTGATTTGTTAATCATTTGTTTTTTGACATGCATCACAAGATCTGTAGTAATCATGCACATCTCTATACATAATTGGCCACCAATATCCAACATCAAGTATTTTCCTTTGCATTATTTTAGTTGCAAAATGTCCTCTTGATGGCCCTTCATACAATTCTTTCATCACCATATGTTCTTTTGTACTTGTCAAACGTCTTTGCAGTTTGTTGTCTTGGCCCATTCTATACAATTCACCATTCTTCAATGTGAATGGCTCTGCTCATTTAACCAATTTTTATTTTTACTTTACAAATAACATACCTTCAATTTGTCTTGTTTTCATTGAATACTTGAATCTACCATGGATTTTTAGGTGGTGGCGTGTTTACTATTGCTTCTATTTTCTTTAGATTTGGTAGTTTCCATTCTTTTAAAATAATAAAACCCAATATCATCTTTGAAAGTACCATAAATGCACATTTGTTTGGATTTAGACCAATGTCATATTTTTTACACTTTTGAAAACATAGTCTAAGCTTTTACATATGACTCTCCATGTCACTATTCAATATGAAATCATTGAACAATATCTTCATAAAACTATCCAAATATTTTTTGAATGCTTTGATAATAACTTTTTGATATGTTGGAGGTCCATTTTTAACTCCAAATGACATCACCTTCCATATAAAAGCCCTTTAGTTTGTAACAAATGCAATCTTGTGTCTATCCTCTAGAGCTATAGAGATTTAATGATATTCTGAATAGCCATCTAGAAAGAATATGCTTCATACCTTGCTACTATGTTCAACACTTCATTTGTAAAAGGTAATGGGTATGGATCTTTCTTTGTGGCTACATTTACATTATGAAAAAAAATTGTCCATTGCAACTTGTTCGATGCAACTAAAAGATGTTCAATAAAAGTAGATTATAATTAAAAAGTTTATAATATAACTAAATTACAATTAGATAGACTAGTTGCAACGGACATGATTTACTTAGTGTTAGTTTTTTTGAAATCTATACAAATTTTTAGTTTGCCATTTTTCTTGGGTATTACTACTATGGGTGACAACCATGTAGCCTCTTCTCCGTATTGAATGAATCTAATTGCTAATTACTTGTTTATATCTTGTTTGACTGTTATA
>Ga0209611_10014926_pt1 | contig 10251 bp, 8 predicted proteins | sample S1TSphgellanicum_3_FD_187693 | JGI IMG/M metagenome (GOLD analysis project Ga0209611, IMG submission 187693) | Host-associated microbial communities from peat moss isolated from Minnesota, USA - S1T2_Fc - Sphagnum magellanicum MG (SPAdes) (version 2) | ecosystem: Host-associated > Plants > Peat... | reverse complement strand
TCTTCATGTTTAAGAGCTTGCCTTTGGAGCTTGGTATGTGGGGTTGGGGTTGGGGGGGGGGGAGAATGTAATAGATGTGCCTTGTTTACTCTGAGATATTTTCACAATGTTCCAAACATCAAAGAACCAAAAGTGAGTTTCCAATTCTAATATATAGGAAATATGAATAACTATTGGTGGAGATTACTTTGATGCCCAAGAAAATGAAGACAAGATGCAATTGATGTCTATTAGCAATGCCTGTCTACTCGCACTTACAACTACTTAAGTTTTTTCTAATTGTTTTATTATTACAAAATGTGAGTGCAATTCACTAGTTCTTTTCATTAGATCATTGAGTTCACTATTTTTCAATTAATTCTTGTTTATTAAGACCACTGAATTTACTTAAAGTCTAGTGAAATCACTTGGCATGCAGGGACCCCTTTTGTTCTAATCTCATCTTTGAGCAGAATCTTTTTACTGTGCAGTGAATGAATAAATATATTAACTTTACTTTCTCTGATGCAACTGTATATCCTTTGATATGAATACCTTACCATTGCTTTAAAATTAGAAAGGAATCTCTTACTCACGCTTGATGGCCAAAGTCCTGAGCACTAGGCCATTGACTTGATGTTTATAATAAGCAGAATTCAAGGTCGGTCATCTCAACTCTCAGTTTAATGAAAGGTCCCACAAATGATGTGTCCAAACCATTTGCCCTGTATTTTGTATCATGCCTAGCTTTGGTCTTTCTTTTGAACCACAGTGCACACTTTCTTTATTGACCAAACAATTGTTTTTCCAACTTGGACTCAAAAACCATGGGACTTTTGACTTCTATGTCATTTTGTTCATAGAGGTGAGCAGTTGTGGATGAACCTTGAAACTGAGTTAATACATGATTTCACCCTGGTTACCCACTCTGTAAGAAGTAGGACTTATATATGTAGGTAGATAGGTACGAAAAAGGTAACTACTAGGTAAGGAGATGGTTTATTAATTTATACATAGCTATAAATGTTTTTAGTTTTTATTACCTACCTACCAACAATCTAGGTGGGTTGTTAGTACGTAGCTTGGGTTGTGAGTAGGTAGGTAGGTTAGTAAAAAACACAACTGAACTGGTGGTTGCTGGTTCTCTTTTGGCCCAGACTTGGTTTGACTCATCACCATGATTCTCAGCATTTCTACTGGTAAACAATTTGTTCCTTCATGTTCAGGGCTCTGACCTAGCCCAGTTTTCTTTCTTACATTTCAAACCATGGCACAACCTAAATGCAACTTTTGTGTAGTCATGGAGGCAGAACTTGGAAGACATACTTGTTAGTGTCCAAGCCTTTCTCTGTCATGCAATGCATACCACAGACTTGGTGGAGGACACATACAGTTTACATTCGAGTTCATCAATTGATGGTCCTCGGCCTCCTCTCGAGCACCCATGACAAACCACATGGGCGCTCAGTGCTTTTGGCACACTAGATGTCATCTTGGACTTCATCAATTTTGAGCAAAACTCTGCCATTTTCTGTCCTATTCTTCATGTTGGATTTGGTTTAAACAATTGATTTATGTTCCTCATCAGGATTCAATTCTAGTATGATGGACCGTCCGGAAGTGATTTGTGAATTAAGTTAGCATTGCAAAAATTGCACTCTTATCAGATTGCCCGAGATTCATGTACTGTTTTTGGGCATTCTAGTCTCCTTTAGAGTATGTGTGGAGCTCAACGTGTAGACAAAAATCAAGTGACAACAATACATTCTATGGGAAGTCCTGCTTTGAAGGATCTAATCTTGATTGGTGTTTTATTTTTCTTCCCTTTTGTACACTCCTTTTCAGATTTCTTCTGTCTCTTCATTTTTCTCCTCTTTTATTGAAACATTATGATAGGAATTGAAAAATCACAGGTTCACTCAGCATTTCAGGCCATGACGCAAACCTTAATATGTTGAAGAAACATACACAGGACCAGACACAGGAACATGCAGTGAAATGAATTGTTATTGTCAAGCTGATGAAACTGTGCTTTTGAGTTCCTCAGCATATGGTGGTACTTAAATCAGCCATCTTCGTGGGGTTTTTTGCACATGAATCTGAAGTTCAATGTGCCTGTGGGTCAGTACTGCATAAGGCTTTGACACTTAATTTTCAACACATATCTTGATGCATAGTGATCAAAAGCCACTTATAAACTTTACCCTTCTCTGTATGTCACAACTCTCTTCACACTTCTTGGTGGCAAACTGTCTCATATCAACTTCTGCCTTTGTAAGCATTATCAACTTCACTGAGATCTGGTGTCATTTCTTGCATACTGCCAAGAAAGCAAAAAAAATTGGCACACAAGGAAATGATAAGGGGAAACTTGTGACCATAACTCCCTGACAACTAGCAAGACTATTAAGGAGATGAAAGTGGTGACCTCTGCTCTAAACTTCTAAAATCAATAAGTGTCCCAGAACAGAGGACACATCTACTGGTCTTGAAAACCTCCCACAGACACCCTCCACTGTCCAGGCATGCTGGAGTAGTCCGTTCATCTGACAAATTTTTAGCTTCCGTGTACAGTTGCAGACAAATTCACTTGGGGCTACTCTCATACCATCTTCCTTCAACCCTTAATTCTAGGCCAGCCACTTGAATAAACAAGCAGCTCATAGTGCAAATATAGCTCTGCACCCCCCTTATGGCAAGTTCAAATCAGCAACAGCTAAAATAGGAACTGTTCCATCCAGTTCTCAAAAAATGAACTTACACTTAAGAGTTTAAACACACTTGCAGGTGAACATTCCTCAAAATATTGTGGGGCCAAATAAAAAGTACATTGTTCCATAGGGTAGACCGCTTACATTGAGAATCAACAAATTCTTTAGTCTCCTCAAGGGAACTTTAAATGGATGTCTCGTCAGGACACTATGGAACTCCTACGGTCGGGTTACTGGCGCATGACTTCTGTGCAGTGTATTAGCCTATGAAAGGCCATATGTGCACAATTCCAGGAGTACGCTCAGCAAAGTTCTCATCCCAGTACACTATGGTGGTCACAAGAGCTATAATCATGCCACTCACAGTTCCTACTGAAAAAATGCAGTCTATGATCCGAATCCATATGCCCCTTCTTACTACATTAGCACCTCTGATGCGCTCTATAAAATCGTATACATTATTCTCCAGCGCAATATCAGGCCATCTTCGTAATCCGAGAGCAGTGTCTCCGCTCATCCGCCTCTGATCGTGAATCACTTTCAGTAATCCAGTCCACAAGTTTATAACTAGGTACAAAGAAGCGAAGGAAGTGAACATAACTGGACCTATCATTAGTCCCCGACTCGAATCCTCAGCGGTTATACAGTGCACTGCGGGTGTTCCGGGAGCATAACCCGTTCCAAATCGCGTAAAAGGCAGCGCTAGGAGATACAACCCCGCAGCAGAAGATCCAAAAAAACTGTAATACAATATGACCTTACTAAACTGCTCTTGAGTCCATTGTGTAGACTGGCACATCTGAAATACTTCGTCTTGCTGCTGGTCAGGGCGCAGGTAAACAATCAGAGGACGATGACAAGGCGCTGCCACAAAGTGACTCACAGAGTGCATGATGACTAGGATGCTGAACATCAATCCTATGGTTTCTATGGGGCTCACTAGCAAACCCGTTTGAACCCTAACTAAGGCAGCAAGCACGTACCCAAACGCTTGCATCCCATTGACCACAGCGAAACTTCTATTCCCTTGGAGCAATTGCAACCTCCTGTAGCCTGGGAGCACTCCACTTCGCAAGAGCGCCTCTTTCCCCTTGTAATTTAGTTGCACCATGTAGGAATTTTTTGGCAACCTGCTGCCAAGGACTAAAGCGCGTTCTTGATCGGTAATATCAGCCAGTATTGGTGTTCCATGTGTTTGTGGTAGCTTTCCTTCACTGGTTCCTAACACAACCTTACAGTTCGCTATGATTTTCGCCGCCTTGTTTGTGAGTTCTCTTTGCGGAGCAGGCATGTTATTAAGGCTTTTGCTCAGAACTGTGTATGCATACACATCGTAGAACAACGCCAGCAAATTCGAAAATGGAACGACTGGGCCAAAGAAAACCGCATAATACAACTTCGTTCGGAACGATGCAGCGCGTTGGTCATGTGCATCCGCCGTGTGCCAAGCATCTAGCGTCAACCCAACGAACGCGAAAGCGAAACCCCACAAAGTCGTGAACAGCGACCGCGAACAACAGCAGCACAAAGGGGAGGGTGAGAGCTCAGGTGCTAGCACCGGCGCCCAAGGCGACATGAGGAAAACACCTAAAAATATCCCAGCTGAAAGTATCCCATCCCTAATCAACTCCCGCACCCAACTGGGCATCGTCATCGAACTTTTCCACTACAATGAAGTACTCAGCTCTCGATCGATACAAAACTAAAACCACCTGCATATCCCCAGCCGAAATCGCGTATCAATCGTCCAACGAAAGAACCACCCACCCACTCACCTCCCCTCCTAGGCGAAATCGAGTATCAATAGTCTAACGAAAGAACCACCCGCCCAGCTGCTAGGCGAAATCGTGTACCAAGCGTCTAACGAAGAAACCACCCGCCCAGCTGCTAGGCGAAATCGTGTACCAAGCGTCTAACGAAGAAACCACCCGCCCGGCTCCTAGCCGAAATTGGTTCGTAATGCCGCGTTCTTATGTGGAGCGGGCCTCGCCATGGTACCGTACCTTTAGATCTGGCCTAAATTTACTAGGTAGTGGACAGGCCGGTGTTCGAACACGGAAGTTCTAAAGGTTAGGCCACACTTGAAGGTGAGTGTTAAGTTGATGGGTAAGAAAGGTAAATTAATTGTAGTGTCCACACTTAAAACGTTATTTACCTATGGTGATCTATGTGTCATAGGAAGGTAACTCAGCGTTAGCGAACACATTACGTGATACAAAATCTAAAGAAAAGATATATTTATGATGAAAGGTTCAATGTTCTAGCTAACTTCTTTAAAAAGGGTCTGATAAGTAGTCAATGATCGAAGGTGCCATGCCTGTGACTACAATGCTGCAACACATTATCAAGGTTGCATGCACTCTTTATTTCCTCCTTTTTTGCATTTTGTGTTACTATTTTGTTTCAATGGTGTTTTGCATTTTATGGTACATCCTTGAGCATTCTTCAATTTTATTTTTTTTGTTGTCATTTGATGCAAGTTTAATAGATATGTTTTGTGGTGCATGTTATGGTGACAGAATCAAACAATTCCAACAAGAAGTATGTTTCACAATTTAATAATCTCCTTTTGATTCATCAGTTTCATGCATGTATAGATTCAATTTATTTCTACAATCTTGATCGTTTGAATTGAAATTGTGCATTTACATAGACATTGTTGAAATCATTGATGACATGAACATAAAGAAGTTGTAGCTTTGGTCCAAGCAAAGCAAGAGGAACATGTAGCTTCATTGGACATCGGTGATTTAGGAGATTGTTTTAAAACTGTTGTTTTGAAATGGAAAAAAATATTTACAACTGTGATGAATTTTGGTTACAATGCACGTAATTTGATCAAAATGGACCAATGTCTGAGGAGAAATGGTCTTCTATTTATGGTGATTACAAAACTTTTTGAGACTATCTTTCAGGGACTGAACACAGTGAAGATTGCTGGGAAATGTCTCCCCAAGACAAGACTGCATTGAATCTGCCCAAGATGTATAGCAAGATTATCTATGAAATGATTGATGTATTTATAAACACTCGGCCAATCTTCTAACCACTGTATTCTAGGGTTCTAATGGATGATCATGATGATGTGTGTGTCCAATTTCTTTTCCACAAATCAGGAATTTGAACTATTGCAATTACCATTGATGATCATGAACACTAATCACTTAGCAACGAAGACCGACTAGATCCAATTTTTCATGTGAATCATCTTGTTGATGGTATCTAGTTCCAAAAGATAAGCCCTATGACACCCCCATTTCTCTTTTCTCATATTTTCAATTGTCAAGACCTTCCTAAAGGAGCCCAACTACACTTCAAGTCCACAATAATGCTACATTGAATAAAGGATCAATTCCAACTACTTTATTACTTCCGTATGTTTAGAGTGCACCTAGAGTTCAAGATAAAGCATTTTGAGAACCAGTAACTAACAACAAAGTAGGCCAAAGTAACAATGCAAGCCAAATGCATTATTAAAAATATTCAAAACCATAACACTAAAAAGAAATCTATGAACAATATTTTTTATTTTTTATTTTAAAAAATTATTAAAATGAAATATGAATTACTAAATTAAATTTTTTTGTGTAATGTTTAAATGAAGTATGGTCTAAATAAAATAAACATTCGATTATTTACAGATGAAGTGAGGTGGCTTGGTGATAAAGGAATTGAACTCCATCCAAAGGTCAAATCTCACAAATGACATGCATTATGATGATACATTCGAATACTGATCAAATAATAAACATCCCTGAACTTCACATTCCCAACCAGTTCTCCAAGGGGTAGTAAGCACAGATGTCGAGTTGGGTGTTTGATTATGATCGAGGCACGTACGATTTGGATAGTCTGAAGCTTGAAGTTGAAGGCACGGAGGACCGTGGTAGCTGTATCACGAAGTCACTAGGCATTGCGAATTTCAGGGTACTGGGAAAAGGGAGTTTTGGTTCCATCTTTGTTGGGACCATATGCAAACGCACAGCGCCACTGTTCGACGGAGTACCTAACTTCCAACACTGAAGGCTTTACCATGGTGTTCTATTGGCAGCCCCACGAAGCAAGAAGCAGAATGTGTCAGTTGCTTCTCTGGAGAAACAGACGACCATGCCTATTACGGTGGCAGTGAAGAGAATAGACGAGGTCGTTGACCCTGAGCAGCTGGATGGTCTCATGAGAGAAGCGAATAACCTACTTGGGGGATGGTTCTAGCTGAGGTTTTGCTTGATGGTGAGATTCTGGAAAGTTTCACAGGTGCAAACTTCAAAGCAGATAAGTGTTCAGGAGGGTACCCTGTCCTTTTGGATGACGTGAAGACTGCCGATCCTTTGTTCAACTGGAGAGTTGTCGCTAGGCTCAAAATCTTTATAGATAAATGTTGTGAGGCTGAACGAGAGAACAAAATTCCTCTTGGAGAATGCCTCTCCGAGCTGGATGAGATCTATTCAAATCTCTCAGAATCCTTCTGCAGCCCCAGTCATGCTTCCACTCAATATGAGAAGATTGACTATGTCTTCGAAAACCACAGCATATGGGGACATGGTTTGTAGATTCAAGGAGCGTTTCCCTCATGTGGCTGATTACATGGTGTTCAATCCATCAAAGAACATGGTCATGGATGAAGAGGAGAATCTGCTGGTGCACTATTTTTGCAAATTGGATTATGCTGAGGGAGTTAAGTACATTTTAGAGAAGAATGCATGGGGCTTTGAACCCAAGAGGAACCTGTTGCCAAAAAGGAGGGGGTACCTCAGTTTGGTACCTCCTAATGGAAATTAAAATGTCTTGAACAGAATCATCAGATACATTACACAATTTTGGTGGAAAAACTTACAACATCTGCAACTCTTGATCGAACACTCCTATAATTCTTGAAATATAAAGTAAGATTCTGGACCTTAAGGATCAGATCTCTCTTGATTTCCTCTCAAAAGCCAACTGGTTATGCTTATGGCAATTCACTATTGAACAACAACACCCAATTTTCAGCAGGTCTTACCTTCTCCCAGTCACTCCTTTTCTTGGAAGTTGGACAGAAAAGAATAGGTACAAAACACTTCAACAATGATTTTACATAAGACTCAAGAATGTCCTCAAAACCTTTCTCTCCGGAGTGCCCTCAATAGCAAAGGTACTGTCTCCCACAGATGATTTCCCACATAGTTGCTAGATTATGATTCCTGACCCTCCCAACAGAATGAACATACCATCACAACTGCTCATGAGATCCTAGACTCGTTCATCATTTCCTTTGACAATGATCCCTAGACTCTAGAAGATCTTCTGTTCCTTTCCTAAAGTACATAGCGCAGCGAACACGTATACTCAAAAAAGAACTCAACAACACAGAGGGACATTCTTCCCTCGCTGTTCACACAACAAGCTCCTAGTGAAACATACTCATCATTACAAAGAGAACTTAGCTCAATCCATTGCCTGCCTTGTCAAGACCAACATCCCCTTCCTATAGCTCCAGCTCCATCATCTCCTGCCTTTACCAAATCTGCAACACCAATCCGCCTTCATCTTCGTGTTCTGCATTTGCATTCAAGAATCCAATAGAATCAGCAACAAACCCACTCCATCACCAATACCAACTCAGCAGTACAGCTCAATTGAAGAGCAAAAATCAGATGCAATAAAACTGCAAACAAACAAAACACACCCAAAACATAGAAAGAAACACAAACACATCAACTTTTGGCATCCACAATTCTTGATGATGTATAACCACTTCGTACTTTGTGATCTTTTGTCTCACATCCACTGCCTTTTAAGGTTTACACAGTTCATCTTCTCTCATCCACAAATAAAACTTTCATCACCATTTCAGCCTTACAGACCTTCCATACCTGTCCCTTCTTTGTGTGACAGAGGAGAGTCTCAAGACCCTACAGTATTTTGCTGCATCTTGGTCACAAACAATGAAAAAGCAGCTCCTCCTCCTTTGCAAGGCTTGTATGTGTAACAATGAAGGCATTTTTTGACTTCTGCTCTTGGATGTAGGGATGGACTTTGATACTTGGGAGGAGTTCACCCTTGTGAAAGGGGTTGATTCAGAACCAGAAGGCACCAAACAGAAGCCAATTCATAAGCTGGCTGCCAGGGGCAAGACTGAGATGGTGAGACTGATACTCAATAACTGTGATATATATCCTGATTATGTCGACACAGTTGTGCCAGAAGTATTTGATGAGACCCCACTATACTATGCCGTTCAAGGGGACCATGTAGAGACCATGAACTTTCTTCTAGAGAGAGGAGGTCGTCTTGTGATGGAAAGTGTGAAGTTGTATCATTCTTCAATTTATGGCTATGTACGTGGTAGATTGTTGGGGACTTTGTTTGCTTTTGCAATCATAGGAGGACACCTCAAAGCTGCCGTTGCACTATATGAGAGAAGATGGGGATTCATGAATCCTGTGTTCCATTCTGGAAATCCAGGTTTTGTGCACACAAGGTGTCTCAAAGAGCACATAAAAAATGTGGCACATTTGGCTCTAAGTATTAGTCCTTTGCAAGCAGCATGTCGGAGAGGGAATGAAGATGTTCTAGAAGCTATCCTCTATCTGCTGGTGAAAGTCACTGGTGTTAACCTGCCTGTCAGTGGGGTTCAGAGTTTGAAACATATCTTTACTAAGCTTCTATTCTATATTGCTAGGAGTGGTAGTAAAGAAATGCTAGACCTAGTTATTGGACATGGCTTCAACATAGAGGCTGCCATGAAACTCAAAGTGGATGAAGTTCAGCAGCTCTTGCTTGATGAGGATTCTCATGAGAATGCACTAGACAAAACATTGTTCAATGGAGACACCCTGCTAAAGAATATCCTGATTGCATCTGATGGTCACTACATCACATTAGAAAATGTTGCACAGTGGAGTGATAACAAGGAGCTCTTTGACTACTTGGTTCACCTGCAGCTGAAGCAAGAAGTTGTTAGCAGTGGCAATGAATCCCAAGCCACTGGGTTAGGATCCCAGTCAAAGCAGCTGTATCAGGAAAAGTCTGCAAGTGAAGGAGAAGCATATGCACAGGGAATCCTGTCCAGCTTTGAAACAGGATCAGCTCCTGAGGAAGTGATAAGCATTCATTATAACATTGATTTTCCTCATGAACTTTCAGTTGAATGTTGCAAAAGGGGTTATTTAGGGATTCTACAGTTTCTTGAAGATTGTGGATTGAACTTGAGTCCCAACCCACAGGTTCCATGGGATCCACACATTACTGCTGTTCAGTATGGCCATATAAATGTTGCAGACTTTCTTCTTCAAAGAGGGTTTTCAGTAAATCTGATGGCAGCTCTGCTGGTTGGTCACCTCTGCAGTGGGCATGTCAATCACCTCACATGGACCCAAGAAAAAAGAAGGAAATGGTTTCTTTCCTGCTGAAAAAAGGTGCAGATCCAAATTATACAAGCAATGGTGGCTACACATCAATGGACATTGCTAGTGGGTTGCAAACCAAAGGTTCCAGAGAACTGGTCAAACTCCTGTTACAGGCTGGCTTCAACATTGGAAAGAAGAACCGCTGGGGTGAGGATTACTCAAGCATGGTCACC
>Ga0209611_10014924_pt1 | contig 10251 bp, 11 predicted proteins | sample S1TSphgellanicum_3_FD_187693 | JGI IMG/M metagenome (GOLD analysis project Ga0209611, IMG submission 187693) | Host-associated microbial communities from peat moss isolated from Minnesota, USA - S1T2_Fc - Sphagnum magellanicum MG (SPAdes) (version 2) | ecosystem: Host-associated > Plants > Peat... | reverse complement strand
GTGCCCCCCCCAATTGCCCCCAAGCCCGCACTCGCGGGCTGTAAGAATCGGCGCAACATTCTAAAGAAAAGGCTTTATATGCGTTTTGTTAGGAACCGTTGGTTCGCACTCGCTGCGATTCTGGCGTTTGCGGGAGCGAGTATGCCGAAAGCGCTCGCGGCCGCTCCCGACCCGATTACGATCGGTGCGATCCTCTCGATCACCGGCCCCTACGCTCCGCTCGGCGAGCCCGAGCGCAACGCGTTGCTCTTGGCCGAAAAAGATATCAACGCGCACGGCGGTATCGCCGGACATCCGGCGCACTTCATCATCGAGGATGACGAAGGGAAGGCCGATACTGCGGCCCAGCTCGCGACGGATCTCATCGGGCAGAACGTCGCGTTGATCATCGGCGGCACCCTGACGCCCACGTCGAACGCGATCGCTCGCGTCGCCGGTGCGGCGAAGGTCGTACAGCTGTACATGACGCCGACGCAATCGGTCTGGAATACGAAGACCGGTATCTTACCGTACGTTTTCGAGACGGCACCGAGAAACGAGATCGAAGCCGATCGGCTCATCTCGTTCGCAAAGGAAAAATTCGCTGCGAAGAAGCTCGCCGTGTTGCACGACGACGCGCAGTACGGATCCGGCGGCAGCATCGTCATCGCGAACGAGGCGCAAAAAGCGAACATACCGATCGTCGATGACGAAGCGTTCCCGACCAACGCGACCGATGTGACGGCGCAACTCGAGAAAGTCAAAGCGAGCGGCGCCGATACGGTGCTGATCTGGACGGCATCGCCCGTCGCACCGCTCGCCGTCCGTCAGATTCGCGCGCTCGGGCTCGACGTGCACGTGATCGGCTCGACCGGAATCGTATCCGATAATTTCCTGCGGATCGCGGGCAAAGACGGCGACGGCGTGTATTCCGACATGGACCTCAACGTGACGCATCCGAACGCGCAGCAGGCGGCCTTTCTGGCCGCGTATCGCGCCGAGTACCACGCGCGTCCGTCGAATTTCGCATCCTTCGCGTGGGACGCGGCGCACATCGCGGCGCTCGTACTCGCGAAGACCCACGGCAACCGCGATGCCGATGCGGTAGCCGCTGCTCTCGTCGCGCTACCGCCGTATCATGGAACGACGGGTACCTTCAAGTTCTCGCCCGCCGATCACAACGGCATCGGGCCGAACGACATCCACGTGGCCTACGATAAGGGCGCGGTCTGGTTCACGATCTAACGCCGGCGTCAGCCTCGCGCGGCGCGGCGCTCCGCGCCCGTGAGGCCGGCGTGGGTCGGCCACCACCACGGCTCGGCCTGCGGCTCGTCGCGGATGCCGGCGACCACGAAGCAGATCGTTAGCAGTCCGAGCACGATGTAATCGGCGTGGGCGGGCGCGTGCGTCGCCCGCACCACGTCGACCGCCTCGATCGCGAAGTACACGGCCGTCGCCGCCCAGCCGGCGATGGTCCACGCGGATCGCTTCCTCAGCACAGCGATACTCTTGAGCGAGAGCGCCGCGCCGAGGAGGCAAGCAGCGAACCAGACGTATCCGAGCATCCCGTTCATTACAACATGAAGAGAGGTGCACCCCGGCGATGGGAACGCCCCCGGCTGCGGCGAAGGCGGCAACCGATGCTTTCTCGGATCGTACGCACGCTCGCGTTCACCGCCATGCTGGGTACCGTCGTCGCCGTCTCGGCCTGTTCGGGCAACCTCGGGAGCGGCGGTGTCGGCGGGCTTCCGGTGACCCCGGGCGGGACGACCGGCTACCAGCAGCCCGCGGGCCCGGGCAATGCCGCGTCCACGAGTCGCGAGCGCGATGCCGAGGGCGCCGTGTACCTCACGAGCGACATGCGCTCGTTGCCATTGCCCACGCTCGACGGGTTCGCGCTCTCGCTATCGCTCGAATCGCCGGCACCGACCACGGCACCGAGCGCCGCCGCGTCGGCGACCGCAGCCGCGTCGCTGCGGCAGAAGGTCTCGCGCGTCGTAACCGAGGTCGCGCAGGTCACCTTGCCGTCGGAGGCCCCGGCCTCGCCGCTCGCTTCCGGCTCGCCGACGCCATCACCGTCGCCCGCCGCCTCCGGCGCGACGCCGAAGCCGAGCCCGTCGCCGAGCCCGACGCCGAAGTCCGGAACGCATACGGCGACACCGAATCCGAACGCGAGCGGACCGAAGATCGACACCAAGCTCGTGATCTATCCGCAATCGGCACCCGATGCGCCGACGCCGGTTCCATCCGGAAATGTTCAGCAGTTTACGAAGCGTACGGCCATCGTGCGTGGCTATCTCTCGCCCGCGATCGATCTCCCGATCTACGGTCTCGCGGCGGCGCACTTCACGATTCCGAAGGACGAGCAGACTGCCGGCCGTGGATACACGATCGCGATCTTCACGTCGGTGAAGAAGCATCGCGAGCTCATCGCGAGCGACCCGGAAGCGAAGCTCGCCGATAACGTCGTCGCCTCGACGTTGACGACGCCGTTCACGTTAAAGAAGGGCACCGCATACGACGTCCTTTTGTATGGCGATGAGTTGGCGGCCACACCGGCACCGGTTCCGAGCTCGTATCCGACGCCGGGAACGAATCCGTTCGTGACGCCGATGCCGAGCGGATATCCGGGCTCGGCGAACGGCTTCCAAACGCCGTATCCCGCGCAGACGTATGCGCCGAGTAACTACACGACGCCGTTTCCCACGCAGGCGCCGCACTAACTCTGTTTGACGCGCCCGCCCGGCGCGTGGTATTTTATTGTGAACGCAGGCGCGATCCATGTGGTATCGCGCCGGAAGAAAGGAGCCGCCCGATGATTACGTTTACCTGCACGCCCGCAACGACGCAGCCGATGCACGTCGGTATGCTCCTCACTGCTTGGAATCGACGCTCGCACACGCGGACGCACGATCGGAGTCGCTTCTAACGCATTCGCGTTAGCCGACACGTTCGTCGCCTCCGCAACTCGCGGGGGCTTTTTTGTCCCCGTTCACATCTCTCATACTCACAAACGGGGAATACCATGACACTCGAATTGTTGACCGCGCTCGTGCGATGTCGACACGACCATCTCTTGCGCGAGGCGGCGAATCGTCGCGTGCTACGTGCGACGCGCCGCGTGCGGCCGTCGATGCGCGTCGCACTCGCGCGCGCCGTGCGCGCGACGGGCTACGTCGTACTCTCGCTCGGCGATGCGCTAGCCGGCACGCCCTAACGACGCGGAAAAACGCTCTTGCTTGCAAGGCGCGTTTTCTCCGCGTCGCAAACGTCGCGCTGACGTGCTACCGCCGCTGCGCCACCTGTTCTCTATCATCGTACGACCTACGACCACCTGGCGCCGAATTTCGGTCGATCGTTTGTCGGTCGTCGGCCTGTTCTTCGCCTACGTCATGCCGCTCGTGCTGCTCGGCCCGATCGCGACGTTCGTTGCCGAACGGTTCGTCGGCGTGCGGGCCGGCCACGTGCTCTATCACGCGTCGACCTCGCGTGCGCTCGTCCAGGCCGGCTTCGGCCTCGCGTTCGCGCTCGCGGGCATCCTGCTCGTGACCGTGCTGGTCGACGCGGTGGTCCCCGCGTTCGGCGGCCATCGCAGCTTCTCGAAGGCGTTTCGCGTGGCGGCCTTCGCCTCGACACCCGTCTGGCTTGCGGCCGTGCTCGTGCTCGTCCCGCGGCTCGCGGCGGTCCAGCTCGTGGCGGTCGCCGACGAGATCTATCTTCTCTACACCGGGCTCTCGATCGTGATGGGCGTGCCCCGCCGCAAAGCGATCCCCCTCGCGGCCTTCGCCGTGGCCGGAACCGTCGCGATCGGCTTTGGCGTGGGCGCGATGCTCGCGAGGGTGGCGCAGACGTGATATAGTGGACCTCGCCTTGTCGGGGGTTGGGCTCCGCGCAACGCCAACCTATCAACCCCGCCAGGACCGGAAGGTAGCAACGGTATGTAGGCCCTGGCGTGTGCCGCGGACCACCTGGCTCCCGGCTCGGCTCCGAACGGCCGCCCCCTTCAAGGTGTCCGTCCTCCCGCGAAGCATATACCGTACCCGATGCCCATAAGTGCTTTAGCCGGTCTCGTCTTTGGCGTGGCGGTCCTCTCGATCGGCGTGTATCACGTGACGGTCGTCGGCCCGCACCTTCGCTCCATCGGGCGCCTCCTCTCGGGGGAGGGCGACGATGCCGACGGTGAGTCGCTGGCGCTCTTGCGCAACGCCCTGGCCACCTTCACGAAGCGCACCGACGAGCGCCTCGACGAGCTCGAGCGCGTTCTCAAACGCGATCTGCATCGCGTGGGCTTCGTTCGCTACAACTCGTTCAGCGACGTGGGCTCCGACCTCTCGTTCACGCTCGCGCTCCTCAACGAAGACGGCGACGGCGTGGTGATCACGAGCATCTATTCGCGCGAGGAGACGCGCACCTACGGGAAGGCCGTGCGCAAGTACGTGCCGCAGCAGGGCGCCTCGAAAGAGGAGCAGAGCGCGATCGCCATGGCTCGGACGAGCGTCGCGGTTTGACGAATCAGGACGGGCGGTATCTCGTGAAGATCGTCGCACCGGTCGGGTACCGTGTGTGGCGTCTCGAGTTTACCAAACGTCACCTCGTCGCATTTATCGTCATTTCGATCTTCGCGGTCGCGGGGATCGCGGGTTCGGGTGTGTGGACGTATCGCCACGCGGAGCTCCGCTTGAGCGAGTTACGTTCGCAGGCACAGGATCAGAAGGATCAGCTCCATCAGATCGATGCGCGCGCTGCCGAACTCGATTCGGAATTGCGCGCGCTCGAAAAGCAGAACGACGAGATCGGGAAGATGTTCGGCTCGAACGGTCGTGCCCCGGCGAAGAGCACCGCACGGACCGATGCCAGAGGCGGCCCGGAATCGTACAGTCCGAACGAGTCGTTCGAAACGGTTGCGGCGCGCGTCGAGCGCCTGCGCGCGGACTCGCGACGCGTGCGTGCCGATGGCGATCGCTTGCGACGCCTCGCCATGCACGTGCTGAACGTTCACCGTCTCGAAGATCTCGCACGCGCTCGCGTGCTCGCGGCGATTCCGTCGATCAACCCGGCCGGAGACGTGGGCATCCGTTCCCCATACGGTTGGCGCGTCGATCCGTGGCCCGAGTTTCACGCGGGCGTCGATCTCGCGGCGGACTACGGCGACCCCGTGGTTGCATCGGCTGCCGGCACGGTCGTGTTCGCGCAGTACGACGGCGGGTTCGGGAACCGTGTGGCGATCGACCACGGCAACGGCTACCAGACGTGGTACTGCCATCTCTCGCGCATCGACGTCTCGGCGGGCGAGTACGTGCGCAAGGCCCAGCACATCGCGCTCGTCGGCTCGACCGGCGAGTCGACCGGGCCGCACCTTCACTATCAGGTGATGCTCGACGGGAAGCCCGTGGATCCCACGCCGTATTTGACCGGCGTCCCGGACAAGGTGCTCGCGAGCCTGCACTAGCGGGCGCCGCGCGCGGCGCGCGCATGCAAATCGCGCCGCCGCACCGAAGAACGAAGCCGTGACTTCTCTCTCGTGCAGCGCGTGGCTCGTCCTCGGGTGGGTGCTGCGGTTGTTTTGGTTCGCGATGCTCGCGTACGCGCTCGTCTCATGGGTCCCGAGCATCCGCGGGCGCTGGAGCGATATGCTCGCGCAGATCGTGGAGCCCGTGCTCAATCCGGTGCGCCGCATCATCCCGCCCGTCGGAGGCCTGGATCTGTCGTTCCTCGTCGTGATCCTACTCCTCGGCTTCGTGATGCGCTCGCTGCCCCCGGCATACTGCTACGTGGGCTACTAGCCGTGGCCATCGCTCCCGAACGAAAGTCCGATACCGTCTATCGCACGGCCTCGAACATTCGCAACTTCTGCATCATCGCGCACATCGATCACGGGAAGACGACGCTTTCCGATCGATTGCTCGAGTTCACGCGAACGGTCGCGCAGCGTCAGCTCGGCGAGCAGATGCTCGATGCGATGGACCTCGAACGCGAACGCGGCATCACGATCAAGATGCATCCCGTAACCCTCGAGTATCCGGCGCACGACGGCAAGCTCTACGAACTGAATTTCATCGACACGCCAGGCCACGTCGACTTCTCCTCGGAAGTGACGCGTTCGCTTGCGGCATGTGAAGGTGCGTTGCTCGTGATCGACGCGGCGCAAGGTATCGAAGCGCAGACGCTCGCGAACTATCATCTCGCGCTCGACCAAAACCTCACGATCATTCCGGTGATCAACAAGATCGATCTGCCGGCCGCGGATCCCGAGCGCGTGAAGAAGCAGATCGAAGAGCTGCTCATCATCGAGGCGAGCGACGCGATCCTCTGCAGCGCGAAGGAAGGCATCGGCATCGAGGAAATCCTCGAAGCGATCGTCGCGCGTATCCCACCTCCGAAGGGCCAAGATGCGTTCGTGCGCGGGCTCGTCTTCGACGCGCAGTTCGATCCCTATCGTGGCGTCGTCTCCTACGTTCGTGTGACCGATGGAACGCTGCGCGCCGGCACGCGCTTCATGTCGATGAATCAGAAGAAGGTCTACGAAGCGACGGAAGTCGGCGTGTTCAAACCGGACATGCGCAAGACGCAGGCGCTCGACGTGGGCAACGTCGGCTACATCATTGCGAACATCAAGTCGCTCGGCGATATCGACGTCGGCGATACGCTGACGGAGGCCGCGAACCCGGCGCCGGAGGCGCTGCCCGGCTACAAGCCGATCGTGCCGATGGTGTATTGCGGACTCTATCCGAACGAAGGCGTCGAAGTCTCCGAACTGCGCGATGCGCTCGAGAAGCTCGCGCTCAACGACTCGGCATTGCACTACGAACCCGAAAGCTCGATCGCGCTCGGCTTCGGATTCCGCTGTGGATTTCTCGGACTCTTGCACATGGAAATCGTGCAAGAGCGGCTCGAGCGGAACTACAATCTCGACCTGATCGCCACGTCCCCCTCGGTCGTTTTTCGCGTGACGCTCACCGACGGAACCGTCGAGAACATCGACAACCCCGCGAAGCTGCCCGCGCGCGACCGAATCGAGCTGATGGAAGAGCCGTTCGTGAAGGCCACGGTCATCACGCCGCCCGAGTACGTCGGCGCCATCATGGAGCTCACGCAGAACCGGCGCGGCACCCTTGCGAACATGGAGTACGTCGCCGACGGTCGCGTGATCCTCACGTACGAGATGCCGCTCATCGAAGTGATCATCGACTACTTCGATCAGCTCAAGTCGCGCACCAAAGGCTACGCTTCGCTCGACTACGAGGTGATCGGTTATCGCGAAGGCGACCTCGTGAAACTCGAGATCCTCTTGCACGGCGACCCGGTCGACGCCCTGTCGTCGATCGTCGCACGCGAAAAGGCGGCGAATCGCGGCCGCGGGCTCGTCGAGAAGCTGAAGGAGCTGATCCCGCGTCAGATGTTCGACGTTCCGATCCAAGCCGCGATCGGCGGCAAGATCGTCGCGCGTGAGACCGTCAGCGCGATGCGCAAGAACGTTCTCGCGAAGTGTTACGGGGGCGACATCTCCCGCAAGCGCAAGCTCCTCGAGAAGCAGAAGGCCGGCAAGGAGCGCATGAAGCGCGTCGGCACGGTCGACCTTCCCCAGGAAGCGTTCATGGCGGTCCTACGGCTGGACGAGAACTGACGGAACGCGTTCGAGCAACGAAAAAGCCGGCGGATAACCGCCGGCTTTTTTCGCTACGTGTGCTCTTACTTGGCTGCGAACGCGACGCAGTAGGCGTTCGGGGCGATCGGACCGTCGACGATCGAGCATTGGCCGTTATCTTTCGCCGTCTTGCCCGCTTTGAAGAATCGACACTGCGAACACTGGTGTCCGCCGACCGGGTGCGTCACGTACTGAACGGCCGACTTTGCCGTCTTCGCCGCGTCGGCTTCCTCGATCTTGAGGGCAGCGAAGGCGCCGATCGCGATCGGAGCGATCGCGAGCTTCGCGAGAAGGCTGCCGCGCGAGATGTTCTGATCTTTTTCCACGATGTTTCTGTTCTCCGTGAGGCTGGTTGCGAGAATGATTCCGACGTATTGACGAAATCTTACCCGGACTCGTTTCACCCCACTGCAAATTAGGTTCAACTATTTTTCAGTTAGGCGCACCTCAATTCTAACGCCAGGCGTGGTGCCCGTCGGCGTACACCGCGTCGTAGAGTTCGGCCTCGGCCGGCGCCGGTTCGGACTCGATGCGATCGGTCGTGGCGTTGACCGTAGCCGTGACCTCGGCGCGCAGGGCGTCGATCTCGTCGCCCGTCGCGAGCCCGGCATCGACGAGCCGACGCTCGAAGCGCGGAACGGGGTCCAGCTCGCGCTGAGCGTCGACCTCTTCCCGGGAGCGGTACGTGCGATCGTCGTCGTCCGTCGTATGCGAGAGGAAACGGTAGCACTTGGCTTCCACGAGCGTCGGGCCGCCGCCGGAGGCCGCACGGTCGCGCGCCTCGCGGACCGCGGTGTAGACGGCGAAGGGATCGAAGCCGTCGACGATGATGCTCGCCATCCCGTAGCCGGCGGCGCGCGCCGCGACATCGGGGTTCGCCATCTGTTTGCTCTGCGGCGTCGAGATCGCCCAGCGATTGTTTTCGCAAACGAACACGACCGGTAGCTTTTGAACGGCCGCGAAGTTGAGCGCTTCGTGCCACTCGCCTTCGCTCGTCGCGCCCTCACCGAATTGGCAGAAGACGGCGCGTCCCGACTCGCGCCGTACCTTCAGCGCGTAGGCCGCGCCCGCGGCGTGCGTGCATTGTGCCGCGATGATCGAGCTGATCGACGCGATGCCGAGATCCTTCGCCGTGATGTGATTGATGATCGATTTACCGCCGGTGCGATCCGTCGCTCGCGCGAACTGCGAACGGAAGAGATCGTCGAGTGAGAAGCCGCACGCGAGCACGAGCCCGGTATTCCGATAGTACGGATATAAAATATCTTTGCCACGCTCGAAGGCCATGCCCGTGCCCGCTTGCACGGCCTCGTGTCCCTCGGAACCCATAGCGATCGCGATCTTCCCTTGACGGTTCAACTGGAAGCCGCGCGTATCGACGGCGCGCTGCAAGAGCATGTTGCGTAAGAGGACGAGCGCACGTTCTCGATCGAGCGCGGCGGGCGCGAGGGTGTTTTCCGTCATGTTCGCTTTCTCGCCACTTTACAAGGCGCACGGGCAGCGGTATACTCTTCGAACATCTCGAGATGCTTCTCCCCTAAAGCCAAACCCAAGGAGGGCGAATGACATCGCAGGATCCACCGGGGCAGGCAGCCGGAGCGTGTAGACGCGCCTAGCGGAAGCGAATAGCCGCGCAGCGCACCGCGCTCGTGTGAACCACGCGCGCATCGTGCGCCCAACACGTCTCCGAAGAACTCATCGACGCAAACGTCGCAGCATCGCTGCGGCGTTTGTTTGTTCGTACGGTCGTACGGATGACTTCGGCAGCGCTCTCCGGAACGACGCCTCTCGTGGAGGCGCGGAAGCCGTACGATATCGAGACGTTGACCGAGATCGCTCTGCGCGTGTTTGCGGACCGCGGCTACGATGCCGCGTCGATGGACGACGTCGCGCGAGCCGCCGGCATCACGAAGGCGAGCATCTACCACCACGTCGCCGGGAAGGAAGCGTTGCTCGAACGCGGCCTGCGCCGCGCCCTCGACGCGCTCTTCGCGGTGCTCCACGAGCCGGAGGCCACGTCCGGTGCCGCGGTCGCGCGGCTCCGTCATATCGTCGCGCGCGTCGCGGAGATCACCCTCGCGCTCCAGCCGGCGCTGACCGTACTCTTCCGCATTCGCGGCAACTCGGTGGTGGAGCGCGACGCGATCGAACGACGTAGGACTTTCGACCGAATCGTTACCGCATTAGTCCGCGAAGCCCAAGATGCGGGCGACGCTCGCGCCGATCTCGACGCAGCGATTCTCACGCGTCTCGTGTTCGGAATGTCGAACTCCGTCGTCGAGTGGTATCGTACCGGCGGACGCGTTACCGACGGCGAGATCGCACGCGCGGTCGTAGCGTGCGCGTTCGAAGGGTTGCTTCCGAGAAGCTGAGAGCGCTTCTCATGAAGCGTTTTCGTTTTGCGGAACCCGCGGCGCGTTATGCACAACGTAAACGCCTTAAGGTTCTACGCATGTCTAATGCTTGCTTCACTTTGCAGGCGTTAATCTGAGGCTCTGAATCCGCTCGCCATTCAAGTGGGGTATTTTGGTTGTTTCTTGCCGACGCTCCTAACCCGTACTTAGCCGCCCCGCCGTGGCTCAACGCGGGCGATACAGCCTGGCAGTTGACCTCGGCGACGCTCGTTG
>Ga0209611_10014922_pt1 | contig 10251 bp, 14 predicted proteins | sample S1TSphgellanicum_3_FD_187693 | JGI IMG/M metagenome (GOLD analysis project Ga0209611, IMG submission 187693) | Host-associated microbial communities from peat moss isolated from Minnesota, USA - S1T2_Fc - Sphagnum magellanicum MG (SPAdes) (version 2) | ecosystem: Host-associated > Plants > Peat... | reverse complement strand
AAAACAGCAAAAAAAATTAATAATGGTTAAAATAAAAATAAATTATACAGTAATGGTTAAATTTCCCAGTAGCAGTAGGCAAATTTAATTAAAAAAAAATTCCTGTTTTTTTTTGTTTTTTTTTTTGTTTTTTTGGTTTTTGGGTTTTGGTTGGAGAAAAACTAGATTCCCCACCCCACCGGCAGTAGCCGGTTACCGACGGTCAACAGGCCGCAGTCGGTTGATTCTCAGACCCGGGCGGGCGGTTCATTCGGCGCTGGGCAGGGCGACGAGTGGCGTCCGCGGTCCAGTTCGCGGTCTACCGCGCGGTCTCTCTCCCTCTCTCTTTCTCTCTCTTCTCCCTCTCCACGACCACCACGCTGGTGAAGAAAAGCCTCGCGGAGACGACGAAGGAAGGAAGGAGCAAGAACGCGGAGCAGCAGGAGGAGGAGGAGGATTACAGAACAACAAAGGAGATGGGATCTGCAGAGAGAGAAGGAGCGGGAGGAGGAGGAGAAGCAGAAGGAGTAAGAGAAAATGGCGGAATGAAGCAGCAGGAAGGAATTCGCAAACTGGTGGTGGGCGTGTGCGTGATGGAGAAAAAGGTGAGAGAGCAGGACGAAGAGGAGGAGGAGGAGGAGAAGGAGGAGGAAGAAGAAGAAGAGAAGGAGGGATCTTAGAGAGAGAGCTTTTCCCAACTATGTCTTGAGCTTGTGAGTGTGACTTACTGTATGGTGTGTTTGACGTGCGTGAGCAGTGTGCTTGGTTTTGTCTTTCTTGGCTTGCTTGCTTCTTTTTGATTTTTGACGACATGATGAGTCAGGCCCATGAGTTCTCGGTCAAGTTGCTTTTGAAGAAAAAAATGATCTAATCATGAAGAGATGGGAAAACAGAAGAGGGAAATAACAGATTGATGTTGCTTCTTGGCTCTTCGGGTCTTTTGGTTTGCGAACGAGAGAGACAACCAAGTTGTGAAGTCTACAGCGCTAGAAATGGCCAAAACCTGGAGTCCAAGTTCAGGCGACTCATGGGGGACCGACGTCTCACCATGCAGACCAGTGTGGAAGTTGGTCCATGCCTGAGAAGAAGAAGGAGAAGAAGGAGAAGAAGACACGCTCAGGCTTGGCACGAAAGCTGCTGGGATTTTGAAGGACTCGTTCCAGGAGCTCTCTATCTTACTGTCGAAGCAAGCTTGATGGGTTGAGCGCCTTTGCTTGCTGTCGTCAAGAAGCTTGAGCTCGCTACGTAAATACCCAATTCCGATCGTAGAAGAAGAAGAGGAAGATCTGGGAGCATGCTGTCTGCACTTGCGAAGAATGTGACACTCACTAGTCAGGGTTTGGAATTCTGCGAGTTCTCTCACAACTGCAGCAAATCTCTTTCTCTCTCTGTCTCTATCTCTCGTCTTTCGTTTCATTTGCAACTCTGAACTCAGATCCTAACTCGTCTGCTTCAAGGCATCATCAAACCTCGCAAATGGAACTACAAAAAAAAAACAAAACAAAACAACAACCGCCTGACAGTTCAGTGGATCGAATCCTGGAAATCTCCTGACAAGAAGAATCTCTGCAGCTCCAAAGACGAGATTCTACGGAGTGTTGGAGGGATCGATCCATCCTGTGCAGTCGTAAACGAGGAATATGCTCTCAGACTTGTGGAATATGCTGAAATATGAAATGGGTGCAGATCGACTGCCAACACCTTTTGGTCATTTCATGTCAAGAATCTGAATCTGGCTCTAGATTCTTCTTCTTGTTCTTGGGTGATTGTGTGATTGAATGATTGATTGATTGCTGATGATGGGTCATGGCATACTTGTGTACACAAATACTTACACAACAATTCTGGAATCCAGTCTTAGAGCTGCCGTGATCAGATCTTCAACGATCCTCAAGGATCTGAGGAACCCATCAGCCTGGAAGGGAGGGAGGGAGGGATGATTCCTCCTCGAATGGTCCTCCTCCAGCTTCATCAAGTTAGACTTTCATGTGCTTGCTTGCTAGCTGCTGCTCTTGTGTCCTTCCTTGAACGTTGTAATGCTTTGGTGGTTTGGTGGTGGTGCATCCAGGTGCTTTGACACGATGATACTCAAGAGGATCATGCTGGTCTGCTTGAATCTCTGTCTGTTTGCTTGAATGTCTGAAGTTGGTACCTCTGATTATATCCAAGCTCCAAGCATGATCATGACATTTTTTTTCTTATCGACAATGAGAGAAAGAAAGAAAGAAAACTTGGATGATTTGCTCGCTCTATGGAACGAAGATTTCTTGAGAGTAATTATTCCTGTCAGGATCTCAATCTTTGCTTTGTACTTATGTAGACCTTGGGTGTACAGATTTCCTTGGCAACAAGTTTCTGTTCACAAAGTTGTGATGGTGTTCCAGGCTTTGATCATACACAATGTATGATTTATGGGGGTGGGTTTGTGGATTTCCGGGTTTTGCAGGCACTGTCGGGACCAATGACACAAATTCTCAACCGTCTCCAACAGTTTGGTGAATTTGAGGTTCACCAGCAGCAAATCTTTACTGGCTTGACAATCAAGCTGCTGTTTTGTTTGTTTGTAGTGGTAGTTTTCTTTTGTCCAACATTGAGCTTGAGAGGCAGGCTGAACCGTGTTGTGTTTATGACATGACTAGTGCTCAGGTTCCTGATGAAGCTGTTTGTACATCTTTGTTGCAGATTGTTCTCTTTGGTGACAGGGTTATTCTCAGTGATCCTATTGAGACGTGAGCCCTTCAAATAGCCATGCTTTCCAGTGTCCAATTTCCGGATCATGTACAATTTTTTTTTGGTTGGGGGTATTGGATTTGATTCTGTGATAATGTCCACCAACTCTGCTGAAATTTTTCCATTCCAAAATGTGGCCACATGCATGTGGTCTCATTTAGGTATTCCATAAATTTTTCCTGCCAGGTGAGAGTCAAAGGTTGGTCTGCAGCTTGACACTGAATTGGATGATGCACTTTGATTTGTGCACAGGTGGCCAATTTGTGATTGCCTGATTGCATTCAGTTCATCAGGCTATCCACTTGCAAAGGTGGAAGCTTACGCTGATCTCCGAAAGTTCGTTTTTTTCTCTTCTCTCTCTCTCTCTCTTTTTCCTTTTCCCCCTCCCTCCCATCAAAATAAATGGGTCAGTCCATGCACAGTATCATTGGCCTCTAGCCCAGTAGAGTCCTAAGTAAGAGCACAGCTTGACTCCAAGTAAGAGCAGCAAATCAAGAGGCAGGATTTTTTCTTGGATGTAATAATGTTCAAATACTTTGCAGATCAGAAGAGAACTGACATGTGAAGCTTATAAACTTGAACAACATTTTGGCTGGTGGTAAATTTGTGTGCAGACCTTATTTGGTAAATGAGTTGAAAACTCAACGCATTCTTCAGGACCGTCGCAAAGTTTACTCTGTATGTACCTACTTTCTGATGCCACCCACAATTGTCATTTGTTTGTTTGGTTGGTTTGCGCTGGAAACAAATGTTGCTTGGGGTTTTTGTGATATACATATTTGTTGACTTGGGGTTTTATTTTTGGGACATACATAATGTTTTTGAAGATGAACAAATAGTGGCGGTATGTATCATTCGTTCTTTGAGCACTATTGTTGTCGCATCAGTGTCAATTTAGCTCATGATCTTCTGTCTCTGTCTGTCTGATCTATCTACTCTACCTTACAGCTTCTTGAGGAGTGTGGGATTCCTGTTCCCCCCTATGCGACAGTCAACCGTGAATTTCCTTACCAAGATGTGGATTATTTGGTGGAGGAGGAAGACTATGTTGAGATTCGTGGCAAGCGGATCATGAAACCATTTGTAGAGAAACCTGTGGATGGTGAGCTTCTTCTTCTAGTTCACAATCTAAGTTATTCAAGTGAGACAACAAAGTATCATTCATGCATACATGCATCACTGTTGATGGACACACTGATATGGAGACTTGCATACAATGTGCCAGGAGATGATCACAATGTTATGATATACTACCCGAGTTCTGCTGGTGGTGGCAGAAAGGATCTCTTCCGGAAGGTGAGGGACAATTGGTTTGAACATTCATCATTCTACACTGAATTCATGTTCTCGTTCTTTTTTGTGTATGAAGAAGAAGTAACTGAGGTTGTTGATTGAGATGTGGGTTGTTTTTTTTTAAGGTGGGAAATCGGTCAAGTGAGTTTCATCCAGAGTTACGAAGAGTGCGGCGAGAAGGTTCATACATCTATGAGGAGTTCATGCCCACAGGTGGCACAGATGTTAAGGTCAGGCACAGCAAGTCTTCCTGTCAAACAATAATAATACACTCCTGGCACTAGTTCATTCTACAAATGTCTGTCTCTAGGTTTAGATGATGTTTCAGGAAGAAACTTTCATTCAAGAGTGAAGATGATGGATGGGTGGTGGTGTTAAATGACGCCTGCTGCCTGCAGGTCTACACAGTGGGTCCAGAATATGCGCATGCTGAAGCTCGTAAGTCTCCAGTTGTTGATGGTGTTGTCATGAGGAGTGCAGATGGGAAAGAGGTGTGTGTGTGGCACATTCATCAAATTCCTAAAGACTTTTTGTGGGTGAAATCTCTTGCAATAATTTTACTCCTGATGAATCTGAATGTGTTCATGAATCTTTGCTGTCCAAGCTTGAAGCTTTGGAATCTGAGGAGAGCCCCAACTGAGAGGAAAGATTCCTCCCTCCCTTGGGTCATGTGTGTTGCTTTGCTTTCAGGTGAGGTATCCGGTGCTGTTGACACCAGTTGAGAAACAAATGGCTCGTGAAGTCTGCATGGCGTTTGGCCAAGCGGTGAGCTTGCTCGTTGATCAAGATGACCAACTTATTGATTGTGAAGGAGAGAGACATTGCAGTAGTGATTTCATCAACTCATTGTTGATACCCATTTCTTGTGATCAATTATTGTATCCATTCAAGACTTGGTTTGTATTTTGTTTTGGCTATGATCTTCTTGAGTCAAAGTTGGTGGTGTGTTGTTGGGCAATGATGACAGGTTTGTGGGTTTGATCTTCTCCGGTCCGAAGGACGATCATACGTTTGTGATGTCAATGGATGGAGTTTTGTGAAAAACTCATACAAGTAAGCAATTTGGAATCAACCTTGAAAAATTGAAGCTCCAGAGTTGCAGCAGAAAAAATGAACCTGCTGCACACATACATGCCCTTGTTGTTGTTCAAGCAAAGAAAAATTATACCCAACATGGCTCTAGCTGGTGCTGCGGACTTTGTAGAACCCATGCTTCTATAATCTTCTGAAATTTGACAAGCTCTAGTTAAATTTCTTTTCAGGTACTATGATGATGCAGCATCGGTATTACAGCTGATGCTTTTGAAGGCGAAAGCTCCACACCTCATTTCAGTGCTACCTGCACCAAGCTTGCTATCTCAGAGTCGTGACTTGGAGCATGAGAAAGTCAAGGATGTAATGAAGCTCGCCCCAACTACATCAAATGGCACATTTGGGCAATCAGAGGAGCTTCGCTGTGTCATTGCTGTTTTACGCCAGTAAGCATATCCATCTTGCGATGCAGTTTTGCAATCCTCCTCTTCAGTAAAACATTACATGGTTTTTTTGCGGGGAAGGTTATTACAAGATTTGTGTCTTTTTGTTGCTTGACATCTTCACTTAGCCCTGGCTCCATGCTTGAAGCAACAAACTTTGAACTTTGGTCTTTTATAATTAATGCAGTGGTGATAGAACACCGAAAGCAAAATTGAAGATGAAAGTCACGCAAGACAAGCTACTGAATTTGATGATGAAATACAATGGTGGCAGACCTCACGCTGAGGTGCACATGCATACCATTCACTCCTTTACATGGAATTGCCTCTAGATTCAGAATTTCTTTTTTATGTCTAAGGTGACAATCCAACTTTGTCTATGGCAACAATCCTTTGCAAGCAGAGTCTTGTGATTATTCTTCTCATGTGCTCTTTTCCATGTAAAGCCAAATATATGTGGATTCTGAAACCTTGGGGTCTGGAGTAATAATATGTAATAGGCAAAATTGAAGAGCGCGGTGCAATTGCAAGATCTTCTTGACGTGACTCGCCAACTTACACCAGACCGAAGGTGATCAGTAAATTGCTGTCAATTGTTTGCAATTGTGCCATGATTTCTCACATGGGTTCCACTTGGATGTTTCTATAGCTGCCTGATGGGTTTCAATACTAAAGGTGTGATTTTTGTGGGTAGCTCAGGTCAACTGAGTTTGAGGTTGAAGACTGTGAGAATGCAGAGAAACTTCGGCATGTGAAAGCTGTCTTGGAGGAGGTAAAATTCCTAGACAATAGTGATAGTGAGACCCAATTTCATTTTTGGCTTAGGAAAATTTGCTGTGCACTCTCTCTCCTGACTTTTGGTTTCTCAAATTCAACATTTTTCCAAGGGACTCAGATGCCCTACTGAGTAATTGCAGCTCTGGTAGTCATTGTTTTTGCTGTACTAAGGTTTTCTTCTTGGTACCTACTGCAGGGTGGGCATTTTTCAGGGATCTACCGTAAGGTACAACTGAAACCTCAAAGCTGGGTGAAGGTGATCAAGGAAGGAGAAGGGACCGAAGAAGAGAGACCTACAGAGGCACTGATGCTGTTGAAGTATGGTGGTGTCCTCACACATGCAGGACGAAAGCAGGTGCAAAAAAACCAACACTTTATCAATAGTTTAAATGTTTCAACATCTGCAAAAGTGCATAGGATTTTCAAGGAGTGAATGTACATCTCCTAGTTTTTTTTTTTTTCCCCCTCATGTAGGTTCTCACGGAACCTCAGAGAACATTGCATCATAAAGAAGACATGCAATGGGTTCTGTAAGGAAATGTCAAGGCATTTCAGCCAACTGTCCCCCATTTGTAGAAACTGAAAGATCAGGCATTGTTTTGCAGGCTGAAGAATTGGGGCGCTCATTCAGAAATTACATGTACCCAGGTCAGTTTTTTTTCTCTTTAATGCCTGTGAAGAAGAAGCTCTGTATTGTCATTTGCTGCACTCTCATGGAAACTAAAAATTGCTAACTAAATTTGCCATCTGTTTTTGGAAACAGGGGAGGGTCCTGGATTGCTCCGTCTTCACAGTACATACCGACATGACTTGAAGATCTATAGTTCAGATGAGGGTCGTGTACAAGTAAGTACCATGTCTGCTATGGTCTCTAGTGTTGCAAATTTTCAAGTGTTTTGGAATTTTTTTTTGGCAATGTTAGATTCCTTCTTTGTGGAATGAATGGTTCCCTCTTCGATTTCCTTTTTTGGATGGTTGGATGGGGAAAAAAGAAAATTGTATTAAGAATTTTGTTGATGTGAGGAGGGCTTGCCCCTTTGACAGAAATTCAATGGGGGTTTTGGCAACCTTTGCAGATGTCAGCTGCTGCGTTTGCAAAAGGATTGCTTGATTTGGAAGGGGAGTTGACACCCATTATGGTAAAGCTTTTGCACTGTATATGGAGTGTGGTAGAGGCCCACATAGTGGGGGTGTGGGTAGAGATGCTGTTAAGTGGACCAAACTTGCAATGTTGGAGAGAGTTCAAAGAGCTTCTACTCTCAGAAGAAAAACATTACTGTAGTACAAGTGTGGCTTCAAGACATGTCTGTTGAAATAATTAATTATTCTGAAAATTCCATGTCAGATAAGAATATTCTAGAATATTCTAGAAGATTCTTTACTTTTCATTTACAAAATTGTGTTCTTTGACAAAAATATTTTATTGAAAATTTCAACATTTCTGCAAATAATGTAATTAGTGTTGAAGTTGTGTTGTCAAGGTACTACTATGGGTTATACGAACTTAGTGGGTCAGGCTGAAGACTAACAGGCCCTCTCCTCGGTTCAGGTATCACTGGTGGGCAAGGATTCATCTATGCTAGATGGGCTTGATACCGCCAGTCAAGAAATGGACCAGGCCAAGGTGAGGCTCCTTCCGTATGTACCGAACAACGACCTTGCAATTTTCTTTTCTTTTTCCTTGCATCTTTTCTAGAGGCAAGTAATCTAGGACATTCGGGTTTTGGGTCCAAAGAAAATCATCACCTTGAGAGTAATACTGTACGTAGTTGGGGTTAAATTGTAGGGTAAAAGGCCCCAGAGTGTGGGCATTCCTGAAATACAGGGCCTAGGATGAGGTGGTAGTCAACTCTGGCCCCACCTTTTGAGAATGTTCCCAATCCGTCGACTCTGGCCCTGCATTTTGGGAATGTCCCTGATCCATGGGCTTTAAATTGCCGAAAGCCGACACTTTTAAAACACAGGGAATATTCTGTCGCATATTCCCTATTTTCCTAAGGGAAAGAAATTGCCATGTTTTGAGGGAAAGTCTTTTGTTTCTGGGATGGACGTTTTTGAGGATTTTTGGTTGGGATATTCATGGACATTAGGTGCCCTCCAAGTACACTAGGAAGCTTCTCTGAGTAGCTTTACAATGTATTATCAACTTTGCCATTCACAGCAAATTGTAGATCTTCCAATGAAGGGGGAAACAAACAAACGACAAACAAACGCACACTTCAATAATCGGAAGCTTATTATGCCTGTCAGTTGGAGTGGTTGGATTTCAGGCAAAGTTATATGAGGTTATGACATCGTCTGAAACAGAGGCTGCTCGCATCCGCTCAAATGGCAATCTGCCATGGCTTGAGAACAGTAGCATGCCTTCAAATTCATTGGATTTGATGAAAAAGCTGGTCCACCCTCCACCCTCTCTCGTCCATCCTTCCAAATTTCCTGGGTACCTTTTATATGAAAAAAAGGCTCTCCTTTTAGGATGAGTTGAAATATTTTGGGTGCTTTTTTTTTCCCCTCCATAGATGATTGTGTGTATAAAAGTGATGGAAAAGAAGGGATTTGGGTGTTGTTCAGGTGAATCTGACAAGGAAAGTCATGGAGCAAGTGACTAAGCTATGTGAGGTGGAAGAAGAGCGATTAGCTTTTAGTACATCGAATAAGGGGCTTCCCCAGTATGACCAGGCATATGCACTTGGGAAGTCCACCATTGACATGCAACGAATCGCAGCAGGGCTACCATGTGGGAGCGAAAGCTTTCTTCTCATGTCTGCTCGTTGGAAAAAGCTTGAACATGACATATACAGTGAACGCAGAAAGTGAGTACCCACTTCTGATTTGTATCTTATTACATGACTGATGAAGCCCCTGATTATTTTATTTTATTTTATTTTATCTTAGACTAGAAAGTGCTAGGTGGGTGGGTGAGTGGGTGGTGGTGGGTGCTTTACACATGGCTATGATATCTACAAAAATATTATCTTCTTTGGATACTGAGCACCAATTACTCAGGTAGCTTACGTACTTCAGTAGCTTATGTACTTAGCTTGATCCCCATTTTTAGTTTGATTTGAAAACTGACTTGATTGTTGTGGGCCATCATATTGCAGCTTATTTAGTTATCTTAATCCTTTATTTACTAATCTAGTGCAGTGATGTTGCAACCAAGCTGTAACCATGAGTCTTCGGTTTGTGTGTGGGATGGGGGGGTATTTGTGAATTCAGCCGCTATGATATAAGCAAAGTTCCTGACATTTATGATTCTGCCAAGTAAGGCCAATTCTTCATCCCATGATCTGCTTAAGCCTCTGTTTTTTTCTTCACAGTTCCCATGTACCTATTTGGTAACACTTTGGCAGTTTGTTCTTGATTCTTTGATGTCTGATGGGAGAGACTAGGCTACTCACTCTTTGAGCTCTCTGATGATACTCAAATCATTTCCTTTGCATTTCCATCATGCCTGTGGATGCCAGATATGATCTTCTACACAATGCACATTTGAAAATCAAGGGTCTAGATGAACTCTACAAAGTGGCCAAGGTGATTGTTTTTTCCTCTTTCGAAAATACTCATTTCCTCCCTGCTACTTATTTGAATTTTGTGGATTCCAATTTTGTAGCAAATGAAGAGGCAGTTTCTAGAACTCTGGGTACCTTCTTTTCCCCTCTGGTTTAGTTATGGTTTAGGTGATTTTGTGGTGGACAGGTATTGGCAGATGGGGTTATTCCAAATGAATATGGTATCAACCCTAAGCACAAACTAATCATAGGTGCAAAGGTACTTTTCCTAATCAATTCGATTGTTCCTTGCACTGTGATTTCATGGATTTAGGGTTTAGGGTTTAGGATTTTTCCAAATTTTTATTTATAAAAACTCTTCTATCCAAACTGGTCAAAGTTTGTACACCTTTGAGGTAAATGGTATGCCAATGTTCAATGTTCCAGATTGCACACCGGTTGATGGGTAAGATACTAATTGACCTCCGGAACACCAAAGAGGAGAC
>Ga0209611_10014920_pt1 | contig 10252 bp, 10 predicted proteins | sample S1TSphgellanicum_3_FD_187693 | JGI IMG/M metagenome (GOLD analysis project Ga0209611, IMG submission 187693) | Host-associated microbial communities from peat moss isolated from Minnesota, USA - S1T2_Fc - Sphagnum magellanicum MG (SPAdes) (version 2) | ecosystem: Host-associated > Plants > Peat... | reverse complement strand
TAATCTGGACTGAGTTGACTCAACTTTAGAAATATACAACTTCTGCATTGCTGCTACTGAACAGTTTGACTGCCAGTAACTGACAATGTCAGGGACAACACTGATCGAGAATGATGGGAAGTGCTTTTGATGCTGATGGCAATTATACAGTTCCAGTAAAATGGTAAAGCATCTGTATGGTGAACTGATAGCTCAAATTTCCCATTTCATGGATGCCCATCATACCAGTCAGGTCCAAGATTTCTTCCAGTAACCAATATTGAAATAAACAAAGAAAGGAACCTTTCAAATTACCATGAATGTAGCAACTGCTAGTATTTCAGCTAATCTGCATTCAGGAGTCTTATGAACTCCATAAACAATGAAAAAATGGAAAGTTGTGTGCTAAACCATAACAGCATGTGAATGTATTGCCTGATATAGCTACTCGACACTATCAGACCTAGAAAATCTCCTAAGGGCCTATGATTATTGCAAGGTTACACTTGTAGTGATGATACTTACAGAGTTGCACATGTAAGTGATTGGTGTTGCAGAAAGCAAGCTTTTGGTGATACAATCAGGGCCCATTAAAAAAAGTGCAAAAGTAATTTTGCATTGTTTTGGGTTTAAATACCCTTGCCGGACAAAACATAGAATAGACAGTCTCATCATAACAAGTAAGAATCCTATTTTGATTGAAGTTTTTGCAGTATGAAGTTTTCTTTTTTCTACATGGACCTCTTCCTAACTCAGGGTATTCATTAGTCCTTCTAAACACACTGGTCAGCCTCACTGCAGATACCAGAAGGAATGCTTCTGAATGTCTCCATAATACCTATGGAATTGCAGAGAAAATCTCTACAACAACAATTTGAAGGTAAATGATAATTCTTTGGTCCATATCAGTTGACAAGCATTTCATAAAATGGTCAATGAAATGAAATAAAAGAGATTGGCATCACTCCTCTTCCATGGCGTCACCTTCCACTACTTGTACTTGGTTGCGTAGGGCCCGAATTTTGGATGAAAGAATTGCTACCATCAAGCAAAACAATGGGCAATCAAATTAGTGAAAGAAAAGCATTCAATTGCTACATTTTAGCAGAAACAAGCATATCCATCTGTAGGATTCTAACTAGTGTGACTAGAGTATGATTAGTTCCCAGAAACAGGATGCATGAGAGAGAGAGAGAGAGGTGCAAACCAGTATGTCCTCTTGTAAAGTGGTACCCTTTGGAGTGAGTATAGCTGCGAGGATTAGGCTGCTGATAGTTTCGCAAATACTCCTTGTCACCCTGAAGATCATCAGGTGGATAGAAATGAAACCAGAGTGTTGCACAAAGACAACAACGAAACAAATTACCTACCTAAATAGAAGCTGCTGCAACAGTAACAACAAAGAACAAATTCATTAGTTTCAGATGAATGAGATCATTTTTTTACCTTTGTGATCACACAAAGATCCACATTACTACCACTGCCAAGATCATTGAAGATACCCGCACATATTGCAGCACACACAACTTCAATCCCCTCCTCTCTCTGCATTCAGTAAAACCATCAGAAAATTAGTATAAGGAGCACAGATAAAGTCCCTCTCTCCCTCTCTTCACACAGCAAAAGCCTCTGAATCAGCAGACACTAATAATGAAACAGAATTTGACTTTTATTCCCTTTTTCTTTCGCACCTTGAAACATGGCAATTCACCCCACCAAAAGAACAAAAAAATTGTCTTTGAACAGGTTTTTCTGGAAGCCAAGCAGTGAAACAGGCGGTCCTTTAGAAATGCTCTGAGTTTATATCTCTAGCAATGCCAGTTCTGTCCAATTGGGGAATAATTTATATGACATGAGAAAAGACAGAGACTTACTGTCATGCCCTCCTTGAATCTAGATTCAAACATGGCCATGGCAGCCAGGGATCCTGAGCCCATTGTTGCAAATGGAAGCGTGTCGGTTGATCCATGTGGGTACACCTGTATCATCATCATCATCATCCCAATTGTATTAGAGTAGTCCAGTGCTTTCTCTGTCTCAAGTAGAACTCATAACATCTGAACAAACTTTTACAGTGAGAAGCATCTTGGCTTTCAATCCAAAGTATCATCTGTTAAGAGAAAAGTAAAAGAAACAGTGTGTTTGGAGAAGAGGACACAGCAGAGGACACACTTACAGCATGTAAATGAGGTCCAGTGACATCCACTCCCCCAAGTACAAGAGCTGCACTAACTGCACCTTGATACCTGATCATCAAAACACCACAAAACTCATTACAAGCGCCAAGATTGAACAGTCTATAAGCCTAATGATGTTTCATGATTGTCTACTTAGATCAATAGTAGAAGAAATTGTGGAGTGCCAAGATTGAACAGTCTATGAGCCTAATGAAGCCTCATGATTGTCTACTTAGATAAAAAATTGTAGAAGAAATTGTGTTGGACTTGGAATCCTATCAAAAGCCACCTAGTTTTTAGGTGACAAAACTGGCCAAATTCCTCACAACATGAGAACATCCAAGCACTTCATGCATTGCCTGTTGTAAAATCCAACCACTGAGAAACACAGAATTTTAGAGACCACCACCGTGTTCAACTCTCGTCCAGAAAAGAAAAGATGGGGTATGGGAGAAGAGTGGCAGAAAAGAATGTACCCGAAAAGATGAGACTTGAGCATGGTCAATGCTGTGACCACACGTGACTGACGACCTGTGGCATATCGGTGCAACTCCAGCTGCGAGCTCACCATATCTGTTCACAATGTAACAACAACAACAACAACCTCACTTAACTAACAACTCTGAACACAAAAGACTAGGAACTTCAAACCTAAGACAAACCTGTGAAGAAATGGAAGATGAGTGGAATGGAGAAGGAAGATGAATGGAGTACCCGAAGCAAGCAGATTGCAATACCATCAGAGGGAAGATGAGTGGAATATAAGGGCAGATGTGTACCTGTCACATTTTCAGTGTCTGCAGCAGTGCCAGCACCGCAGCAGGAGATGTTGGGAGCAAGATAATGGATTTTCTCACAGTTCTTATCACAAACAATTTCCCCTTCTGTTGCTCTTGTATCTGCTCCTAGAATCACTCCATCCTGCAATTGATCCGGGCACAAGACGTTATTGGAAAACTCTCTCTCTCACTACAGCAATTGCTTGTAGCGAAAGAAAACATCCTTTCGCACTGCTGTGATCTCCTCCCTCTAAGCTTCTCAAAGAAATCCAAGAAAAATAATTCCGATATAGAGTATAGATTGAACTGCGATTTCTCCAGTTTCTATTTCATCAATTCTCCCATAGGCTCTCAAAATCCATCTCAAAATACAAACAAGCACCACCCTCGTCTCCTGAAGAGCTCTATCGCAATACGACGACGATCACAGAGACAGAAAAGGAGATGTCTATTGTTACAATTTACCTTGAAGACCAGACCGACGATGGTGGTGCCTGTTTTGCGGAATTTGGGCATCTTAGTCCCTTGGCTCTCGAGGAATGCATTTCTGCGACAAAGGTCAAAGGAGAAGCCTCCCTTGGGTGGCAGATCGATTGTCGTCTTCGTCATCTCTTCGCCACTCTCTTCAACAACAGATGATGATAACGATGACGATGATGACGAGTACGAGAAGAGGAGGAGAAGGAAGAGGAGGACGACGACGACGATGAGAAGAAGAGACAGTACGGTGGGTGGTGCACGCGAAGCTCCTCCTGCCTGGCCGGAGCTTGATTAGGGTTAGGGGAATTCCAAGGAAACTTTCGAGCATGGAATTGCGTGCAGTGGAAGCCGGGAGCTGTAGCTGCTGATCGTAACGGAAAAACCAAAACAATTGCCCAAATGGGTGACGCTTTCTTCACTCCGAAGAACCCGCAATCCTCTCCCCAAATCAAGAATTCTCTCTTCTATCTCTTCTTGTGTTTGTGAATGTGTGTTTTTGGGTGTGGAGATTCCAAACCATTTGGCTCTGCTTTTGTTGACGTTTTTTCAGTGGAGGAATGCGGTGGTGCTAAGCAAGGGAACTGCAAGTACTTGGGTGCAAAGAGCAGCAGCCCATCTCAGAGAAACCCAACTCCGGCAGCAGCTGTTCTTCTCGGTCCTTCACAGTGGTGTGGGATCACAGGATGAGAGAGAAGGTGAAGTTTTGTAGCTGTCACAAGTCCCTTGTTGATGTTTGAAGCTCTTTTGCACATGTCTGTTTTCCCTTTTTTAGTAATCTGGGTTGTGTGCAATGACGATCAGCTGGAATCAAATCTTATCGTAGTAGGCAAGTGCTAGTTCTCCTGATAGTAAAAAAGACACAGAAAGGAAGTAGTTCTTCCTTCTGTGTCTCATGGGGATCCCTACCATTTGCCTTCCACGAGAAGCTTTGGCTCAACAGCAATTTGAACCTCATCTGGTTGGAAAGCAGAGCTGGTTGCAAATCAACCAGGGAACTGTGCAATTTCAACATTTTCACATGCAATTCGAGAGTTGCAAGATTCGAACAAGACTGAGCACCATGAGAAGAGACATGGAGCTTTAGAGTTGGTTGCAATGGCAGCAGGAAGCTGTACGATTGGAACATTTTCACATCCAATTCAAGGGTTGCAAGATGTATAACAAGGCTCTCTGGAGCACTACGAGAAAGACACATGGAGCTTTAGAGCTGGTTGCAAATGTCAGCTGGACACTGTACAATGGAACAATTTTTTGCATCCAATTCGAGAGTTGCAAGATGTAACAAGGCTCTCTGGAGCATCTCTATGAGAAAGACACAGAGAGAGAGCTCTCTCTAGAATGAAAACAAGATGGCAACATTCCTGAAAGTGGCTCACTTTTTTTGGGGGTCCTGAATACTTTTGCTAGTTTATGAGTGCACTTGAAGAGGGCAGATACATCTGTGCATGTGCACAGATTGTACAAAGTGGTTGTGAGTCAGATGTCTTATGTACGTAGTTGTCTTTTATGTCAAATATGGAAGCATAGAGGATTCTGGGAGAATATAAAACTGCAAATGCTCACCACACATGATGTTTCTGCTTGGAATGCAATGCCTTTTTTGGGACATGTGAAATGTGGACAGAAGGAGTCAGAATGATTTCAAATGATTGTACAGGGAAGGAAGGGCTGGAGCAAGATGCTGTCACTTTCACAGTGGTCCCGAAGGTGATTGGGGTGGGGGTTGCAGCACTTGAAGTGGCCAGGCAATTATGTGAACAAACCATTCAAAATGGCTGCGAGGCAGATGCCTATGTGGGAGCATAAATGGATTGCTCGGAGAACATTCAGCTGGATTTCCGAGATGTGATGTATTTGCTTGGAATTAATGCTATAATTACAAAACATGAGAAATGTGGGCAAGGACTGAAGGCAATAAGAAATTTCTTGGCAGATGCAACAGGAAGTAATAGAGCACAACACTATCACTTTTGTGGGGGTTTTGAACACATGTGGCAGTGTAGGGGCACTTGAAGAAGGGAGGCTTGTTCATAAGCAGATTGTTCAAGTGGTTATGAGTTATGAACTCTAATTGTTTGTTGGCAGAGTCCTTGTTGACATTTATGCCCAGTGCGGGAGCATTGAGTATGCAGGCAGAGTATTTCAACAAGATGCCCACTTGCAATATGGTCTCTTGTGATTTGTGGGTGTGCTCAATGCATGTGCTTTAGTGCTAGTGTGGTGACACTTGGAGAGGGCAGATGTATCAATGTAACAGATCATACACAATGCAGCCATGAGTCAGATGTTTTTGTGGGTAATTTTCCTTTTTGACATGTACATATCAAATGTGGGAGCATAAACAATGCTTGGAATGTGTTCAAAAGGATGCAATATGGTTACTTGGAAGACCATGATTCTTGGACAAGTGAAGTGTGGGTGTGGACACAAGGCATTGAGACTATTTCAACAGATGCAATCTCAAGGGGTGGGGTGAGAACCTGTTGCTTTTGTTGGTGTACTGATTTCCTGTGCCGCCATTGTGTGAACACTTGGAGAGGGCAGGCATGCCCATGAAAAAATGATTGAAAGTGGGTTTGAGTCTTATATGCTTGTAGGTTGTAGCCTCATTGACATCTATGTCAAATCATAAGCATAAGGGATGCTTCGAGAGTTTCCAACAGTATGTGGGGTGCATGCTGTTTCTTGGAGTGCGATCAATTTTTTTTGGACACGTAAAATGTGGGCAGGGACAGAAGGCATTGGAAGAAGGTGGTGTGGAGACAGACCCTGTAACCTTTGTGGGACTTCTCAATGCATGTGCCAGTGTCGCAACACTTGAAAGAAGGCAGGTGTCTTGACGAACAGATTCTTTAAAGGTGTTGTGAACCTCATATCTTCATGGGTAACAACTAACAACAGCCACATGGACATGTATACCAAATGTGGGAGCATGAACCATCATAGGGAGCTTTACATTTGGCATTGTGTCTTGGAATGCCATACTTGGAGGCTATGTGATGCATGGATGTTGGACATTTCCAGCAGATGTGTGAAGAATATGCAGAGATAATGTCACTTTTGTTTCTCTTCTGTCAACTTGCAGCTGTGCAGCCTTAGCCTGCATCTTATATGTAATTTACAGTGTTTTCTGCAACAGTGGAACACTATGCCTGACTGGTGGGTCTTCTGGGTCCCTCTGGTCATCTGGATGACGTAGGACCTGGTGAGAGTGCAATGCAAAGTGAATAATAGACCTTGAAGCAGATTGAGAGCATGAAAGGTGAGATGAATTGGCTGATTTAGTGGAGCTTCATTTGCCTCCCTGATTGTCTCAGTTGTGTTTGTGAAGCTTTGGTTGTGTTAAAACTTTTTTTTTACTGTTCCAGTCATCATCTAGTGGAGGCCTGAATATCTGACTTGGGCTTTGCTGCTGCACTTTCAAGCATGTCCTTTTTGAGAAATTGACCAGAAATTAGCTCTTGATTTCTCATTCAAAACCACGAGCCTGGGCAGGTAACTGCTTTGCAGCAGGATGTGTGGCTTGTAAGTTGATGCAGGGCAGGAGAAACTGTGCTAAACAATATTGCAGAAGACGATGTGGTGCTGAACAAGAACTGAAGAGTGTAAATCCTTGTTTGAAACTTGGTTCCTGTGGGTGTAAGAAGAAAAGCTTGGTTCTGTGGACCTTTATTAGCAACCATGGACTTGTAGCAGCACTATCAGCATCACAGCAGTGAGAAGATGTGCTCACAACTACTCACTCATACCAAACCTTACACTTTGTTGGATGTGATACCATCAAGTGTAAATAAGCATACAACAGTCCATCCAAGATTTTGGGCAAACCACTGTACAAACATCTGCATGCTCATTTTCTGTTAAGTTTCCAGAAGCAATGGGAAGACTCAAAGCAACAAATTGCAACAGAGACAAAAAGCAAGGGAGAGAACAACATGTAAAACTGGCAACTTACAAAACTACTGCATGCTGAAGGTCAAAGATGGGTAATAGAGGGGAATCAAAGGCCTTGGTTTATGCACATGTGCCTTAAAGACAACACACCTAGACAACAATGGACAGATTTTGAGCAGTAAAAAATAGGCAAACGCCTATCCCCATCAGATTGTTATTCTGCTTCTATCAACAGAAGAAGGGTTACAGATTATTGGAAGAATAATCTCCTCGACTTGGAGAAAAAGAATCCTTGTTCCATGGTGTGTTTGCATAAGCCTTTGTATCCTCAATTTCATGGGTGCATCTCAAGATTTTGCAAAAACAAGCAAAACTCAAATGTACATAAACTCCCCACCTCGCAATGCATTCTCATAAGCCTTGTTATCTTCATATTCTTCATCATCTGTGCGCATCTGGTAGCGGCAGACAGGGCATGAGTTGTGCTCATCCAGCCAAGGCTTAAGACAATCAACATGGAAATCATGCTTGCAGGGCATCACCTGCATCTTGTCGCCCACTGCCATAGCCTCCCGACACACTGCACACTCTGTGACCTGGTCTTCTCCTCTGCTGCTAAGAAGATCGGCCTGTGTCACTTCTCGTATGGGAAGTTTTGCAACCGCCTCCTTTGATGCTGGTGGCGCACCTCGTGGCACACTTGCAGCATCCTCAAGTGTGGCTTGAATGGCCTCCTCTAGACCCACAAATTCACCATCCAAGACTTGACTGGCATTCACTCTGTTGATTATTGCCTGAATCTCATCTCTAAGCTGCTGAGCTGCAGTCTCTTCTGTTGTTTCAGGGATGTCCTCTTCTACACCATCTTGGTCAGTTTCTCGTGCAGGCACAGCAGGCACAGAAGTAGCAGCAGCAGGCTGTGTCTCCATCTCTGGAAAATTTCTTCCTCTACTAATAAGAGAAGCAAAAGCATTCTGTGCTTGAAGCCAATGAGGGGGAGGAGGCTCAGAATCCACTGTCAACTGACCTTCAAACAAGAAACCAGAACTAGTGCCAGCCCGCATGGTGGCAGGCAGATTGTCTTCCTCTTGCTCAGAGGGTTTCTCTCCCAGAAATGCATGTGCCTGTTGAACAAAGGAAAGCATCTTCTTGCGCTGCTCAGGTTGTTTGACCACTGCGGCTGTGGATTCAAACAGATGAAGACCGGATTTCCAAAAGCCAGGAGCAGTGAACCTTGTCGTCAGTACAGTTGCTGCTCTGCACACGGCTGTATACAACAGGGCTTGATCTGATGGTACCGCTGTCGCATAGCGATGTTGCACTAAACCGGTCAAAGCGCTTGTCGCTGTCTCAAATGTCTGTTTCTTCTGCAGTTGCTTTTGCAGACCTTCCACTAAGGCTCTCAACGATTCTCCATCCGAAGTACTACCCGCCTCCTTCTCCATCTGTCGCGCTTCAAAATTCCCAAATCTTTTGCCCTAAATTCCTATCCCCGCTTGTTAAGATCGCACATACACCGACCAAATATCTTCCGACCATATGGAGGGATCCGAATTCTATTGCAGAAAAGAAAGACACCACCCGAAACAGAACCAACAAAGAACCTGTCTGAGAGCTCTGTCTCTATCTCTCTACGCTCTCTCTCACAAATTCTGAAGCAAAACTACCAACTACAATCTGAGCATCATGCAGTCCCTGCTCGGCGAATTGGGAGAAGGAATGGATTCGAACAGCTGCAAATGAAGAGAGAGAGAGAGAGAGAGAGAGAGGCGGAGAGACGAGACAGTGGAGTGGAAAGCAAAGCCGAAGCTTCTCAACAAAACTTGCTCTGCAAACCTAAGACATCCCCAAACCCTAAAAGTGTAGTCCTGGGTTGGGCGGTGATCAGAAATAAGAACAGATACCCGACGGTTATTAGAGCGGCCTTTAAGTATGAGACAAAGGTCTGCATTTAGACCCTTATGAGAATTTCAGCCCCACCTTCGGCATTTAGACCCTTCACCTATGTGAAGAAATGCCCATATTTTCTTCCCAGTTTTAGAGAACATTTTGAAAACAGGATGCTTATGCAATTCATAAGGTCTTATTAACCGTTGATTGGGATCTTACATGGGTCATAAGATCCTTGTTGACCGTTGATTGGGATCACCTTAAGTTTCCTAACTTCTCTGACCTATAGCTGAAGTTGGGTAAGGCCTCTTGTGGATGGTCACCAACCCACCATTCACATACCTCACAATTAAGAAAAAACAAACCAAAAAACCCTGATCTTGATGTATAACCAGGGTTGTCGAAACAAGTTAAGAATTCAAATAACCGCCTCTAAAACCATCTGTTATTTGTCAGCTCTTTCATGAAGGTTTCTTTCATGTTTTTTCAACGACTGAAACCCGGCGGTTCTGTGATTCTGATTATTATTATTATTAAAAAAAATCTCAACTGATGGTTCTCTGATTCTGAGTTTTTGATTTTTTTTTAATATACCAAAACCTCCAGTTAAGGTTAAAGTTTCTTCCCCAAGCAAGCATAAGGGGTTCTTGAGTATTAGGGTTTAAGTTTTTCTGACAAAGGGGTGATCCAGGTAGTGATTAGGATTTAAGGTTGTCAATTAGATTGTCAAAACAAATAAATTTTGATAATCAAGTTGTGATAGAACTATGAAGAAAGGAAGCCCCATGGAGTCACCTTTTTGGAGCTCTAAATTCATGTCAAAACAAGAATTTGCTCATTTATATTGTGAATCTTGAGCATCAAAATGTTGACTATTTAGGAGTTTACACCAAATCTAAATTCAGACACGATGACCATTAAACCCTTAGAATTGGAACCTAAATTGGGAAAAAAAAAATCTGTCAATAGCAATTCTGAAAAAAAATGAAAATGTTGATTCTAGGGTTCTGCTTTCGAATTTGAATCATGTAAATAGATGGATCCTAGGTTAGA
>Ga0209611_10014917_pt1 | contig 10254 bp, 6 predicted proteins | sample S1TSphgellanicum_3_FD_187693 | JGI IMG/M metagenome (GOLD analysis project Ga0209611, IMG submission 187693) | Host-associated microbial communities from peat moss isolated from Minnesota, USA - S1T2_Fc - Sphagnum magellanicum MG (SPAdes) (version 2) | ecosystem: Host-associated > Plants > Peat... | reverse complement strand
CACAACATCTATGTTACCATGTACGCATGTGGTTTGGTATATGTTCCAAACATGTAACCTTCCCACCACAACATCTATGTTACCATGTACGCATGTGGTTTGGTATATGTTCCAAACATGTAACCTTTCTTAAGGTATGACTTGTTGATGCACATCGTATGGTCTAGGTCAACAAAGGGTCATTTGTGTTATCATTTGATGTGTGTTGGTTGGGTGCAAGTAGGCATATGTACCTTTAAAGGCTTTTCCACATTACACACATGAATGTGTACATCATGGGACATGTGATTTGCACAATGTCATGATTGGATGACTAGGTTGGCAATATGGACTAATTAGAACCATAACTTAGGCATGTGTTTTTTTAAACCTGATCAAAAGGATTAAATTAAATGGGTTAGCATTGAAAGCTTAGGAAGTGCATATTATACTAGAATGGATTGGACATAAAGTAAAATTAATAAGCATCACAATGACATTGGAAGTTTAGTATTGTAAGGTAAAGTGTTCAATGAATGGAATAGGACATGCAAAACTACCATGGGGTAATTTTCCCATGATTGTTTAGTTCACAAAGGAAGAGAAATTTGCAACCATGTTCTTTATAACTAAGACAAGAAAAAAGGTATGACCTAAACTTCTTGTAATTGTTATAAAGAACGTGGTAGTGAGATTTTATTTTTTGCCCAATACGAAGTTTTAAGGCAACATAACAACATACAATCATGTTTGTTCAAAGAAGATGTAACTGGGTGAAAGCACACTAAACCCCCCAAAAATTATAATCACATATTATTTTTTTACAATTAAATTTTTGGTAACATATGGACATCACATCTTGGATTATTTTCACTTGTTTAAAGTATATTTGATTAGCTTTAGAATTAATCTAATCAATTATTTTGAAAATTCCAACAAACATTGAAGAATTTGAATGTATGGAATATATTTGTGGCTAAATAATATTTGTCACTAAGTTTGAAAATTTGAATATGTACTTAAAAAATAGGGTTGTTGATGGAATTCTTGGGTGAATTTTTTTATGGTGTATGATATTGATATACATAAATTAAATCTAGAAAAATTTAGAAATTAAAATTTTTTTGATGAAATTCCATTCAAAAAAAGTGTTTTTTTTTCATTTTTTTGGTAATGTATGCATAATAATATCTTCCTTTTAGGAAAAAAAACACTACCATATCAAAAACAAGGAGATTTTATAGATGGGCATTACATTATTTTTTCAATTTCCTTTTGTTTGGTAATGTTTCATGAATCACAAACATGAGGCCCTATGGTTGTTGCAAAATTGTACGTTATATATTGTGTGTACATTTATTTTATTCAATCCTCTTCATCTAACCATTGGATCAAGATTAATTTTGACTCAAAGTGAACTTTGAGTTCCAAAATGTTGTTATGCAAATTCTAAAGTTTTTTTGCTTGTGTTTAGGTTAGCCAAAAGATGCCATCAAGATTTTTGCTTACTATGTGCTATAATACTTGTTATAAATCACCTTTTTTGAACAAAAGTAGCTCACCCTGTGTGCTTTCACCCAAGCGGATTCAACAAACATCAACAACCAACTAGGTAGTTTGGCATAAATTCAAAAGTGACATTGTAATTAAGGTGGGCAACATCTATGCTATCATGTACAAATGTGGTTTGGTATATGTTCTAGACATGTAACCCTTAATCTTAAGGTATGACTTGTTGATGCACATCATACAATCTAGGTCAACAAAGGGGTATTTGTGTTATCATCTTATGTGTGTCGGTTGGATGTAGGTAGGCATATGTACCTTTAAAGGGTTTTCCACATTACGCATTTGAATGTGTACATCATGGGACATGTGATTTGCCCAATGTCATAATTAGATGACAAAACATTGCAATGTGGAGGTGGGATATTTTGACCAATTGGCTCAATATACAAGGGGCAATTGTTGTAAGAACCATAACTTAAACATCTATTTTTTTAAACTCGATTAAAAGGATTAGATTAAGTGGGTTACTATTAATGAAAGCCTAGGCACAGGGAGGTTAATGCCATGTGTTACCAATTGGATGAGTAGACTTGATAGTATGTAGCATTTAGGATGAACACAATATACATGATTGAGGCAAACCAAGTTATTGTAGTGGACATTTACGAGCTATTTTTAAAATTAGTGTGTATTCAAACACCTTATAATGAATATGAATTGGCAATTGCACTTTATGTTGTAATCTACCTTAGTGTTGTAGCTCCAAGGTTTGGGTAACTTTGAAATTACTTGGTAGTATTATCATGCATGAAACCATGGCCAACAAGAATAATACATGCACATATATTTTGGGGTTGTGGTGGAAGTGGTCCACTAATAGTCATGGCATAGTGGTTTGTAATCTTCATGCCACCAAGAATCCATTATGCCCCATAGTGAGGTGGAGTTGTGGTGGAGATATGGTGGAAGTGGTTCATGAATAGTCACGACCCAATGGTTTCAAATATCCATGCCACCAAGAATCCACTACACTCCATAGTGGGGTGGAGTTGTAGTGGATCTATGGTGGAAATTATCCACGAATAGCCACTACTTAATTTATTTAGTGATTGTGTAGTGGTTCTATTGAGGTCCAATCCACTCATTTCGAATTAGGTGGAAGTGCATAGTGGAAAGGGGACAAGTTTTGTAGTAATGGTATGAGTAGGAAATGATCAGTACATATATGTGCTTAGGAAGTGATGTTGAATTAGAATTTTAACAATTAAAATAATCAATTGTTGATGAAGTAGATGTGCAAGTAGGCTTATGAATGAATCAAGTAGGCAAGTGTTTATGTGATGCAAGTTTTAGTAGACTAACAAATTGGCCAAGTTTGTTTTATATGCGTCTACTAGAAAAGTATTTGTCCAAGTATACTTTCTTTTGTAGTTAAGTACAAAACCACTTTTTTGATGCATTTTCTAGTAGACCAACAAATTGACCAATTTGTTTTTGTGTGTACCTACCAGGGAAGTAGGTATCCAAGTAGACTTCCTATTGTAGTCAAATAGGGAAACACTTTTCTAATGCATGTTTTAGTAAAACTTTAAGTTAATATAGTATAGGTTAGTATTTAACAAGTAGACAATCAATTGGAAGCTTGAAAATGTAAAGTAACAACTCAAATTTGTATATGGTATTCTAGTAGACCTTTGAAGTAGACCAACATATGCAAGTATTGTCTTCTCAATCATATAGTAATGAAAAAGTAACATAATTTGAAGATGCCATGATTTCCCATAGTTAGTGTTCTTAAGTATGTTGCATAGCTAGATTTTCATAAAATAAATACTAGCAAGGTTTTCAATGAACTTGATATTTGTTTTGTTGCAGCATCACAGATCACACCAATAGCAAATATGAAATCACATGTGCTTGCAATGTTAGAAACAAAACCTATAAGTGTTGGTGTAGACATTGCCATCTTGGACAATCCATCATTATTGTTGAATTTGGGTGCCAAGAAAGGATGTAATGAGCTAGACTTCATAAAAGTGATGAACATTCTTGAAGATAATGAAGTGCAACCTCCACCACTTCAAATCACAACTAGTTCAATTGTACCATCATTGACATCTTCAACAACACTTGGAATGTCCAACACCATCGTTTCTCTTATTTCTCCATCATTGGAAGGTGTGGTACTTGACATTCAAAGCTCCAAACAATAATTGGAAAATTTTAAAATTGTTGTAGAAGCCTTTGAAGAAGATTATACTCCTTGGTCACATATGTTGTTCTAGTGCAAGTTTCAGATGTTCTTGTAGTGACCCAAGTTCCCATTACAAAAAAAATTCCTCCCCCTCCCCCTACTTCTTATGTTTAGGAGCTATGGGAATCCTTGACTACTAGGAAAAGCTTTATGGGAGCAGTCTCAAAGACAATAGAGAAAATAGGTGAAAAGGTAAAGGATTTGGAGGGCTTGGGTGCAATAACATGCAAAGACTAAAACAATAAAGATCCTAATGTAGATGTTGGTGTCTTATGTAACAAAGGCAATGACAAGGGATAGAAGAGGCAGAGAGAAGGAGATGGCATGAAAGCATTAGCTGCCTACGTTGCCAAACAAAATAAAATAGTGTCCACATGAAGCAATGTACCTTTGCCACAACCAAACCCCCTCTTGCACAAAAATCAAATTCTAATAGTGGTCATGCTAGACATGTGTAGAGGTTTGAATTATGTGGTGATAGTCTAACAATTTTGAAGTCATGAAGATATGCTTTCATTGTTGGACTATAAGATGTTATAGGATGAATTATGCACAATCCAAGTTTTTAGACTACTCAATGGATTGTATATGTTTATTTTATAGCAATGGAATATGGTTAGTAATTTTTTATAGCCATTTCAGCTTCAGGCATGTGTGAAATTTCAAGAAATCAATATCTACATTGGAATTAATATGTCAATTTGATGAAAATTGTTGGTTGCCATTGCAGTGAAGTAGTTGTAATGTGATCCACCAATATTCATTTGATTTTTATGGTGATTACAAGTCTTTTGAGCTCTACATTCATGTGGGAGACCTTGTTTTAGTGGTCATTTGGCTATTTGAAAACAAATAAAGCTTGGTGAATTATCCAAACTTTGAACAATTTTAGTGTGTCTAAAACTGGCACTAGCATAGGTTACATCACACCCATTTGAATTCTTTGCATTTAAAATTGTACTTTTACATTGAGACTACATAAGGCACTTGAAAATGAAAAATTTCACCCTAAATTCATTTTCATTTTATATCCATGGTTTGGGGCCTAGTATGAGAGAAAATTTCATGAACCTTGTGATTATGTGCTAATCTATTAAATGTACACCATGCATGCAAATTTGTTGTAACATCTCAAACTTTATAATGTGCTAAACATGGTTTATTGGTGCAACTTTATTGTCCTTGTGAACCCAGCTTTCTATTGGTGGTTCATGTGAGGTCAAAAATTTTATTATTTCAATAATTGAAGCCCAAGAATGTTTCCACATAAATTACATTCCTTTTCAAAGTTTTTCATGATGAACCTAAGAATATGTGTAGGACTTTTTAGCAACATATTGTTCAAGGTCACAGGAAAATAGATCAAAGTAACTAAATATCTTTTTATTTCATAAGATCTATATGAAAAGGGCTTAAATTGTAGCATTATAATGACACTGAACTTCAATGGCATATTATATAATTTGCCAACAGGTTCAAGTTCTTAAACCAACTGGGTTATTTGCTACAAAACTATCAAAGTTCACTTGAGCAATTGCATTTAATGCCTAGACATGGCAACTTTTTAACCAAAAGTTTAGCTCATCAAGATTCACAATATCACCTTGGTTTAATATCTATGTTAAGGTTTGCATGTAAACAAGTAGATGCATATGGCTTGTGAGTAGGTCATTATGGCTTGTAAGTAGGTCCCTATGGCATGTAAGTAGTGTCCATAAGGTCTATAAGTAACACCTTATAGTTTGCAAATCAATCCATAAGGCCTATATTATATAATTTTGGTCCATAGGGTAATGGGTATATAAAAAGGTCCATATGGTCTATAAGTATGTCCTTATATAGGGTTCACATGTAGACTCCATAAGGTCTACACGTTGGTCCATAGATATGTTTAATATGTAGACCTCCATGGGGTCCACATGGTTAGTAAATGAATCCATAGGTCTTGAATTAAGTATCTATCCATATAGTCTATAATTAGGTCCATTTAGAGTGTTGGGTCTTTCAATAGGTCCATAAGTAGATCCATATAGGATAATTTGTAAATGGTCCATAACTTTAGTAGCTATATATGGTTGGCAAGAGATATTTAATTTTGTTCCTAGGAATTGCATTATTGAGGAATGGATTATAGTTGGGTACATTTGTAGGTCAATATTATGTGTACAATGTACTATAATTTAACTCAAACATAGGTATAATTATTGAGTAAATTTCATGTAAAGTATGGATAGAAAACAAGTGTATTGTAGCATGTGAAAGTTGTTTAATTAATGAAGGGTTCACTGATTTCATGTGACCTCCTTAACTATTCATCATTAACGTGTTCATTATCACCCATTGTCGTCTTCATTTAGGGTTTCCCTTCACTAATATGTCTCTAATTGCTTGGGCCTAACTTCTTTGCACATTCCATCTTTTCATTTAACATCAAGTGGAGTTGTATTAGTTTAGAGTTTGTAGCTACCAAGTTTAAGCAGTCTCAATTATTCCATAGTTTTTTATGAGAATGTTTATGTGGGCACATATGTGAAGTGACTTGTTTCAAAGTTCTTAATTATTTCAAAGTTATTTCAAAGTTGCTTGGAATAGAAAGCTCACATCACATAATGGTGAAGGAATTGCTTCAAGGCACTACAAAGTGGTTCAAAGCCAAAATGGGGCTTTGTGATCAAGGGCTGGACATCAGGAGGGAAATAAAAAATGCCCATGCATCTCTTGAAGACTATGAGGCCATGTTTGGCAAGAGGAAAGGTTTCAATGGTTTTAGGTATGATGTGTGCAAGGATTCTACTTTGGTTGCAAGAGTTTAGAAATTGTATGTTGTTGTTTATTAAAAATAAAAATCAACTAACAACACTATTGGGGTCATGTTTACTAAGGCTATTTTTGTTGAAAGAAAGGGGTTCAAAGTGAACTGGGTTTTTTTTGCAGCCCAAGTGCAAAGCATGGGAACAAAAGGGCATAAAGGTAGACATAGTGCAAAGAGTGAAAGTAGATCAAAGAAGGAAGTTTTTGTTGTTATCTCTACATGAACGAAGTCTCTTGGAATCAACATTGAAACACCAATTGTAGAAGAAGATCAAGATGCAACCATCATACTAGTTGATCATTCTAGTGAAGAGGGTAGTCCAAGTACTCTAAAAAGGGACAACTTGTCCCAACTTCTTGATGTTAAAGCCCAAAAAGTTGTAGTTATTCTGGAAGAACTAACCGAATTGAATGTGGAGAAAGATTGAGTGTTAGCTTCCATTAAGAAACATTTTAAAAGCTTGGAAGTTACAACTCGAGTCCATTTTGTGTTGTCTTATTCAAGCAAATCTAATGTGGGTAAATGTCCCATAATTATTGCTCCTAATCCCCTCATGCATCATGAATATAGGACAATGGAACCATTGGTTCTAAATGTCCACTCGTGCCCTGTATGTAACATGATGTTCCATTGTTGTGATATTGTGGTGGCTTCTTAGCAATGTTTGTACCATTCATGGTGCCTTGGATTCCACCTACAACTATCCACAACATGCGGGAAGAAGACATGTGGTAAGACATTTGACATGGAGTGGTAGGAAAACATGGGGTACAAGATTGGTGGATGTTTACTAGAAGGTATGTTATTGTTCTAAACAAAAATTGATAAGTTTAATTTGTTTGCAAATAACTCCACTAGTTTGTTTGTAAGGTAAATTATATTTCCAATGTTTAAATTGTTAATTTGATTAACCTTTGGGACCCCAACTGTTGTTTTATAATGATGGACATTTGGATATAACACCATCAACAAGTACTAAAACAACTTGCAAGCGTGCCTATTCAAATTACACAGATTGCAATGCAAAAGGAGGGTAAATTTGGATGTCATCAAGGAAGACTTTTCAAGCCTCATCATCAACATTAGATGAAACAAACACAAAATAGAATTTTGTTGATTTTGCAAGTTGTAATCCAACTATATTATGTTATTAGTTGGATCCGAGTTTTTTTTCTTTGGGATTGGTAGATCTAGTGTGGGATTATATGTCTTTTGAAACCTAGATAAATCAATCCACTCCAATTTTGGACTATGTATGTACGGACATAATTACACAATAAAAATTTAGATCCTAGTAAGTTTCATAAATAAATAGTTGGTGGCCAAGGTATTAAAACAATGTGAGAGGAGCAAATTAACATTCATTTTTGACTTGAAGACATTGAATTTATATATTTATTTACAGATGCACATGTCTTTCCTATGGCTTTCAAGATACATAAATTTTTTTGAACTAGTAGCACATGGTTGTCAATTATTGACGCACCCCCAAACTTTTTGGTAGTTTCAATTGCAAGTCTAAATGTGAAAATAGTGGAAGGATAAGGAGTTGGGGCACGCTCCTTGGCTCGTAGCACTTTGGGGATAAAGGGGCGTGCTGGAGCTTTGAAATGGGGACCAGGAAGAGTGATAAGCAATTCAATTATTCACATGGACCTACACAAACCAAACAACAAGTTGGTTAATGCATAGTTGGAGCATTTTTGGTGCATGGATGAGCCACGAGCAAACACAAACTCACAAGACTCATCACGGCTTGGACTTGGGGGAAGCCACCACCTTCCCCTTTATAGTATATTCTATGCCTAGCCATGGGACCAGCACCCAAATATCATTTTGTCCCAGGACTCCCAAGTGGGAATCTCGAAATTCCCAAAATTGGGACTTTTGTGACTTTGGAGGCCCATAACTTTGTGTTCAAACCTTCTATTGAAGTGAGGTCTCAAGTAAAGTTGTAACCTTCATTGAGAGCTTTTCAATGGTATGTGACACGCCACCTACACGCAAGGAAGTCAAGGCAATTCCCGACTTTTAGTCATCGGGAGTCAAATTGACAATTTGACTCTCGACCCTTCTTTTGGCCATAACTTGTGTTCTAATTACCCAAATGGGTCATGTGAAACCATTTAAGACATTGGCATTCCAAGAGCTTTCCAATGATATAAGGAAATTTTTAATCCAATGAGTTTTGACCCCTACAATTTCCCTTTAAAGATTCAGGAGTCCATCGGGACTCCAACTCCCAAAGTGGGAGCTCATTTGGGAGTTTGGAGGTTCATTCCCTCACACTCTCTTGCACTCATGGGAGCATGAAATGTGACTCTCGGGTTCACTCTTGGTTCACACCTTCATAAGCTTTTGCCTTGGTCGTAAGCCCAAGGCTAGGGTTGTGACAATTATGGCCTTGATGAGTTCATTCTTTAGCTTGTAAATAGGTGGATTTAGATGTTGCTCTTGGATTGAAAAATTTCAAGCATTATGTATATGTGGAAGCCTTGCCAAATGCATCCTTCTTCCATTTTAGCATGTCATGGGCTAAGTCCCCAAGGTTCTAGATGCCAAATGCTTTTCACCAATATGGGGCATAGGATCCTTTTAATGTCTATTAAAAGCTTCCAACAACTATATAAAAATGCACTCGTGTTTAATGACATTGTATACCATGCCATTAGCACAAGCAAATGTGTGAGGAAATTCGACCTACAACACACAAACACTACTAAAATTCCTATTTTTTCAAACTAACCAAGTTGATTAGATGGGTTGTTTTTACTAGAGGACATGTATTTTTACTAAAAGCCAAAAGCTTGAATGACAATGGGTATCTTTTGACTAATCAATTTGACTAGAATGATAGATTTGATAGTCAAATCGGAAATTTAGTCAAATTGGACTTAAAAATATCACCTAGTCAAATTGGTTAGTTGTTTGGTCAATAAGACCATTCAATCTAGTCAAATTGGCAAGTGCCCCTATTAAGGAGGTTGGATGATTTCATGATTTTAGATGAACAAACATTTAGGATAGGGACCGATCAAATAACTTTGTTAGTTTATTTTGAATTTTTTTTGGTTTTGAATCATGGTGAAGAGATTCAGGATTGCCCAAAGGGGGAGGTTTTGAAAAAGAAAAAGATTCTTAAACACATAGTTTTTTTGGGAAGAATAAGAGGAGTTGTAGGTACTTGTAGTAGAAAACCACATATTCTGTTTTGATATACCACCGATTTTATTTGTTGTTTTGATTTTCATTTAAACAAAACATGGGATCCTGATGTAATTTTGATTCATGTTTTCAATAATATAAAGCACATACTTCTATACTGAATTTTATGTTCATATTGTTGTGTGAATTTCTTTTGTAGTATCAGAATATGATGAAATTAATTATAATCTCATTTCTAGAGTTTTTTACAATGTATTTTAAAATGCAGATTTTGGTTATATGAAATAACCATGAATTTGGTGTTTTAATGAATGGCAGTGTTAAGTGTGTTAAGAATCAAGGTAGAAATATTAAATGTATAGATGGGAACCTTGTCCATACCCCATACGACCCTAATAAGGACACATATGCAATAAAATCTCCATGAGTGGATGGGGTTAGTACAACATAAAATGCATTTGAAATAATCAAGAATTTTATGAAAGACATTAAAAAAAATTTAAGGAAATAAACACAAAGTCGATATTAGGTATAG
>Ga0209611_10014916_pt1 | contig 10256 bp, 2 predicted proteins | sample S1TSphgellanicum_3_FD_187693 | JGI IMG/M metagenome (GOLD analysis project Ga0209611, IMG submission 187693) | Host-associated microbial communities from peat moss isolated from Minnesota, USA - S1T2_Fc - Sphagnum magellanicum MG (SPAdes) (version 2) | ecosystem: Host-associated > Plants > Peat... | reverse complement strand
GACAATTTCCATTTGAATAAATTCCCATGTGATGAAAAAAAATTCAAATTCCAATTTTCATGACAAAAAGTCATATCTCATGAAATAATATTCTTAAAATTCGAAAGAAGGGTGTTGATTTGCTTAAGTGGACCAAAAATATTATCCAAGGGATTATTTTTTCCTTGTTTTACTAGAATGCAATGATCATGTGAAATACTAACACTACAAGAAATCATGGTTTATTTGACTGGAAAACTAGACCAAAAACCAATCATTTTAACATTTGGTAAATTTGACCACTTAGTCATACTTGACAAGTCGATTTGAACATGTCCAACTTGATTGGTGGTTTTTTTACTGACCATAAAATGGTCTTTTTGAATAATCAAATCGGACAAAAAATTGGGTAGCCAAAATAATTTAATCAAAAAATAGTTCAATTTTTAAATAGAGAAGATTAATTAATAAATAAATAATAAATACCTACCTGCCCACCCATCATGGCCTCCTCCTACCTACTTATCCACAACCCACCTAAATATTATACATTTACACACATGTATAAGGTATATATACAAATATACATATTCCACATAATATATGTTGGTAAAAGGGATTGAACCTTGATCTCCTTGGCTTTACACCAATGTTTTGGCCATCAAACCACCTTGGCACTTTGTAGAACAATATGGTACCAAATGTTTTTAACATGTTTCCTTAAACTTCCATGAATTTGAACTTTAACAACATTTGAACTTTAATTCTTTTCATAAATAAATAAGTAAGTATTTAACTAAGTAAATAGATAAGTACATGTGCATACCTACTTAGGTTTTTTGATATACATAACTACTTATATAAACTATAGGTAGGTTTGTTGGTGGATAATATATATACAATGTAGACTAATAGGGTATATATATATACAATATACCCTGATACTCAAAAGATACATTGTATAAATATATACCTATTATCAGGGTATCTAATAGGCTGATTTACATACAACAAAGACCCTTTAGGATGTTATGAATACAATGTTTTATCATGGTTTTGGTCCACCTAGCAAAATACCTTAATTTTATATTTGTTAAAAAACATCACCTTTCATTATTTTTGGTACAATATATACTAGTTTTTTATTTTATTTCTATTGAGGTTAGGCATACAATAGTTAACTAATATGGTTTATCAATGGTCACAAAAGAAATTATCATGACTTTGGTAAAATTTAATGTTTTTTGATGTTCCAAAATTTCTAAATACCTATCCAAAATAGTTCACTCAGCAAACAAACGCCCAAAAGGAACCCCATTTTTCTTTTTTCTTTTTTTTTAATTAGGGAAGGGACTCACATATCATTAAAATTTGAAAACATGAAAAAATAAATATGTTGATCTTGCAAATCAATTTTTATTAAATTATAAAGGCTATGTATAAAAAGTTTAACATAAACACAAATTTATGAATTTTTTAAAATATGAAATCAATGTTGTAAGTTGGTAGTTGAATAATTATCATTAGTTGGCCTTGTTGATAAATTTCTTTAATTCCCTTCTCCAAAAAAAAAATTGAAAAACAATTTACGAATTTCAACAATTTTAATTTAAATAACATAATTAATGTTGAACCTACCAATGAGGGACTATGGTAGTAGAAAGCAATTGTGTTACTTGTGTGGATTATTCCAATCACCTAGTTTAATTAAGTTCACTTTTAAATTGAAGCCTCTTACTTAAGTTTCTTCTATTGGGGGTGATCTTGTCTGATGTGTTATTGTAGAGATTATTTTCAGGGTTGTGGAACACAAACCTAGGATATTGTTCTTGTATCTTGAACTCCATGTGTGAAAATATCAAGTTTGTGTGATTCTAGTTTGCAATTAAGACTTTACAATTGTCTCTTTGTGCATTCATTGTGAAAGTGCATCAAGATTGTACATGCATCAACATCTTGTGTTTTTAACAAGTTTTAAACACCCATATCAACATTGTTTAACCTTTGTGACAATGAAACTTGTCAACTCATTGATTTGCATTTTTTATGCTATAGGAATCCAGTCAATTGAAAACTATCCTAAGACACAAATTGAAACTTAAAACTAGATATTTCATTAGTTTGGTGCCAAGTTGGAATCTTTGTAACAAATTCCACTATTATGTTCACAACTCAAAGGTTACTAATTTAATAGTTATTTCCTTAAACTTGAGCTACTCGAACTACTTGATTCATCTTGAAAAACAATTAATTTATTAAAGTTATAATATTCAAATTATTTGACCCCTATCGGAATCACTACTACTATTCATGGTTTTTCTAATTGGATTTTTTAGTAAAATAATACCCAAAATGATAAGTGTCAAAAAAACCAACCTATCAATCTAGACAAGTTGATTTGGACCTATTAGTGTAACTAAGTAGTCAATTTGGACCTTGTCATTTTGACTGCAAAGTGATTGAAAAAGTGATTAACTATTTGACTAGTAGACAGTGGATCATTTCATTGTGAAAAATACTTCATTTGGTTTCTACAAACAATTTGATTGTGATTCAATGAGAGTCCATTATAATAATATTTTATTTCATAAAAATTAATATATTACAAGTGAAATAATGTTGAAGATCATTTTAATCTTTGAAGTACTACAAAAAATGACCTTGTGGTGTACATTTTTGGCACACCTCAATTTTCAACATTGTTGTTTTTTTTTCCCACAAAACAAAAGACACCACAAAACATCTTATTTAACAAAACCATATTTGATTTATAAAATAATTAGAAGAATAAGATTGTGTCAATTTGTGTTATTCAATGTCATGTTATAAGGTCAAGAGTTTTTACGTGCATCAATGATGGTCAATAGTTCACATGACTTTCATTTTACAAATTCATTATACAAATGGATGAGGTTTTGCATGCATCAATGAAGGTCAATAGTTCACATCTTTTGGGGAAACCATAGATTCCCTACCATGCACAACACCATCCAGTAATATAAAATTGCAACGAGTTTATCCAAATGCATTAGAATGGATTGTACGCATAAATCAAACCTCCAATATAGTGAAATATATAAGCAATATAGTTTAGAGTCACTAAAAGAACTTAACTAAAAGGGGGGGGGAGAAGGTGTATAACATCAAACATGTTCACATCAAAGTTTACCACCTTCTAACACTATTCACACACCAACATATAGTCCCTAGGGTTTTATTATAAGATATTTATAGGTTTGGTTTGTCCCCAATTAACACTTGTGCCCACCAAAAGGAAAACATAGCAACTTTCTTGCAAAAGAAACATAAAAGTATTGGGGAGTTGTAAAAAACCAATTGGTACTAATGTTATTAAGAAATATGAATTTTTTTGGATATGAACCCAAAAAATACCTAGATATGCATGTAGTCATGTTTAGAATTTGGATTTCAAAAATATCCATCCTTATACATATTCAGTGAAATGAATTCATGTAGTAAATGGCATTCTTGCATATATGGGCATGAGGTGTGATTAGCAATGTGCACATATGGGCATTCATGTATGGACATGCCCATTATGTATAGTACAAATATGCATATTCATATCCAATGCATATGTTGGTTCATTGTTGTAGTTGATGGTTGTTGTAATTTGGCGTTAGTTTGTTGTGATAGTTGATGCTTGTTACAATCATTGGTTATAATCATTAATTTTTACAATTCTTGAAGCATTATTCTAACTCTCTTTACTTCCTATAATTTTTAATATTGGTTTGTTGTTGCAATTGATGGTTAATGTGATTTGATCTTGGTTTGTTGTTGTAATCAATGGTTGTTGTAATCGTTGTTGGTTCATTGTTGCAATGGTTGCTACAATTCAATGTTGGTTCATTGTTATAATTGTTGAAGATCTCTTCCAATTCAAGCATCCACAGTTTCGATGGAGATACAAACATTCACACACATTTTGTAACAACATTTCTAATTTCTACATCAACTACTGAGGTAGGTTTTCAAGCTAAATTTGGTTTTTTTTCCTTATGGGCTCCATGTGTCTTACATTACCTACTCCATGTCTGCGCACTTCTTCAAAGTTTAAACTCAAGTAAGCTTCCATGAATTGCCCTAAGCTTGGTTTTTTGTTTTGGCATTTTATTACTTAAGTGTTAGGTCATAGGTTTCTATTCTACAACATTGAACGATGGCTAACGAAGATAATGTGCATTTGGTCGAGTTGATTGGCAATATTAATTCTCCATGTGGTGATGGAATGCCACCAACATCAAATGTTCAAAACATGCATATGGGTAGATGCAAGCTAAAGTGGCCCATTGTGGACTCATAAAAAAATCCAAAAAGTTCATATTTTGACCTTTTTTTTCAAATTCCAATGATTGATGGCCAAATTTGATATTATTTTGATGTTTTATTTATAAAAAAATCCAAGTTGTTCTAGAGGTCCTTGTTTTATGCTTCTCCAAAAAATAGCCTAAGAAATTTTTTAATTGAGTTAGATATGGACTGTACAAATTTCAAGCATTTTCATGTTGATTAAAAGTCCATAACTAATATTTTAAAAATACTTTGATGTTAATTTGTTCAAACATGTGTTCATTAAAAAAATAAATCATTGTATTCTAAATCTTATAGAGAATATTAAGAATATTTAGGCCATTTCAAAGTCCCATATATAAAACAATTTGCCAATAATTGGCTAGTCCACACGTTCAAGTTAAATCCATAACATTTTTACCTTAATGAGTTATGCAAAATAATTTGCATACTCATTTACATAAGTAAGTTCAAAATTTAAATCCAAGTCCCTAAGATGAAATTAGTGTATATGTGCATAGTTATGAAACTTTTAATCACAACCCTTTACAAAATTTAACCTTGTGACATAAAAAATGGGCCACTTTAGCTTGCATTTACCCATATGGTTGTAGTCACAATTGGGGTATCCCAAAAGGAACTAGTACTCCAAGACTTTAAAGACTTTTTTTACAAAAAAAATGATATAAGCCAAGTTTGACTATGTAACCCATGTAACTTTAGTTAGATGTACTTAAAAACATTTCAATATTTTGTACAAAAAAATTACATCTAGCATTAATTTACATCTAGATGTTTCATATTTTTTTGAAAACACATTAAATGATGTTCATTTAATAGTCCTTAAGCTTAAAGCTTGAAAATATTGCATGGTGATAGGGCTACATATTGCCATTAAAAAATTTGGACAATGTACATGGTATTAGTTTTGTGCCATTTGAAATCTAACAACAATGTGTGTACATGGTTTAAATTTGGTGCAATTTGGCATAATTATACTAGTCCTTTTGATTCCTATATCATGTTATAGGTGTTGTGACCAAGGACTAAATTCATTTTCTAGGAATTTTAAGGACATTAAATTATGCACCAAAATTTTAATTTTAATTATCATTTTGTTTGTTACAACTCATAAAACTCACTGGGTATCTTGAACTTAAGATCTAATATGAAAAAAAAAATAGTTCATATTTGAATTTTGTGAATTGTAATCCTTGGCGAGTGATAGTCCTTTTGGGGTACCCCGATAGTCACTAGAGCCATATGCACGGCTTCACTAGTGCTGGATTTATTGTTCCTCCTTCAGATTGTGTTGAGGTTGAAATATAACAACTTGTAGTTATATGAACTTAAGTTGTAGCTTGGAAGCCACATAGTTAAACTTCAATATGTTGGGGTTTTTGGGTTAACAATGACAACTTACCTGTGGATGTTGAGAAACCATAGATGTTGTGGTGCATTATTTTAAACATAACAACTTGGTGCTTTTGATTTGTGCCAACAATTTAGTTTATGAAAAGACCTTATCAAGTACAATAAGCTTAATGGGAACATTCCCATGAAGACCCATGTTGAATCTATGCATCCAAAGTTGGTTGTTTTTAGAAAGTTGGTCATTGCTAAGGAACTTGTTGATGCAAGTCATAGTTGACAACCTGGGAAAAAGCATTTGGGCCATCGAAATGTGTAACCACAACATACTTTGGTGCTACACATCCTTACAAGAAGTTTGATGAGGCACAACATTACTTTCTTTAGGAACTGGTTTTATATATTTCTAAAGGGTATAGGCCACTTTTCATTTGTGAAAATATTTGGTTGCAAAGGTCGGATTTAGGCCAATGCCCACATGTTGGTTTTCCTTCTCGTGCTACTTTGGTGGAAGATGTGCCACCTACAATGGTTTCAAAAACCATGTAATTACATGTGTTACCAAAGCTTGTTGAAGTAAGAACTATATCTGCTAGTTTTGATTTCTAGATGTCTAGAGGTGGTGTGGACACCTTTGCTTTGGTAGTCAATTTCTTGGATGATTATTGAATCCCCCAACATGTTACCATTGATTTATTTGAAGTTCATGAGACCACATGGCTTTCCATGGTTGGTCAATTGCATTCTTTATTTGAAAAGTAGATTTAATGTTTTGTATGATTACCTTTGTGAAAGATGAAGGCAACAATTTGACATCTATGGCGATAACACTATGTTCCATTGTTGATTGTCGCCCTTTGAAACTTCAACGGGTTTATGAACGTGCTTGTTTTAGTCACATTATGTCGAAAGCTTGCCAATATGCTACGAATGATGAGAAAGTGACTATAGGTTTGAAATAGGTCAATGTGAAGGTTGCCCAAAGTAGTTTACAAAAAACAATCACATAGATGAAAAATTCAGGAAAAGGAAAATAGGAATGGGAAAAGGCATGTGTTGAGAGGGGGTTGCAACCTTAGAAACTCAAGATCCCAATGCAAACAAGGTTTTCCACTAAAGTAATCAAATTTATAGAGGTATTGAAATTCAAAGAGGCCATTCTTTTATGTTATGGGCAGTAGAAGACAATCACTTTGCAACAAAGGTTCTTAAGGTTGAAGTATGGGCAATTCAAAAAGCATTCATAGGTGTTTTGAAAATTTTGTTGTCACTACTTGTGTGATGAACCAATCATGAGGGCATTGGTTATTATCTAATGGTCATAATACATGTATTAGTTTGACATTAACTTTGGAAGACATTAGACAGGTTATTAATGTTCTTAATGCTTTAAATGCATTTGATGTTGAACTTCTTATTTTTCAAAACAACATGCAAGCAAAAGTTGTTAAGGCGACTAAACCTTTTCTATAATTTCTACATGCCTATGATTCCCAATAGGTGTACAATATGTTTTCCCTCATGCTTTATCTTCAGTTCAAGTCTTTGAAGGTTGTGGAAAATTATGTGGGACGTGGGGCTTGTATTCATCTTGTTGCTGAGTATGATGTCAATGCAATAATCCATCTTGTAATGGCTATGTTTGAGGTACTAAACCTTACTATCAAGCATGTGCAATAGAAGTTATTGGATATGTTGTTGGATTTGGTGACTCTATTAAAGAAAATAACATATTTAGTGTGGGTGCATCTATGGAAAAGTCTTTTTTTGCTTGTTGGGGAACTGTCCTTGTTCAGGAAGTTATTTGTAACTCATGTTACATGTGTCGATCCCTTAGCTTGCTGGTAAATTCATGAAAGCCAATTCCCAAATGTTAGTTTCCTTGCCAAATAGATCTTGGAAATTCTAGGGTCATAGATTGAAAGTGAATGTGTGTTCAGTCACACTAATGTGTTGATAGCTTTGAAACATTGTGGGTTGCAAGCAGATAATTAAATCTAATCATCACCATGGTGAAAAATTAGCTTGATGGTCCTTGCTTGAATTGCTCAATGCACAAGGATTTAACAAACCTTTTGAAAGTTGAATCTTCATTGGCAAAAGATAATTATGATTTGTTTGAGCACAAGGGTTGGACGATGATTAATTTGGCAAGTTGAGTTCAAAAATGGTTCCTATTTTTTTTCTCAGATTGCAAAACTTGAATGGCAGTTTGCACTTTGCACTACAAAGAACTAACAACTTTTTCTTTTTGTTCATGCAGAGTTACTTGTGGAGTTCATCAATGATAGGGATGGCTTCTAGTATGGTTGTGGTGTGTATGTGGGGTGTGGTTGGGGCAGGAAACTTGTGCTACATTGGGCAAGGTTCTTTAAAGAACTAGGGTTCAACTCCCCCACAAGTTATTGGTTTTGCAAAAAAAAAATTGCATTGGTGGGGCAGGTCTGTGATTGGAAGAATTAATTCCAAAAGTAGGGAATGTATTCTTAACCTTTGACATATCCTGTGATTAGTCTAGGTTTGAAAACTGGCACATGCATATCTGCCAAATGAAGAAATAAATAAAAATACATATCCATCTGGTCAAATGTATTCTTAATTTTTCTTATTTGTATCCTTATGTTATAAAAATTTTGGAGAATATTCCATATAGATAACCTGAGCAATGCCTCAAATCTTCATATCCAGGCAACACTGGTTGGTAATCCCACAGGTTTGTGGGAACGGTATGAGATGTGAGATGCAGACCAGTTCATCCCAGCTACAACTGGAATCACAATCTTACCATTGCTACCCAACATTCTTCCATTGATCTACAACTCCATCACACATATGTAAACCTGGATTAAGATTTCTTCGCCCATGCTGGTAGCATTGTTATAAAATTCCTTGTCAGCAGTGGTGTTGCATTGAAGTCTAGTAGGTCTGCAGCAGCCATGGAAGGGGGGGTGCTTATGTTATCCACCCCAAGATTGTATTGTGGGTTGCTTGTGTATCTATCCAAAGCTTGTCTCCAGCTAGACAAACTTGGAAGAAATTGGACCCTTGTTGATTTGTAAGGCTGTTGCAATCTGCACCTCACAAATCAGTTCGACAAGTGAAGAATTTGTGAAGGTAGGCTGCTCTAGGATGTCCTGTGCAAAACTAACAGCTGAATGTAAAGCTGCCCAAATGGTCTGCAAGATCTGTAACTGATGTTTGTAGTGGAAGAAGCTACATTGGATGTACGTTTATAACAAACTAAACACCCTGAAATTGAACTCTGGTCCTATATACAAGAATTCAATGACCTCGAACTATATACCTCAATGTTCTCCAGAAATCCTACCAAGCACAGCATGTACCAGCTATGCACCCATTTTTCCAGCCACCCAAAACCCAAATGAGCCCAACCCATATGCGACCCTAATAAGCACATTGTGTGTAGAAGGTTATGGACAAAATGCCTTTCAGATCAAATCAATGGTTCTTATGTTTGTGCAATGGAAGTCAGGAAACAAATGAAGAGCCCCAATGATTGTACTTTGCACCAAAGTTGAACCTCTTCCTTTTGGAAGAAAAGACTTGCAGCAGATGAGTCCTCCTCCTCTATGATGCCAGAGAGGGGAACCAACAAGGCCTTCCACAATCTCATTGCCACTGCTGCTGATAATGTAAAGTATCAAATGTGCAGTTCGAAATTATGAAATTCCAGAAGTAGTTTAGAACACATTTGCAATTGCAGCTCACATGGAAATCACTCAGATGTCTACAATCCAGGGACCACTCTCAAATTGAACAGACAGTATCAGAGTTAAGGATCCTGCACAATAGGGCTGGGTCATGAGCTGGGACTCAGGGCTAAAACCATTAAAATTTCACCCCTAATGCTAACCAGATCTCCAGACTATGAAACATGATGGAATCCAGATTCATAGGCAAGCATTGTGGTAGAGCAAACCAAACATGCACATCACCTGGGGCATCCCTGCACTGAATGTGTCCTCAAAGACTAGTGGGTGGGAGAGAAGAGGGAATGAAGCTACAAATGGGTAAGAAAAGTAAAAGTAATGTCCAATACAGGTTTCCAAGCATGAATTCACCTTCAATTTCAACCACTGGCCATGACCATATGCATTTGGATGCTTTTTCTCATCCAACATTCACTTGGGATCTTCTCCCTTAACTTTACAATGTCTTCTCACAGTATCAAGTCACAGGTGTACATGCACTGGCCAATGCCAAATACTGATCTCAACTCATCTCAGTTACATTCCTCTGATTATACACTCCCTCCCTGTCAATTTAGAGGTACTCGAGACCAGGGTCAAGAACTGTAAAACCCTGCAACACTGTTTAATTGATATTCATTGGTAGACATCCAACCACTATGTAAGGGCACCAACAAGCTAAGAGAATGTGTGAAGTGTCTCCTAGAAAGAATACTGAACAAAGAGAACCAAGCTGTGTCCAGCCTGCCCATGGCGCACAGCACCCAGATCCAGTTTGAGTTCCAAGTACCATGAATTGCTCCCAAAAACCAGTACATTCTCTGCTGGTAGGATTAATGAGATTTCCAAACATTAAGAGCAAACCACACCAAGAAGAAAAGA
>Ga0209611_10014914_pt1 | contig 10258 bp, 9 predicted proteins | sample S1TSphgellanicum_3_FD_187693 | JGI IMG/M metagenome (GOLD analysis project Ga0209611, IMG submission 187693) | Host-associated microbial communities from peat moss isolated from Minnesota, USA - S1T2_Fc - Sphagnum magellanicum MG (SPAdes) (version 2) | ecosystem: Host-associated > Plants > Peat... | reverse complement strand
AAAAAAAAAAAAAAAATCCATTTAAAAATTTCCTCTAGGCAAAATTTTGACCCCCTGAAAACCTATGATCCGTATTGCATACTTCAAGAGTATGCAAAAAAAACTCAAAATGTTCTATGCTATTTTAACTTTGTCCCGTAATTGATGCCCCTACCATTAGCCCATGCAAAAAATGATCCAGAATACATGTAGGCATGAAAATTTCTGGCAGCCAATGAGGTGAGCCGCATGCACTTAGGGGTGCCCAAGTTTTTATTGCCCCGAGCTAATGGACGCACATGTGTAGATGTTGGGTGCACCCATCCAATTGATGGGTTGTTTGGAAATCTACCCATCTACTTGTTGGGTTTCTTCTCAAAATATGAATGTTGGGTAACTGATTCAATCATGCTTTTATATCATTTTATTTTTTTGGGTCGTCACTTGCCTTTTTGTATAAGGAGGTTTCATATCATTATGAAATGAAAAAAACAATTCATATGACTAATTTTTTAAATGAAATTGGTTTGATAAACATACAAAAAATTAACTTCAATTTCTTTAAATCTTATTAAAATGAACTTTTTAAAAAATTGATTTGAAGGATTATGCAAGAATTGATTAAAATATAACATGTCAATTTTTAAATACACTAAAATTTTAACATAATTTTTTTTTGAAATATAAATTTTTAAAACTAATTTGATCTTACTTTTAAAAATTCAATAAAGCTTTGATGAAGATTTAATAAAAAAATCATAATGAAATTAATTTTTAATTTGCTTGTATTGTTGTTGCCTTTTATGTTATTAAAAAATATTATTGCGTTAAGATAGTAGACATGCATGTATGATTTTAGGTTTGACTAAGCATGTGTGGGGTAAACACAACTAATTTTCTTTGGGGCACGATAGCAAGGATGTTGGATTTGTGTTGTTCTGAATGCTTGTTCATCAATTTTCATTGTGTTCCTATCAAATTCTTAATAGGTTTTCAACATGTTCCCAACATCACTTCATCTTGTCACATATGATTTGGCTAACTGATGTCCTCTTGGAAATTATATAGGTGAACCAACATGGGGACATACTTTTCTACATTTGGAATAATACTTCTATATAAGGGGGTTTCCAAATTTTCAGAATTTTTTGTTGTGGGCCAATCAAAAAGGCTCATTGCAAAAATAAAATAAAAAATACTAACTTGAAAGGCACTCCCCAACTAATTAATATTGTTAGTACCTTGGTAGTTTCAACATTTAATTGCAAGATAATTTATTCATTTTCATTTCAATTTTTACTTTTTAATATTCTCAATAAATTGAAAGTTGACAATTATGAATAATTGGATATTGCACATGGATGGAATGTAACATTCATTCATTCTTTTATCCAAATGCAACTTCTTGAAAGTATTTAACCACTTTTTTAAAAAGTATTTGTGTCACTATTTCTTAAACTTTAGTAGCTCATTATTAGGTACCAAATTGAATTTGATAGATACAAGATACCGATTTAAAGTAACAATTTGTAATACCATAGCCTTGGGTCATGTTTGATGCATTAAAAATGAATAATTAATTATTTTCAAAAAATGCATTCATTTGTTTTCTAAATAATTACTAAAAAATTTGTTAATCAAAATGAAATTTTTTAACCCAATTGCCTTCCAGCAACAGTGATGTTTTAGCATTCACACTCCCATCCCTTCATTTAAAATCTACCTATTGATTTCACTTTTTATGTTTCTGGAGAAAAGTATCACTAGTTAGACAAATTATGATTGAATTTGTGTAGGGACATTTGCCAATATTGTGACACTTTTTTAATGACTAACAAGGGGCATGACTTCTTTCACCAACTTTTACAAAATTTCTTTTTTTTTTCATTTTCAAGGTGCATTTATCATTTTTTCATAATTTCCAATGTGCTTTTATCACATTTTTCGACATTTCAACATTTTATTTTTCAAAAAAATTCATTCCAAGTTTTTAATAATTATTTAATGTCGAACTTGACCCATGGCTACGCTAGTATTTTACCAAAGTGTGTTTGATAAAACTAAGATGATAACGTAAAATAGTGACTTGACAAAAAAAATTGAATGTTTAACAAAAGATGGGAAACAAAAAATAACAACATAATAAATTTACTAATTTTATTTTCAAAAAAGTCACTTACAACATGAAATAAACTTTAGTAAACAAAACTATTTCAAGACAAATTAAAAAGTGTCCAATGGGTAGTCCATGAAAGTATGTTACAAAGTTGTTATCAAACTATGAAATCAAGTAAGCGCCAAGTGAAGGGCAACATGAAAAGCCTATAGTTCACAATAAAAGCCAATGGAGGAATACATGAACCAATTTCTACCAAATCTTTTGCCACCCCTTGAATGGCACTTGTAAAGAAATACACTAATAATTCACAAGCCTTGTGCTTTCTCAAAACAATATACAAGAAGTCAAAAGTCCCAAGCTCATATGCAAAATTAAGAAAGCCCATTTGTCAAATTGGATTAAAGCCCATGGTGATCTAAAACCACATTACATTCATACATAACAATTTGGGATTAAAACAAAGATGAATAAACAAAACATGTTAATACTTGAAAAATATGCAAAACTTTGAAATACCTTAATTATTATGCTACAAAACATGAAAGAGGTGAATCAACCACTTGCTACTTCAACAATACAACACCTTTAATGTGTGTCATCATAAAATCTCTTACTCTTCAAATCATACAGAATTCACCTACAAGATTCAAGGTTGCAAGAAAGTGAATTCATCAATTCTTGAATCAATAGATGAATCAAACTTTCAAAATGACAACAACTACAAGTAAACAATTTTCCTACTTTTCATCCATTTTCATGTTTGATGAAAATCTCTCATGTACTTATATGTGTTTCATACATGTTTTTAAACATATGACATCCATGTACAAAATGTACAAAGTTATGAAGAACAAATTATAGGATGCAAAGTTTGTGATGATGTACATCAATAATGGATGGATATCACCTTTAATGAAAATCATTGATCAACTTTGGAAACCACATTGGGGTGAAAGTATGGTAAAGTAAACATAAAGAGTAGTGTAAAAAACAAAATATTGGGGTCCCTAAATAAAATAACTAATTAATATATGATTTTATGGGGATTATATATATATATATATATATGAGTACATTATTTTTTAACTTTTGTTTGCATAGACTTCAAAATCTAAATTGTTATAATCATGGTTTTTTAAACTACTTACAAATATTTGAAAGTAGATGAAATGTTTTTGCAAGTATTTTGGTTTTTCAAGCACCTCAATATTGATGTGGTGAATATTCTAATATAATTTTTTTGGTTAATCAAGTTTATTTTCATAACTAAACTCATCTCTAACCCTTGAAAATTGATGTAATTATATTTTTTGGGTATTTTTTCAAGTTCAAATGATATGACACAAATTAAATTGTTTAAAAAAATTAGAGGGGTGCGAGAGATGCCCATGAAAAAAATTAAAAGTTTCATTTATTTTGAAATGCTAGAGGAAGGTTATAAGTTTGAAAGACTATTTTTTTCTTGTTTTCAAGTAAAAAACAAGGTAGCAGATATGTACAAAATTTATTACTTATACCAATTGAAAAGATTTATTCAAAAAATCAAGCTTGTTGTCACATATGCATTCATAGAGTGAATAATTAATTTTGCCAAAACATCATAAGATGTTTTTGTTGTTAAATTGTTGGCCAATACATAAAAGCAAAACTTTTTTAGATTGGATGAAAAGAAATCGCTCCAACATTTTAACCATTTTCATTCTACACTATTACAAAATGTGGGTGCAGATCATTAGTCCTTGTTTAGACTAATGGATTTCATTACTTTCCAACTAGTCCCTATTTATTAAGCCTAGTGAATTCATTCAAAATCTACTGAAATCACTTGGCGTATAGGGACACCTTTTGTTGTAGTGCTAACAAATTGCACAAGTGAATTACAACTTGCAAATGTGATTTTGCAATGAACATTAAAACATGTTTTTAAAAATTATATTCAATACTTGGACAACTATAGTTATCAAAGAGAAAATTGACAATGAGCAAAAATCATGTGTTAATTTCAAAATAAATAAACCTAAACAAAAAATGTGTAACTAGTTGCATGCTACATGGATGAAGGTTAAGGGTATGAAGAGCATGATTATGAAGGGATGGGACAAGAAACTATTAATCACAAGAGCATTCAAATTTAATTTTCAACTTGTTGCATTATAGGCCAATGTTGTTACATCATTATTCACAATGATTCAAAGCATTGGAAAACAAATGGAAAGATATTTAAATGCAAACCCAACATTGCCATTATCAATAATTATGGGAAAATGTTTTTAACAAATTTTTATTTCAGTTCAAGCATCAACTATAGATATGAACACATGAAGATTTCAATGCAAAAACTAGTTAGGAGGCAAGTTAGTACATCAAACTAGAACATGAGCCTAGAGCCTAAAGCCTAAAGCCCAAAGTTGGAACTTGGGATGGTAAAATGTATTTTCCTTTATACACATGCAAGTAAACCCCAAGAATTTAATTGCAAATTGAATGTTGTACTAATAAACTTAGAAACAAACATGAAGATGAATGTAAGCATTCATCTTCAATATGGATGAAAAAAAATGATTACATTACATTTTTTAATAAATAGATCCATTAAAATTATGGATAATTATTTTATTTTATCATTAAAATTTTATGGATATTTTTTTTCCATGTTATATTTAACTAAAATTTCATGAAACACAATTTAATTCTATACAATATATCATTTGTTGAATAATATAATTTAAATTCCATATAAATGTATAACCTAACTATAATTTAAAATGCCATTATTTTCAAATTTTCTTAATTTTATTACCATTATTATGCTAACATCCACCCCATGGTCATTGTTGGTTTTGAATATATATATATAATTTAATTTTTTTATGGGCAAACTTACACAATGTCGTTGACAACAATGGGTTTTTTCCTCCCCTTCTTCTAAAGGTGTTACAACTTTTTTCAAAACTATTTATAACTATCATTGACAATAATGGGGGGTTTTTTTTTTCATTCTTCGTCAAGGGGGCATCATCACTTTCTTCAAATTTAACCAATGTTGTTAACAACAATGAATTTTGAATGTGTTGGATATTTTAAAACTATGTAATGTCATTGGTGATAATGGATTTTTGAAATAAACTAAAATCAGTTTTAGGCACCTTAATTAATTTTCTTTAAACAACCTACTAGCATAAATGATAATGAAGTTTTTTTAATAATTATTTATTTTCAAAGCACCATAATTTTCCACAAAATAAATATATAATATTGTTGATAACAATTGGGTGGGGGGGGGAGTTGACACTCATTCCATAAAAATATTTCTTGAATTGCATAACATTTTTCATGAAAATGATTTCTTAAAAAAACTTTTTAAAATTATTTTGACATCATCATCATATTTTTCCTTATTATCACAATTTCATTATCCGTCATTATTAATTGACATTCAAGTTTGAAATATTGATACTTGGACAACAATGAAGATGGATATAAATAATTTTGAATTTATTTATTTTTTAATCATGGATGAATTTCATCCATTGATTTATTTATTGCATCCAAATCACAAATGAAATTCATCCATATGAAATCATTCATCTATAGACATATTCATCCATGTAGGTGGATTAAAATCACATTAAGCTTTAAGTTCCAAGTTCAAAGCTCCAAGCTCAACCTTTACGCTCATGCACAAACAATCATCCTCAACTAGTTAGAGATTTTGAGGCCCACCTCCCACACATTTGTTTCACAAGTGCAATAATATACATATAATATATTGAATAATTAAACATATAAACAAAGAACTTTTAACCTGTTGTAATTTGGTTTTGTTCATGTTATTGTGGTTTGATTGCCCTTTCTATTAAACATTTATTTAACCATGTCAACACATGAAAATGGATTTTAATATTCCTTCTAAACTAACATTTTGTGTGTGCTATCCATTAGCCCAAATTCATGTAGTTGAAAATGAACGTCAATTTATTCAATTATACATTGTGTCATCAAATCATTGGATCAAAGTAATAAACAATTTGTTTTCCATTACCAACAAGAAGGTAATTTAATGACATTGTGACCAATTCACCTAACACATCTAATGTTGCCTCAAGTCTTTCCACCACTACCAAAACATTAACATTGCAAAATATCTTATGGATCATTAACTAAGGCATTTAGATATGAATGCCATCAAACAAATGCAAAATTTTGAAATTATTATGGGGATTGGTGGGCAATATTCAATATTCCAATATGTGAAAGATGCATAATTGGCAAACACCAAGTGTCAAGTTTCCCCTTTAAATCAAATTCATTATTGGAGTTGATACACACAAACTTTTCAAGTCCGATGCAAACACCAACTCATGGTGGTGCCAAATATTTTGTTATTTTTATTGATGACTATTCTTGGTTTACCATTTTTTATTTCATTCATTAAAAATAAAAAATCTTTGCCAAATTTCAAATCTACAAAACATATGTGAAAAAGCAAACTGACAAGAAAATCAAAATGCTTTGGTATGATAATGGTGTTGAATTTAAATCTAAAGATTTTAATGCATTTGTGAATTACATGGAATTGTTTGACAATTTACAAATTCTTATTCCCCATAACAAAGTGGAGTTTTAGAATGAAAACAATAACACTTTAATGGAATATGTTAAAAGTGTGTTGTAATTAACCAAATTGTCAATATCCATCGGGGAAAAGCACTTGCTACATGTTATATTCAAAGTTAGTCTTATACTTCTACCCTTTATGAGAAAACTCCATATGAATGTTGGAGGGGTAAAAAGCTTAGCCTTCATCATATCAAAGTGTTTAAATGCATTACATATGCCCATGTTTCCAATGACACATGAAGAAATCGTGAGCCAAAATCCATTTGGTGTATATTTATTGGATATGATGAAAGTGTTGGTGTGAAGGGTTATAATTTATATAACATGTCCACACAAAAATCTTTATTTAGTTGGGATGTGATATTTGATGATCAATTTGTGGTGTTATTTTTTTAATTCATAAATGTTTTTCAATTCTCACTACTATATCAAGGTTGGAATTAAATCCAATGTCACTAATGGATGACAAGGTCGACCATATTTATACTTTGTAGATGGGCCTTTTTTACTCTTACTTTGGGTGGCGTTCCTCCATTTCCTCCACCACCATTTATGTTGCAACTTGTTCATATTCATATACAATTTCTTACTTTTCCCCCACTATAACCTTTTCCAAGTTCTTTCCCATTTGATCATGATGATATATATGAAATATATGTCAATCATGTCAATTAATTTATAACTCCACAATTACTTTCCATTCATCGTTTTAGATTTTAAAAATAATTAACCAAAGGTCAATATCTTTCCACAAAGCACTAAGATTTGGGTTTCACATAAGCAAAACCTAAAAATTTCTTTGCACAAGCACTTGCATCTCATTTTGATGATCCAACCTTAATTGTTGTTGCTCTAGATCCACACCTAATGTTACATAATGGTAATTGTTTTGGATCTTAAATATCAATATATAATGTTTAATGACACATTGTGGTTATAAGATTTACTTCTAAATTAGTGAATGGTTACTTGCAATTATCATTTTGATTGAACCTTTGCAAACCAAAGCAAAATTGGTGAATGAATTTGGTATGATTGAAAGTGGTGATTTATTATATTGCCTTGGTATTCAAGAGATGCAAAGCAACATTAGAAGAAATCCCCCAATATGCAACTAATGCATTTGCAATTAATTGTCAATTGCAACTAACTTTAAATAATTGTCTTTGTAACTATTTTGCACCTTTGAATGTTCTTGCAACTATGTTACAACTACATTTGTGACTAATGATTTTTTCATCTTACATTTTAGATTTGGTTCATCCATAATCATGTCCATATGTCCCATTAGTAGCAAATGGAACCAAGTTTAATTGCACCATTAAATTGTCAACATAACCCTTACTAGTATACATTTGCTGACTATTGACTTCATCCACATTTGCAACTAGTGTTTTATGCAACTTGTTTAATGCAATTGGAATAAAGTTGCAAATGGTAATTGTTTTTTTTTCAATTTTTTTTAGTAGAGACAATCAAAATCCATTTTACTAACTCAGAAAAAATAATTTTGGATGATCTTACAAAGTTCCACATGATTAATTGTAAGCTTTTTTCTACCCTTGTGTCTCTTTTAGCTAAGCTCACAAAGACAATGAATCCCATTACTCTTGTTGACCAACTTCAGATGCAAGATGTTATCCAAAGGCAAGAATCAACTTGCTATTCAGCTTGAGAAACTACCAGATGACAAGGAATGTGAGTCATACACACTAGATGCAAGGCAAACTGAATTACAACTACAGAAAAAAATTATAAAGTTCTGTGGTGTAGCTGGCTGTACTCACTTCCACTCTGGTTAAATTCAAGTATAACTTTCCTGAAGTTATAGTCCGCGATATGGCCCAAACATTCCTCCTCAGTTTGAGAACAGAATGCTTCACTTCCCAATTTTTCTTTCATCTTCAAGCAGCCTTTGATATCCAGGGAAGATGAATAGGTGTGGGCATGTTGTTCAACTTTCATCTGGCCTCCAGGATATTCATTCAGTAGGAAACACACAGAGCATTGGATACTGCACCCTGTTCCACTCTCTTCCCAGTGGCACTATTTTCCAGATCTGCATGTGAGCCCTCAAATACTCCTTCCTGGTACTTTGCATCAGGTCTCTTGTTCAAGTTGGTCATTCTACTATTCCTAAGATCAATCTGTATATTGGCCATGGGCAGATAGCTGCACTCATTTGGTGCAGAGCTCTCTCCAACAATGCAGAGGCAAAAGGGAAGCAAAATAGCTTCAGCATACAATGTCCATTGATTGCCCTCTCCAGCTTCAACACCAGGCTGCATTGCAGACATCCAAACATGACATTGAAGTACTCAAGCCAATGCTGAAAGAACGAAAATTTTGGGATGTCAACCTTGAAGAAAGAGGAATAGAAATGGAAGAAGTTTGATGTACCTTGAGCCTGACTGGATGCTTATGTGTAACCATCAATATTTCAAACTGCCTTTCCAGGAGTTATCATGACCTTCTATTTGATTGAATTTTCTCAGCCAACTAGGATTGCTTGTACAAGTTTCCCTTGATGGCCGTACAAGGTTTTTGAAGCAGGAAGCATGCTGTATTTGGAAATGCACATAGTATGAAAGCAGATTTGAAGGCTCCTTCTTGAAGACCAGCCCCTTGAGTAGTGTAGGCCATGCCACAGGAGAGTTTGGCAGTCTGCAGAAGCACAGTTTGCTTCTGCAGACTGTGTGGAAGTCCTCCATTTGCCTTCTACAACCAAACTGAAGGATGTGATCTGGAACCCCATTCAGACTTAGAGGTAGAATTTTTGTAGCCCACACATGGTGCAGACAACTGACAGATCTAAACCTTAGGGAGAACGAGAGGGAAACAATAGAATAGGCTGGAAAACAGCCACCTGATATGTTGATGACAGGTTTGCAAAACACTGAAGATCTGGGATCATCACATCGAGAGCTCCAGTGGCATTCACCAACTGTAAATTCCCAGAATCTTGGCACACCTGACATCAACACAAAATTTGTGAATATGCATAACACACCTCCAAATGCTTTTTGAAACCACCTTTGATGCATCCATCCATCCAACATTCATGTACTCAGTCATAGCATTGCATTAACATGCTTCAGGTGAGTGGAGCTAACCCTTAAAGATCCTATCAGCACAAGGCCAAGCTCTGCACTGGAAATTTTCCGCTGTACATAGTGGGCACTATTTTCACCTGTCTGCAAGCCTAGGCTGGGATTCCATTCACTGTGTGTGTCAAAACAATCACAATGTTTTTTCCCTGCTTGCCAGACAATAGAGTGTGGGTCATGCCACAGTGATTCAATATGGTCACAGAAATTTCCAAGCATTATTTGTAAAGATCAGACTTGCTCACTTGCAAGAATACAGCTAGCACATGAATTGTGTTGAGCAACTTAATAATAGTCATAACGTAGAAAGTTGCTGGAGATGAGACAAAATACCTTTGTTGATAGTCTAGATGGAAGATCTTCTCCCAAGTGGCAAAAACGATTGTGCCAAAAAAACTCCTTGAACACATCCTGAGCTCATACATCAAAACTG
>Ga0209611_10014913_pt1 | contig 10259 bp, 6 predicted proteins | sample S1TSphgellanicum_3_FD_187693 | JGI IMG/M metagenome (GOLD analysis project Ga0209611, IMG submission 187693) | Host-associated microbial communities from peat moss isolated from Minnesota, USA - S1T2_Fc - Sphagnum magellanicum MG (SPAdes) (version 2) | ecosystem: Host-associated > Plants > Peat... | reverse complement strand
CCCATTTTTCTGACGTTGCTCACTTGGCTATCATTCACAACCATATTTAGCCAAAATTTGGGCGATATTCAAAACATTAAAGAAAAAGAAATCTTAAGAGCCATTTCATATTGCAGGCAATTATAGAAAATTTTGGCTATTTCCCCTGTATTAAAAAATTGTCATTACAATTTGCTATAGCTTTAGAGAGCAAACACCAAGGGGAAGCAATTTGCGAAGGAAATTTTTGGACGTAAAAAAGTAAAGTTCTGACAATAAACGTAAAAGTAACTGATGAGAAATAGTAAATTAAGTAAGAGGGTAATAAGTACCAAAAGGCGAATTGTACTTGTGTTAGCAATGACTGTGAAAACCGGTAAAGTACCGGGTAAGTTACCACCAGGATTAGTAACAGTTAATGAAGGTGCCGTAGTAGGATTTTTACTAAAAGTACTACTAAAGGCATTATGTAGTTAACACATGGAAAGTTAGCAACGTGCTCCTCCACGTTAGTTAGTGCGGCGGTGAAGCAGCGCGCTAATTAGGGACCAGGCGCACCCACCCGGAGCGACCCGGAGAAATGGATTATAAGTAAGTATTGGGAAGTGCCTCAATAAATCTGGTAACCCCACTATTCTCCCTGTAACCCGTCCTTTTGCCACCTGTCACCTTTTGCCTCTGTCTACCACCTCCGTACTTTATTAGAGGGCGGGCCCGCGGGCCCGCCCGCCCACCCGCGCTCTGTCTCTCTCCGATATCAGCGCGGCCGCGCGCCCACTTCCCTTCTCCTTCTGCTGCTCCGGAGTGCGCGCCGTAGGCCGTGCCTGCCGCTCAAGGCTCCGCTCCGCGCCCCTATATGATGCTGCGGTAGCGCTTGGCGTTCTCTTATCGCTGCTCTCTCAGTGCTGTTGCTCCTCCTCCTCCTCCTCCTCCCTCTCTCTCTCTCTCTCTCTCTCTCTCTTTTCCCAACTGTTTCTATTCCGCTACTCACTTTTTTCCTGTGCGCGATCGCCCTCTGTTTGCGTGTTTTGTTTTTTTTTGATGCATTATCGTTTTCTTGGGGGGTTTTGTTACTAGATCTGTAGTGGCAATGTCGGTATAGATCTGGGTGTTGTAATCTTTTTGTTTACATTCTAGAGGAGAAGCCTGGGAGGATTTATACTGTCTTTTGTCTTGGTTTCTTGTTTGGGTTCTAGGAGGGAAGGCCAGGGGAGGACTTCTTGTTGTAGTCTTGTTCAGGAGAGTTGTTCAAGAGTACTTCATCATGTCCCTCTCTAGGTTATGTACGTACATGAGCCCCCAGCGAGGGTTACAGCGCGCCTCCTTTCCTGAAGGCTCTTTCTGCCAGTTTGTTTTCTAGCACGACTGTCTGGGAAGGAAACGAAACGAAACGAAACACCATGTATTGTATTATTGGGTTTTTGTGGTGTGTTGTACATGGTATAAGGGATGTTGTTTGTGGGTGGCGAGAGGATGTTGTGAGAGAATATTGTATTGTAGCGAAGAAACCTGCCTTTTGGATTGTTCTGATGTTTGCTTGTCGTTGTTGCGGTAGTTTAACCCAACCTACATGAATAAATACTAAGTAACACACAGTTTGTCTGTTTGTTGTTGGGTTTTGTTTTTGCTGATTGTTGCCAGCACGACAGTGCTGTTTCCTCTTTGTTAAGAACGGACAGATCTGGAGTTGGGTTTTCGAGATCTGCAGTCTACCCTTAGTCATGTCATATCTGATTTCTAGATCTAGATTTCTTTGAAGAGTCATGTGGATCAGATCATGGGCCGCGCATGACTAGTCCGGCCACGAGTAACTAACCCAGGATTACAAATTTACTCAATGCTCTCTGGAGCTTCTGCGGCTCCAAAGTACCCATTACTCATGGGGAAGCTGCTGCGGTACCAAAGCCAGCCGGCCAGTCACTGCATGTGACAAGGATTCCTAGAGGTCCGTTCTCTGGGTTTTCTTTGTCTTTTCAGTTGTCGAGATCTGTGGGGTGCCAGAAGCTTCATATAGCATTGAGTGTATTTGTGACCCTGTTGAATATGGATCTAGTAAAGTGGGGGCCTGCAGCCGCCCTTGTCATCAGCACATGTATGTTTAAGGTGTTGTGGTTTCCAGCCTGATGATGAGGCACCTCAGGGATGCAAATACAAAAGGTAACGAAGCACTTGATCCACATCCCACCCGAGGCAAACTGCTTATAACTGCTTCTTGCTGGTTTTATACTATTCTAGAATCTCGTGTAGAACATCCTGAACGCGCATGGCTCTCATGAGTACATACTAAATCTGAAAAACCTCAAGGAATTCATTCAATGCATGCTGTGAATGAATCTGCAGTTTTTCAGAACAGACATGCTGCAAAGGAGCCAACAGTTTTCCTTGTATCGTCGATCTGATTTCTGGAACCCTTCTTCCCTGGATGCTAGATCTGATGTCGGATCTATCACCCAAGATGTTCATGATGTTCGATAGTTATGGGTCTCATGTGCCTCGTGCTTTGTCGCTATATGTGTGGAGTCTTCACCTTCACAATTCGTCTAGGATCTAGGAACAGACAGTGATTTGCAGTAGAGAATCTATGAAGACAGGCAGGAATTGGATGTCAAGATGTGAGGCTTATTTCTTGATCAGAAACTTCAGTGTCACATGATCACGTCCTGCCAATCCAGACCCTACAACAATCCACAGCAGCTTCCTGATTTGAGTGTTGACAGCGACATGCTTACATGACCCAGAAGCAGATCTTGCAGATCTAGCAATAGTTATGAGCTAGCTAGAAGATCACGTAGGGGACAGCTCGGCAATCAGCAATGAATGTAGTTGAAGAAATTTGTCAAACAGTCGACTCCATGCGACTATCTAGCTGCTAAACACTTTGCAGAACTTACTGTACTGCTGAACACAAAATGCTTCTTGGAATAAATATATCTTGTAAGAGTGTTGCATACATGGTCTCTCCAATTCTTTTGTCATGGGATCCGGGGAAGATTAGAAAGGGTTTGTAGCACCCAAGTGGGTTTTGACTCTTGCACAATTTACATCTGGTTCAAGCTCCAGAATCCTAGTCTGCTACGAAATTGGATTACTTAAGGGAAATGAAGTAACTAGCTAGAACCCAAAGATGATTATACTTGAAGCTTGAGAGTTTTTGTGAAGTTGGAGAAGTATGAAGGAAAGGGTAGACAATAGAAAGTAATTGCAGTTTACAATGAATTATGTCCACTAGAGACACAAAATTTTCACATGAAATTTTGCAGAAAACCTAACTAGATCTTTATCATGTAGTTTTACAGAATAAAGCAGTATTCAAAGTCATGTGTACATACAGCTGGTGAAGTGATCTGCACAAATTGTACACCCACTGCACGGTTGCATATTCTCGTGACCAGTGCAAAATTATTCCTTACAGTAACTGTCTAAGTATATATCTCCACATTGGCAACAAGCAAAAATAATTTCAGCAAAACAGCTGCGAATTTTTTTCTCCCCTTGAAAATACTTTGGTAATGGAATCAGCTCCAGCAAGTAAGAATTTCCTGATCAATAGCACATGGTGTATAACACTACTACCACAGCTTACAGCAGCAGCTAAAATATAAAGCTAGATTGATGGAAAAATAAAGAAAAAACCTAGACTGCTGGATAGTTATAGAATTTGCCTTAATTGGTGCAACAGATCAGGTAACTAAGAAATACCCATTGCCTTAATTGGTGCAACAGATCAGGCGACTAAGAAGTATCCATTGCCTTAATTGGTGCAACAGATCAGGCAACTAAGAAATACCCACTGATCTCACAGCAAAAAACTGGACAACTTCGAAGGGAAATGGAGTTGGAAAATATGGACTAGGAATTGAAAGTTTGGAAATTCATAAAATTTATTTTTCCGCAATCTGCTTTTTCTGAATCAAAAGAAATTTTCATTTCGGCAATTTCCATTTCCACCCATTAATTAATGAGATAGCTGATCTGCAGTTGTGCATCTAGAATTTCCATTTGTCTCATAATTTGGTTGAGATCAAGGTGCTTGCTTGCTTGCTTCCAGGGGGATTCTAGTTGTGCTGCATAGTATTAAGGGCCGAGCTGGTTTAAGTGATCTGTACAATTTCTAGAAATCATGATGAGGGGTTGTTGAAATCTTGAGGATTTGAAAATTTTGAAATGATGGATATCTTGATGTGATATATTATCAGGTTTGAAATCTTGAAATCTATTACCAAATTGAGTATATAATATAAAGATTTAGAGAGATACTCAGCCGAAGGCTGTGGAATTTAAGCCATGGATATGGAGTGCAAATTTAGTAGTTTATATTATTGCGCCAATTAATCTGCCCAAAACCCTAATTTTAATACAGAGTTGGTTTAAATTCCTGGCAATACTACTGAGTTCTGACTTGTCAAGTGAATATCAAGTTCCAGATATAATGGTGTTACTAAAGTATAGATTTTTTTTTTTCATCCCCAACTTTGCAAGGGAGTAAATATCCTGCCACTCCTGACAATTATATTATTATAATCTAGATTTTGCATGATGAAAATTATTCAAGTTATAATTAGTGTGCAAAATTATTGCACAAAATAGTCTACATGTATGTTGGTAGTCTTCATTTGAACTTGAACCATAAATTTACTCTTGAAATTGTACTTGGATGTCATACAGAGGTTCATTAAAACTATTAGTGCTTTGCAAGCAAAAACTAGCTTTGTAAATTAATTAACTTAAGACCTCCTACTACCTAATTACACTAAAACTAGGAATGATAATTTCTAAAAAATTGTGATTTTTAGAAAAATTGAAGCTACTGTTTCTGATGTTTTAAAAAATAGACAGTCTAGCCCCAAATTATGTACAGAGTCGGTTAATTTTAAGCTTGGGAAATATTTCTGTTTGAGCATTATGTACTATAAACATTGAGAAAGTGCAAGAATCAGTGCATCCTAAACCCTAAAACCTGCACTGAATTGTGATGCAAATTAGTAGCAGCTGAAACAGTGAAATTGTGGGTGGAATTGGGGACTGCAGCTCTGTTGCCATGGATCAAGATTCTATCAGATTGCTACAAACGAGAGCACCCACCTCAACACAAATTTACTTTGATGAATAAAGCAGCACACCATCCCCTGGTAGCCTTCAAGACAGGACCTCAGAAGGTTCAAGTCCTAGGGGTAGCTTTCAGAAGTGTGGGCAGCTGCTCAGGTATTGAAATCCCATGATCACTAGAGATCCTGTGAACAGTGTGTGATTAGAAGAATGCTGCCCAAGTTGACAGCAATTCTTGTAGTAAATTATAATTGTCAACAAGTGCATCAAATTCTTGAAAGCAATCATCACAAAAATAATTGTGTATCAATAGATCCCCTGAGGCACTCAAGCAAGGACAATTTTTTTCCAATTTTGCAGATGCAGTTCATGATTCGAAAATCAAGAGGAACCAGATTTTGTTAAATGGGCCAAGCATATACAAGGTTTTGCTTGATCAATCAATATAGGTCATAAAAGCTTTTAGTCCCACACAGTAAAAAAGACAAAGCAATGCAATAGCAACTGCAGTATACATAGTGATTCAAGCATTCGTGAGACTAGTGATTACCAACTTAGGCAACTCGTGCCAGATCTGCAGTATTTTAGAACCGGTGAAACTCGTCAAATTCGTCTCTGAACAGCAAGTGAAATGGATCATCTCTTCAGGGCATGTCTTCTCAAGGATCATAACACAACAAAACCAGACTAGAAATCTGGATGGTTTTGAAGTGTAGAAAACTTAGCTGATCTGAGATTTGAATCTTTGCCCCAGGATGCAGCGAAAGTTTGGAAAAAATCCTGGATCTGCCCCAGCAGGAAAGTGCAGATCACTCAAAATTATACTTAACTGAAAGATTGAGTGATTGCATAAACTTGCAAATAGATCCAGCTAGGAATAATAAAGAGGACCCTGCAGTGGGCTCTTCTTTAAAGCCACATATGGTGAAGGATTCCTGTCACTATTTTGGTGCAGCACCATCTTGGGTGCAATTATGACTGAATGTGAAACAGGACGATTTGACCTGTGAGAAGACAAGATAGAGATATCACCAAAGTAAATTGGACCAGAGATTGCCCTTTTTTTGCGCCTGCGTACTATTGTTGGAGCTGGGAATGTGGACTTTTTGACTAGGTTGCTGAGTGCTGAACATGGTATTGGACAGTATGATGAACCACCTGCGATCTTCTTCGGTTGTTGCCAGCAATTAAGAAGGTTTGTCCACGAGAATTGGCAGCATTTTTGCACTGTCTGATCTGCAGCTGAGAATTCTTGACTCAGTTTGCACTCCAGAACGTCTATACCTGAAATCAGCTGGTGAGAAACCTGTGGGCTCATAACAACAGGGAGGCATACGCCTATCAATTGCTGTTGACCCTTCCCCTTTGTCAACGTTGCTTGAGCTGCAGCTATGAATCCACCACGTTGGTGAGTTTCAGAAGACACCTGAGAACAGAACAGTACATCTGTTGGCCCCAAGATCACATTATCCTACCACCCAGCAAACGGAAGGATTTGCAGTCCACGCTCAGATAATGCATCATGTGGAGAATTACTGATATCTTCAGAATACCTAGAGGTACATGTTCAAATTAGTATTAAACTGCAAAGACCTTCAACCCTAAACAGCATTTAATTTATTTCAGATGGAGCCTGGGAGAAGTATCACAGCCAAGCTGGGTACAGGAACAATATCAATGCCATATTGGACCAGTGCTCAAAGAGAATGTCTCCACAGTACTCATGCGTGTACCTAATAATACACCAAAAGTGGTATTTGACAAGACTCACCTGTGCTGCATGGTCGTACGCTTCAGTAGTGAACACTCTCTGGCTTAGATCTTCATGCCCAAATTCCATCACCAGCTGCTGGGGGCTTGCCGATAGAGCCTGCAACACTGAGGTTTTGATGGTTACCATATTCAATCTAGCAATATCTTTCTGCCTCATTGTCGAGTCAGCCCAGCTGGTGCTTACATTATAAGATCTGTGCAAAAGACCAAGGCACACATGATATGATCAGCAAATATTTTTTACACTACCAACAATTTATGTACAACCTTGAAATGACATAGAATATTGCTCCATGTGCCTTCGGATTTAATTCCAAATGGACAGCAGCTGCAGAGAATAAACATGGACACCATAATCTTATTCACTATAAAATTCCTGGCATACAGTTGCACTTCAACACTGAGCACTTAAGAAAGAGCAAGCTGGTATGCGAATGTTCCTACTATTGCCAAAAATTTCTGAAGTAGCGACGATAAGTATCCTGAAGTACCTCAGAACCGGAGCCTTCTAAAATTTTACTAATGATTTCTTAGAAAACAGTCAATCCAGGCGATAGTAGAGCACCTGACGATTGAAAAACACAAAAGTATAAAGATCTCGAGGGGGAAAAAAAACGAAGAAAAAAAAGGACAGCAATGCGGTAAGTGAAAAAAGCTGCAGAAAAATAGGCGTCTTTGTCCGCGACGCTCGGCCGAATTTGGAATTGCGAAGTAGATCATGAAGACGGATACAAACCGAAGTACTCAGGCCTGCTTGACGGGAAGAGTGGACAGCGCAAGCAGAAAAAGCATATGAACGAAGGAAGTGCGAGCAAGTCAGTACCTGACTGAGAATGCAATAATCGCATGAATGTCTTGGTATTCGTCCGACTTTTTTTCCCCGCAACCAAAGCTTCAAAATCAGGAAGCATAACAGCAGAGCTTCCCACGAGCAGAAGCTCATAAACTAACACATGATGCTCGAGAGACTTTCCTTATCACAGCTGCTGCACTAGACTATATAAAACATGCAACGGCACTCCTGAGGAAATAAAATCCCAAAAAAAATGGAAAGAAAGAAAAGAGATCTATGATCTATAACGAATCAGAAAAAAATCCCGCACATGATGCCAAGGAAGAATGCGGTCGCATATTTACAGCACCTGAAAGAAAGAAACAGTGCGCATTTGAACATTTCTGATGTACAAAACATCCTGCCATAAAGACCGGCCGCATGAGAAAGAATTTTCGAATTGACTTCGCAAACAAAACAAGAAACAGGGGAGAAAGCGAAGAGCGAAAATAGAAACATGGACCGTGAAACCAACCAAGAATGAATGGAACACGAGGAATGCGAACGGCAACATAGATTTTTTTAATTTTTTTTAAACGGAAAAGAAAAGGAAGTTGATCATGGAAAAGAAAAAATGCTGAAGTTACCGTGAGAAAACCGTTGCGAAGAAATCGCCGCAAATCACGCCACCGCTTTGGAGCAAGCGAGCGAGTTGAAGAAGAAGAAGAAGACAGCGTTGCAAACGGAAACATTCCAGGAAGAGCAAAAAAATCTCCATGATTAAGCCGTGATTAGTAACAATGATTAATTAGAACTTTAATTAATGAGAAACCAATCCTTCTAATTACCAACCTGCTCCCTCAAGAGTAAAGAGGATGATGACGGAACGTGACGACCTGACACACTAAATCACTAATAATAAAAGATTAGTTTACTTGTTTTGGGGAGCTGGTTTTAGTGAGTCCATTAGTAATCTGGAGTTACTAAATAAGGGGTTTGTAGTAGGGTTTAGCAGCCCCAAATCTTTTTTAAGAAGAGCAAATCTCTCATATATACTACTAAGCCAGCCATGATTAGTACCATGATTAGCACATGAATTAAGTAAAACCGATTCTTCTTCTAATTACCAAGCTTCCCTCAAGAGTTAGTGATTATATATTATTAGTATGGATTATACTACCACCTGACATACTAATAAAAACACTAATTTAAATATTAACCTTCATTTGTATTAGTGCATTTTATTAGTTTACCATGTGGACTGTGGAGTTACTAAAACAGCCACAAAACACAAGTAAACTTTTTTTGGGAAGAGCGAATTCTGTTGTGGAGGAATAAGCCATGATTAAGGCATGATTAGGAGCTATAGATATTGATTAGCACCTGGATTTAAAACTAATGTTTTCCAATTACCAAGGTCCTTCAAGAGTAGTACATACTAATTAGTAATTACCTAGTTAAGGATGGATGATGAAGACATAAGTTAGAACACACTAATACACTAATTAAAGAATTAGTGTTTGCTTCCGTGCAGTTTAGTGATCAGGAGTCACTAAAACAGGCTCACAAAATAGGTCAACTTTTTCGGTACTGCACTACTTTCCCACAAACGGTCTGAAATGAATTTTTTTTAAAAATTGGGTGCCCTAAATCCGCGCAAATAAATGCCCGACTTATACACCAAGCCTATTAAAAGGTTACAATAAAAAATAAAAAATTCTACGGGGTTAGAAAGTAGTACCTAAACTAGTGTTTTTTTTTTTTTTCTCAATTTTGTGGCGATCATCCACAAGGAGATTTAGCCACTTTTGGCTATAGAACAGCTTATGAAATTAAAATTTCTTAAATTTTATTAAAATTTTAGAATTCTTTTATATCCTGGTTTGCTTGCTTGAACAATGTGTAGAAACATGATGGCTTTTTTTCCTTTTTTTTTAATTTTCATTTTTGACAACTTGTTTTTGAAAGAAAGGGAATTTTTTAAATTAGAATTTTTAAATCACCAAATTATTTTCGCCAAAAAGAAAAAACAATACCCATCTTGGACGTTGCAAATTGGGTTTTCTTCACCAAAACAAATTTAATTTTGAAAATGTGGCAAATTCTTTTGAGGAAAACCCATAGATGACACTTTAAAACAAGGGCTTTTTTGTTATTACAAAATTTTCATCCAAGAATGTCACAAAATAGGGCAAAAGAAAACCCATAGTTGACACTTTAAAACAAGGGCTTTTTTGTTATTACAAAATTTTCATCCAAGAATGTCACAAAATAGGGCAAAAGAAAACCCATAGTTGACACTTCAAAACAAGGGCCTTTTTTTTTATTGCAAAATTTTCATCCAAGAATGTCGCAAAATAGGGCAAAAGAAAACCCATAGTTGACACTTTAAAAACAAGGGCTTTTTTGTTATTGCAAAATTTTCATCCAAGAATGTCACAAAATAGGGCAAAAGAAAAACCCATAGTTGACACTTCAAAACAAGGGCCTTTTTTTTATTGCAAAATTTTCATCCAAGAATGTCACAAAATAGGGCAAAAGAAAACCCATAGTTGACACTTTAAAAACAAGGGCTTTTTTGTTATTGCAAAATTTTCATCCAAGAATGTCACAAAATAGGGCAAAAGAAAAACCCATAGTTGACACTTTAAAACAAGGGCTTTTTTGTTATTACAAATTTTTCATCCAA
>Ga0209611_10014912_pt1 | contig 10260 bp, 8 predicted proteins | sample S1TSphgellanicum_3_FD_187693 | JGI IMG/M metagenome (GOLD analysis project Ga0209611, IMG submission 187693) | Host-associated microbial communities from peat moss isolated from Minnesota, USA - S1T2_Fc - Sphagnum magellanicum MG (SPAdes) (version 2) | ecosystem: Host-associated > Plants > Peat... | reverse complement strand
CCCCCCCATTTATTTCAACCTTTCCACATTTCCAGGTGCTTGTGAACTCATCATGCTCCTACAGTCCAGCGAATACTTTTTTTTTTAACAGGCAAATTTTGATTTGAAAAATTTGATTTTGACCTATACACAAAGAATGTTTTTTCATTAAAAAATGGCTCAAATTCGCCAGATTTAGAATTAAAAAAAAGTAAAGTAAAAGTAAAATAAAAATAAAAATAAATAAAATTCCAAGTCACCAGATTTTAATTATAAGTTCTATTAGGTAGCTAAGAATATAGAAAGATCCTTTGCTTTTTTTTATTAAAAAACTTTCATATATGGTATGGTTACCGACTTGTTGTTAGCCAGTTAGTTCAATTCTCCCCCATAGCTTCCATCGTTCGATAAGATGTGCACTCCGGTTTTGAGCCGTCGGATGGCAATTAGAGACCCGTTCGTTTCTGATAGAGTTTAGTTTAGTTCGTCTTCCCAGTGCGTCCGTCCCGTTCGTTCGTTTTCCGTCTCTCCTGACGAGTGCAGTCAGTCGCTTGCAATTCCGGAACAAAGTGTGTTTTTCTTTGCTCGCTCGCTCCCATTTGCATTTGCAGCGACTTGTGCTGCGATCCGGGTTGCTTGCCTGCAGGGCGCGAGTTCTCGGAATTCCTCCTCGCACCGATCCTTTTCTGCGCCTTTTTTTCTCTATGCCATTTTTAAAAAATAGCTTATAAACTCTTGGGCCTCCGGTGTTGTCCTGTGCGACGACAATGATGTCCTCCTTCTCTTTGCTGCGCTTCTCTTCTTCTTCGTGTGCCGCCGTTTTCGGTAGCGTGATCATCCTCTTCCCGCAAAGTTGTGCTCGGCGTCTTTTTTGAGGTCGGTCTTTCTTTCTTTCTTTTCTCTTTTCTTCGCTTTCTTTCCTGGAGATTCTGGTCTGGATTTCTTCCCTTTCTTTTCACAAGCGCATTGCTAGGAGAAGGGGTAGCCTGGGGTTAGGAGGATGTGCTGAGAAAGATGGTTTCTTAAGAAGCACGACGGCTTGCGGGACTGCTCTTGAAGTCTTGTTTCTTCTTTTTTTTCTTAGGGTAAAACGCGTTTGTTTCTTATTGTGAAGTGCGTTTGGTATCAGGTTATCAGTGAGTCCGCCTTTCTTTCATTCTACTTATTCATCCCCGGGAACAACACACGCAATGTTCCGGCTATTGTTTCAGATTTCTTCAAGGATTAGGAGGAGGTTTTTTTTCGATTTCCAATTTGGTTGTGAGACAGCAAGGACATCAACCTAAATTTTGTTTTATTTGCAGTCAGGTGATGTTCGGAAAGGTGAAGATCGACTAACATTAGAGGCTTGTTGTGTAGGCTCTCATCATCACAGATGATCGCAAGTATTGGATGTGTTGCAAAAAAGTGCTGAGTAAGAAGCAGAAAAAAGCCAGATCCTTGGTGTAGAAATCTGGCGTTACTGTAGGAGTGTATCTCATTAGGCTCACTGTTGAGTCTCACGGTTTGAGATAGGGGGATCTGCATCAACCTGATTCATATGCAAGGAAACAGCGGAAGGATCTGGATTGTCATTAATAAGACAGAAAGGGGAATCCAAAGATTCAGGCAAGCTGAGGAGGGTTGGGAATGGGACTGGCAGTGGGCTCCATTACCAATCTGGTTTACTATGCCTCGGTTTCTAAGGGCACGATGATAGTGGCAGAGCACAGAGCTGATAGTATGGACCTGGCACTGGTTGCTGCACAATGCCTGGAGAAAGTGCCGGCTTTTCATAGCCGCTTCACATACACGATCAAGAGGAAAATATTCAGCTGTATTATGGAAGAACCATTCACCTATTGTGCCATCGTTGATGAAGCTCTGACCAAATACAAAGCTTTTGCATTTCTGGAGGATGTGAGGGATGAGTTCAAAATGATGATGCATGACCAGGGGATGCGGCAGGATGGACAGGGGCTGGAACCTTATTGCTTGACAGATATATTTTCTACTGTTTTTAGGCGTCTTATTGCACCATTTGTAGGTGTGCCGCAGAAGGAGGTTGACCGAATTGAAGAAGAGGAATTGCTAGCACAACAGAATGGAGAGTATGAGGATGATACATATATACACTCTGGGCAACCTGAAGTCTCCATATCCAACCACAATGTCAATCACAATAACCACAATCACAATCACAAGCATGAACGAGCTTCTGAGAAGAACTCAGAGAGGAGATTTCGATTCTCACCCTTAAGAGGGAAAGGAGGGAAGGCAGACAAGAAAAAGGTCAAGGATCAGGTGAGTAAACTGTGTACAGTTGAAGGCTCCATATCTAAGACTATTCAGCTTGTTATTTTGAAGGAGAGAGTTGTTGCCTCCATACGTCAAAAAGAAGATTCTGACCTTCTCACTGTGTTTTCTGGAGTTATCTTGGTCATGAGGGACTGATGACTTAGTCCATCTGCTTATGGATTCCTTTGTTGTGTTTTGGCCTATGGAAATATTTCTTAAAATTTGAGGAGAGTGATGTGTGTTGCAGAACCAAACACTCTAATGCTTGCTGAGGTTTTGAACAAATCATAATATGCTTGACATAGCTGGATTTTCTGAATTACATGGTCACGTGTCAGATGGTTTTCTTACAGGTAGGACCCAGTTGACAGTCAGTTGACAACCTTGTGCAGGTAATTGAGGTGAAGGAGATTATGATGGAGAACAGTGGCAAGGTATTGGACAAGGGTCAGAAACTTGAGGTCATGGTGGAAGGTGGTTCCACACCAGAAGCAACCCACCATCTGCAAAAGAGTAGGAGTGCAAGGCTTCATGCTCACCGCATGTGGTGGAACAATGTGAAGCTGGTTCTGATTCTTGATGCTGTTGTCTGTGCAATCTTGTTTGCAATCTGGCTTGGCATCTGCAAGGGCTTCCAATGTGTCAAGTAGAGTTTGTCTCTGCTGCATTAATAGATTTGGAGCATGCTTCAGTCTCTAAACTCAAGGCGTAGGTCGCAGTCTGTCAGCATCAGCAAGTCAGCTAGATCTTCTTCAACTTGTGGTTCCCTTAATTGGAAATTAGGAGTCATGCTTCAGGTCAACAGACAGCTTGCAGTGATGACAACCTAATTTGGCAACTGACTGAAGTGTAGCTCGATGCAAGCATCCCCTAGGCATTGCACAACAGGTTGAATTTCTCAAGGTGGGGATGGAGCAGTTGCAGGAGCAAATGGAGTCTGAAAAGAGTGCTTCACCCAATCTTCAGACTTTAGGTAAACCAACTGGTCTGAATTCTTGGGTTTAAGGATAGAAGTTCTGAATTCCTGTGTAGCATACCACCCTGCTGTATTTTGTATACATGTCTATATTTTGGAGTCCGTTTCTCCATCTTTCCTATGGAGAGGTGAAATACCACTAAGAGCTTCTGCTGCTGAGCAGTCTGATCTATATTGTGGTGTGGAAGCTTACTCGTCATGCCTATTATAAGGTTGGAAACCCTGAAAGCAATGAATCGGACTTGTTGCACTTTCTTCTAATTGTAGTGTCATTATTGTTAATGATGATCTTGAGAAAGAAGGGCACTTCCCAAGCTAATGAAAGATTACCTAGAGTTGGACAAAATAACCACCTTCAACAGGTGCACAGTGCACACCTCACATCCTCCTGGAGTTCAGAACCCCTCAGGTTTACCTCCTGTTGAGTGCTGAACAATAAAGGTCATGTTTTATTGATTCTGTATATGTTAGATTTTGTGCTTGGCTCCACTAAGTAAATTCTGATTTGTTTTAGTAGCTAGAACTGTGTGTCTGCTCTGTAGCTTGTCAACTCAGCAGTGGCAACTATTGATGGTAGTCTGTCATGTCAGAGTAATGTCTGTTGGAGTCTGTCTCATGCATTTGGCAAACTTTCCCAGCAAGGAGCCAAGAACTTAAGTTCCACAGACTCCTGTTTCAGCCTATCTTTTGATGATGTGGTACCCAACTTCTGTACTCTACCAGGACTCTGACTGGTCACAAGGAATCCGTCAGATAGTTATGTCCAATATGTTCTGTTTTTCATTCTTGGACAATTGGAGATAGTGTGGCCTCTTACATCTTTGGGCCACATGTGGGTTTGTCACTATTTCGCAACATGTGATATTGATTTCCTGCTGCTGAAAGAGGGGGGTCAGTGGGTTTGTATGTCGAATTTGGATTTGTTGCTGTTTTTGGGGTTTAGCTGGAGATCCAATTGATGGACATGAACTGAAATGGAGGAGAATGAGAGCCTCTTTGTCCTGCCAAGGTACTATCTCCTTGATAATGGCATTTGCAAGCCAGAGTGTCCATAAATGGATTTCACAGTGCAGTTTTCTTTATGTCCTACTAGATTATAGAGTATCCCAAGTCAAATAACTTTTGAATTTAATGAAAAAGAACTCATATATACAATTTTAGGTGCAATCTTAAACATATGTATCTGACAATATCAATGTATAAATATCTATCATAAGTGGTAGGTTTGTATTTCAGTGCCATTTTTGGTTTAATATTTTAGGTTTGTCCTGCCATTCCATGACATTTAGGTCGGGTGGCAGATTCAACAATTTGTTTCCAAAGGTCATATTCAACAGAGATTTTGTTCACTGTTATGATGAGTGTATGACCATCACAGGAAAATTATGTCATATCTTTTGGTCAAGAAAATGACATTATCTGCCACCCCAGACCTTAATGTAATGAAGTGTTCATCTGGTCCCACATTTTGAGGGATGTTCACCAGGTGTTACTGTGAACTACGAGTTCATTTTTTGCGAACTTCATGGAACATTTCCTATGTTAGTTGTTGCTGGTTTGAGCTTGCCTAATGGGAAAAGCCATGGCTTTGAGCTTTCCTAATGGGAAAAGCCATGGCTTTGAGCTTTCCTAATGGGAAAAGCCATGGCTTTGAGCTTTCATAATGGGATGAGCTACTTGTTAAATCATATAGTGCAAAGATGAAAGTTCAAAGGTAATAGCGTATTTCTTTGCAAGCATTCCATTGAAATCTATATGAACTACTCCAATTGCAATGCATTCTTTGCTGACAAATAATCAAAGAGTTGCCACATTAGAGGTGATGGTTTATTGAAAAGTGTCAAATGTCTTGATTGGATTTTTCACACTATTTGATGTAGTTTAAAGTTGGATATATGTGAATTTGTTGAAGTGACAATATATGATGATTTGCTAGTATAAATAGTTTTATTGCTAGGATTTCTTTTAATTAAAAAAAAATCCCTTGATGTCATGTTCCCAACAAAGTTTTATTATGTGATTTATCTGATTGTATGACTTATCAAATATTTGGTAGAGCATCTAGTATTGACCTCTTTGAAGAACATTAAATGTAATTTCCACTACAACTTTAGATATTGGCACATATTCAAGTGATATATTGGATGCAAAAAATGGGATACAATTTGTTTTAAGGTTGTGAAGTTATGATGGAACTCTAAGTCCAACATCTTTGAATGCATGTTTTGCAAAGTTTTTGGAGCTTCCCATGGAGGAAGTTTTTGGAGCTTCATACTTCATACTTGCTGATACATGGCCTTATTTGGAAGTTGCTTGCTAAAGTACGATTGTTCTTGAATTTACTTGTGAATCTTGCAAGTTGATGTTGTACATTACTCAAATGTTTGTGTTCACCATAAATTAAATGTGAGTTGAGGTGCAAACAAGAGATGACAAATGGAATTAATATTTGATAAGGGCACCAAATTTGATGTGGTCACAATTATGCATCTTCTCCAAGTTTCACAAGCCACAAGCTGAACTAATAATGGACAAATTGGGATTTATTAAACATATTAGAGTTATCCATAAAGTGACCCTGTCTTCCCCTTGTCTTTGGGCCTCCTTTCAGCCCCTATCCCCTCTTTTAGTGGTATTCACAAAGTAAGGAAATTTTATTAATCTCAGTATGAAGTGCTGAAACCACACAAGGTTCGAGAATAATTATAGTAGTTGTACAGGTAGGAGTGGGGAAAGAATATGTAGCAGCACTGAAGGCACTTAGGAAAGAGAAAGACAAGATGAAACTCAGTTTATCACAAAAATTGATGGTTTTTGAGTTTCACCCCATTTAATGCTTATTTACTTGTGCAGGTTTTTAAAAATCTCACCTCATGTATGACCAAACTCAGGGTTCTGGTGTGGTATTTTCGTTATTTTACAGAGAACTCTATTGTTGATTGCAGAATCAAGCTCGATCATGAAGTTATCAAAACTTTATAGGCCATGACGTACCTAATTATATTGAACCCAATATTGATTCTGCCATGTAGTGATTCTATTAGGAATTTTTGTTTGTGTTCAAAGTGGCAATCATCATTCATTGAGTAATGTAGAAAAAGTGATCATCCCTAAGAAGAATTAGTCAAATCTGGTTACAAAACTAGAAATAAAGTATAAATTTTTAATTATCCTTCTATATTTTTGACACAATGAAAACGAACTATACAAATCACAAGTTTTCCCCTTGACTTCTGAGGACTAAAAACTTTCAAAATTATTTTTTTGTTAATTTTGAATTTCACTTTCAGTATGAAAAACATTGCTACCATGACACCTAATTCCTGAATCTTGATGTTATAATGAAGTCATTAACCTTGAAATTTACCAAAAAGTTTTTTTTGTCAAAAATAGGTTTTGTATTAATAATTTTGAAAAATGAATTGGTCATGAATATTGTGGAATCTATATCTAAGCATCCATGACTTCTTTGTTTTATCATCAATGTCATGTCAAAAGAGTTGATAATTCATCTTGGACTTCAAACGACAACTCCGAATAGGAACCCTAGAAAAAATGGGTATTGATGACATTTAACATGAGGTGCAAGATTTGCCTTCTAGGAATTGTTTTTGGAAAAAAACAATTTTGTTGCAAACATTTTGAGATTTCTATTTGATATTTGATGCATTTGGTTTTGTAATGGAATTTGTGTTCTATACAATGGTCCAATTTTTTCAAGTATGTGTAGTGGACAACTATTTGTTTAATGAATATTTTGTGTTGTAACCCTAGTTTTGGGTTCATGACCAAGGGTAGGACAAGACAAGAGGGAAACATGTTGATAATAAGTTGAGGCAAAGTAGACACCTAAACACATTGTCCTTGTGAGAAGGAAGTGTGTGGCAATGCAAGAAGTTCTCAAGACTTAAATGTATTTTCATTTTTGAAAATGTGAAATTTCAAGGTGTTCAACAATCCTTGTCCAAATTGGACCTTGTTTTACACCATTAAAAAGGTTTTTTTTTTAATGAATATTTAGTGGGGTTGCATTGAGGTGAAAGTTGTGACCAAGAAAAGAGAGAAGAATCAAACTAACCAAATGACATTCAACCTCTATTTCAATGATTTGGGGATCAATCACCTTCAAATTAAAATATTCTTAGCTTTTCAAAATCATTATTATGGATGAATTTTACAATTTCAAGATGTATTCAACACAGGAATATAAAATTCTCATTTTTATGAAAAATTCATTATACTTAATAAAAAATAGATATCGATAAATAAAAAAAATGTTCATATACAAATTAAAAATAAACATGTTCATGTGATAATAAGAATTCAATTCCCCATTCAATTGGTAGGAACATGCATTATACATTGTGCACAAGGTTTGATTTTAAATTGTTTATCATTTGATTCTACTCATGTGATGAAACATGTTTTAAAATACAAATTTATTCAACGTTCATTGCTATAAAAACTATATATATATATATATTGAAAATAAATTCAATTGTTGAAGAAAAAATGATTTGCTTAAAAACAAACATTTGATATGACTTATCTATTGATACTTTGAAATTATATCATAGAAAAGATGTAGTTGTAAACTTTCTTAATACTTGTTCTTTAAAATTATATTTTAAAAAAATTAGTCGATCCAAAGTTATATAACATCTCAAATTCTTTGTTTAACAAAAAAACATACAAAATGTCAATACAAATCAAGAACTTTTGAAAGTGATATCAAATAAAAATTTAATTTAATTTTGTTATAATAAGCATGGAACAATGATAATTTATGATGAAACCATGCAATTGTAAAATAGCATTAGTAAAACTCTGTGATTGGGGAAAAAACTCTGGATTAATTGAAGGTTATTTAATGTCAATTCAAGAATTTATAATTAAAAATACTGTTGCTATTTGCATTTTAACTTCCTTTCATCTTTTTAAAAAATAAAATCAAAATCAAAATCAATATGATAGATAATGTAATGTATTATTAGATATTTTTGTATATGGTGTAATGCATATTGCATGATGCAAATATGTGCATTAAAAAATATTTTAATTTTTTTAATAATTAAAAAAATCAACTAGTACAATGATGGTGAATAAATTCATATTCACATAATACTAATAAACCCCAAATCAATCAAACAAATAAAGAAACCCAACAAGAAAAAGGGAAAAAAAGGAAAAAAAGGAAAGATAAAAAAACCATATTTGAATTTATTTTTTCCTAATCAATGTGTCTTTTCATATGTCATTTAGTCAAACATGTGTTTTTTTGTATTTAAAAAAATTAAGGTGCACAAATATACATGGCTTGAAACCATAGATTCTGGATAAATCCAGAAAATAATAAAAAATTATGGTGTTAAAACTCATTATAGGCTTGTTAAAAAAGAATATTCAAAAATATATATATAGATTACCTAAAATGGGAACATCTTATTTTAGTTATGTAAAATTAAATTATATACCTTCTAATTGTCCAACAATGATAATTTGAAATTTCAAAATAAACATGTATTAACAAAACCAAGTCAATCACTATCACTACAAAACTTTATGAAGAAGTGCAATTTGAAACTTTATTTTTTCAAAAAACTCAACTATTAACAATACAAAAATTAATAATATTCGGACAAATACACAAATGCAACCATGTTATTATGGATCAATAGAAACATATTGGATAGATCATAAACTTGTATATTTCACAAATAAATTATCAAATGTTATGCCATGTTTTGTCTTGTCATAACACATTATTACTGTTTTCTAAACCTTTCGAACATATGTTTTTGAAAGTATCATCTACTAAATAATTCAACAATCCAACAAGGTTTTGTATGTCACTATTACGACTTAATAACTTAATAGCGCATTTTGACTTGCGTAACATAAAGCTTTTGAAACCCAATGTTGCTTTTTCAATACTAAATTTTTTGTAATTAAATTTAATACCATATTTACAAATTATCATGCATTTTCAATTTTTAAGGACAATAAAAAAACACATGTTATATTAATGAACACAACGTTTGTTATTCAATAAAATAAATTGCAACAAATTACTACATTTCATATCATTAACAAATATGGATGGCAGACCTTATGACATCCACCATGACTAAAATTACATGCAATTTTTGTGGTTAAATCTAACTTGCATGTGCATTGTAAAAACAACTACATTCAAATCCTATTAACACCAAAAAAAAAGTACAATGGCTGAACAAGAGAACCTTTGGCAACCCAATCCTTTGTCACCACTGTATTTCTGGGGTAAAATTTCAGCAAATTTCAACCTGAAAAATATGATTTTGACCTCTATGAAAGATCTCCCATGAAAAAAAATGGCCCAAATTTGCCAGATTTCAAAGATTTTTTTAATAAAAATTACTAGATAAACATAGTTTGGACTATGTTAAATTTTTTGAAATTTTTGTTGTTTCCAATGTGTTCCCATAAAGTTCCCAATTTATGCCATGAACCAATACACCATTATTATGGTTTCATAATTTGTCAATTTGTCTTGGATGTTGAATTTTGAATATGCCAAATTGAAAAATGAATTCACAAATGTATTTATTTTTTTAAAAAAACCACCAAATATTGTAATTAGATAAGTTTGAACATCCATGAAACAATGAAATGTTATCCATCCCCAATTAGGATTCAATATAAACTTTTCATTTATTTGCATTCCTTTTATCTATTTAGTTGTGAATGAATTTAAATTGAGTTAATATTTGGTTTCACCTTGGTAACCAAATTTGTAAAAAATAGGTTTCTTATACATAGGTAGATTGGACACAAAAATCCAATAAAAGATTGATGGCCAGAACCATCGCAAAGGAGACAAAAAAAAGGAAGGCCAAAAAAAGGCCAAAATGGAAAGAGCTAGTCCTTGTCGTGGTAAGAAGCTATTTCATCCATGGCCTTTCTAATGTCACTTACAAGCAAATCGTGAGCTCTAATAGTAATGAGAGGTCTAGAACAAGCATCACCCATTAATGCAATTTTCCTTT
>Ga0209611_10014911_pt1 | contig 10260 bp, 10 predicted proteins | sample S1TSphgellanicum_3_FD_187693 | JGI IMG/M metagenome (GOLD analysis project Ga0209611, IMG submission 187693) | Host-associated microbial communities from peat moss isolated from Minnesota, USA - S1T2_Fc - Sphagnum magellanicum MG (SPAdes) (version 2) | ecosystem: Host-associated > Plants > Peat... | reverse complement strand
ATTTATAGGAAGTTCAAATGTAGAGGGGAGGTGTTAAGTTCTTCTCTTTCACTCTTTCTTATTTCTTCGTCCTCTTCTTCTATTTGCAAGGATGGGTCCTCCTTTTGTTTGTTTGTAGGGAGCCTGGGGGTTTTGTAATTGGAAAAATCTTGTTGTACTAGGAGCCAATATTAAATAGCTAGGTGAGCCCATGTAGGTAGGGCCATGTCATGGGTAATACAAGTAAGTAGCCAGGAGGAAGTAAATACTAATGTGCAATTCTTTTTAAAAAAAAAACCCTTCAATCTCAATTTTCATATTTAAAATTTATTTGGAGGTTCTTTGAGTGAGGGTTTGAACTTTGAACTAAGTTTTTCCAATTTTTAAACATTTGAAGTTTTTTAGCACATTTATTTCAAATTCACGAACCTTTGGGCTTGCCTTCATGTACACAACACATCTTTAATGCTAGAAACTGTCCATTTGTCGTTTGTTATGATGGGTATCTAATCGAATAAACATACTCATGTTACCACCTACTGCAAAGAGACATAATCCTGCAGTCCAGATAGTTTGAGACACACAATAATAACCCGTAGCAAGGCAACACCACAAAATTCAATTCCTCCAGAAAAAATTGCTCTGGGCAATCATGAATTTCTCACTGCAACGACAATGGGACACATAACCTGTCCTGAAAATTGAGTTTGCTTCAAAAAGCAGAGAGTCCAAAAATATGAAACATTGAAACTCCCTGTGGTGTGTTATGCTTTGCAAAAAACAAAGGCTTACCTGACCACTCCCAAGTCCACATAGAGTGAATTCAGTAACGCTCACTCCCAAGTCCACATCTAATAAGGTCCTGTATCAAACAAAGCTTCAGTTGAAAACAGATATAGAGAGCATTACTGGGTCAGATATGAGAGAGCCTATGTAACCTGTATATGTGGGGGCTGTCCTGAAAGAACATTGGTGCTCAAAATATTCAACAAGACTAACTCTCTACAGTCCAACTGCAGCAGAATTGGAATATAGTGAACCAAATTCCTCCTAACAGTGAAGAGTTGGGTACCTTGGGTACTAGCTGAATTGACCTTAGGCTAGCACTCCCCAAACCTTTTTGGTGAGTGCTACCAGCTCATAAACCCTTCTGTCTCAATCCATTTGGCTCCAGAAAACATGAGGTTCCACCTTGACACTATGGTCAGTGTATATCTTCTTGTTCCCTCAAAACTAACACAGCAAGGATGAGTGGTCATAACCTTATGAGTGTCACTCACCAAGTGTCAGACACCTTCATCATCAATAGCAGTAACAAACTGCCATGACTCTCCACTGACTTCATCAGCTGTGAATGGCGGGTATAGAAAAGTATATCATAATCCACCCAAAACTTCAGCCAACCATTCTTCTAACATCTGTGTCCTGAGAGTTCTGAGTATCAATTGCATTTCTGAAAGCCATGGGAAGACTGAGTCATGATGTTGGCCAGCACTAAATAGACATAGCTCATAAGAGAAGTTGGCTAGTATCCTCATTTGGGCTGCAACAAGCTTGCTTGCAAGGGCTTCAATACAATTTAGCTTCTGTAAAAGCAAGCAACAAAGCCTAACAGGCACAATGAGGCCTGCATAGTGACACTGTACGTGCTGGAGGATTTTACCACCAGGCCACAGAATCATGGAGATAGATGATTTGTAGCCTATTAACCTGTTTGCAGATGCTCCAAGCTGGCTTGCACAATATCAAAAGCATCCTCCAGATCTCCAATGAAGTTCAAATTCTTCCGAGTTGCATCATGCTCATTGTCCACTCTGACCAGAGTTTCAGAGAGCATATCCTCAGCCCTCTCGTGGAGACTTTGCAGAGCTTCAAAGAGGGAACTGTGTGCTTGACAGCTGGGATTGCTTTGCATACTTGGACAAGAGATGACTCTCGGGCCATGATGTCTGGCAGACTTGTATTCTCAAGAAGAAAGCTTAACACTTCCCGTAGAGGTTTGAATCCAGAGAGGAAGAATGTGGCAAGGGTGGGTAGACCAACACCAACTGCAGCATTGACCTCCAAAATATTAGTCAAATCCCAGAGTGTATTTGCCAATCTCTCATCAGCTAGCTTATCTGCAGCCACAGCTTCTGGTACATTACTTGACCCTTCATCCAATGGGGAATCTAGGCTGGAGGGGGAGGAGGCTCGAGTTTTAGAGTGAGAGCCTAAAGATGCTGATGGTACAAAAGCAGTAGATGCTGTTGACCACAACTCCACCTCACCACCTCCTGCTGAAATCCATTCCATCTCTGCACTTTTTGAATCAGGATACCCATCAACATCTGTCTCCCTTCTCAAGTTGAGCAACTGGACTGTTGGCTGACAAGCAGGAAATGATTTGGTCAGTGAGCAAGAGGGTCCACAAATACCAGATCTGGCCAGATTGACCTGCCACACAGACATTTCATGGAAATTGAAAACCCAGAGCTCATGCAAAAGCCTGGCCTGCTCGGCTGATTGGGCCCAGTGTGCTTCTAAAGATGCACAAATTGATGCAGTCTGTGCCATTGCATTTGATATTCCAGCCCAATTGCTGCACTCCATATTCCACCATGCGGCTGCAGCAGGACATGTTTCTGCTTCACATCCCCAGTATTGGCTTGCCATACTCCAGGTATCTCTTTTGTAACTCCAATAGTCAATAAAAATCAATGATCTAGGCCCCTGGTTCACAAAATACAGGGGCTCTTGATCTGGATTAACAGGCACTGCGGGTAATGAGGGGAAAATGACAGGAATGTCTATGTCTGGGATCTGAGCATGGCTGCAGTTTGATGACTCCATTGTCGAGGTAGTTGAGAGACTTGTCCATGTGTCCCAGAAACAATTTCCAAAGGAGACTGTTCCAAGAAAACAGATTCACTCACTGCTGCAACTGGATGTTGTGAACCCTGAGGAGAAAGCAAATCCTCAACAGCAGGCAGAAGCATTCTTGGCATACCATCCACAGCCTCAGGAGGTTTCCTCAGTTGCATGCCACAAATTTCTGAGGGTCCTAGAGGCAATATCTGAGCCTGACAATGGGGTAACAACTGAGATACAAGCAACTCATGATAAAGGGCATAATCAGAAGTCCTGAGATCCTGACCAGTCTTCTCCTTGACACCATCATTAGGCCAAATTGCTGCTTCTTTTGTGTGAACCTTGCTGCTGCAAGAGCTACCAAAAGTATGAAACGTAGACTCTTTTGTGAGTAGACAGTGCTTGAGCCCTTCATAAGCTGAGTTGATGTCCATCACAGCACAGAACAGAGAAAAGCTTTGCTTTCGCCTGGATTCACACACTTGATGTGGGGCATCAGTTAGAGAGCTGCAAGCTGGAGCTATCATTTCTTCAGAGGCTAGAGTTGTGATTTCCCTGCCTTGCAAAATGATTCCAAAGTCATTGAAAGCAAGACCTTCATGCTTAGACCTTGCAGATGAAGAGCTTGCTGGCCCTTTCCAACAGAAATTGCAGTCAAGAGTTTGACACATATCCTATCCAAACACATTTGAAATTCAGCATCCAAGGTTGGAACAACACAAGGAGTTCAATTTCATGTCCAGTTGCTTCCATGGTCGCATATACACTTTCCAGTACTAGTACCATAGAGCAGTTCCTGAAACCCTCAATGCTGGGACACAAACAGCATGGTACAGAGATTCATTCCAGGAAAACAGGCATACCTTCTCTCAGTCCAAGATACTCCAACTCTGTTGATGGTACTAAGGTGGCTGCAAAATCTTGGGTGCTGCATTGAGGGCAAATTTTATTCCAGGCAGCTCCAAATTCACAGCAGAGCAAACCTACTAAAGCATTTTGCAAGTGAAGGAAAGCAGAGTTGCCCACTGCTTGTTTAATGTCCAGCTGTGTAAAGTGCTGACTACATCTGCAAGCACAAAGAGTTGCATGTCTCCACTCATTCATCTTCATATCAACTTTCAACAGTGAAATCGATTAAGATTTAAATGTGAGGCAATTTTGGCTAGTGAACTGAAAACTGTCACTGTTGCAAAGTAGAAGATTTACATCACACTGTTTTATGACCTGCATTGCATGAAAAGATGCAAGAATTTATGTGTCAACCGGACACTTCAATGAAGTATTGACAGTGTCCCAAGATGCTGACTCAGATTCAGCTCCTTGCCAAATTTTGTTCACAAGGTTTGTGTGACAATCTTTGCAAAACTGAAGTCCACAAGACTCTGTTTTGTATGTGCAACCCAGACCAGACGCCTCTGTTGAGATGTATTTTGAGCAGAGCGAGCAGCTCCAAAAAGTACTTGATGCAAGTTCCTCTGCCCAACAACAAGAGAATAGTTAGTATGACAGCTCCCAAAACAAATTCAGAATGTATCCTTGTCCCAACTATTAGATAAAAACTTCTAGCATGGAGCCACAGCTGGAGCCAGCACAAGTTAGCATCTCCAAATGGGAAAAAATATATTTCTATTTTTGCAAAGAAATCTCCAAAACAAAAAAATTGAAGATAACATGACAATGAGTGCAGTCATGACTTTATTGAGAGTTTCTGATAAAGTGTCAGACTATCACCTTCATCACAAGTAGCATGTATGAGCTATCATGACTACCCACTGAATATCTTGCAGAAGACTCATGAATTTATGAATTGGCAGGTGGTGCACATATACAAAAACAAACAACCTCAAGTAGCTCAAATGAGTTTCCCCATGGACTCTTGCACCAAGATGAGTCCATATTACAGAAGCTCAAATGGAAGAATAGAACCCCTTTGTGGAAATTTGAGAACAAACTCATAAACCCTAAGTCAAATATCTGAGATTTCTCTTCTGCATTCTGGATGATAAATTACTTGACCATTTGTACTGAAGCTAGGTCAAGGTTGTTCTGCAATGAATTCAGCAACAAGCCTTGCTAGATACTGTAAGTAGAAGAGGGTGCAAAGGTTCTAGTGCTCGAGCTCTTGCAAATGCATAAGGGAAGGCAATAATTCCTCACAAATCTCCTGATCCAGCACCAATGGTACAAATGTAACTGCCTGACTTGCAGCCTCTCCTGCTTCTACCGTGATTGGCTTCACATTGTCGTCATATAGAGCTGGGGGAGAAGTCACAGCCCCTCCAGTAAGTAATGGGATGGAAAGATTATAAGATCCATGTGGGACAAAGGTGCATCAATTCTTATAGCCATGTCTCCAATCAGCAACTCCAGCTTACAGGAAGAGTTGCTTGATATAGAAGAAGCTACTGCACAACCATCAGCAGCTCCAGCTTTAAAGAAAGCAGAATCATTCTCAGGTGAATTGGCTGGATGCTGCCCCATCACTATCCCCTGGCGTTCTGTTTTGCTCGAAGCCATGATTGAAGACTTCCAGAGAGCCCTTCCAGCCGTTTGACTGTGCTTCTACTGATCAGGTCCCTTGAGCCTCCGCTTCATGACTCGAGATCGGCTCCAGAGCTGCGATTCCGCAGGAGGCTAGGACTTACATAGCGATTTTCACAAAAGAGCTGAACTATGTGATACCCTTATCCTATCACAAGGACGACGATCTAACATTACAATCTCGTTTTCGAGGAAAGAGAACTTCAAAGCAAAAGAGAACATGACATTCTCGTAAAGCCGCTTATCATCAGACAATGTTTCACACCATTCCGGAAACAACAACAATGGCCAACGAATCTAAGTTAAGCAGAGAACAAACGCCATACATAGATCAACAGATCTTCTCACATAGTCCTCTATTCGCAACAAAGGAAGATTCAAAAGGCATTTTGGCGGGGCAGACTGTACAAACTCCAGCCTCGCTAATTCTCCAGACGAGAACAGTCATCACAAAACTTGAGCTTCCTCCGCTAGGCGCATTATGATATCTAAAAGACGAAGCTGAAACGGAGAAATGCCCATGAGACAAAGGAAAAGGGAATAATACAATAATACCTCCTAATCTATTTCAAGGCATCTCTCTCCTACAATGCGTTCCCCTCTTACATGTGAACACATCTACAGGATCTCTTGTACATTGATCAACAATCACTCTGTTCGATGAGAAATTCTCCACACATGAGGTCGTACGCATCTTCAAGAAACTACCTTTGTTTCGTGTGTTCCAGGAACAAACAATAGACCGAAGGAGAAACAAAACAGAAAGACAACAAAAAGACGAAAACAAATTGGAACAAAGAATATGAAGCTCCTTTACTTACGTATTTCACCGTTCACCGTTGCTCCCAAGAAAACATTCTCTGGAAAGCTGGCCATCGCCTCTGCGTCCCGAAACAACGATCCGACGACACTCCGCAGACAGAATCCCCACAATCCGTTACTCAAAACAAAGCAACACACTGCGCGGCGAGGCGATGCTGTGCAACGGGCGTGCAATCTCACCCACGCACACAGGCCCACCGCACTCGTCGGTGGAGCATCGTCTTTCCCTTCGCCCGTTCGTCTTTCTCACATTCCCCGGCTAATTTCGATCCAAGGTGACGGACTGACACGGAGTCGTCTTTCCAAATTCCCCTTTTCTTTTACTCTCTCCAGTTCCCGAGGCTGTCGTCCAATCTTACACACCCATCATTCAATCTGGACCCTTCATTCCCACCCAATCTGTTGCCCCATCCTTCGATCGGAACCCTCCATTTCAACGAATTACTTCCATTCTTCAATCCGGACCCTCCATTCCCGCCGTCTATTCAGGCCTATGTTCCAATCCAGACCCTCTATACCTGCACCCATCCATCAATCTGGACCCTCCAATCACCGCCAATCTATTACTTCCGTCCATCAATCTGGACCCTCCAGTTCCCTTCATCCGGAAAACGCCCACGCTTTAATCTGGATCCTCCAGTTGAAGCCATCGGCTTTGCCCATGCTTCAATCTGCGCCCTCCATTTCTTCTGCCCATGCTTCAATCCGGGCCCTCCAATACCCAATCCGGATCCTAGCCGTGTTTTTTTTTTGGGAGGGGGGCGAAATTTCGCTCCGCGGCGACCAAAATAAATCCAGGATTTATTATTTTATTTTATTTGGAAAAAATGATCCAAAATTCGCCACATTTTTAGGAGAAAATCTGAAGTTGCCATATTTAGGCAATACAATTCTTAAAAAAAATCTAACTCTCTGACCTGTAGCCAAATTTGGGTCATTCCTCTTGTGAAAGATTTGCCAGTCCACGTACTTAAATAAATAAATAAAATTTAAAAATTATTTTAATATTAATATTTATAATTAAATTATTATTATTTAAAAAAAAAAAACACCCCTTGGTTCTAAGTATAATCAAAGCCATTTCTTTCTTGGGGCTATTGGGAAAAAGGAGATAAGGATGGTGCCATTTCAGGAATTACTTTTATTACTACCAAATAGGTTTTGTTAAACCCAAAACCTTCATCTCTAAACCCTAAAAATTGCTTGTGATGCACATTGTGGAAAAATAACCCAATTGGTGAAGAGTAGAAAGTTGGATTCAATCATTTTTTTAAAAAAATCTAAGTTATATAACAAACATGAAAATTTCAACTTTCAATTGTATCACCTTTTCAAGTTCAGTGGTAAATAAACTATTTTTGAAAAAATTCAATTTTTTTCGAATTATTTGTTCAAAATGTCAAATTTTAAGGGAATTACAAAGGAAAGCACAATACAAAAATGGGTGAAAATCCTAAGAGCTTCTTGCTTCAAGCCAATCCACCATTGCAAAGGAGATCCAACAATTCACAAACAAAAATTCAAAATCTTGTAATTTGGTGGAACATTATTTTTACCCATTTTTTTTTGTAAAACATAAGCAATAATTTTTTTCAATAAATTTTTGTAAAAGATCTTGTTATGTTAGAGTTCAAAGTTCAAAGAAGTTGCTAAAAGAAGTTGCCAAAATGTTGATTTGATTTATAGATTTCAACTCATTTGCACACTTTCACCACAAAACTTGGATTCTCTTTCATGATTTCATTGATTCTTTGATTGAATGTTCAAGAACGAAATGAAGAATGAGGAGGATATGGAGGAATTAAAGCAAGACAAGGAAAAATAACTCTAACTCTTTTTTGTGTTTTGAATGGAACCTTTAGTTTTGTTTTTGGACCAAATTCTTAGATTTTTAAAATCTTCAATTCAAATTATTCTCACAAAAAAATTAAAATGGTCTAATTTAAGATCAAGTCCAATTCCATTTCCATTGCACACAATTAATTTTTGTTTTTTTGAGTGTAATATTAGTTTGTTCAAGTAGGGCACATAATTCAAGATAAAAATTATGTAAGATTAATTATGTACAACCAACAAAATGCAATAACTTGTTTAAAATGTAAAGTTAAAATTATATTAAAAATAAATAATGTTGTGCCTATTTGCATAAAGAACTTCAACTAATTTAAAACACCATAGCGCCCATGGTTCATGTTTTAATTCAAATTTGAAAAATGTGATGGTTGTTTGGTTAAGTTCCAATGGTGATTTCGATAAGACTTGGAACCTTTGGTCCAAAGACCTTAACACTTGAACTATGACTTGGACCCAAACGTACCAACTTTGGTTTTAATAACATTTACATCAAATTTAATTTTTTTTTTCTTTGGACTTGAAATTTTGAGGATAATAATACCATAAAGCCCTTTAAAAGTTGATCCCTTTGTTGGCCTTGCCTTGTAAGGTAGGGATATTGTGTTGTAATTATTATAGAATATAACAACTTCAAGGGATTTTGGCCCTTAGAAACTTGATGAAATGATTCATCTTAATTTGGTTATAAAAAAATTCACATTCATCATTTGACATTTTGTGCACCCAACCCTAAATGACTTTGTCGTCAATCCATAACCCACAAAATTAAATATGAAATTACCTTATCCAAAAATGGTTAAAGCACCTATGATACACAAAGAATCATGTAATTATTTCAAAATGTGACAATGTGATTGAAAACATTCAAATACACATGCCATGATGAGTTTTTTTTTTTTTTTTTTTGGAAAAATTTGCACCATAGTGAAAAATAAAATGAATGGGGAATATTTGATTACTTTTTATAATAAAAAAATTAGATTTCCAAAAAAAATTGAAAATCATGTTGCGACATTATCCTATGGTTTTGTTTGGTAACAATTTTGAAATGTTTAGATAGGCTCTTAGAACTTGTCATCATTTAATGTGAAATTCCTTTTGGATTCCTTGTAACTAATGTGATGTTAAAAAATGAAAAAAAGTAATCATGACAAATTTTTTTTACAACAACATGATGATTTATTTAGATTTATTTTTTATTTTTCCCCTAGCCATGACCAATTTATCATACAATATTTATTTTGTTGATATGAAATGAATGGCGTCACCATTGTGTATAAACACCATATTACATATATTGGAAGATCTCCCTAGGCACAATGACCCCATCCTTAGGGTTCAGAACACATGATGATATACACATAATACAATTCTTGAAGAAAAAGTTTGTGTCAATTAGTAATGATTTCAACTATGTTGATTTGATGTCACTAACCATTTATCATTAAAATATGTGTTAAAATGAACTTTTACATTGGTTAGATATAATAAAAATTGAACATATTGTGTTATTTAGTGATTAATGCATCACAATGTGTAATACCTTACTTACGGTAAATCAAGCAAATGAATGGCAATGAAAATAGTAATGTGGCAAGACAACACAAAAAAAGGAGTGCTTGATAGGATGATACAATAGACTATGTTTAACTATTGAAGGTGATGGATTTTAGAATCTACAATTTTTATAATGGTTGAAAACATTCTTGAGATATTATATTATTATGCAAATGTTTGAATAATTATTGTATATGATTATGTAATTTTTGAAGGCATTTGAAATCTTTACAAAATGATAAAATAATGAAAACATTGAATATCGTTACATGAATGTTTTTGAGTATTTATAATAATTGTATTTAATCCAAATTATTCCACATGTTTATGTGTAAGCTATCTTTAGGTACTTGGGGAAAGCCTCCCATGATACATAAATGACTTTGAAAGCATATAATGCCATTTTTTTAGATTTCTTAAATTGTATTTTTAAAAATGCAATTGACCTTATTACCAATCATCAATCACCTTGAAGTTTGGCACTTGTGTGTCGAATAATTATTTTATTTTTCAAAATCCACTTTGGTAGTAAAAAAAATAATTTATTACATATCAACAATAAATATAGGTAGTTTTATTAGTAGATTATCCAGACCCTACAACACTTTCTATTACATCTTTTTGCAAAGAAGGGGGGAAAATAATTTTCCACCAATT
>Ga0209611_10014909_pt1 | contig 10261 bp, 7 predicted proteins | sample S1TSphgellanicum_3_FD_187693 | JGI IMG/M metagenome (GOLD analysis project Ga0209611, IMG submission 187693) | Host-associated microbial communities from peat moss isolated from Minnesota, USA - S1T2_Fc - Sphagnum magellanicum MG (SPAdes) (version 2) | ecosystem: Host-associated > Plants > Peat... | reverse complement strand
TACAATTTGATTTTAACCACATTCATGGACACTCATAATGGTAGTAATTCAAAAATATAATGCAAATTATAATGTTGTTCATTATTTGTGAACTATTTATCAAGGCCTAGAAGTTGGAAGCCCCTATCAGAAACTAGTTAAAAATAACTTGTGGACTTGGATTACATAAAAGGGAAAACTCATTCCAAATTATATTCAAACAACCCAACAAGGTGTAGTTGTAAAACATTTGGAGTAATATCTACTAATCCTAGAGGAGCATCTTACATTTCAAAATGAACTTGTCACAATGTTGAGGAAGATGAAAAATTTTGGACAACCCTTTATTACTTCTATAGTTCAACCAATTTTAAGAGGTATGATAAAATCCATTGTTCCTAAGATTTTTTGTAGTGAACATGGAGGATTTATTGTCACTAAATAATGGAGTAAGCAGTCTTAAAAACATTACATGAATTGGTCTTTTTACATGGCAACCACAACATTTAACAAAACATCAACAAATTGACATTAACAAGGTCACAACATGATATATACATAATAGCCTATCTGACAAATATATATTTTTATTCCTCCATTCCTTATGGTCAGTAGTGACCAAATTAAGATGCATTTTGTTCCAACAACAATATAAAAAACCTAGGAAATCAAAGGTGCAAAACACATTCAAGTGTTAAGGGTGGAAGACAAATATTGTAATACCTTGGCTATTTCGGTAGTTCAATGCCAAATATTTAATTGATTTTGAATTTTTCATTTCAAAATTTTGTTTAAAATTTTTTTAATTAAAAAAATCAATATAATAGAATTCATCTATTATTATTTTATAGTACATGGATATAAAACATTATTCATCCATTTTAATCTTCGGTTCTTGAAAAACTTGTGCCAAATTCTTTCTTGAACTAACATCAACTTTCCAAGCCTCTTGCTCTCTAAAATTGTGTTAGATTATGTTTTGCTTCTAAATTTTGTTTTGATAAAAGAAAGATGGAGTGATGTGAATAATTGTTGTAAAAATATTTTGTTGGTTTCAAACATGGATTTTGCAAGGATTTTGTTGAATGTTTAATGAAAGATGAGAAACCAAAAGTTGTATCAAAATACACTTACTTTTATCTTCAAGAAAGTCACAATTGAAAAAAGAGAAATTGCATTACATATTGTTTTAAATAAAACCATTTTGAAACCAGTGATGTGACCTATTGTTGCAACATATTTCTATGACCTATTGTTGCAAAGATATTATCAAACCAAGAAATCAAACAAGAAGCCGATGGAGAGGCAAGTGAAAAGGCTAGTGCAGAGGCAGGTGAAGGACAACACACAAGAACTAGAGGGCAACAAAAGATAAAAGGGGAGTTTATCAATTGGTTTGTCCTAGATCTTTGGCCACCCATCATGGCTATTGTAAAAAAACATGTTAACCTAAAAATAGCCTACAAGAAGCCTAAAGTCCCAAGTCCATATGAGAAACTAGGGAGGGCAAGTTTGTAGGAGTGGTTTACACCCCACAATGATCTAAAACCAAACTACATTCATGAATAGCAACTAGGGATTGCCATAAAGAAGACAAATACAACATGCCAATATTTGAAGAATATCTAGAACTTCGAGATACCTTGGTTACACACTCCAACAAATGAGAGAGGCAAATCAATTGCTTGCTACAACCCAGAGTGCAAGGTATGATAGTATCTCACTTTTAAAATCATACATGATGCACTTGGAGGTTTCAAGGTCAAAAGAAAATGAATTTGTTAATTTTTGAAGCAATACATGAATTGGACTTTCAAAGTGGGAACAATGTGGAAATAGACCCTAAACTACAATAATCTATCATTGTCTACATTTTTGTATTATGTTGACTTTAGGTAATAAATATTTAGAGGGTTGGTTTTTTTTTTCCCCATTTTTGTTTGTAATCAAATTTGTTTTAATTGTTTTATGCTTCTAGAACTACTTAGAAAAAAATATCAAAAAGAACTAGTGGGGCTAGGGAAACAAAAGACTCTCTATATTTGGATATAGTAAATAGAAATAAAGTAGAGATCCAAATAGAAGGTGTGGGTGGAGTGATCATAGGGGCTCTACTTAACTCAAGAAATGTTAAATTTGAAAGTAGAGAATAGAGACCTTGATTTAGTTTAAAGATTGTATGTTTATAATATTTTTAAAGCAACCCAAAAAGTATTGGGGTTTTTTATCATGGTATCAATGTGGGTGCTTTCTACACCCAAGTTTTTACCAATGTTAACAAGTTCCAATTTGGAATGTTAAACCTAGGGCTCAAGTTCAAAATTATTGTTACCCAAAATTGAACTAACATCCATTTGGTGGAACAAACACAAGAACTAGACCATGGAACCAACCTTTTGTTAAAATTAGAACTAAAACAAAAACCTTGACAACCAAATCCCATTGTTGTCAACAAATGGTGAACAAACAAAATCATAAGACATAATAATATGAACATTCTTGTGTCATTGTGAATGTGGTTGTCTAGGATAATTTTAGAAAGTTTCGTGTCTTTTCCAAGGTTAAGCACCCACCACTTGAACCACATTTTTCTTCATTCATTAATTTTTCACGCATGTAAAATTTGATGTTCCATTAGCTTGAATATGAAGAACTTCAATCTCAAAACACATGGATAATGGAGTGATAATTTGTAGCAAAAATGAACCGAGATCATGTCTAAAGTTTAAAAGCCCACTTTATCTTTTAATTCTTCTCTATTTAGCACAATGGTTTGAAACATGGTGTTAACATGATGTTGCAAACCATCAAGCATGGCTCTTTTGAAAAGATCCAAGAACATAACACCAAATAGTACATTCCTTTGGGCTACTTATAAACATCTAAATACCATTCTCTTTGTAGTTGTTATGTTTTTAGTTTATCTCACAAGTATTTGCCCTCTCCTAGCTTTCCAATTCCTATCAATTTATGTTAAATTATCTCTTTGTGTATCATTTTGTATTCAAGTTCAAATCCTTTTTCTTCTCTTGCTTGCATTTGTTTGAAGAAATGATATGAGGAATGTTCTTCTATTTATAGATAATAAACACCCAACAAAATCTGTAATGTTGAGTTTTTTACCATGAAATGCAAACATGGTTTTAACAATGTCTATGGGTTTGTGAATGGGGCATCATCATAATAGAAACCCTAAAAAAACTTGGACATTAGACATAATCAAGTTTATGTTTTGAAATAACTTGAAGTGTGATTAAACACATGTGTTTCATTTTTTGTAATATTATGCAATGAATTCAAAAAGGACACACATGTAATAATTGAAATTTTGTGTGAGGGATGGGTGAAAGAGACAACACGGTGATTTAAACACTCTAAATCATGATCACCAGCCACCCATTCATGGAAAAATCCTTGTACAAAAAAAGCTTGACATGGGCATTACTTGTGGGGTAGTTTTTTGTGTTCATTATTCAATTGTTTCAAGAATAAATATTGATGGAAAGTCACCATTTGTGTGTAGGTGTGATCCTTGATGGTTACTAGTGAAAACACATAATGTGGTTTTTATATTGCCTTGAAAAACATGCCATGGCCACACATCATGTGCAAGTTCTATGTTTGGATGACCTCAATAAAATTGATAGGCACATGTCTATGTTTCCATTAATCAATCAATTCATTTGCCCTTTAATGATCTACTCAATGACATGGCAAAAGGTTTATGCAATGGGTAATTTTCAATAGAAAATGGTTCATGAAATTTTTTATCACTTTAATATTTCCTTGCATGATCTATATCACTCTAGTATTTAAATTATTCAAGTGTTTTATTTCTAGTTAATCAATGAAATTGAACTATGCATGTACAGTAAAAAGATTTGATGAACAAAATCTTTTGTTATCTCTAATATAAACTAATTTGATTCTCAATAAATGTAAGATCCCAACCTAAGGTGATGAACTTCATTTTTCCTTCATTTGAAGGTAATAAATGTCACTTGGACAAGACAAAATACAAAGAGAAAATTATGTTGACTTGAAAAAACAAGGAACTTGGTAATAAACAAGAATTGTAAGATTTTATTGCTTGAACAATGCATGATGCAAGCTAAACATAAGATGAAATGGGTACATTCACAAATATAAGAGCTATAGGAATTGTGATAGTGCTTTGTTTTTCATGTTTTTGTGTCAAAAATTGTATCAACATTACACATTTTTTTAACACATTTTGATGATAGTGTTCTTAATATGTTGTGGGAACATGTGTAATAATTTGAAATGAATATAATGAAATTTGAATTCTCAAAAGCATTGATTAGTCACTGTAATTAGTGTTGTACGATTTTTTTACTATTTGAAAAAATTCATAAATGATCCTTAAAGGACTTGAAAATGACATAATTTTAGAGGGACTCTTAAAATACGTACTCACATAAGAATATAAAATAACATATTTTTGAATCAAAAGGATTTTCTTATGACTTTTTGCAACTTACAAATGAAATATTCCTAATATATACCCAAAATCTTTCAGAATAAGTAGTCACCAAAGTCCTTACTAAACGTGCACCCTTAATTCCTTATTTTGTGAATGTACCCAAATACAAGTACAAGGAGCACAATTTGCACTGACAAAATTAAGGGGTGGTGCTTTTAAGACCTTTATGTATCTATCTAATGGAACCTTCCAAAAAGTTCCATCAATCGACCTTTTTTTTAAATTATTTTTTAATGTTTGTGATAGTAAACACATGTAGGTCATACTTATAAATACAACCTATTTAAGAAGTAAGTATCCATGTGCAACTAAAGATACCACCGTTATAACTTTTCTACCATAGTACCTTGGTTGTTTCGGCATTGCATAATTCAAATTTAAAATCATAAAAATATTCAATAATTATTAATCAATACCTGTCAATTTTTTTGAAACCTTAAACTAACAAGTGTCAAATTTTTTGAAGTGCTTAAATTTTTGAATATTATAAATTACCAAGATGTTTCATGTAAACAAGATCCAAGGCAATGAATCTTCCCCACTTGATCCAACTCCCATCATGAAACTCTCAATTTTTGGCTTTTAATGAATCGTCGACAAGTGACAAGGCTAGATATCTACTTTTGAAAGAGCAAGAAAAAAAAACAAGTTGCTGCTACATATTTGACCTTGAGGTCACCAATAGATGCCTTGGAATAGATGACCTAACAATGCAAATTATGAAGCTCCATAGAGTTAATATCCACAATGCCAAGGCAATTGACTCCAAATGCAACAAGATAGAGTAAAACTAGTGATCCTAGACCTCCAAAATGGGTTTCAAAAACATTTGTGTCATTGATGGGACGCATGTCATCCTTTGTAAACTAAAGGTGTCATCATGCCTAGCAAGTTCATCAACAATTTCATAGTTCGTCAATAGTGGCCTATGAGTTCATGTGCAAAACAAAAGGTCTAGGATGTTGGTCACATGCGCATGCGAGGTGTCCGGTGATGATAGTTGTAACTAGTGTTGTGTGTGGACATAGTTTAGGAATTACATTCTGTGTAAGAGTAAATCTTTTTGAAGTTTTTTTTATATGTCATGTAAATGTAAGTGCAAGTGTAAGATCACAAAATGTGTAAGTGTAAGTGTAATGAACAAACTTGAAATTTGTAAGTTCAAATGTAAGGCCATGTAAATAATTTTTGGCTGTGTAAAAACAGTGCAAGTGTAAGTGTAAATCACCTACACTTACATTTTATTTACACATTGTGTAAAGATGTGTAAATGTAAGACTTTTTACACTTACACTTACACGCTATGTAAAATTTTAAAAAACAGAAAACGAAATAAAAAAGATGCTAAAACATGCAAACTTTGATAAAATTGATCATTTGAAAGGTCACATCAATTCTAGTTTTCAATGTGATCATAAAATTGGCACATTCATCGACATGATAACATGAGGTAAAAGATTAATCAAAACAAAAAAAGTTCCATGTGTAGAATGAACAAAACATTACTAAAATCATGGAAACATGTCCCAATTATGCACACATTCTTCTACATGATCCTCAACCTCATCAGGATATTCAACCTCCAACAAATATAGTATTTCTTCCTTAGCCTTTCCAAACTCATCCACATCTCGAGGTCCTTTCTTAACCTCAGATCCAATAGTGGGATCATTAAACCAATTTTTTATCAAAAAAACTAGGAAATTCAAGTTTTTTGAACCAAGTCTACATCAACGAAGACTTGTGAGAATGCCCGCAATAGAAAATACTCTTTGTCTCAATCTAATTACCAAATATGCCTAGAATCGCTCTAGCCAAATAGGTAATTACTAGAAATTGCCCTTCATGTTTTGACCACCAAAGAAGAGGGATTTTCGCTTCTCCCAAAGGCACATCAAATGTGCAAAAGCATGATAATTCTCATCAAACTTGCATTCACACACATAATCTTCAAATGAGTTAATTTGATGATTGCAAACAAAAAAACTAACATTCACAATGTTTTGTAAATAAGTATGAAAGAAGTATGAGAAACAACATTTACTTGTTTGAAACAAGTTTCATCTTCAGACATTCCTACTCCAAAAACAACATTTGTATTGCACATAATTTTTTGCACAATAGGTGAAGAAGCATTTGACCGTCCATGGTGTTTTTGATACAAAGTCTTGAGGGTAGGGAGGATAAATTCTCTACATATGCAGCAACAATCCCAATTACAAAAGTATGACCAACATAATTTCCCATTAAACTCAAGTCTTTAAATCGAGGATCCAACATAAGAACAACCATATTGTGAGCTTCAGAATGCTTGAAGCAATCCATGAAATCAAGGAAAGGCCTCAAAACTAAAGCTACTTGCTCTCGCATGTTGGCACCAAGCTTTTTCACCTTCGGGTGCATGTCCATGTCCTCAAAGGCATCAACTTCAACTTGCAACTCCAATTTCTCCTTGGTAAATCTCACATATAATTTGATTGTAGAAGCAAAAACATTAGACAATAACCAATACCCATGATGTTGATTGACTACACATGTAGTCACTACAAGGGAAAGAACATCACAAATTGCTTCAACAATTGCCCAAGTTTGCATTGAAGGAATTTTGTTTGCTAAAGCCTCTATTTGATGACCATAACACATGATAATGATAGCCCTACAAGCCAAGCATTGATGAAACATAGCAACCTTGGATGCAAAATGCGTCTTCACCAGAGTTACTAACTTACATTCTGGCAAACCAGATTCTAGGCATGCCCACTTCCATTCTTTTGCACCTTTGCCTACAATACACAATGAAAGGAGATCAATTTTTTTTTCATATTTCATAAGTCACAAGTTATAATGCTTGCATTGATAAATTCCAGATTGTCAACATACCTGATTTTTTGGGCCATATGATGCAAGATTGAAAAGACGTTTATGTAGATTTCACATTAATTGGTGCCAAGTCTTTGGAAATCTTGTCATCATTTGTAACATATTGACCTGCCTTGCTCATAACATGTCCAAAACATGCACCATGAAAAGGGACAAGCAAATTCAATGTTTCACATGAGATTATAGACTTTAAGATTGTGGTCATGCTTGCCAAGTTAGTGCCCTTGTCTTTTACATAACACAAGACCTTGGAAGTGAGACTAAATTTCTCAAGCATGGTCTTCAATTGCCTTGCCAACTCTTCTCTCGTAGTGTCATTAGCTTCAAAAAGGCCTATTGTAACATGATGTGGCTTCCAATTTGCTAAAAGAAAATTTATAACACGAGCAAAAGTATATTACTACCCCCTATTCATTCATAAATCAAATGTTGTTATAATTATAGGTGTGGCATTAAACAAAGGCGAAACATGTAAATTTAAACAATGTGTAACCATGTTTGGAAGGATTTTGGTGGATAATGTCTTTTGAGAAGGAAAAACCACTTTGGGATCTATCTTCAAAGCTAACTTCTACATCCACAAATTTTCACATGTGCTTAAGGGGAAGAACCCTTTAGCCATTAACAACATCGAATCTTCTAAAAATAACTTTTGAATTTCATCTTGTTTTTTGTAAAGAGTTTTGCTCCCAAAAAAAACAGAAATAACACCAAGTGCTATTTTGGATTATTTCTTAGCTAGTTGCATGGCCCTGAAGTGGGCATCATCCGTTATCTATGACCTTGAAATGTTGTTAGTAGTAAATTTTTCGACATATGCAATTACAAACTCAATGCCGCAACCCTACTTTGAAGGAGTGTGAAGATGAAACTCACACTCCCAAAATTGAGACTTGGGAGTCTTTCGGGACTCCCAAAACTTCGGAGTTCAATTTCAAGGATCAAAACACCTTGCATTAAGGTGTTTTTTATATCATTGAAAAACTATCAAGGTGTAGATGTCGAAAATGGGCTCGCATGGACCATTTGGACATTTGCAACACAAGTTATGGCAAAAAGAAAGGCTGGGAGTCAAACTAGCAGTTTGACTCCCGACCACTAAAAGTCGAGAATCGACCCAACCACGGTCCGTGCAGGTGGAGTGCGATACACTGTTGGAAAGCTCTTGAGGAGAGCTACAAGTTTTCCTTAGACCTCATCCCAATCGGAGGTCTAAGCGAATAGTTATGACCTTGCAAAGTCCCGGGAGTCCAAACCGGGACAGTTTCGGGATTCCTCCTTGGGAGTCCCGAGACAAAAAAACCATTCGGAAGTGGGTGCCGCAGAGAGGCACAAAGTATATTATATGGGGGAAGGTGGTGGCTTCCCTCAAGTCTGGGCCATGGTGAGTCATGTGAGTCTAAAGTTGCCCGTGGCTTATCCTAACACTAAGGGTGTTTTATAAAGTGAACTAATCAACTTATTGGTTGGTTTGATGTAGGTTCGAGTAAGTAACTAAAGCTTGTCACTCTTCCTAGTCCCATCCCAGAGCTTCAGCACGCCCCTCTACCCCTTCTAGTGCTAAGAGCTGGGAGTGTGCCTCAAGTTCTTTACAATTCTGTTGTTGAGTAACTCATACCCAACTTGGGTCTAACTAGGGACTTGGGAGCGCGTCACTCAAGATGTTCAACTTCAACGTGCCTTTTCATGGAACCAATCCCAAATGAGGTGTTGTAAACAATGATCCTTTTTTCCCCTTTAGTCTTCTTTTCAATCAAAAAAGGACGAACAACATTGGGAAAACATACGAAACATCTCAATTGTTGTACTTGATCACAATTGGGAAGATCCCCATTGTTCATAATAAAAAAAGGCCCATGGGATAGACTTTCAACCATAACCAGCCAAAAATTTGGCTCGTTGGTGTAAAATTAATAAAGTTTATGCTCAATCTCTATCCCTATTATTTGAAATTGGGGTGTTCATGCTAACACTTGTAAATGAAGAATTTGTTCCCTTAACTACAGGATTCAAAAAACTATCTTCAACCAAGGACAATTCCACATGATGTTCACCTTAAAAGGGCAAAACGTCGAAAGTTTGTAGTTTTGCATAATGTTCTAATTGTTTTGCCATACCCTAAAACATTACAAAAGAAAGAAATTAAATATTTGATCACAATTTGCGACTTTTTTTAATCAAATCAAAACATGCAAAAATTATAATAGAAAGGAACATTTCACTTCAAAAACCCTATTGCTATCCAGAACTTGATCTGTTGTTGTAGATTATTATTATTGTTGCACAAAATCACTGTTATTACTTGTTTAAGGTGCTTCAAATACCTCTTCAGTATTATTGTTGTCCAAAACTTGATTTGTTGTTATAAATCAAATTACTATTGTTGCACAAAATCATTACTATTGTTTGTTTAAGGTGCTTTAGATACCTCTTCAGTATTCAAGTATTATAGCACATCCATACTATAACATCCCATAGTTACTTGCAATAAGTCACCTATCTGATCTCAGTTCTTCATTATAACAAAAAATCTCTACTATTACATGATCTTCCAATTGACAATGTTCTTGTATTTGCAACCTTGGATCCTTTCAATTGACACTATAGAGATATACTAGCACTTGAGTTGCAAAGATCTATTGTTACTTGAACTATTAATTGACCTTACCAAGTAACAATAGATCTTTGCAAACTTTAAAACTTAGACTTTCCTAACTCAAAAACAATAACATTTGGGTGAAGGTTAGGGAGCCTAGGGGCCTTCCTCACCTAAAATAAGTTAGAAAACATGGTGAAGATCGAATTGCATTAATTTGCATCATCCTTTGAGTCATAGCGCTTTTTGTCCTTGCACATAATAAACAACAAGAAGTCCAACAAGACTACAAGGGGGGGGGG
>Ga0209611_10014908_pt1 | contig 10261 bp, 11 predicted proteins | sample S1TSphgellanicum_3_FD_187693 | JGI IMG/M metagenome (GOLD analysis project Ga0209611, IMG submission 187693) | Host-associated microbial communities from peat moss isolated from Minnesota, USA - S1T2_Fc - Sphagnum magellanicum MG (SPAdes) (version 2) | ecosystem: Host-associated > Plants > Peat... | reverse complement strand
GGCTCTTGTATCATATCCACCCTTGTCTCCCCCATCATGTATTAGGGGATTGTTCTCACGAGTGCAGTTCAAGCCACCATGGCTTTTTTTTGCTTTGGAATGAAGAAGGATCAGGGACCCAAGAAGCCTGTTAACCAAAAAGTCCTGAGAAAGTTACTCTGCAATGTGCTTCTTTCTGAGAAGAAACTGAGCTTCAATTTTCTCTGTCCTTTACAGCAAATCCTCTTGCAAGGTTTCCAACTGTAGCACAAATGCAGGGGTTGCAGTTCTTGCATTTGAGGGTCAACACTCCAAGTCCAGCTAGCAGGTATGCTCGTTTTGGATGAGGAAATTCCGGTACCCAGATTGTAATCTGCACAAAGTTTACTTTCTTCTTTGGTAGTGTCTCTCCTTTAAACATTCTGCTACACCTCAAGGTACTCTACAGTCTCTTTCTTGCATAGCTTTTAGGCCATATGAAGTGAACAATTTTTTTTGCAGTAAAGAAGAACTCTTGTCAACACCTTGTCTGACAGTACTCTTCAGAGTCCAGAGTTTATGACTCCATATATTTGAAGGCTTTCAACAATTGTGGCCTCCAATATTGGCTTCCTATCTTCCGGTGAATGCTGTTCTGTGTTTAGTTGGAATGATTATTGTTGGTATCTGTTGCTTCCTGGACTGTTATGAACCAGGAGAAACGTCTGTGAGAGAGTTTAAACCTGGCTTACAACTCAGGTCCCTCATAGCAAAAGATAGAATACTTGCAGTTATGGATTGGAGGCTATGAGCTTGCTGTGCTAACAAGGCAGCTGTTTGGCTGGTCTTCTCAAATTTCCATCCTATTGTTTTGCCTGCTATTTGTCTTCCTCTGAAATTGGTTGCTATGAATGTTGGAGGTCGAGCTTTTTGGGTATGAGTTTTTTGCCACCGTTTGTTTGTTTTCTTGTAATGAGGGCATGCTACAAGATGAAACCAATGTAGCTAGTTTGTAATGTTATTCTGATTCCTTCATTTGCAGCTCTATTATTATTGCTTGTAATGTGTCTAACAGCTGGGTGTCTTCAGGCTCCAAATGGGTTTCACTGGCACTGGCACTGTGAACATGGCCCTTACCCAGTAAGTCACCCTCTGGTTCCATTGGTAATCAGAAACTATGCTATGGTGAGATCTAAAATTTTCTCGAGTTTTTGCACTTTTCCCTCAATTTCCAATTGCCACTAGCAGCTAGTGGCAGAAGAGCTTTGAGTCACTCCCATCAGTCAGAGGTCAATAAGAGTAAGATCTATGCAAGTGAGGATGCTTTTAACTGGAGTTATGGCTGGTTTTCAGGATGCAGAATTCCATAAACATATGGGAAGACCGTGTTTGAAGAACATGGCTTTTAATTTGTGAAGTGTTACATGAATGTCTTTACAGATCATTGCTAATGAAAGAGTTGCATTGACAGGAATGATAAGGTTGCTGATGAAATCCCAGCAAGAGGGTGTCAGCTAGTGACAAATTGTCTTTGTTAGAACTCAATGCTTGTTGTCTCCCAGTGTGTCAACTGTGCACATTACACTGAATGTGCACAGTATGTAGACCAGTTCTTTTCCATTCACAGTGCTTAAATCAGTCATCTTAAAGGATGGTTTTTTTGTGGAGAGATTTACTAATGAATTTTATGGCATGCAGCATGTTCCGGATGATTCAATTCTTGTCTTGACGGTAAGATCTGTTGGGATGAAATCAAGGAGGAAATGTGATCTTCTAAACAATGCACTACTTGAATTGTGAGTTGCTTTCTTGCTTGCTCTGATAATCTGTCAGACATTCGTACCCGATAGAAATCGTACAGGCTCAAGTTTACACAGAGGAGCCAGTCTCTGATTTGCTATCAAGAGGAGATCCTCAGTCTGTTTTCCTTTCTTAGGATCAGAAAAGCTTAAGATCAGGTGAAGAAAACTCAATGCAACATGGAGAGTGCATGCAAACTTCACATTCATCAAGCAGTTGATGTTGTCAACATCTGAAAAGAAAAGAAATTTTTTTGGCAGAGTTTAGTCATGTTTTTTCCCAACGAAGCAGAAGTAGCAAATGATACACAAAACGGTTAGTTCTGCCTAGAAGTTATCTGAACAGTGTGTCTAGAGTTAGAGCCAGCCTTGTACATATAGCCAACAAGTGAAGGAAATGAAAATTCATGCAGCTTGAAAACAACCTGCAAATAATGGTTTGAAGTTTGAAATGGTGACCTTAATGCATGCAAGCTCACCTCAAAAAAACATTCAATACCTGGAACTTCTTGAAATAACTGGAAAGCTTTGAACCTGCTTATTTCTCTGTACCCAATGACAACTGCAGCAAGGAAGAACACAATCAATTGAGCCTAAAATCGCAGGAGCAGGATTCTTGGCAAAACCTTATGTGGGAATTGAGGAGAATTGATGACACACCGTAATGCTTAACACAAGACCACCTTGAGACACATTTTCCATCAATCCAGCTTTGATTGCAAGGTTGTTTGAGCTTGCATGCAGTGACATGGATCATCCATGTCATGGGAACCATGCTTCATTAGGTGAAAACAAGGCAGAGAGTGTGTACCTCTGTTTGTCCAATCCATTACACTCCTCAAAATTTGAGCTTCTACAAGCTGTAGATCATAGGCAAGTGCTTCCTAAATTTTTTAAAAGGTTTCCATGAAAACGGATCCTGTGCATTTCAGCAAGCTTGTCAAAAAAACCAAAAAAAAAAAAAGGTGCTGTATGAAGCAATCAGTTCTGCAGACACTTTAAAAAGAGATGGTGGTTCTTATCAATGTTCCTTAGTTCTAATCCCATCATACAACATGTTAGAAAGAAGAAAAAACCTAAACCCTAATTATCCTCAAACACAATTGCCTGTAGGAATTGAAGCAATTGCAAATCTTTTCAGCCCCCTTTATTGCATCCTCTTCTTCTTTATGCAAAGAAGAGTTCGCAAAGCATGACAACTGCAGACAGAGCATATCATTAACGCTTTCTGTGGATTCATCCTGATGAGGAGGACTTCTTCCTGGTTCTTCTGTCCAACAACATGCAAATTTGGATATAGAAGAAATATAGCAGCGGTTCCAAACTATAAAGAGAGCACTGTTGACTCTCCAATTCAACGTAAAATAGAAAAGACCTAAACCCTAATTTCCAACAACAGGCAAGCCTCAAGCACCTCTAGGATTTGCAATTGCACTCTATTCCCATCTCCTTCAGCAAAAAAAGGCAATAAAATCCCCAAAATAGAAAGCAAGCTTCAAGGCATGCCTAGGGTTTCCAACATGTCCATTCTCTGCAAATTGCCCCCTTCCTCTCGCTAAGGTTTGTGGAATTCAAGGTCCGCTGCGAACTCGAGAGCGAAAAATTCCGAAAGACTGACAATCTTTCAAAGCAGAACCCTCATAATCACCAGAACCTACTACACAACGCAAGAAGAAGCAAGAAGAAGAAGACAAAAGCTCAATTTTGGGAATTGACGGAAAAAGTTATCAGCAGATCATTTGGAGCTCTGTATCTCCATGATGCTCTTCACGCGTGGGGCGTAGAGGGAGTAAACGACGGCTTGTCGTCTGGCGACCTCCAGCTGCTGCAACCCCCGTTTATAAGCCGCCTCCACAACCACTGGGTCCCTCTGGTCTTTGTACTCACGAAACCCATCTATGGTCCTCCGCTTCACGTATTCCCGAACATTGTAGTGCGCGAAACGATGCGCCTCGCGCAACAAAGCTCGGAACAGCCGTCGCACTTCCTCTGCCGATGCCGCCATCGCCGCCCACTCGCACCAACAAAGCCCAAACCAAAACCAAACCAAAAAAACGAAACGAAACGAAATGAAACGAACGAACGAACGAAGCACGAACGAACGAAAATTGGAAGACCAACAAAAATATACTTTGGGGGGGGGAAAAATAATAGGTATTAATTTTTATTTTTTTTGTGGGTTTGTCTATTAGACTTAATTACCCCTAGTATCTAGCCTTGTTTGGTAGCAAGGTGTCTAATAATTAACTTGGGTTTTGCATTGTTATGCACTACTAATGATAATCAACCCATGGAAAAAATTAATTGATTTTGTGGCTAGGATAAGGTTAATGAACATGAACTTGCAAGTAACTTGAAACAAAGTGTTGAATGAAAGGGGAGGAATATATGATTTTTTTTGGGATAAATACCTAATGGATGAAAAGCAAATCAATTAATTGAAAGCCGAAGGTGAGAACACAACAAAAGAGTGGGTAATTGATGGATTTTATTTTATTTTTTGTTGTTGTTGTTTGTGAATGTGATGGTTTGTTTGATGTAGGTTGATAGTGTTGGAAAAACTTATGGTGTTGTTTTGTGAAAGTTAGGTTAAGAAAGCAATTGCAAAAACTTGTGGTCTTGTTTTGTGAAAGTTATGTTAAGAAAGCATATGAGCCAAGTTCTTGTGGTGGAGTTCTTGATGGGTTTTAGCAATGGTGGGCTTGATGAAATGTTCTAGTGGCTAATTCTAAAAAAATGGGCACATTATGGAAAAAATAAAAATACAAGTTGTGAAAGAGCTAAGTATTTTATTCTTTGTAGTTTGAATTTGTTGCTATGTGGGCGTAGTAGTTTGGTGACGATTGTCTTTATGTTGTGAGTGTCTCGGAAAAATGTTCACAATCAATTTTTTTTCATTTTTTTCAATTCCAATTTCCTTTTTACTAGGCATTAAAGTTCAAAGGTTAAATAAGTGTAAAACAATAACATTAATAAAGCATGTTGGTGTTGTGGAAATGACGAAGATCATTAGGGGACTAATGGGTTGGTCTAAATAAGGCATCAATGTCATAGTTTGGGGATGTTGAAGTGAGAGGTCCAAACCCAAAGAACTTGCATTAACGAAAAGATATTCATTTTGTTGGGAATTTCAAGAATGTGGTTTGCACCATTTTGAGGATTTTGGGAAAAAGGAAAATGGATTGGTGACGCTAATGTTTGATCTATTCATGTAAAAATTGCTTGAGTGCATATGTGGGGTAATGTTGGGTTGTGGGAGAACATAAGATTAACTAATGTTAAGTGAAATCATGATAGCCTAAAGAGAGGTGGTCTAAAGGTATTCGATTTGCCATATCTACAATTCTTACCATATTTCCTTGTTAATTTAGACCAGTTGATCGTAATCAAAAGTCAGTTTGATATTGTTGTTGTTGTTGTAGGGGAATAAGAAATTTGGATTAAAACTTCTATTATTGAAATTGTCGAATGATCAAGGAGGATTTCATGGATCTGCTATTATTTATGTGTAGTATATTATGAGTTGTACCTAGTATTCAATAAGTTCATAGAGGTGTACACAACTTGCTCTTTTGTTACAAAAGGATGTCAACAAGTTCTAAAAATGATCAAGTTATGTTTAAACTAGAATACCGATAAGGCATATTTTGTAAAAAACTAAAACAAATGAATATGCATTGAAAATTTTCATTAATTTATTTGTCAAGGTGGATACAGATTCAAGTTTCATTTTGTTTTTTCAATGAAACTTCAAATACATAAAAGGTTGTTGTGCATATTCAAATTTTGAATTATCACAATTTTTTTCCATTCACATGAAAATATACACACATTTTTTTTTCCACTCATATGAACATACACACATTTTTAAATTGAAGTTATTTGTGAGGGAGTTAAACCCTAGTTTTCAAAAGAACTTTGCCCCCTACAACCCAAATTACCTACCCCAAACACACCCCAAACCTCAACCCAATTACCCCACCTCTATGATAACTTGTTAGGATAAGATAGATATTCATATCTAGGATCCCATAAAAAGACATCACCACATATGCATATTGCAAAATCAGACTTGAAACAAATATACACATTCATAAGGATATACACAAGATCTAGGTTTGAACATTGGATATGGGAAAATGGCCAAAATCCAAATATGAATTTATGCATATCTAGCTATGACACATGTTGATAACTAAATCACATTAATATATCGAATCAACACAAATTTAAACCCGAAGAATATGGCATATATCGATGTTGAGCAAATGTATAGTTTATTGGGTGGTGCAACAAATTATATTTAAGGAATCATATTCAAAATCAAACTAGTTTATAATTGGATTATGAAGTATGAGAGTCAATATTTGGACTAGGTGGGTAGGAAAGTTCTAAGGATAACATTATATACTAAACCTACTTTCAATTTTCATTTAAGTAGTTATATTTTGTTAGTGTAAGGTTGGTATGAGTTGGGGGTGAAGGTGTATAGTGAATGGTCGGACCTTATAGGTTTTTTAATAATAATCAATATATCTAGGTGTTTTGCAATAAAATTTAATTCACATGATTTTATTTTTTTAAAGATATGTTACAATGTGTTTCAAATCATGGTCTTGTGAACCAAAAGAGTGTGTGGTTGATCCCATATTACTAATGATTAATTCTTTTAAACTTGAAATGATTGTTTTATTTAATTGACGTGAAAGTTAAAATGGAAAACATTTAAAGATATAATGGGTTTTTCACATAATACTAACATTCTTGTTCAATATTTATTGTATAATGTATTGCATATTCATTATTCATGAGTTATGTTCATATCATTATCTACAAATTATAAATTTGATTATTAATGCCATTTGTAGTTGACAATTTGTTTAATAATACCTATATTATTTTGGAATTGCATTTTCTTACATATTTTTAATTATAGTATTACCATATTGATATATTCGTAAATTGTACATTTATTCAACAATGTATGGGGTGTGTTTCCATTAACAAAAGTGACAATGAATGTAATCCTTAACATCAACCCAAAGGAGGGTTTGAATTTGATACCTTAAACTTTAGTTTACGACATAAGCTACCAAGTAATGCCAATGTCATCAAGATTTGATAGATATCATGGGTTTACATGGCATTGTCTAGCCTACAATAAGTGGAAAAAATCGGTAGTGAACCACAAATTTTGCTAGGTAAATCATCTTTGGGTGAGTTTGGTAAGAGTGCACTTGGTAGAATCCATGATTCATGGCCCATTTTTGGAAGTTAAAAACCAAGGGACTCAAATGAACTCCAAGACAAAATTGAGGGAATAAATGTGGAATTTGCCATGTTATAAATGAGTTGATTTGGCCTCCTAATAACTTAAATGGGACTATCTTGCTTTTAACTTTGTACAAAGGTCTTCAATCCCTTATTCATGTACAAATCATGTCTTGAAATTTGGAAGATGTTACGATCAAACTAGTTCCAAGGATAATCAATTATTTTGCACAAAAGGTGAACTCGTAATCTTGAGGATTGAACCTAAGCATGAATTAAAGTTTTTTTATTTTTGGTGAAATCCCTCAATATTTTTACCTTAGAACATAAAAAGGTATGCTCTATCATAGATTATTTTTCTTTTTAAAATTGTTTAGACAATATTCCAAACGAAGATTTTTAAAAATTCATCAAATTCTACATTGAAATACTTGTAAGTAGCCATAAATATATAACAACGTCTATTTTTATTTTTTTCATTTTTATAAAAAAAAAAAGGCTAAAATCCTCTTATGAATGATCTTCAGTTGTTGAATTAGAATTTAATTCAATTGAAATTCAAATTCTATTCAATGTGCTTGAATTCAATTCAATCCAATTCAAATTCAATTGAATTCAAGTTGCATGCAATGTCATTCAAATTTTCATTCAATTAGAACCTAATTTCCATAAAATCAATTCATTTCTTCATTAATGAATCAATTGACCATCATTAATAATGCATAATTCAATGTGGAGCCCATGAAAACACTATAATTGTGCATCAAAAAAGTTAGATATTTACGTAATCAAACAATAGAAAACACTAATTAACAAAATTTGAATTTAATCTTTTTCTAAAATCCAATGTTTGTGCCTTCATTTTTAGAAATAATGGCCATAATTGACAATTTTTTGTAATGAAAAAATTAAATGGAAAATTGAAAGTTCTTTGTTTTTGTTAGGAATAAAAGATGCAAAAACTAAGGTGAGATTGAAAGTTGGGGACTTGGAGGAGTTATCAATTTAAACATGTAATTTGAAAAGCTTGATTAGTAGTAGTTGCAAAGACAAAATTGAAAAAAAATCAAGAAAGCCATTGCGATTTTTCTAACATGTCATATACATCATGAGCATGTATTATAAAAAAATTATGTTTTTACAAGATTAGTGTGATGTGTAATTAGAATCTAGAACTCGGTGTTTCTAGATTTAATATGATAAATGTTATTCTTGTTTTCAATTTTTGAGCTTTAAAAGCCTACTCTTCTCTTCCCATCATTTGATTTGCACTTGCTTAGTTTCATTAGCATGTGTAAGCATACAAAAGTAGGCCAAAAAAGTATACATTGCAAGTAGAAAACACAAAATTATCAACTTTGAAGCATAGAAAGTAGAACCTTATCTTTAAAAACATACAAAAAAATTAGATGAGTGTATGTAGGATGGTATGGATATGATTTTTAAAGCTTAAGATTTTGTGTTTCCTTTTTTGTCAACCTACTTTCACTTTACTTTCCAAATTTACGTTGTTGTTGTTCCATATTGCACAAAGTAACGCAAAAATATATTAATTAATTATTATTTGACCAAAACATTCATATGTCCTACATTTAGATTGTTAGAGGATTGTTTTGACATATTATATGCAAGTATTAATGTTTGGGTTCATATGTAAAATCATTTTTTAGACACATAATTCTATTAATTTGACAAATTATTTTTTAGAGGCTTCACATTATCATAATTGAAATATGAAAGTTTCAAAAAATATATATCAATAGCATGATAACTCAAACATGAATATCACGACATTTGAATAGTTTGATTTCGAAAAAGTATCAAACATTAACTTGCAATAAATAAATAAAATGGTGAAAGTAATAAAATACATTAAATATGACCATATATGGCTTATTTTTGTATAACAAATACATTCTAAAAGTTGTAGCATTACTAAAAGCTTTAAAATTCAAAAATGCAAACTTTACTTTTTACCTACTTTTATTTTTTTAGCAAGGATCACCAATTGGCTTACTTTAGCATGCTTATGCCCTAGCAAACAAATAGTTGCATTTGTATCAAAACTACCTATCAAATTTGAAAAAATATTAGGTGTGTTCACACTAATGAGAACCACCCATGCCACTTTTGGACTATTTATTTGGTTGTTTATTTTATAATATTCAATTATTTTTAAAATAACATTTTTAAAAATATTTAATTTCTTAATAACTAATATTATTTTGAGGTTTATATTGAAAATCTGTGAAAAAAATATGTTATTTGTTTTCAAGTCATTAAAATCATTCATAAAATCACCTTATCTTCACCTTATTTTGGGCCTCTTTTCACCCCCATCCCCTCTTTTAGTGGTATCTACAAAGTAAGGAAATTTTATTAAATCCTAGTATGAATTGCTAAAACTTTGCATTTAATGCATAAAGTTCGAGAGTAATTATAATAGTTGTACAGGTCGGAATAATGAAAATACATGTAGCAACAATGGAAGTGTTAAAGATAAATGAAAGACATGATGAAATTCAATTTATCACAAAAATTGATGGTTTTTCGAATTTGACCCTTGTCAAATGCTAATGTATTTTTTAGTAGATTTTGTTTAAATCTCACTTTGTGTATGACCAAATATAGGGTTTTGGTGTTTTGTTTTCCTAATTTTATTAGTAACTTTATTAAACAAGTCTTTTTTTACTTACCACCATTGTTTATAATGTTTTTCAAATGTTTTTATGTATGATGTTTTCATTAAATTGATTTAAATTGATTCATATGTTCTGATGATATATTATGAATGCCATTATGTAAATAAATCCAAAAAATTCAACACCAATTTAAATTATCATTTTAAAACATGAAAAATCAAACAATGAGTACATTCATTGTCACTTTTGTTAATGGAAACACACCCCATACATTGTTGAACAAATGTACAATTTACGAATATATCAATATGGTAATACTATAATTAAAAATATGTAAGAAAATGCAATTCCAAAATAATATAGGTATTATTAAACAAATTGTCAAGTACAAATAGCATTAATAACCAAATTTATAATTTGTAGATAATGATATGAACATAACTCATGAATAATGAATACACAATACATTATACAATAAATATTGAACAAGAATGTTAGTATTATGTAAAAAACCCATTATATCTTTAAATGTTTTCCATTTTAACTTTCACGTCAATTAAATAAAACAATCATTTCAAGTTTAAAAGAATT
>Ga0209611_10014907_pt1 | contig 10261 bp, 8 predicted proteins | sample S1TSphgellanicum_3_FD_187693 | JGI IMG/M metagenome (GOLD analysis project Ga0209611, IMG submission 187693) | Host-associated microbial communities from peat moss isolated from Minnesota, USA - S1T2_Fc - Sphagnum magellanicum MG (SPAdes) (version 2) | ecosystem: Host-associated > Plants > Peat... | reverse complement strand
CTATAATTTTACAAACCTTGTTTTATTGTCTACACCATCCATTTAAACAACTCATTTTCCTCAATATGGTATTGTGAAGTTGTACAATGATTAATTAATGTTTTTTCACACAACTCTTAAAACTCCCCATAAATTTTTTACCTTCATCAATGAATACTTCAATTTGGGTGTCAAACTTGCTGAACATCCTATCTAAAAATGCATAGATAGTTTTTTCCCTTATATGATCCAACAATGACACCAATTCTAGTCACTTCAAAAAATGTTCAATCGTAACCAAAACTTATTAATTATGTTGCATTTTCAAATTTAATGGGCTAACGAAATCCAGACTCCACCAATAACCAAGCCCCATGTGATGGGAAATGGTTATAAATTATGTGTAGGTGCATTGAATGACACCCACATTTGCTCATACATCACACTTTTAGTTATATAATATTGTTTTCAAAATTTTCCTTTGAGATTTGTGGTTATGAATATTAAAAACTACCTTAATAACCATCAAAGGTATGTTCATGTTTTCAATAACCACTCATCATTGGACAATATTGCGATCGTCATGGTGATGGTGGTGGCAAACTAGGAAAGACAAGAGTAGGGGCATGAATAGACTAGAAGAGACATGAATAATAATTGTGGTAGTAAATAAATGAATATGGAATTCCAAAAAGGTCACAAAAGGAATGGGCTTGGGCTTGTGGTTTAAAGTAGAATATTTTTTCTTGGGACCTGATGACAAGGAATATTGACTTGGGCCTAGGGAAAACCCCATAAGATTCCTTTGGATAGGGTTTTGGACATCTTACAAATTTTGCCAATGTCACGTCTTGCACCTTGTACATGGTTTTGTCTTGGGCCTTTGGTAACATATGGTCAATGGGAACAAGTATTGGGAATGAACATATAATTTTACTTCACATTTCTACATGTATGGAATAATAATCCATCATGGTCATCCATAAAGGCATGATAACATTATGAAATTTGATTATGGGTTGGGGTATGCAACAAGAAATTTGTTATCCTATTTGGGGATGGATTACCACAATAACATTTTAAAAAGTGTTTTGAAATGCATTGATTGCTTACACTCAAACCTTATCTTCAACACATTACCCATGCCATAGAAGAATTATCTTATGTCCGAAGCTTTGTTAGAATTAAACATTGATCCTTTGTACTATGACCGTTTTTTTACACTACATCATTAGTTGCAAATGTAGTTGTAGCATAGTTGCAAGAATGGTCAAGGGTGTAAAGTAGTTGTAAAACCAATAAAAATTAGTTGCAAATGACAATTAGTTGCACATAGTTGTAAATGCATTAATTGCATTTTGGGGGATTTCTTTTAATAATTGGTTATAGACTAATTTATCCCAATGTACCTATAGTAATTAAGATGTAAACATGTAACTAACATAAAACTCTTGACAATGGCAAGTGCAACAAGTGGGGCTTGGTGGTCCTTTTTGGTCATCTTGTCCAAAGACTTGCACCCCACTCCATTACTTTTTTGCGTGAATGCACATTAAAGTGGACTAGAAATGGCACATGTGGAGTTCACAGTTTTACTTTTTTAGAATTATTAATTCAAATGTTTGTTGTTTTGGGAATGTAAAATTTTCCATTTGAAAGTGGGATGCAATCCAATACCTAAATTTTAAACTTACAAGTTTTTAAATTGTAACATATGTTTCAATTGGATTAGCTAGGGGAAAAGTTAAAAACAAAAACATGGGTCTTTTTAAATTTTTATAATTGGTGGATGTTATGTAAGGTAGTAATGTCATTTTTTACAAACCAATTTTTAAAAAAATTTCCATTTTAATAAACAATGGACTATTGAAAATCTTACAAAGATAGATTAAAATATTAAACTTGCTTGTAAGCCCTTATTTTAACATTTCAATAGCTTCAAAATCATACTAGGAGAAAAAAATCAACATTTCACACATGTTTACTATGTAATAAAAGTCCATAATTTTTTTTATGAACTATGACAAAAGATGCTACATCACATTAACAATCTTGTAATGAAATGATGACAGTTTATTTTCAAATTTATAAATTTTTTTCTACAAGTGTTATAGATTAGTTAGATGAGTCCTTTCTATAATTTTCAATAATATCTCAACATATATTATAGCAAACTTAAAGGTAACCCCCCCCCCCCCCCCCCCCCCCCAAATAAAAAATATTACGAGGTACATTCATTGACTAGGGTAGTTAGGTTTTACCTAAACTAATTAACCCTAGTCTAGGGTTAGTTTTTGTCATTAAATAATTCAGAAAATCATAAAATGATTTTTTTGGGGGGTAAAATGTTGCAAAAACATGTTGATAATAATAATAATAGGTCTATTTATTTTTATATGAGGATTTTTGAAAGATTATATATTTTGGCTTGTGTTAAAATTTGAGATTAGTTATAATAGAGTTATAATAATAATATCTTGAAGGATTTTGGGTTTTTTTTTTTTTTTTAAAGAGGATTTTTTTTGGGAAGATTATATTTTTGCATGGTGAAATAGGTATTTGAGTTTCCATAATTCTTCTTATTTTTGCCTTAAGATAATAATTTTTTTTAATGTAAAAATGGCAAGGCCACACCCCTTGTTTTGTATTTGCATCATGGGTTTTAGACTTAACCCACAAATTCATCACAAATTAAAGGTTATCCTTGAAATTTTCCCCTTGTCTTTGGGCCCTAGTTTGATGGTGTGATCCCTCCCCTGTTTCATCCCCAATTTGAGCTGCCGGTGAAGCTACTTTGGGTATACATGTTGCCTAAACCCTAAACTCGAACTAAACCTGCCTGCCTGCCTGCCTGCCGGTGAACCTACTTTGTAGCCTTTTTCTTAATTTCTGGCTATATATATATATATAGCCCAAAAAAATATTTAAAAAAAAATTAAAAAGTGCTAAAATTAAGCACTTTTTGAGATTTTCTATATAGTCATATCAACCAAATTTTAAGAAAGAAAAAATCGCCAGATTTCGAATACATGGCTCAAACTGTGGTAGCCAAAAATATAGAAAGATGTTTAATAAAGTTTTTAAAAAGAAAAAAATTTACCTTCATTGTTTAGCCTGCAACCAAATTTGGCTAAATATTCCTCTGTGTGTGTATTCATCACCACTTTTGACTAGCATTGCAAAATTGACCTCAATTTTTTTAAAATAATAAAAAATATATATTATTAGAAATCCAATTAAATTAAGTTAAGTTAAATTAAATCAAATTAAATCAAATTAATTTTTTTTAAAAACTGCTACTTTGGGTACCTATTTTCTAAACCTTAAAACCCTAAACCTAAAACCCTAAACCTGTGTCCAGTACTACTGTTGCAGCACGTTGCCTATATTGTCTTCATCTGCATTGTCCTAGTGTGTATACAGCAGCAGCAGCACCTGCTGCACTAGTTAGTACACACTGCTCCATCTCTCTCTCTCTCTCTCTCTCTCTCTCTCTTTTCAGTTTCATTTTTCAGTCTTGCTTTATGGTACTAGTGCTGTAGAAAAGCTTCCATTCATGTCTGTTGTTCAGATTATTATTGATTGTGGAAATGGAGCTGCTCTTAGAATTCAATCAAGTGTGGGTACAAGGGACTCATATTATTATTGTCAGGGTTTTTATTTCCTTCTGGTCTGCCTTCCTTTCGGAGTGTGTAAGTATTTTGCATGTTGCAAGGACTTGAAAAGTGTGTGGGGCTTCAAATGTAGGATTTTGACAAGCATGCTGCGGCGGCGGCGCTGGTGCACAAGAAGTGGTAGAAATAATAATAATAATACTAATGTAGCCACCAAACAATATTCTGTGCAGTCTAAGTTATGTTTGTTGAAGTGTCTCTCCCTTTCAGGTTTTGAAACTCTCTCCATCTATATATCCGTGTTTTCGTTTTCCCTGGCAAAATTTCACCATTCTTCAACAAAGAAATTGGGAGTTTTTTGGAAAAATTTATGTTTGAGAATGCTCAGGAGAGCGTTGCCACAGATGTTCAAATCCTGATTGGATTGGAAAAATGGATGCAAAACCTGGACACATTTGCCCATCCTAAACCCTAAACCCTAGACCCTCCCAACACAACTTGAACATGAATGTTTGGAAAAACGGTGGTTTTTCCTCTCTCCATATATTGATCCAAAAAACAAAATTAGAAAATCATACACCATTTTTGACAAACCTTGCATCAGAACAAAAAAAGCCCCATTGAAACTAGCAAAAGCCAGCTCTCATCGGGCCTTTCGGGTATGATGCCTTTGACAAGGTGCTGCCTCCAAATTCTGTCCCACAATTGCACTAAAGAACAACAAAGACAAAAACAGCAACCAACATCTGTTCTTCCCAGACCAGATGACAGAATTGAAGACTACAAACTCATTCTGCAATTGATGCAGGAGACATCACCTGTGATAATGGCAGTTTACACCAAAGATTACTCCTGGTCTGCACACATGATTAACCAAACAATCTCCACACTGCAAAAACTAATCCCAGCTTTCTATGTTGAAATGCTACTCTCGTATGATTGAATTTAAATTCTTGTTGCATTTCTTAGATCCACCAGCAGTCTGTACACAGCGATTCTTGGAGAATTGGTAAAGATTTGGGTCTGAACTCAGATACTAACTGCAGTGTTCTGTTATTTAAGCACTTTTCAAGCATGAAAATCACTGCACAACGCAAACTGTTGTAGAGAGCAAATTGCTATGTCAAAAGATGTCACAGCTGGAAATGTCAAAGTGCAACAGCTTCAGCGAGATGTTATTCGTAACAAAAAAAACCGTGTATGAGCCACACACAAAGATGGCTTACCTCCTAACAGATACATGATCACAGCAGCAACCACACATAACAAGCAAGTTGAATCCTCGCTTTTCATCACCAGGCAAACAGCAGATGATTCCCTACAATTTACAGCATTACCATAACCTGTGCAAATGAACAATATCAACCTTATTTGTCTCCAATGCAGAGAAAATCTACACAACACCTGGAATGTAACTGTACTGCCAGTTTCCAGCAAAACAAGAGAAGACAGGACTGAGTGGTGTCATAACCTTGTGTCATCACTCACAACATAACAGACCATCACCTTCATTCTGAATAGCAACAATTACCAGCTGCCATTACTCTGCACTGAGTTCATCAGCACCTATCAGTGGGCATAGATGAACAAATAAAAGTCTGCTCAACATTTCAGGCAAACTATTTTGTGAACTTCTCTCACATTTCTGGAAAGAAACAGGGAAGACTCAGGAATGATGTTGGCTAGCACTCAAGAGACAATCATGTCAACCTCTTCAATGAATTTGTAAGCACCAGAATTGCTTTGTCTTTCTTTTCTGAATACACCACTTTCCTACATGTCCTAGTGGAAACTAAAATTTTTCTCCATACTCAACAGGGAGCCAGGCTACTGGCCACAGAGAGATTGCACCTTGCTATCTATTGATCACATAGTGACTAGTCACCTCCCATCTCATGGTGATCAAGAGTTACAACAGGCAGTTCTAAAGGTAAACTTTCCACTCTCACCAGCAATATCTTCCTTCCTAACCTCTAAGAAAAAATCCTGTGTTCATGCCGATTCACCAATGGGTGCACATCTTGGGAGATCCAACCTCCAAAGAGTCCATGGTAGTCTTGCAGCTGATGGAGAGGGAGTGTAATTTCACCAGGAGACACTCAAGCCAAAAAAATTGTACCCTTCTTGGTTAACAATGTGATTTACTCTCAAACATTTTCTGGGTTTCATCACCCAGATCTTTAACCATCTGAATACCAGGTCCATGATGCAAAGCACACTTGGTGGACAGCCTGCCCACTTTAATCACAAGGAAAGATCTCCAGTTGAGCAGCTCAAAGATCTCATTTTCTCCCACTTGTAGCAACCCGAGCCTTTGCTTTCACTTCCGCATCCTACCATAGTCACATCCACATCAACTATTGAGTATATCCAGTGCAGGAACTGTTCAATATTTCTTTTGATAGCGCAAACTTGGGCAGGTTAATCAACAAACTTTACCCCAAAATCATCCACACTGCCTAGATTCTGTCTATCTTTCTTTTACTTGGCTTCTACACATAGAGCAGACAAATACTGACTACCTGACACATTTCAAACTACCTGGAAGAAAAATACCTGAGTTGGATGGAGAAGGATAAAGTTCTGAGCTTGTGCCGGTGTATGATTCTCTGCTCCCTTGCTCCAGTCATAGCTAACCTGCACCACTTTCCAAAATCAGCTACCTCTCATTCCTGTTTCTTACTATTGAAAAATATTCCCCTATAGCTTAAGCCACCACAGCTTTCACATCATTTTCATCAAGAGCACAACTCATCCATCTCAATGTCAGGCCATGATGAACATGATAAAGAACAGAACTCTCACCGCATAAGCAAAGATGGTGCCATCATGATTGAATGCACTGCATGGAATTGGCTGATTACACCTTTGCAGGGCCTGAAAATATGGGCAGATTATATAAGAATGTTGAGAAGTCCATATCCCACCAATCCCTTGGAAAATTTTCATTACTTTGACATTCAAGAACTCCTTCTAAAGTATGGTTTAGAAGCAGAACGAGATGAACAAAATCATTCTTCTGAAAGACAAAAATATATTCTCAGATTTTCTCTAATGGTAGCAGACAGAGTAAAGAGTGAGAACTCAGAGGTCTGGCTGAAACATACCTTCAGCCTTTGTTTGCTATCTTTATCCCAGAAATTGTAAGCCCCATCAGATCCTGAAGTAGCAAAGGTGGCATGGACCTTCACAAACCAACAAATGTATCAACTCACGATACTACAAAACCAACTTCAAGTTTGTTTGTGTGCTAATATAGCAACAGTCTCCATTACTTACAGGATGGAAGCTAATAGCATTGACAGCATAAATATCATTGTTATCCCGGTGGCACTTGAAAGTAAAGTTCTTCGCCTGCTGAGCATCATCAATGTGCTGTACTGCAACTCTGCCTTCGATAGAACCAACCTGAAATGCACAATATATTGTGAAGATCTGATATCTATAAAAAAGTCTGCAACTTCTTAACAAAACAAGTCCTCTCTCATCCATTCATCCTTGTCAACTACATCACTATGCAAAACAATCATACAGAAAAGTTACCCTCATATTCTTAGAAATCAGTAGTGAGGTGAAACAGTATATACTTAGCTTAGTGTGAACTAAAAAGACGTGGACAGATCATGCAAGCTATGCCTCAGTTAGGAGAGATTACCAAAAACCCTTGCTTGTCAGGAAAAGTTGCAACACACCGTGTCTGATACTTGAGTGGTGACATTATTCTCTTAAACTCTGTCTGTCCCACAGTGACATCAAAGATCAGCAGCCTTGCAAATCTTCACTTAACCTTGCACAACCATTTCTGGTCATGACCTCAACAACCTGTCCAACTTCCAATCAGTTACAAGCCTAGCCAATGTTAATTCTTGGTGACTTAGAAATCTAAAACTGAACACCTTTTGTGTGCACATGGGTCTCACTGTCCAAGATTCTCTCTACACCCAACATCTGAACAGTGGTTAGCAGTCAAAACCTCTCCAGCAACAACAATTTACCTGAGGGTTGGCAAGGTTGTAAACAACAATGTTGCGATCTGCAGTGGCCACAACCATGAGAGGGTGGCGTACACTCATGGCATAGCACCGCTCTGGCAACTGCTGTGTATGAGCTGGGTTCTGTTGCCGTGTGTCCCAATACCTGCACTCCTCCAAACAACAGTGCTCAGTGCAAGAAATAGAACTGCAACAGAGGTTAGTCCAGTGGTAATCGATAGCCAAATTATGCATTGGTGCACAAGATGGCAAAGTCTTTTTTCGCTGGCTAACATTACATGAGATTATTCAAAAGAAACTGTCTAGTTCAGAAAGACCCAGCAAACATCTTCAGGAACATCTTTTTTGCAAGTAATTAATGGCTTGTAAACCTTAAAGAACATGGTTAAAATACTCAAGTCTTGAGTCCAAGCTCAAATCCACAAGTAGGCCTAGAAGGAAAACAGGAAAAATGAACCAGCTCATTTTCTCCTCATCCATATGGAAGCTAGCATCTACATACAAACCTCATTCAAGGCTGCCAACACTAGGTGAACATGACCAATATTTGCACAAAGAAAGACTTACTTGATGGTTTTGTCAAAGCTGCCTGTAACCAATAGATTCATTTCAGGGACCCAAGCTATGTCCTTAATGGGAGCATCATGCATGCCCACTTGGACAGGCTGCCCTCCTGACAATATGGGCCACATCTTTGCCTGCTTGTCGCACCCAGCTGAAAAGACTGTGCTTCCATCATCCTTCCATGCCGTACAAAGTACCTGCAGAGCAAAACCCTTCTTTGTTACCCATCTCAAAGCACCATCTAGATATTCTCAAACTGAGTCTTAAAATTTCCCCAACCAACCTCTTAAAGCAGACCATTTCAATTGACATGAACCTGGACCAAATCCTTCAGAAAAACAAGCCAATTTCCCTGTCTGCCAAATGTAGCTTTAGCAACCACCACCATTCACAGGTAATGGCTTCTTTTCTCATCTTGATTATTGTGTGCTACTTTTTGTATGAAATGGATTTGCATAATCAGGAAGAAAAGCTTTGAATCTCACTGGCTGATCATGTGAGATTGCTGCTTTAGGGACACTGCTACCATTTGGCTGGATCTCCCAACAACGCACCTGCATATTACATATCCATATAAAATATACAGCATGTGAAATGGCCATAATTGCAACCCCAAAATAAATTTACAAATAAATAAATAATCTTCCATGAATGTGAATTTATAACTGCAAGTAGTACCTGATTGTCCCAAGATGAAGCCACAAGGTAATTAGCTTTGGAACTGAAACTGAGACTTGAAATGCCATCAGTGGGAGGAGATACCACCTGCTCCAGAACAGATGACAGGATGAGAGCTTTACACAAGTAGTAGCACTTCCATAGTTACTGCTTAAAATGTGTGCACAATCAATAAAATTCTTCACGCCTATAATCAATCTACTGAACCCTTTTCGAAGCAAACTAGCGTTCAATAGATTGCTTAACCCTAATTCTCGCATTCTAGCTTCAGTTTACAGAAGCTCCTCTCATCAGCAGATGGCAGTAGGCTCCACGAGAGGAGCTAAGTTATTCCTCCGCTGTGATGAAACAGACATTCTTTTGCCCAACCACTCCTCTAACCCATCGCCCCAAAACCCTAAACCATATCGCCCCAAATATTCTAGTTCTAAACTTGAAAGGTTCGATGTCTACAGCCAACAACTACATTGACAGGCATAGCTATAAGAAATGGCTGGTTCGCAGACGCACCTTCTTACAACCTAAATGCGATTCAAGAGAGTTCACTTGCGACAGAATCACACATAAAAGAATAAATCCTAGAGCACTATCTCTCTCTCTCTCTCTCTCTCTCTCCGGCCCGTTTAACAATGCACATGCCGCCGTACCTCAAACGACTTATTAGGATTGTGTTGCTGAGTAGTCGATACCGTCCCGAACGTTGCCATAGCCCGTTGCCTCACCAAACTACGCCGTTATCCAAATGCTTGCACACTGCAAAGAAATCTGCGTCGAGCTACTAGCCTATTCAAACACGCGCGCAGAGAAACAACACAAAACAAAACCAACCCGGCGAGAACCTACCCAAATCACGACACCTACACGCTATTGTCCTGCCTCCGTTGTGTCTCCTCCCCGAAAAGCAAGTGCCCCTCCTCCAAACAAACCTCACAATGTACCAAATTACAGTTCAAAACCTTTTTCCGAAGAGGAAACAAATAAAATATCACAAAAAGAAACAGCAATAGATAACAGATCTACACGGTCTGCAGATAGACAGTATGAGAATTCCTCCTCCAATCTCGCGCTCTCTCTCGCTCGCTCGCTCGCTCGCTCGCGAAGCAAGCGTCACGACGTCGTCGAGAATTAGGGTTTCGCAAGCGTCAGGGCGTAGAAGAGAATTAGGGTTTCGCAATCGTCAGGACGTGGCAGAGAATTAGGGTTCAAGAATTAGGGTTTTGCAAGCGTCAGAAAATTAGGGTTTTTCACTTTGTGATCAATATTTTGATTGAACCTTATTTTCAGTTTTTTTTTTAAAAATTTAAATATTGCACATGATGGATTGATGTTGTACTAGTGTGAACCCTGTGCCTAATGCACAGGTGTGTTATTTCAACAATGTTTGGTTCATGTTTTAGTTTTTTTAAAAACTTTTATCTTTTAATTTTTATATTT
>Ga0209611_10014905_pt1 | contig 10262 bp, 6 predicted proteins | sample S1TSphgellanicum_3_FD_187693 | JGI IMG/M metagenome (GOLD analysis project Ga0209611, IMG submission 187693) | Host-associated microbial communities from peat moss isolated from Minnesota, USA - S1T2_Fc - Sphagnum magellanicum MG (SPAdes) (version 2) | ecosystem: Host-associated > Plants > Peat... | reverse complement strand
CAATCTCGGACTCAGAGGTGAACGGGGTAACATGGCGCATGGTCGGGCTCCTGGTCTGGGGGGACCGGCGCGCCATGAAAAAGCCCGCCGGATGATGCGGCGGGCTGGGTAACTGGGTGGTGAAAAGCGCCAGGCGGCTACTGCGCCTTGCTGCCTTCACGCCACATGCCCGCCAAGGCCGCGCCTGAAGCGAGACCTTGTTGCAGGGTGTGATGGGCGATGCGGGACATCCTCAATACTGCGCAGCCGCTGCGGCCTGGTCAACAGGGTTGGGCGTTGTCGATCCTGGTTCCAGCGTGCTACCGCCTTATGGTGCCCGCATCAAAACACCGATGTTCCGACGTCTGCTGAAAAGCCAGGCGCTCCAGCACGCGGCGGCCTCGCTGATCAGCCTGTATCTGAAATTCGCGCTCCGCAGCACGCGCTGGACCATCGAAGGCCAGGCGCATGTGGCGCCCTATATCGGTGGCGGCGCGGTGATCGTCGCGTTCTGGCATGAAAGGCTGCCCGTGGTACCCGCCCTCTGGTTGCATGCGCAGGCCACCAACCCCAACCGCCATGTGGCGGCCCTGGCCAGCCGGCACCGCGATGGGCGATTCATCGGCGGGGTGCTGGAAAATTTTGGCGTGCGGATTGTCCATGGCTCGTCAGCCAGCGCGAAGCCGGGTGCCAACGGGGCCAAGCGGCGGGATCGTGGCGGGGCGGCGGGGCTGCGCGCCTTGCTTGCGGCGCTGGTCGAGGGCCAGGCGGTGGTAATCACCCCGGATGGCCCCCGCGGGCCGCGCCGTGTCGCGGCACCCGGGGTCGCGCAACTGGCCGCTTTGGCGCAGGTGCCGGTGCTGCCCGCCTCCGGCCAGGTGCGGCGCCGCATCACCCTGCGCAGCTGGGATCGAATGGGCCTGCCTTTGCCGTTCGGCCGCGGGGCGCTGGTGTGCCTGCCGCCGATCCTGGTGCCGCCACAGGATGCGGCCACCTTCCTGTCGCAAATCGAACTGGCGCTGACCGAGGCGGCCGATCGGGCGGATGCTTTATGCGCGCGATAACCGGGCTGGTCTGGGCAATCACCGCGTCGGCCGCCCGGCCGGCGCTGCGACTCATGCTCCGGCGGCGCGCCGATCGCGGCAAGGAGCTGGCGGCACGTCTCGGTGAACGGCGTGGCATCGAGGCAATGAAACGCCCGGCCGGCCGGGTGCTATGGCTGCATGCGGCCAGCGTTGGCGAGGCCATTTCCGCCCTGCCGCTGGTCTCCGCCCTGCCGCCGGATGTGTTCACCGTGTTCACCACCGGCACGGTCACCAGCGCCCGGCTGCTGGAGACGAGGCTGCCGGAACTCGGCTTGCAGGATCGGGTGGTGCAACGCTTCGTCCCGCTGGACGTGCCGGCCTGGGCCAAGCGGTTCCTGAAACATTGGCGGCCGGATGCCGCCTGTTTCCTGGAAAGCGAGCTATGGCCGAATATCCTGGCCGCCTGCACCCAGCGCCGGGTGCCGGTGGCGCTGGTCAATGCCCGGTTTTCCGCGCGCAGCGCGGCTGCGTGGCGGCGCGCGCCCGGCCTGGCGCGCCAGGTGCTCGGTGCGTTCAGCTGGATCGCCGCGCAATCCGACGCCGATGCCGATCGGCTGCGTAGCCTCGGCGCCAAACGCGTGGAGGTGCCCGGCAATCTGAAATTTTCCGCACCCAACCTGCCCGCCGATCCGGCGGAGGTGGCGCGGCTTTCGGCATTGCTCGGCAGCCGCCCGCGCTGGCTGGCGGCCAGCACCCATCCGGCCGACGATGCCATCGTGGCACGGGTGCATCGCGCCTTGGCGGAGCGGCACGCGGGGTTGCTGACAGCGGTCGCACCCAGGCATCCGGAGCGTGGTGCCGCGGTTGCCGCGGTGATGGGCGGGGCACCGCGGCGGTCGTTGGGTCAGGATTTTCCCGAACAGGGCGGCGCCTGGGTTGCCGATACCTTGGGCGAACTCGGGCTGCTGTTCCGGGTGTTTCCCATCGTGTTCATGGGCAAGAGTTTTTCCGGCGGCGGCGGGCAGAATTTCCTGGAGCCGGCCCGCCTTGGCTGCGCGGTGGCCACCGGGCCGGCAACACAGAATTTTACCCAGGCGCGCGACATGGCGGTGGCTGCCGGCGCGCTCACGGTGGTGGAAAACGAGGAAGCGCTGATCACCTGGCTGGATGCCAGGCTGCGTCGTGCCGCGCCCGCCGCGACCCTGGCACCGGTCGGCACACTTCCCTCGCTCCTGGCGGCGAAGCTGGTGGCGCTGATGGGGCCGCTTTCCTCCACAACACCACCGCCAAGGGCGTCCAAGCCGCCTGCGCCACCTGCGCGGGACCGTTCGGCCGCACCGAAACCCACCAAAGCGAGAAAGGTCATCGCCCCCAAGGCGGGGGCGCGCGCGCAGCCTCCCGCTTTTTGGCGGCACGATTCAGGCAGCCTGCTGCCACTGGTGCTGTCGCCTTTATCCGGCGCCGTCTCCGGGCTGACAGCACGCCGGGTGGCGCGCACCGGCTGGCGCGCACCGGTGCCGGTCATCTGCTGCGGCAATGCCGGGGTTGGCGGCGCGGGAAAAACCACGCTGGTGCTCGATCTGGCCGCGCGGCTGCAGGCGCGCGGGCTGGCGGTGCATGTGCTCACCCGTGGCTATGGCGGCTCGGCCGCCGGCGTCATCCGCGTCGATCCGGCTGTGCATGATGCCGAGGCGGTTGGCGACGAAGCGTTGCTGCTGGCCGACATGGCGCCAACCTGGCGCTCGGCCGATCGCGCTGCCGCCGCGCATCAGGCCATCGCCGCCGGCGCGCAGATATTGGTGATGGATGACGGGCTGCAGAATGCCACCTTGATCAAATCGTTCTCTCTGCTGGTGATCGATGGCGGGTTCGGGTTTGGCAATGGGCGTGTGCTGCCGGCCGGCCCGTTGCGGGAGCCGGTGCGCGCGGCCGCCGCGCGGTCGAATGCCGCGGTGCTGATCGGCGCCGATCAGGCCGGCGCACTGGCCAGCCTGCCGGCATTTTTGCCGGTCTTTGCGGCTCGTCTGGTGCCCGGAGCAGGGAGTGCGGCTCTGGCCGGCACCCGCGTGGTCGCCTTTGCCGGCATCGGACGGCCGGAGAAATTTTTCGCCATGCTGCGCGACGCCGGCGTGGTCGTGGTGCGCGGCGTGGCGTTTGCCGATCATTACCCCTTCACCGCTCGCGACCTGTCCGAGTTGCGGCAATTGGCCGATGATCTGGATGCAATAGCGGTGACCACGCCAAAGGATTTCGTGCGCATCCCATCCGCGATGAAGCCGCATTTTCAGCCGGTGGGCGTGTCGATGATCTGGGAGGATGCGCAGGCCCTGGAAGCGCTGCTCGACCGGGCCTGCGCGATTCCGCCCTTCACATGAGTTTTCTCGGGCGGCTCGAGGCCGCACTCGTCGCCACGCTGCTGCGTGTGCTGCGTGCCTTGCCGCCCGCTACGTCCTCAAATTTGGCGGGTGGGCTGGCGGCGGCGATCGGGCCGCTGCTGCCGGTATCGCGTGTGGCGCATGCCAATTTGCAGGCCGCCTTACCCCACCTCACCCAGGCGGCGCGTCGGCGCGTCGTGCGCGGCGTATGGGCCCAGTTGGGCCGTACGGCCGGCGAGTTTCCCCATATCGGGCGCTTGCCGCATAACAGTGCCTCAGGCCCAGGCTGGGAGGTGCAGGGCGAGGCGATCCTCGCGGAGCTTTCAGCGCGCGGCGGGCCGGTGATTTTCTTCTCCGGGCATATTGGCAATTGGGAAATCCTGCCGCGTGCCTCTGCCTTTTACGGTTTGCCCTGCGCCAGCTTCTATCGGGCAGCGCAAAATGCCCAGGTCGATGCACTGATCGGCCAGATTCGCCAGACCGCTACCGGCCAGGCGCTAAAACTGTTCCCCAAGGGTGCGAAAGGCGCGCGCCAGGCGCTGATGCATCTGGGGCGCGGCGGCTTTCTGGCCATGCTGGTAGACCAGAAACTGAATGACGGCATAGAGGCGCGGTTCTTCGGCATGCCGGCAATGACCGCGCCGGCGGTTGCCAGTTTCGCCCTGCATTTCCGCTGCCCCGTAGTGCCGGCTCTGGCCGAGCGGATCGGCCCCGCCCGGCTGCGCCTGGTGATAGAGCCGCCTTTGGCTTTGCCAGAGAGCGGCAACCGCACTCAGGATGTGCAGGCGCTGACCCAGCAGGTGAATGACGTGCTGGAACGTTGGATACGGGCGCGGCCAGACTCCTGGCTATGGCTGCATCGCCGATGGCCGAAAGAGGTCGTGCGGGTCGCGCCGCGCAACAAATGAGATTTTTGTTGCGGTGCAACGCAACAAAAAAAGTGACTTGACAGCAAAATTCCCGTAGCTTCGGGCGATATCCGGTGTTGGTTTTGCCTTGGGGAGGTGAAACCTAGGTTTGTCAGGGGTTTGTCATGGTCGAGCTGATGATGATGTGGGTACGGTCGCATCCATTGGAGTTCGTGGCTGGCCTTGTCGGCGTTTCGGTGCTTGTCAGCCTATTGCTGATACCCCGGCTGCATGAGTTGCCTGGGCATGGGCATCCGCGCTGTTAACGTAAAGCGTTAGAGTTCCTGGGCAGGCGCGTCCTGCCTGTCCGCTGATTGGTGTGCCGCCAGCGCCGCCATATCGACGATGGTGCTCACCGAGGCATCCATTGAGACCAGCTGGACGGCTTTGGACATTCCCAGCAGCAACGGCCCGATCGAGCTGCCGCCGCCCAGGCGGGGGGCGAGGCGGCTGGTAATATGGGCCGAATGCAAGCCGGGCATAATCAGCACATTCGCGTTGCCGGTCAGCCGGCAGAACGGGTAGAGCGCGCGGAACGATGGTTCCAGCGCCACGTCCGGCGACATGTCGCCATCGAATTCGAAATCCACCTTGCGCGATTCCAGAATAGCCACAGCCTCGCGGATACCATGTACCGTTGCATGCATAGGCTGGCCAAAGGTGCTGTGGGAGAGCAGGGCCACACGCGGTTCGTGGCCCAGCCGGCGGGCATGGGCGGCCGCACCTTCGGCAATGTCGGCCAGAAGCGTGGGCGACGGGCGCTCATGCATCAGCGTGTCGCCGATGAAAATGGTTTCCCGCCCGCCTAGCATCAGGGTAAGGCCGAAGGCGGTGCGGCCGGGCAGCGGATCGATGGCCATGTTGATGGCCTCAAGACAGACAGAACGCGCGCGGGTGAGGCCGGTGACCATCGCATCCGCATCGCCCGAAGCCAGCATGGCCGCGGCAAACACGTTGCGGTCCTGATTCACCAGGCGCTGCACATCGCGATACAAAAAGCCTTTGCGCTGCATGCGGTCATACAGAAGGTCGGTATAGCGGGCATTGTTGGAGGAAACCCGCGCATTATGGATCTCGATGCCGTCCGGCAGATGCAGGCCGAGATGCTTCAGCGCGGTGGCGATTCGGTCCTCGCGGCCGATCAGAACCGGCCGGCCGAAGCCGGCATTGTGGAAAGCGATCGCTGCCCGCAGGATCTTTTCATCCTCGCCCTCGGCGAAAACCACGGTTTTCGGCGCTGCCCGCACGCTTTCCATGATCATGTCGAGCGCGTTGGCGGTGCGGTCCAGCCGGCCAGAGAGTTCGCGCGTGTAGCGCCGCAGATCAACAATCGGCTTGCGCGCCACGCCGCTATCCATCGCCGCTTTGGCCACCGCCGGCGGAATCCGAAAGATCAGCCGCGGATCGAAGGCGTTTGGAATGATGTAGTCAGGGCCGAAATACACCTGGCGCGCTGACGCCACGTGCACTTCGTCCGGCACGTCTTCCCGCGCCAAAGCGGCCAGCGCATGGGCGGCGGCGATCTTCATCGCATCGTTGATGGTGCTGGCGCGCACATCCAGCGCCCCGCGAAAAATATACGGAAACCCAAGAACGTTATTCACCTGGTTGGGATAGTCGCTGCGCCCGGTGGCGATAATCGCGTCCGGGCTGGCCTGCCGGGCCTCCTCCGGGGTGATTTCAGGATCGGGGTTCGCCATGGCGAAGATCACCGGCTGATCGGCCATGGCGCGCACCATATCCTGGGTAATGGCGCCCTTCACGGAGAGGCCAAAAACCGCATGCGCCCCCTCCAGCGCCTCAGCCAGCGTGCGGGCGCTGGTGCTGGAGGCATGGGCGGATTTCCATTGATTCAGGTCGTTCCGGCCGCGATGCACCACGCCCTTGGTGTCGCACAAAATGATGTTTTCGGCACGCGCCCCCATCGCCTTGATCAGCTCCACGCAGGCAATGGCGGCGGCGCCGGCGCCGTTCACCACCAGTCTGGTGTCGGCAAGGTCGCGGTTGGTCAGGTGGCAGGCATTGATCAGGCCGGCGGTGGCGACAATGGCGGTGCCGTGCTGGTCGTCGTGAAACACCGGTATGTCCATCAGCTCGCGCAGACGCTGCTCGATGATGAAGCATTCAGGGGCGCGGATATCTTCCAGATTGATCCCGCCGAAACCGGGCCCGAGGAAGCGCACGCAGTTGATGAACTCTTCAACGTCTTCGGTGGAAAGTTCCAGATCGATGCCGTCCACATCGGCGAAGCGCTTGAACAGCGCCACTTTGCCCTCCATCACCGGCTTGCTGGCCAACGCGCCGAGATTGCCCAGGCCCAGCACGGCGGTGCCGTTGGAGATCACCGCCACCATGTTGCCCTTGGTGGTGTATTCATAGGCGAGGGCCGGGTTCTTCTGGATGCGCAGGCAGGGCTCGGCAACCCCCGGCGAATAGGCCAGGCTGAGGTCGCGCGCGGTGGTCAGCGGCTTGCTGATTCGCGTTTCCAGCTTGCCCGGCCGGCCAGAGGCGTGCAGCGCCAAGGCTTCTTCTGCGGTAATGCGCGCGGACGCCGCCTCGCTGTCTGCCATAATGCAAGCCCCCTTTCCAGCCAAATGGCCCATTGTCGGCGCAAAAGGCAACCCCAAGTGCTGGATTGCAACCGCCGGGCGGCGGGACATATACTCTGCCATGCTCGACACCGGAAACCTGAGCCAAATCGTGTTCGATGCTGTGGCTGCTCACATGGCGCCCGGGCTTGTGCAGCGAGTCGACGTCGAGCCTTACATTAATTCGGTGGACCAGGAAGGACTTAGGCTGACAATCGTCGTTGCAGATGACGAGCCTTCGGCTAATGATGGGGATGTCATTCTGGATGCCATGCTGGCGGCTTCCGACCGGTTGGCCCAAGCAGGCGAGAGCCGCGTCCCGACATTTGTTTTCGCAACAGATAATGAACTGGCCCATAGTGGCGATCCTGACACCTGACCATCTGTTTGCGCAGGCTGAAGCGCTGCTGCGTCTTTATCCAGGTCGAAAGCCGCGGCAGACCGAGTTGCGTCGCGCGATTTCAACCTCCTATTATGGCGTTTTCCATTTCGTTCTTGCGCAAGCGGCCGACATGCATATCGGCGCGAAATATAGAGCAAAGCCGAGATATGCTCTCGTCTATCGCAGCATCTCCCATACCTGGCTCCGCTCGCTTTGCCTGGATGTGGCTAAGGCAAATGCGCCGGCGGCGCTAAAAGCATTTCTGCCGGTCGGCGGTTTTGGGCAGGATTTGCGCAAGTTTGCTCTGGCGACAGCCAACTTGCAGGACAGGCGGCATACCGCGGATTATGATCCGTCGGTGAACTTCGTGAGACGCGATGCGCAATCGGCCATCGCCGCTGCACGCAGTGCGGTAGCACAATTTCTGGCATTGTCGATCGAGGAACGTCGGCTTTTCCTGGCACTCTTGCTGTTTCCACAGCGCAGAGCTTGAAGATTCCAGACCCCGAAGGCGCCTCTCCCGCGATGGCGCAATGGTTTGCGCTGAAATCCGAACACCCGGACGCGCTGCTGTTTTTCCGCATGGGCGATTTCTTCGAGATGTTCTTTGCCGATGCGGAAGCCGCGGTGGTGGCGCTGGATATCGCGCTGACCCATCGTGGCGAGCATGGCGGCGTGCCGATCCCGATGTGCGGCGTCCCGGTGGTGACCTCGGATGTGTATCTCGCCCGATTGATCCGCCGCGGGTTCCGGGTGGCGGTGGCCGAGCAGATGGAGGCGGCCAGCGCACGCACCACTAAGGCGCCGCTGAAGCGGGCGGTGGTGCGGCTGATTACCCCAGGCACGCTGACCGAGGACTCGCTGCTGGATGCCACCCGGCCGAACCTGCTGCTGGCGCTGGCGGAAATCGGGCCTGCGCTGGGCGCCGCCTGGCTGGATGTCTCCACCGGGTTGTTCGAGACGGCTGCAGTGTCGGAAGCGGGTTTGCAGGCAATGCTTGGCCGGCTCGACCCCGCCGAGATATTGGCGCCGGACAGTCTTGCGCTCGGGGATTTTTCCGCCCGCCGGGCCCCCGCCATGGCGGCACCCGCGCCGATCGCCGGCCGCCGGCGGCTGGCGGAGCATTTCGGCGCGGCCAGCCTGGATGCGTTCGGCAGTTTTACCGATGCGGAAGCCGCTGCCGGCGCCTTGGCACTGGACTATATCCGGCTCACCCAGGCCGGCCGCATGCCGCGCCTGTCTCGGCCGGTCCCGGTGGGCGAATCCGGGCAGATGGCGATGGACGCCGCCACCCGCGCCAGCCTGGAGCTATTGAGGGCCCGCGATGGCGGCGGGTCGCTAACGCTTCTGGCCAGCGTTACCCGAACGCTCACCGCGCCGGGCGCCCGCCTGCTCGCCGGGTGGATTTCGGCCCCGCTGACAGACCCGGCCGCGATCGCGCACCGCCAGGATGGCTGGGGATTCCTCAACGCCGAACCGGCGCGCCTCGATGCGTTGCGCAAGGCTTTGCGTGGCGCGCCGGATATGGCGCGCGCGCTTGGCCGGCTGAGCCTTGGCCGTGGCAGCCCGCGCGACCTGGACGCCCTACGCCAAGGGCTTGGCTGTGCCGCCAACTGCGCCGCGCTGCTCCACGGCCCCTGCCCGCCCATGCTTGACGCGGCACGTACGCATCTTGAATCGTCGCCCGATCTTGCCGCGCTGCTTGGCCGCGCCCTTGCCGAAACGCTGCCTGTCCGGCTGGACGATGGCGGGGTGATCGCGGCCGGGTATGATGGTGAACTGGATGCGGAACGCGCGCTGCGTGACGATAGCCGGCGGGTGATCTCCTCCCTGCAGCTGGATTATTGCCAGAAATTCGGCGTGGCGAGCCTGAAGATCAAACACCACGCACAGCTCGGCTATGTGATCGAGGCACCCACCGCAGGGGTGGAAATATTGCGCGCGCATCCGGAGCTGACCTTGCGCCAGGGCATGGCCAATGGCGCAAGGTTTACCCACGCCGCCTTGTCGGAGCTGGATCGGCGAATCACCGAAGCGGCAGCCCGTGCCAGTGCGCGCGAGCGGATGATTTTTCTGCGCCTGGTCGAGGCCGCGTTGGCCGAGGCGGAAGCCATCGCCGCCACCGCCGCCGCCTTGGCCGAGCTGGACGTGCTGCAATCCTGCGCGCGTCTTGCCGAGGGCGGCGATTGGTGCCGGCCCGACATGCAGGATACCGAGTCCTTCTGCATTACCGCCGGCCGCCACCCGGTAGTGGAAGGGGCCTTGGCCGGGCGCGCCGGTTTCGTGCCGAATGGCTGCGACCTTTCGCCGGACCGCCGGGTGCTGCTGCTGACGGGGCCGAACATGGCCGGCAAATCCACCTATCTGCGGCAGAACGCGCTGATCGCTATTCTGGCGCAAGCCGGGCTGCCGGTGCCGGCAGCCTCGGCGGTGATCGGCATTGTCGATCGCCTGTTCAGCCGCGTTGGGGCGGCGGATGAACTGGCGCGCGGGCGCTCCACCTTCATGGTGGAGATGATCGAGACCGCCGCGATCCTGCATCAGGCGGGGCCGCGTAGTCTGGTGATCGTCGATGAGATCGGGCGCGGCACAGCCACCCTGGATGGATTGGCAATCGCTTGGGCGGTGCTGGAGGCGTTGCATAGCCAGATACGCTGCCGCACCATCTTTGCCACCCATTTCCATGAGCTGGCGCGGCTGAGCGAAACGCTGCCGCGGCTGCGCCCGCACATGATGCGGGTGAAGGAATGGCGCGGCGATGTGGTGTTTCTGCATGAGGTAACCGAGGGCGCCGGCGGCCGCAGCTGGGGCGTGCATGTGGCGCGGCTGGCGGGCGTTCCTGCGCAAGTTGTCAAGCGCGCCGGCGCACTGCTCGCTGCCTTGGAGAAGGGGCGCGAGCCGGTGATCGCCGACCTGCCGCTCTTTGCCGGCCTGGCGGCGGAGCCGGCCGAGGAACATCCGATTCTTCGTTTGCTGAACACGATCGACGCCGATGCACTGAATGC
>Ga0209611_10014903_pt1 | contig 10263 bp, 10 predicted proteins | sample S1TSphgellanicum_3_FD_187693 | JGI IMG/M metagenome (GOLD analysis project Ga0209611, IMG submission 187693) | Host-associated microbial communities from peat moss isolated from Minnesota, USA - S1T2_Fc - Sphagnum magellanicum MG (SPAdes) (version 2) | ecosystem: Host-associated > Plants > Peat... | reverse complement strand
CAAGCTATTGAAAAGTATACTTAGCCACAACAATGGGTAAGTATAATATTGAGAAAAGGAGTGATTAAGGGTTTTTGATGGCAACAAATTAAAGATGTTGTCGTACCCATATCCTCGAGACTATAAATTATGGTATTCAAAAAGCTTGTGGACTCTTTGCTCGCCACGCACACACAACCACACCTATTGTCATGCAACAAACAAACAAACAAACAAAAGATACACCCACTCTCCACCACTTAACCCTGTTCCTCTCCATGTATGTGTTGTTTTGTGGTTGCTCCAGGTGTGTTCAGCACAGCTCTTGGAGTGGGATGCATATTGCATTGGTAGCATGAAGATGATGGAGATCAGTACAATTGCTACATGCAGTGGCTCTAGTGAACATATATATCTAAGTCTAGCCAAAGACAAAGCTGGTCCTTGCAGTGCCAATCATAAATATGATGTAGCTTGTAACAAATTCTTGTACTCTTTTGTATCATAAGAATGACAAGAATTGCAGACTCCACTGTTGGTGGAGGAGCGGGGTGTTTCACTTTTTGAAATGCTCGCATCTTGGTGGAGATAAGATTGCACTCTATATTGTGACCTCCAAATAAACTCAAAATTGTCTAACATGTTTTTTTCCAATATTGGCGACATGGGACATTTCACAAGATTATATCACATCTTTCTACATTCATCTAACTATGCAAGGCTTGATTGCATGTTTTAGTTATGGGAGATAGTGTGTCTTAGTTTCATCTTGTATCAACTATTTTTTAGTGTGTTTGTGAATTTTTGTTTATTTATACGGTTTTGATTTTACCCATTGAATGTAGGTGCATGATTGAATGAATTTGTTTATTATGATGCCAAAATAAAGGTCCCTTTCAAGGAATTCTTTATCATCAAGTTTACACTTGTAAGTTTTTAAAATAACAAATTTTTTAGCTAAGAAGTTTGTAGAAATTTTCATTTGCATCATACCATCCTTTATGAGGCATGCCTATTTTGGTATTATGATATTGTCTCGTTCTTATTACCAATTTTGGTTATGACAAGTTTCTTAGTAATAACAAAGTACCCATAAAATTTTAAAACTTTCTGGATGAACAAATATCCAATGAAAAGTATTCCACTTGAGGTTTGTGGTTGAACTAAGGATCCCATAGCAACTTTCAACACAAAATACATCAGCTTGAAAAATAATAATAATGGGGTGGGCGTTCAGCCAAAGACTTGTTGATTCTACCTCATTATATAAACCACCACTAAAAAAAAGAAATAGTGAATATGGTGTAAAGGAGAGGTTCTTAGTCACAAACACTTTAGCTAAAGTCAAACCATGTTACTTCCTTTGGACTACCTATCTTACAAAAAGCCCAAGAGTTTGTGTACTTGCCATTGCCCATGGATAATCATGTTGTTCACCCAAATCTTAGACCTACTGGATGATACTACTGAGGAAGTTAGTTAGAACATCCATTGATTTTGATGGAGATTTCAAATTAAGAAAAAAAATCATGAAAAATGAAAGGCCCAAATCTTATTGCAAGCTACACGCAAAAATAATTGTTCTGTTTTCATGCACGAGCAACAAATGAAAATGGCAAATCAATTCTTGAAGTATCATGTAGAAGCAAGTGCAGAAAACCAGTCTGAAACTAATTGGGCTGGGCAAAAGTGCACATGTTACCAGGGACGCTCGGAGAGCGCCAGTATCAGGAAATGACTCTTTCTCAGCAATAAATGATTGTTTCTCATTGGCTAACTACAATGATTGGCCCAGGTGGTGAGAGTTAAATAGTCTCTCACTTTTGACAGTCCATCTTTTCAGGTTCATGGGTGGGGATGGGGGAGCAACTAAACAGTGCACACTGGATGTGTTGAATACTGATAAAGGGCTGAACCTGGGCATACTCTACATATGTACAAGATATATGACTCTCCAAAGAGGTCAACAAAACAAAATAATTATATTGGGTGATCACAATGATCAGCCAATTTGATGGGATTAAAGTGGGTGTCTCACTCTACTTACACTGTCTATTGTTTCATGTTTATGGCTAATCATGGGGAAAGAGCTTGCAAGCTATTTTGGTAGAGGCCAACATACTCGATGAGGTTGGAGATGCTTCCATTTAATATTCAATTTTGAAAGTGAGTTAACCTATTGTCACTTTGTAAGATTCATTGAGTTGTTTTCCATGGATTTATGCACTAAAAAGCTGCCAAGCAAACAGGTTCATTCAGCAATGTTCCTCTTGAGGCTCGCACTGGGAAAAAGTATTGAAAAGATTTTTGATGGATGCCATCACATGACATAGGAAGCATGTGGTCACCCAAGTGTGCCCCGGTTGAAGGCTGGGGACCATTGTTGGTTGCTTCTTTCTTTTGAAGAGAACCTCTAGTCCTTTTTTCAACATTGCAAAAAATTTGGTAGGTTCTCTTAGTGTTGGTTTGAGCCTAGTTTTTAAAATTTTTAAATCTTATAGTTTTGATTTTTGCACATTTTTCAAATTCAAAAAACCATTAGGCCCAGTTCAGAAATCAGATTTGGCTTCATGTACACATTACACACTCCCCAAGACTAAAGATCTATACAAGTATGAAGTTTAGAACAAATTAAAATTATGGATTGTATAGTTCCAATGTTCTCCAACCAATTAAAACAAATCATTTACTTCAAAAGTTTACCTATTTGTCAACTCTTTGAAAGAGATCCAATGTACCTACCTAAAGAATCTTAGCTTGTGTTCAAAAGTTGTTTCTCATATTTTTCAATTTCAATTCTAGCTCTAACAAAAGATTATTGTAGTACACAAATGGGTTTGGCATTGAGGTGTTGAATAAATTATTTATTTATTAAAAAATGCATTTTGACATAGTTTACGCTATTTTTCACATTTTTGGGTCTACATGTGTATTTTTCTCACAATTCTCTTTAGAAGAACTACTTCCACCGCACAAAATCAAGCTGTGTTATTGCACTTGCATCCTTCATTATGTCCCTTGGTCACCATTGCCAACAACTACTTGACCCCTCTTGTCGCACCATAGACATGCAAGATAGAGGCATATTTTTTCCCCTTAAAATCAAAGCTCTTGCTCTTATAACATCATAGGCTATGCCACTTGCTTTTGTTCAAAGCTCACAATTGACATGGTGAAAGGCATTGCCATAGTTCCATTGTTAGCTTCTCACAAGTCTTGACAAAGGGAGCTCAAATTTTCAAAAAATTTACATTTTGAGCAATAAATTCCTCCAAATTTTAACAATTTCACAAATAATTTAATTAACGCTTAATCCATTCATTTACTACAATAGTTCCTCAATCCAATTCACATTGGTTCCATAATAAGGGTGTTGGTTTGAGGCTAGGTCACAAGAACGTGAACCTACATGTTTAACATTACAACCTAAGGAACTTGCCAACATTAGTGGAGAGTATGGACTTTAACATTTGAACAACTGAAAACATTTAGAGTACATGATTCTTGCATGTGGAATAATTTCATGCACCCCATTCTTGAAAGAAAAACATTTAAGCTCCATGAAACTTAAAGAAGAAAGTTATTAAAAAAGTTACCACAAGTTTGCTATTTCATGCCCAGTTTGAGCCTATCTGCAAAGTGAGCCAAACTGGGGATGAAATTGCAAAATGGGAGACCAGTACACACCATATTGTTGGAATCTGGACTAGGAAAGGGGGGTCTAGTTTTCAAAAACTTTGTGTTTGCAAGCTGAGAAATTAATGGTTTTCCTAGGGCCTTTTCTACCTCTTTTTAGTTCCCTTACAAGGTATAATGGAGGGTTCACATGTGGACTATGAGACTCTTGTGCAGGTGCCAAAACTAATTAGTTACAAGAACATTCTGCAAAATTCAAATGATCATTCTGCAAATCCATATTAAAACCATTACATAATGGAATGTGCTGGGTACAAGTGATTATATCGGTTTCAAGTTGCCCAAATTTCAGTATCCATTTCATAGGTTTGGAAATTTAGGCTTGCCCAAATTCATCACAAGCACCTCATGGAGGCACAATGGCCCCTAACATTTTCCCATAGTTGTTTATGTAGTAACTACAAGAGTACTCCTGTAATTTTTTGCCCCCAAGTCTACCCTTTGCCTCAATTTTTTTTTCACCTTGGCATTCCTAGACATGTTTTGGGTCCATGTCATAAATGTTTTGGGCACATAATGGGTGTTAAGGGGGTACGTAACATGTTATAAGACCCTTGACATATATTACCTAGCATGTTACATTCCCCTTAGTACTCGGAACATGGGAGTTTAGGGGTGCAAAACATGATAAGGGTGCAAAACATGATAAGGTGCAAAAATCAAAGGGTAGACCGTGGGAAAAAAATTGCAGTAATACTCTTGTACTTAAGCTTTGGCCATGGTATTTCTATGGTTACTTGAAATTACAAAGTCTATTATTTTTAGTGCATTCATGCTTAAAATGATAACTAATAATAAGTCCTATGCGACTTCAGAAATGTTATCATGATGATAACTAACAATGAATGTTACGATTTTACATTGTTTTGCAAATGTTAACTTGTCACTACAAAATTTGTTCACATAACTCCATGCTATGTAACATCAATTTTCTCCTCCTCCTCAGACTTACATTCGTGCTTAAATCTTTGGCTTTGAGCTTCACATAATGCTTTTTAACTTTGCACATCACCTTTCGAGCTTGCATTGTGTTCATTTTGTGTTTCTATGTTCAACAATTTGTACTCCGCATTTAGCATTTCACATTTTGCACTTAGTGATCATAACAATTTACACACATAACATCATTATTTTTGTTTTACATGCACCACATTGATGAGCTATGTTGAGTTTTGCATTGCAATGGACGTTGGAATCACATAACAAAATGGAGACATAGCCCATAAGTCCAACACCCTCAATTGCAATGAATCTTTGATTGCAATTATTTGGTCAATTCTTGAAAATTTTCAAAACTACAAAGCAAGTTCTATGCAAGTACAATAATTAATGCATTTGTATTTGAAGTCAAGTGTCGAAGGAAAATGGAAAAAAAAAATCATCATAAATGAAAACAAACAACATTTGTAATCCTTGGAGATGAAATCTAGGAAAGCCAAACAATGGAACTAGGAACATGCCATAATCAAAGCAAAACATGACTTGTTGTCAACTTCAAATTGGTGGATCCTCATGATTAGTTTGAAACAACAATAGTGAAGTGGTATAAGGTTGTAGAAGTTATCAATTAAGATGGAAACTCATTTCGCTCACAAAATGGGTTGACATGTTAAGGCAAATGAAGCTTCATCTATGTTGATTTCAAACATATTTATGATTACATGCAAGGCACTAGTCATAGTAAAACATATTGGGATTTGAATTCTATAAAAAAGGTGACATACAATTTGCTAAGATAGTACAATTGCAACATGTATGAAACAATTGAAGTTTTCATAAGGATTAGGCCAATATTTCACATGCTTCATGTTCATTACCTTATGCAAGAAGGAGACGACGTTTATGTTCCAACAAGGTATTTTAAAAACAAGTTGACCAATGACAATGCAATGGACTAGGTGCCACAAGTGTTTGGATCATCATGAACAATCATCTTTGAACTAGATGCTTCAATAGGAAAAGACTAGGAAACATCAAAACAAATTAGGAAGCAAAAGGTTGTTACATTTCAATTTTGTGTTCTGCCAAGACACACAATTGGCATTCCATCTCCATTGATCAATATTTGCAATCATCCACTTTAGTTTAACAATTTTCAAAATGCAATGGCATATGATATCCACCATCCAATGTTTATAGATTTAAATCCATTGTTGCAAATAATTTCCAAGACAAGAAGTAATAACCAATTGGTAGAACTTGGGTCAATTTTTTCCCTAAATGCATAAAAACATGGTGGAGGCAACAAAAAAAGGGAACATTATTTTTTTGATTCCTTTGACATAATTCACATGGCCAATTTGGAAATTCAAGACAAGCTATTGGAGTGTTACAAAGAGTGAGACCATACAACAAATTTGATTCAACAAAGCTTCGTGTGTGCCATCTTCAACCTAACACATGTCATGGTGGTTTTTGTGCAACTTAATGCAACAACTACTAATAATCTTGTTTTAAACATGCAAGTAACAATAATATGCTTAATGACAAATAATATGCAAACAACAACAATGCATTTGATGAGTAGGTATAATTCCAAAACAAAAAAATATAGTAAATTCATTTGTAAATTTCAAAGATGTTTGTAACATTTGATTTGAAGACATTGGAACATTTGACATACCTTTTCACATAAGATTGCATTGCTTACTAAAGAAATTTCCCGATTGCATTTTAAGTTGTTCCCCACTCACTTCATGTTTTTCAATTTGACATGTGCATTAGATTAGGTGACCTTTAATTTTTTTGCATCTATTTGCACATGAGGGAGGCCCAATTGCTTTTCATAGTTGCTCAACTTTAGTTTCTTTTGCCAAACTATTTATGGTACTATCCATGTCTATTTCCTTTTTGGCAATCACCATATTGTGCAATAAAACACAACAAATGACCATATCAAGGACTAGAATAATTTGTAGTTCTATTTTACCCAACAATTCATGAAATGTGTATTAAATTTTTGAAAACATTCTCAATATCAAACTTAACAAGACAACCTTTGTCACCCAATAAGTAACAATCCTTTTTGGCAACCTTGATTAGGATGCAACAAATCTTGATACATTACTTTCCTAGAGAAATTAGATTACCATAATATGCACAAGTTGTTCACTAAACCATGGATGCTTATAAACAAATCAAGGAACCATTTGTTGCAATTCATTACAACTTGCACAATAACATTGTATCCACCACTTTTGTGGTAGTAGTAATCATCTACAAAATGTCTAAAAGGCTTTAGAATTGCACCATGAGTCCCATCAATTGCACCATGGATGCTAGGTAGACTACACCAATCTTTGAATCCCTCATGACAATTAACATCTTGTCTCCAATCAATGAAATTATGAAAATTTTAAACATAATGTTAGTGGTTTGAATGACTTTGCAAATGACAAGATAAACAATGGAATGACCAATTGTAAACAAATCACTACACATAATGTAATTTGGTCATTGGGTTAACTTATAGATTGTACAAGCAATTCAAATTTTAATAGGTATAATGATCAATACCTAGTGTTTTGCTTATCAATAAGAGGTTGGACTTGAACTGCAATGTCAAAAAATGTGCATTATCATTTTAAAATAATGAATCCACTTTTCATTTCCATAGGTGCCAAGCAAAAAATGAAATAACCAAGTAATGGATCTTGGTTTTACCCAATATCTAAGATCAAGCCTTAAGAACTTGAGATCACATCATTTTAAATTGATGAAGGACCATTGTGGTCATCAAAAGTTGTATTTCACCATTATGTCCTTGAAATTGAAGGCATGCATCATTTTTCTTATCTCTAAAACAAATCAATATCATTTTGTATCATAACAACAATGACAATTGTAAAAAATGCATCCCTTATGTGGAGAACCATTGCAACAACTTATAGTGCACACAAAAATTAAACAACAAATTCAAAACAAAAACTAAAAAAGAATGAAAACTTCTAATTTAAAGTGAAGTTGATGGAACAACAAAAGATATTAAAACATTGCAGTAGAAAAAAGAATGAAATGTTGTAGCAACAAGAAAGAATTTCAAACCTTACAATGCACAAAATTTCTAAAACGCTATATAAAAAAACATTGAACTAAAAAATGCACACACTATAACAAATGAAGACCAAAGCATGGAAACGATGTTGCAAGCGTCTTTGCTTCTTGGCAATGAGTAGGGAACCAAAAATAAAACAATAGTGTAAAGGAGAGGAAAACAAGAAAGCTTAGTGAAATAGAGAATGAGAAAAGATTAGAAATGTGAAATGAACAAGCAAAGGAAAGTCACCATGAAAAAAAGGATAGAAATGAGTGACCATCACACAAACTCTCATGATGATAATGTATTAGTGGGAACAAAAATGTGGATTGTAGTGTTGTTTTGCATGTTATGTACATGCAGTTGATATGTGCGATTGGGAAAGAAAAAAAAATTGGTTCTAACAAGAAAAAGAGAGTTAAGCTATGGCATGCAAATGATTTCACACAAATTAACTTGGTGTTAAAGAAAACTTAAAAATAAGGTCTACCTTCAAGTGCGGCCAAAACTTTATTGCATTAACAACTATGTGCAAATGTAATATAAGGTGACTTGAAGAGTTTTGAATTGGATTCACACTAACCATTGTAGCTTTGGAGACTTCATTCCATCACCTTAAATGTTACATACACCAATGAGGGGGTACTACAATTCTTCTTGTCTGTTTAAAAGCCATTTCAAGATTCCCCACCATCAACATTTTGTATAACATGGCAATTGATTTAATTGCTCAACAAAATTATGTAAATTATAACATTTGAGCCCATTTTTGAACCTTGTGGAAGTAGTTGTCTTCACAACAATTTTCTTAGGTGCTCTAGCAACAACTTCTGTTGCATCTCACATAATATTTTTTAAATACTAGTTGAGCCTATTTTTGAATCATGTGAAAGTAGTTGTCCCCACAACAATTTTCCTAGATGTTCCATTGATGACTTGAATAATAATTTTTGCATGAAATATAATAAAGTTTATGCTATTTTGGGGGTAATAATTTGGTTTTGAGTCTATATATAAATAAACCTTCAAAGAAATGCTTAGCGTAGTTGAAGGTATGCTTACAATTCATAATTTTGCGAGGCATTTTCTTTTCCAAAATGCCTTGCGTCATTTTTTTTTGCCTTCCTATGATACCTGGTGGGTACCCACTAGGTAGTGCGAGAAAAAATATAACAAGGGGTGTGTCACACTCTGGCCTTGTCATTTACTTTAAAAAGTGTTTTAATGCAAAAAAAGAATTATGGAAACTCAAATATTTCACCATGCAAAAATATAATCTTCAAAAAATCCTCTAAAAGAAACCAAAATCCTTCAAGATATTATAACTCTGTAACTACTCTCAAGTTTCAAACACAAGCCACAGTATCATCTTTCAAAAATCCTCATATAAAAATAGACCTATTATTACCTAGGGGCCAAAATCCCTTAAGCTACTATCCTAGTACATTTTCAGGTTTGCCACAAATTATATTATTTTCACTTTTGTCAAAAATTTCAGAAAAGAACAACATTGAATGTTGTAAATTTTGAGAATTCAATCAAAGAGGTCAGATTTGAACCCACCACTATTTCAACAAAATGTTAAACCTTTCATCAGTTTAACTAAAATTGTAGCAAGAAACTAATGAAAATGTTAACAACATTATTGTATTTATTCCTTATATGTCAAAAATTTCAAAACCAAAAGCTAAAGTGCCAAATCAAAAATTTCAAGTTATATTAATTATTCAACACTTTAATGCCGAACTTAAAAAGGCAATTCGGTATAGCCTATAATGAATGTAAACACAATATCCTTGCCTTGGTAGGCAACGCCAATGAAAAGATTGATTTTTATGTTGTGTAACACCCTTGGTCACGGGCATTACCGGAATCACCTAACATCATCACATGAGCCCTTATTTTGGTAATACCCATGGTCTTAGGTGCTACCGTACACATAGGATTCAATGCTTTTTGCAAGCACTGCACAATATAATGACCGCTCTTGATTGACCAAATAGAATGATTGGTCCAAATGATTTTATTTATGTCATATGTCATCGTTTACATACCCAATTTTCATTTTTAATAATTAGTGCATCATCTTGGATCCGAGAAACATTGCTCAAGGCCCAAATAAGGAGTATGGGTGAAGTTGCTCCAAGGTGAATTATGGCATTGGAACCTCTTTCTGGACCTCATGCGAGACTGGACATTTGATGGCCAATTGTTAAATGTACCTGTTGTACCAGAGAGTTTTCCCTAAAATCACGGCTTCTTTGGGCCTCCTTTCACCCCCTATCCCCTCTTTGAGTAAGGAAATTTTATTAAATCTGGGTATGAAATGATGAAACTCAGCATTTAATGCACAAGGTTCGAGAGTAATTTTAGTAGTTGTACAGGTAAGAGCATTGAAAAAATATGTAGCAGCAATGTAAGCGCTCAGGGAAAAGGAAAAAGGGGGTCAAGACAGGATGAAACTCGGTTTACCACAAAAAAATGGTGCTTTTCTGAGTTTCACACTTGGAGAAGTTTCATAACATTTTTGGAGGCCAGCTCTCACATGATAT
>Ga0209611_10014902_pt1 | contig 10264 bp, 8 predicted proteins | sample S1TSphgellanicum_3_FD_187693 | JGI IMG/M metagenome (GOLD analysis project Ga0209611, IMG submission 187693) | Host-associated microbial communities from peat moss isolated from Minnesota, USA - S1T2_Fc - Sphagnum magellanicum MG (SPAdes) (version 2) | ecosystem: Host-associated > Plants > Peat... | reverse complement strand
GGGTGTGGCATATTTTGGGGATTTTAGGGGGAAAATTTGGGGCTGATGTTGGGTGTGGCACATTTTGGGGATGGTTTTAAGACTAATTTGAGGCTGATGTTGGGCGGGGCAGATTTGTGAAAGTTTATTGAGGATTGATTTGGGGTTGATTTTGGGTGGGGCATATTTGTAAAAGTTTCTTGGGGATTGGTTTGGGGTTGATTTTGGGTGGGGTATTTTGGGAGTAAGTTTGGGGTTGATTTTGGGAGGGAATATTTGGGTTGAATTCAAGGGTGACAAGTTACATGAAGGCACATCTCAAGGTTAACATATGCAAAGTTCAAAAAACATGAACAATTGAAATCAATTGGTATAAGGAAAAAAGGTTTTGATCCATTAGAAGTAGAAGTGTAATTTGCATTGAAATTTTTTTAGCTTAAAAAATAAGTTTAAAAGTTTGTAATTTGTATCAATTTGATTGTGCCAAAACTTTGTATATTAATGCCTACACCTATTGTTGTAAATAGACATCACATAAATTAATAACATAAAACACCTTAATTTGTGCATCATAATTAAATTGCCCCCGCTATTTGGCGCCAAAGTCCTTTTTAAAGCTAGATAACAACATAGGAAATTCATGTTGTGAAATCTACTATGAATGGACACCTCAATTCCAAGGTGGGAAAACTAGTAGGTTAGGTGCAAATTTGAACTCCATCATTGATCAACTAATTACAATCTTCAAAATCCTCAACCAAATGTGAATCATCACGATGAAGCAATAACTTAAGATAATCTTATTATCTAACCATTAAAATAGGTACCTAAATCTATTTGGTGCATCGAAAACAAAACCATTTTTTCACTAGTATTTTCTTTAATGGCACCATCAAGCATCCCATATGCCAACATCAAAAACACCAATCAACAAATCAACTTTGTGGTGGCCCCCAAAAATTGTCCACACATTATACATTGTAGGTCAATAAGGACCACTACTAAGGAGGGGTCAATTTGGCCATCCACATTGGGAAGATGACATAATGCATGATTGCACACATGATCCTTATGCGTTTGACCATCTTGGCCCTCCAACAACATCCTACAAGGTAGAACCTCTCACACATGTAAAATAACACACCCTCAATCACATTCAACATAGTTAATGTTGTCTATTGTAAGTATGCATAATCTCATAGCTCGAATTTACAAACTTGAGACCAATAACCACTTCTTTGAATAATGGCATAATGTAACATATCTTGTAAAAATCCTCCAAAAACTTTGCACACACATAAATCTCCTTTTTAGGAAGTTAACAATACACACAACACTCCATTTCAACTTCATATGCAAAAAATAATTCCAATTACCTATTCACTGATGAACAATTTCAATTTCAATGAACATGTTGCCCATTGAACAATTATTTGGTAATGAATAGTTCTAAAATTACAAAGTTGTTTGCCAATGAACAAGGTGTGTCCACCCATTGTTTGCCAATGAATTGCATCATTATTGACAAATGATCGCCTTTGTATAGGTGTTCATTTTGTTTTTTGCTAATGAACAACTCTCATGAATGCCTTTTCGTTTTTTTAAAAAAATGGATGATTTTTTTTTGCATCCAAAGATGGATGGACACACTTCTATGTGAATGATTATTATTTTTAAATGAAAAATAAAAATGTGAACTCAACTTTTTTAATAATATATATTTTTAAAGAAAGGCATGTGGCAAATTTGGATTGGTGTTGAACCAACCCACTAGATTCAGAAATTAAAGTAAAAATGAAAATGAAAATGAAAATGAAATTTGGGGGAAGTCCAAATTGGACCCCTTCCCAACCCTTATCTCAAAGCTCTTTTGAGTATCGCAAATTGCTAGAATTTGCTAAGCTTGGTAGATCTAAGTTGAACCTCACCAAAGTTCAACAAAGTCTAGTAATGGCACTACAAATTTCACTCTCATCATAATAACATTAAATGCTTTTGCCCTTTTATTATTATTGTAATTATTGTTGTCATTCTTGGAACACAACAACAACCACGATGAGAAAACAAGAGAAAAAAAATGAAAGAGTGAGAAAAAGAGGGAAAATTAAAGAGATGAAAAGGTGCGATCTACTATAAAGGTAGGCTCCCCCTGCTATTTTTGAATTATTATTTTGTTATTCATAAAGTCACCAAAGGTTATTCCCCACATGAACTCTTTCCATGCTTCTTTCTATGCTTCGAGGTAGTTAGGCCTTACCAAGGTTAAACTTCCCAAAAAGTGACATGATTACTAAACACAAAATGAACTAAACACAACAACTTATCATTAGGTGTGCAAGCAAAAACTCATGTGCATGTAACATAAATTAAAACTTGTACTTAACACACAAATTTAGATGTAACACAAATAACTATATCACTTTTGGTGATTCCAAATATGACTCACTTGCAACAAGCAATAATCCAAGCCCTAAACACAAAACAGAAAACAACATAATTTTTGTGTGAATTTTTTTTTGCATAAAACAAAAAAAACTTATAAAGCAAAAAAAAACCTATGTTTTAAAATTCAAATCAATTTGGCCTTGAGAATCCACAACTTGGGATTATATCCCAAAATCAAATAGTTTGAATCATGTTGACACTTGTAATCATTCCAAGCTAAAACACAATTAACTATGTTAACTCAACTTATCACTAAAGTAATTATGATTTAATTGTGCAACTAAACTAATTTTCCTAACTTTTTTTTGGGAATAAAAAATTTATTTTTTATCCATTGTTTTTAGTGATTTTGGATTTTGGAACTTAACTAAAAATTTACACAAAACTTACCCTAACCTACATTAGAATTGAGAGTTAATAATTTTAAAAAAATTAAGACTAAAACCACTTGCACATAAGAAAAACTAGAATTGGAACCAAGTCCTAGTTTTAAGAAAAATGAAATTAAAAAATGAAACTAAAACCAATCCCATGAAATGTTTTTAGAATGAAAACATAAGGTTCTTCCTAAAACTTTATAATCACACAACATTGGGGTGAAAGCACATTACTAGTGAGCCAATTTTCACCAAAAAAGGTGATGTATAACTAGTATCATAGTACGTAATAACTTTAAATCAAGATTAATTTTGATCCAACGGTTAGATGAAGAGGATTGAATAAAATCAACGTACACAACATATATAATGTGCAGTTTTTTGTCGGCCATAGGGCTTCATGTTTGTGGTTCATAAGACATTACTAAAAAAAAAAATTTGAAAAAATAATGCAATGCCCAACTATAAAATCTGTTTCTTTTTCATTTGGTATTGGTTTTTTCTTCAAATACATAAAATATTTTGCCTTTTTTGTTTTTTTTTAAAAAACACATATTTTGAATGAATTTTCAACTAAAAATTTTAAATTTCCAAATGGCCCTAAATTCATTTGATGTATATCAATAATAGTGACCACAAAAAAATTCACCAAAAAATTCCTCCCAAAACCCTATTTTAAAAGTATGTATGCAATTTTTCATACTTCATGCCAAGTATTATTTCATCACAAATATACTTCATATGTTGAAGTTCACTAATGTTTGTTGGAGTTTTCTTTTTAAATGATTATTTTAAGTCTAAATTTCATCACAAATATACTTCATATGTTGAAGTTCACTAATGTTTGTTGGAGTTTTCTTTTTAAATGATTATTTTAAGTCTAAATTTAATCCAATATATTTCAAAAAAACAAAAATAATCCAAAATGTGATGTCTATACTACATAAAAAAAACTAAATGCAGAAATGCAATATTTGTGACTACAATTTTGGGGGGGCATAGTTTGCTTTTACCCATTGGTTACAACATCTCAACTAATGTTGTTTGATTTTTACTTTCAAAACAACCTTTAGTCTTCATTCCAATGTTTTTTAAATTTGAAAGAAGCCCTAGTTTTTGACTTAGTTCTTCACATTTTAAGACTTTCAATTCTTGATTCTTCAAAAAAAATAAAAATCATAATCTTAGGCAAGTCCAGTTCAAAACCATATTTAGGTCTACTTACCTATGGAATAGCTCAAAACTGAAAATTTTCTTGTTATTAACATTGTACAACAAATAAAAAATGACCACTTATATCAACTACATGCCTAAATTTAAAAAAAAAAAAAAATCATACTTTAGGCATATTCCAAAAGTAACAATTACATTCCTAATGCCACCTTACCCTAACCCACCCCAAAATTTATTATTCAAAACACAATTATACTTTATGTTTGTTTCAAACTAACAACATGTATAACCCTAGTAGTAAAATTAAATATTTAAAAAAATAATACTATATTTAAAATATGTTTTTAGAAAATGAAGAATTGAAATGGATATAAAATAGGTTTTGGGGCCAATTCCAATTTGAAGTCCAATCATAGTTGGAGGTCAGGTTCATGGTTTTGGTTTTGAAATCAAATCTGATTCTAGTGCTAGAGTTTTTTTTCTAGAATTTAGAATTAATGATCCATATATTTCATAACCAAACCTAAAACTAGTGAAAAAGGTAAAAATCACACAACACTAGTTTCAATCTTTGATTATCAATGCTTAAACCATCAATTAGTTTATGTATATAGATCATCATGTGATGATGTGAGTACCTAATTTTGTTGTTAAATAATCCAAAAAAAAAAACAAGGGGTGTGTCACACTATGGCCTTGCTTTCTATCTATGAAGGAAGGTAATTTGTTTGTTTTGTTGGCTCTACCTTTAGGGGGAGAGACTATGGAATGGTGGCTATCTCATTTGGTCCGTTTAACACATTATTTGAGTTCTAGCTCATCAATTCAAAGTATAAATGACTAAAATCTGGAATAGTGATGAACAATTCTAAAAATTGAAAATAAAATATGAGTAAGACATTTTGATAAGGGGGGGGTGGGGAGTAAGATGGGATTTTTGGAATTTGGTGTTTTTTCCAATGTTGGAAAATTTTAAAATTAAGGATAGATAAATATTTTTAAAAATCAAAACTAGCAATTGTGAAAAAATTCAAAGATTTGCCCAAATTGATTTTTTCCCCTTTCAAAATTTCAATAACCCATACATTCACAGCTTAAATCCTTTACTTTAATTTTATTATTATAATATTTTACTAACCTAATACCATTAGATATCTATTCATCCCATCCACCTCAAAACCCCATTTGTTTTCAAAAGGAAAAGAAGACCTTCATTGGTTTTATGGAAAATATATAAAACAAAATTTTAGTGCCCAAACTTAACTTAGAATATTGTTATGGGTAGGAACAATGTGAGTGATATTAATTCGTTTTTGTTTTGTCATGACTAGTTTTGTGAAGAAATTAGTTAAATGATGTAAACAAAATGGGACAAGTTCAAGTTCACTAAATGTTTTTGGAAAAACCTTTAAAATTCCTAAAAACAAAGTTGAAGATCCTTGAATTACATCAAAACAAATATGAAAACCCCCAAATTAAAAAAATATATACCCCTAACATTATTTTCCCCCATGTGAAACCTCCAAAATGACAAGAGGAAAATTGAAGATTTCAAATTTTCAAAATACGAAAATAAAAAACTTTCAAAATTCACATGAAGAAAGGCACATACCATGTTTCTTCACTTGTGAAAATTTCACACAAATTTTTTGAAGACTCCCAAAATGAGAAGAAAATTGAAGACTTTAGAATTTCAATATACCAAAACAAAAGACCTTTGAAGTTTCCAAAAGAAAAGTAATACCATAGCTCCCCCCTTATGAATTTCACACAGAAAAAATTAAATACCCCCAAAATGACAAGAGAAATTGAAGATTTTGGAATTTCAAAATATGAAAACAAAAATTTTTCAAAGTTCACATGAAGAAAGGCACATACCCCATTTCCTCACTTGTGAAAACTTCACACAAATTTTTTTGAAGACCCCCAAAATGACAAGAAGAAAATTAAAGATCCTAGAACTTCAAATCTCAAAACTTCAAAATACTAAAACAAAAACTTTCAAAGTTCACAAGAAGAAAGGCACATACCCCTCTCTCCCCTTGTGAAATTTCCCACAACTTTTTTTTGAAGACCCACAAAATGACAAGAAGAGAAATTGAAAACTTTGAAACTTCAAAATACGAAAACAATTTTTTTTTAAAGTTCACAAGAAGAAAGGCAAATACTCCCCTCTCCCCCCTTGCAAAACTTCACACAATGTTTTTTCGGAAACCCACAAAATGACAAGAAAAATTGAACACTTGGGAACTTCAAAATAGTAAAACAAAAAATGTTCCAAATTCACAAGAGCAAACCCCCCCCCCCTTTCACACCAAAAGAAAATGAGGTCCCCCAAAATAAAAAGAAGAAAATTCAAAACCCTCAAGTTTTAAAAAAACAAAAAATCCTCCAAAGTTCACAAAATGAAAATTGTTTTTGGAAACAAAAATTACAATAAAAATGGACATTTGGAACCATCATAGTGAAGACAAAATAAAAGGCCAAAATCAAATTCAAAAACCCCATCCCCCCATAGAAAAATAAATGAAGACCCCCAGAATGAGAAGAAAATAATTGAAAACTCCTAAACTAAAAAAATAATAAAATTGAAAACTAGGCATGTTCACAAGATCAAAGCCAAAGACCCCCCAACTTGATATTAAAAAAAACCCCAAATTACCCAAAGTTGAAAAAATAAAATTGAAGACCCATTAATTGCCCAAAGTTTACAAAAACTTGAAGAAAACAAAATGGAGAGGACTTCGAAAGTTGATAAGAACAAAACAAAAAAACCCTAAGCTCACCAAAAAAAAAACTTAAGTTCACAAAACAAAATTGTGAAGATTTAATGGAATAAAATTTAAACAAATACACAACAATATACTTGAGATAAAGTGGTTCATTAATATACATTGAGAGAGCTTAACAAGGAGCAAGAGTGAGATGTGGGTTCAAATCTCCTAGGCTACATAGGATATTGCTTATTAAAAGACAACCTTAGTCTTTTACTCCCAAGGGTTTTATTTCTTCACTTTTCTAGTTCATAGGTTTTGACTTTTCCCCTTTTCTAGATGTTAGGGTCATCATTTAAGGTTTTTTGTTATTATGGCTACCTAAGGTTTTTTTGGGTTTTATAAGGTGGTTACATAAGGTTCTTTCATTGAGATCTTCATGGACATGTCATTGATACAATGCGTACCCCCACAATCACCGTCAACAATAAAGGAAGTTTGTTCAAAACATAGGTTGAATTCATAAAAAAAGGTTGTTTTTTACATTTGTAAAACTTCTCTGTGAAGGCCAAAATAGATTATGACAAAGGATATTTTGATTGGATGATTGAACTTTCCACAACCACAAAAGTGACAACCATTCCAACATTTGATCCTCTTGTGAAGTTACATTTTATGCCAAAAAACATCATTCATAGTTTTTTTGGTCACATGCTCCAACCCTTTGCTACAACCACCATTACTTTTGTTATTATTGGAGTGTGTGGTGAGATTGATAGCAAGTTTGAACTATTGGTTGCTGATGGGAACAATCCAGAAAACATTCAAATTGTAAGTTTTTGAAAATCAATTTTTTTTAAAGACATTACTTTTGGTTTCTTCTCATTTAAACTTATGGTGCATTTGTTTTGGTTGTAGGTGAATTTTGTTACCTTGTTTCATGCTGAGTTCCACAACTGGCAAAATAGTTTAAAAAAGGAATACCTACATTTTGCTTCGTGAAAAATATTGCTTGTAGCAACAAGGGCAATGTGCGTGTGTTCACCATCGCTTCATCCATCATTGTTCTAATGTTATTAACTTCATTGCAAAATAAAATAAAAAAGGTCTTCAATCTCCATATCAAACCTGATTTTGCCATAACTCACAAGGTTAGTCTCATTTTATTCTTTTTCATTGTACTTTAATATGTTAGAATTGATCTATTTTAATTCGTTATAATTTTCTTAGATTTTGATCTAATCTAATTTGATATGATATATTCAACTTTCTAACACTTGATTTTTTTTAGTAGGTTGATGGGTGTTTGATGGTCATAATTCCTTTCACTTTGCCCTATAAATGAGTTTGCTCCAAATGCAAACTTGGTGATATTTATTGACAACCCTCTAATTTTTGCAATTTGTGTAAAGTTGTTGCAACATGCACTTTTGATATTCACATCAATACCACAATTGAGGTCATTATGGTCCACCATGCATTTCCCATGTCAAAATTCCTTGGTTGTTTCCCTTGTTCAAACTTCAATAAGAGGATTTTATGGCAAAATATTCTAGTGAAAAAATGTTTATGATCGAACTCCTTGGAGATTTGAAAGTTTTTGGTACTTTCCACTTGAGTCCAATTGGGGAACTTGTTGGATACAATGAGAAATTCCAACCTCAAGGAGTTGTAGAGGTTGTTAGAGAAATTGTTAGAGATTTTTCTTGTGCTTGAACTTTTTTGAGATTTTGCTTTCATCAATATATTTTGTATTTTGTATGTAGTTCACTATTTTTATATGTAGATAGATCTTTACTAGATATTGTAAGGCCACACCTTTAAAGTTTCAATATGACCATATTTTTTCCTTATTGCTGATTTTTAAATTCATTTCTAACTTTTACCAAAAAATTGACAAAATCATTCACATTTTCAATACCTATCTCCATACCAACATATCAACATCAACATACCACATACCAACATATCACATACCACCACTACTACAAAACATGTCCTTAAACCACTCAAGATTTCACCTATCATCCACTTGGAAAGAGTCTATTCCACTTTACTAGATTTTGGGCGGAAACCCCTAGTGGTCTAAAACCCATGGCAAGGTGTCCACTATGTTTCCACTATCCATCAACTTTGTCCACTTAGTTCCATTGGTTTTCACTTGATTCACCACTTGTAGAAGGTTGCGGGTAATTGTTTTTTTTACATGCCCATCCAATGCATGGGCATTGTTTGAATTTATGGGGTGGATGTAGAGTATGATTGTGGTCCATTTGGTCGTTGTGGAAGGGGCAATAGTGGAGGAGGGTTGTCATATTTAGCTACATGTATACACCTATATTCCATTGAAGCAAATATCTAACATTAACATTAAGCATGGCCCACAAAAAGTAGGCCCACAAGGATACCATGTGATGTATAACGAATTACAAGTAACGAACTACATATTATTGTATTGTTGAAGTAGGTTTAAAAGGTTGTGAATTAACAATAGGCCCCAAACAAGTATAGTAGATGTATATTTGATGTAGACATTTTTTGAATAATATACCAATTAAAGGGATCAAAATACATTTTAAAAAAGTATCAATGTCATGGGTGAAATATGACAGGTGATGCCATTAAAAAATGGGCTTATGCCAAGGACAATCCTACATTGATAATAATTGATGGATATAATGTGTAGCCATATTAAAGGACAAAATGGTTTATTCAATAACCATAGTATGAACAATGCCTTGTATAGCCAAGTGGACTTGTAGACATTAATTATTAATATAGATCCCAGTGATCCAAAACCATGTCCAATGGTTTAAAAAACCTCTAGTTAACACCTATAACCTGAAAAAAAAAAGATCAAAATGGACATTTGCCCATGATGCCATCATCCATCTTGAGGCATCAAATACTTGCACCCCCAAAGGATTAAATATTCTCATTGGTCTTGCATGCATCTTCAAGAGTTGTAATTAAAAGGTTGCGCCTTGATTCATATTGCATGACGGGTGTAGAGGGGTGGAGGACTTGTGTCACTTGCACCATTTGTTCACCTTCCCCACATAGGGCTAGCAATTCAAGTCTTGATTTACTTCGTGAGCCTTTGCACACCCCAACAACTACCTCTACCACAACAATGCCACAGAAGCATGGATGTAGCATTGTGTAATTGGTGCCAACCTTGAGGGGGGCCTGCATGAATGTACATAATTTCCAAGGTTAGGGTTAGATGCATCATTAACTTGGCACCTAGAAAATAAATTGAGGGGTTTTGAAAATGAACATTTCCATTAAGTTAGAATTTTAAAAAATGAAGGAAGGCTGCCAACTTACAAAATCATCTTGAGGATGTAAAGAAACAACATGTTGCCCTTTATCCTTGCTTGCTCTTACCAAGGGTGTAGGGGGTCTTCGAGTGGCCTTAGCTTTTGGCAGTTTGAATGTTGCATCAGGTAACCTTTTTGAGGTTAGGCTTGAATGCTAACTTGTTTGTTGACCTCCGTGTACCTTGAAGGAGAACTAACATACCATAATATGTTACCATCCCCTTTGCTTTCTCTTTGATTGGGATTGCCATTA
>Ga0209611_10014901_pt1 | contig 10264 bp, 4 predicted proteins | sample S1TSphgellanicum_3_FD_187693 | JGI IMG/M metagenome (GOLD analysis project Ga0209611, IMG submission 187693) | Host-associated microbial communities from peat moss isolated from Minnesota, USA - S1T2_Fc - Sphagnum magellanicum MG (SPAdes) (version 2) | ecosystem: Host-associated > Plants > Peat... | reverse complement strand
GGTTCTCATCCATCGGAAGGAATCGCACCGATGTGATTTTTTAAATCGTCAAATTTCGGGATTTTTATTTGGGGGAATTTTTTTCCCTCAATATTTGGACTTTAGTTTGGTAGCATTTTTATAATTTTTTTAAAAAAATATTTAAATATGTTCTAAAAACCTGTTGCCAATTTAATGCTTAATCCCTCTTGGGCTGGATAGCTAGCCAATGACACAACATCAAAAAATTGAAATTAAAAAAAATAAAAAAATCACTGGTCCCAATAGCCCCCAATCTAAATATTTTAGAATTCTCATAGTCCAAAATAATTATAAAAAGTCTCCTTGGCTTCTTGATGTTAGTATATTTTTATTTAGTTTTTATGATTTAACAACAGTTAAGGAGCATCCCAAGAAAGGCCTCACATTAATTAGCAACAATTTTCTTTTCTAAAATGTTGAAATTGTCAAAATGTGGCAAAACAAAAGTTGTTTTAAAACACAAAATTGCACCACAAAGTGGCAAAATCCTTTCATATTAGGATGGACCTAGTCATGATCTTATTGATTCTTTGACATTCTCGTTCTCAATTTTATGGTAATTGTATTAGAAGGTCTCATATCATTATGAAATGTAAAAAACAAGTCATATGACTAATTTTTAAAATGAAATTTGTTTGATAAACATACAAATAATTAGCTTCAATTCTGTTAAATCTTATTAAAATGAGATTCTTAAGAAATTGATTTGAAAGATTATGCAAGAATTGATTAAAACAAAACACGTTAATTTTTAAATAAATTAAAATTTTAATATAATTTTTTTTCTGAGATATAAATGTTTTTAATTAATTTGATGTTATTTCAAAAACTTGAATAAGGCTTTGGTGAAGATTTAATAATAAAAATCATAATGAAAATACATTTTAGTTGATTAATTTGTTTGTATTGTTGTTGCCTTCTATGTTATAGAAATTTATTATTGCCTTAAATAGTAGACATGCACATATGATTTTAGGTTTTTCCAAGCATGTATGGGGCATACACAACTAGTTATGTGTATAAACATGACATTTTAAAATTATGAATTCAATTGAACCATTATGATACACCAACAATAATGTATTGCATCCATATGTGCCCCCACAACAAGCAATTGTAAGTTTGTTAAGGACACTTAAATTTGAATGAAATAACATCCTTTATGATGTTTCTTGACATGTCGATATGCTCTTACACATGTGATGTTTTTGGACATGTGTTTTCTATCAACCAAGAACTAGATGCACAAGTAGCTAGTTGTATGGATGGCTTGTCAAAAGGTGTGTGCTTTTATGTTCTATCAACTTGGAACTAGTTGCACAAGTAGCTAGTTATATGGATGACTTGTTAGGAAATGTGTGTTTTTATGTATAGGGGAAGGTCACAAGTGGAGAGAGTTCCTAATTTGAGGCCTTGGAGTTGAGGGTGGTAGCCAAAGGACTTTCAAGTTTCAATATGAGAGCTTCTTTTGCATAAAGAAACTAGGTTGATTTTTTTATCTTTTCAACATTTCCTTTTGCATCAAACCGAAAGCTTGCTTGCAAGGCTAGTGTGTGATTTTTTCTTGTTGTAATCCATGTGTGTCAACTTTGTTCTAAGTGCAATTTCTATGTTTTTAATTATTATTTTGGTGTTATTCACAAGAATGCATTAGATGCAAATTGCAATTGGCACTTTGGATTCTAATGCCTTGGCACTAATAGACTAGTTACTCTAGTTTATAAATAAGTAGTTATTAACAAAGGAAAATCAACCTCAACTATTTATGATTTGCAAATAAGTTTTTAGAATCGTTGTGGGTAGCATGGTACTTTGTTCTTCTATTGCGCTACATTACATTACAATGGCATGAATTCAATATGTTGGTTCTTTCAATCAATGTGGTGTCCCTATAATTTTGTTCAATTAATTGTTATTATTTTGTGGACCTCACACAAACCCAATATTAGCCAACATGGGAGATGGTGCGATTCTATTGGTTAGATTGCCTTCAAGATCATATTTGAAATAACGATTTTAGATATTTCTTTACCTTTATGTTGCTTGGGCAACCAACATTTTGAACATATATTAGTTTTTTTCTAGTTGCATTTATTGATGTGTATTGTCGTTTTTTAATTATGTGATTGGATACATTTATTTCAATGTTGATTGCCTAGCAAGAAAGGCAAATGGACATAAAGTTGAAGTTTTTCATACAAGTTCTTGAAGTGGTAGTTTTTCATTGAAAAGATGATAATGGAGGCAAAGAAGGGAAAGGAAGTAATTATTCTCAATTTTTTACCTTGAAGTCATTAGGGGTGCAAACACAATAAAAGGAGCCTTAATGCATATTGAAAATGCTTAAAACTGAATTTTTGAATTTTTGAAAAATCATAAGGGGAGCACAATAGATTGGATTATCAAATTGTTTTTGGGAATAATCTCCATTATTTGTAAAGTTTCAATGTTTCAAATTTGGTGCAAATTGATGATGTTTCAAGAGTCTTTTTGCAAGTTCAAAACAAATGTGGACTATATATATATATATATTTCAAATGAGTTTTTTCTCTATATCAAATGTGCACCATTCCTTTTCAAAATTGGAAATGATATTAATATTGATGTTAAAGAGAAAAAAAAACTTGAAATTAATGATTTTTTTCCTTTTATAATGCATTTAAATTCCTTTGGCCCAAATATGCTTTTGACCTTAATAATTATGAAATTTGACAATGTCTTCAATAAAAAATTGTTTATTTTATGTGGTAAAGAACATGAATGCATAATATATATGATATAGGACTAAAATGTAATAAAAAAAAATTATATTTAACACACAATTGAAATTTTTTTATGAAAAATGCAATTATAAAATAATAAACCAACACATGAATGCCACATGTCAAATGCAATCCTTGGAGAAAGACTTTAACCTTGGCACCTTTGGCTCTTTTTATTATGTTGTACTCTTAGCTAGTATAGTGAATTCAAAATTGTTCTTATAATTTCAATGACAATGGGTGGGGCACTACTCATGTCTCTAAGGCGCCATAGTAGTGTGCAAAGTGGTAATATTAGGAAGGTGGATTCTAATTCCTTTAAGATTTCAAAAGAATGAGCACACATGAAAGATGGAATTTGTACATGGTTGGCAAGTTATTTTTTGGATTTATGCATTTGAAATGACAAATCACATATAAATGAATTTTATAATCATATTTTAGGTTTTTACTTGTGTCATTTACATGATAACAATAATGGTTAACTACATTTTTATTATTACATTATTGATAGGATACATTATCAAGGATCATTATCAAGCCTAACATTCTCAACCAATCAATTAATTTGAAATATTTGGTTTATATTCAATGTCCATTTGCATTAATTTTAGTTGTTTTTTCTCAATGGTTGGATTTCTCTAATTGTTTTCTATTGAGGAAAGCAATCATTTGAATTAAAAAATGGAAAAAAATGGTTTAAATTTGTAAATTTATAATTATAAAATTTAAATAAATTAAATTAATTAATTAATTATTATTATTATTTTTTAAAAAAAACTTCTCTTGAAGGAAATTCACACAAGGAGGTCAATTACATAAGTTTGAACAATATAGGTGGAATGGAAGTTTACACTTGTACTCGAATATGCAATAGAATGGGGAAGCAACATTACTTACATTCACATATGAACAATGTAATAATGTAAATTCATTGTTCATTGCCATGAATGTGTTTGTGTTTTAAATCCTTGCCAATCCCTATGTCTAACTAAGTTGCACATCATAATGTTGACTCTATGAAATCCCATTGAAGCCATTGGTACATTATTACAAAATGTGGGTGTAGTTCATTAGTCCTTGTTCAGTGGACTAATGAATTCACTACAACCCCACTAAGTCCTATTCAATAATGAATTCATTTGAAATTCAGTGAAAACACTTGGCATACAAGGACACATGTTGTGTTAGTAGTAATATATACAAACTTATGAAATCAAATTACAACAACAACAAATTATGTACACACATTAGTTTCATTGATGTACCTTTAGGTTTCTCAAGTGGTAAGCACAAGGAACTTATGTTTACACAAATGCATGATTTTACTAATGGAGATGAGGATAACGATGATCCACCTCTTGAAAAGAAAATTGCAAATTCCAACTTCCTTCAATGTTGTAATAAGTAAATGAAAGCTTCGATTTATTACAATTCAATGTTGCATAAATTGTAATATTCTTCCATCCTTCCCTTTGTATGTTTGTTGAACTGTTTTTTTTGTTTTACTTGATGGAATAGCTTAAGGTTGTAGTCCATCATTGACAACATACTGAAAAGTTTGCCATTCTCCTTGTACCTTTTCCCTTGGGTAGAAAAAAATTATGTAACCCCCATTGAGTTAGACTTTCAAATTACTTCTTTCAATACCATTGTGATCTAAAATGAATAGAAAGGTGAAAAAGTAGAAAGGGATCAATTAGACTACCCTAATATAATGCTTGATGTGAGGTGTTGATCATTCACCAGTATGGTGATTATGTCTTCAAGTAATTGGTAGTTTGTTTGTTTTGTTTTATGTGTATAGGTGTCTACATTCCTGGAGGCAAAGGAATTGTGGGCGTTTAGTCTGTTTGTTTTATTGGCAAGTTCATATCTTTATCTTCTTTGTCGTTCATTTTTCAAAATGGATTGAAGAGCTTTGTGATGGATTGGCTGAATGGATTTTATGATGGTAGGAAATGTTGAAGTTTGGACTATAAGGAGCAAAAGTTTGCTCAAACTTGATACTTCAATAGTTTTGAATAAAAGCTAGTTCCTTTACTCACATTAAGTGCATAAGTGTTGAAGTTTAATGTGGGTAAGTAAAGTAATTTTTATTTTTGTGTGGTTGGGGAAGAATGCCCCATTGCAGATATCAATAATTTTTTCTAAAGTTATTTTATTCCATTGTGCTATGAGTTTTAATGGAGAAGATACAAGATTAAAAGTAAATTGTAACGACAAATTCAAGGAATATTATGAAAGAATCTAAAGGATTTATGGGTGGTCTAAGTGGCATGTTCAATTGTGTTTGGGCATTGGGAATCTTTGAGGGAAACAATTAGATCATTTATTGTTGGAAGAGAAGACTTACATTGTTGTGGGAACTTTGGAAGGAAAGTGGGATATTGAGGACAAAATTGGGTTGAATGGGAAGAATGTGTATGTATTGTGTTGTTTTTGTCCAATTATGTTTTACTCCTCTGTCCAACTTCCAAACTTGAATGATGTGGTGGGTGGGAATATAACTATCATTGTCCTTACATATAATAAGTGTTGGGAAAGTGTTTTGTTAGGTATGAACTGCCATAGAGAGGACCAGTTGGCTTTTGAAAGGGAAACCAAAGAGTTCTAATTCCTTGACGTTCATATAATAGAATTGTTTTGGTGTTCAAGTTTTAGGAAGATGGTGTAGATGGGTTCTTTATTTTGATAAATCCCATTTGTTTTCTAGAAGTTCCAATAAGAAAACTTTTGCCAATTGATTTGTATCATGGTGTTCATAGACCAAGTAACCTTCTCTTTTGGCTACACCATGTTTTCTAGAAAGCAAAATATGTGTTCTTGCATGCATAATTTGCATGTTGCTAAGGTTTTTGTGGACTTGGAGGCCTCCATGTTATGTGAAAGATTTCATATGGAAGAAGATCAATACGCATAAGTGCATGGTGATGATTTGTCTAGTAGGTGATGTTGATGAAATCATTCTTTTAAAAAAATATGAAATAGTTCTTTGTTTTCCTTTGTCCATAGCCTTGAATCTAACATAGTTGAATGTTTTAGATTTAAATATCTCTTTGTTTACTTGTTTATTTTTGAAACAATTTTATTTTGTGTGTACTAAGAACATCATGTTTTCCATATCAATTTAATCCATATCATAAGGAATCAAAATGGAAAAAATGAGATCAAGAGATTTGTCATCAATGCTTCATTCATCTAACTACATTCATTCACCATTCATCCTTGTACAAGCTTATATTATTGCTTTTGATTATGAACATAATATTCCTTGTTCACTACTCACACACTAGCACTCCCCCCATTGCTCTTCTTGTGTATTTTATACACCTTGTGTAGAAATGGACATCGTCAATTCTAAACTATCAAAGAACTCAATTGAAGGTATTTGTGTAAACCTACATTTTGACAAGTGAGTCTAAAATCAACCATTGGCACTTTGCTATGCTCATTCCATTGCACTATGTAGCATGGAATATATCATCATTGTTCTCTATAAAGGCTACCAAAGGCTAGGAATCATTAAGAAATTCATCTTGAGGTTTTGCATACCCATTTACTATTGTAGTGGCACTATAATTTGTACTAATTTTTTTTCGTTGAATTTTTTAACGTAGCCAAAGTGGCGATCATAGATAAGAAGGTGCATAAAAAGTGACAATCATCCTTAAGAAGATTTAGCCAAAAATGGCTATAAATCAAATATGAAATATAAATTTTTAATCATCATTTTTTCTATTTTTGATTACACTATGAAAACCAAATATAGAAATCTAGCAATTTTTACAATTTTTTTGGTCACTTTTGTTGATTGGAAACCTCTAAAATTGCTTCATTCTTGAATTTTTTAATTTATAATTTCATTATTTTGGTGAATTTTGCCAAGGAAAAAAAAAGGGTTGGTTTGTATTGGTGTTGGTATAGTACATGGGGAATGGCTTTGTAAGCATAGGCATTTGTGCTAGTATCAAGGAAACTATTAGGCTGGTATGACTAGAGCCAATATCAACATAGTACCAATCTTGCACTCATACAACTCAATGCAATATTAATACCATGCCATGGCACCCCCTCTTTTCTTGTTCATTCTTTTGGTATATAAGCTTGAGGTTTGTGCATTAGGGACAATGAATGGAAACCTTGCCTCCACATCCATTTTCTTTTTTTCGGCCAATATTTGTGATGTAGCCAAAGTTGGCTATATACCAAATATGAAACTTAAAAAATTCTAAAGATCCCTCTATATTCTTGGCTACCTACTAGAATTTATCATAAAAACTAATTTGGATTTTTTTCTTTTGCACACTACTGTTAGGCACACTGCACCACCAAGCTTTAAGGCAAAAGCAATCAATAATAATGTCAAACAGATTTTTAGAACTTTTGATATTTATTTAAAAAATAATTTAATGACTGCTGGAATGGTGAAGGTAACCCATTAAACCCAACATGTTCCCAATGTTGTTCTCAAGGATGTTAAGTTGATGGGAACACAACGAGAACTTCATGGGAACACATTGGGAACAACAAACCATGATAGGGTTCAACATATGTTCCCATTAAACCCAACATGTTCCCAATGTGTTCCCAATAGCTCCTCACTATTATCCCATATCCTTTGCCCTGAGTTCTACTCTTGTAGCCTAAATCACCTGGCATTCCAACATGGCCAGACCGAACCAGCACCCCGCCAGTGCACCATGAAGGATGGATGATAAGTAGTCGGGAAACAGTTTTCTGTTGGGTTCCCCTGCACCCTGCCAGTGCACCATGAAGGATGGATGATAAGTAGTTGGGAAACAGTTTTCTGTTGGGTTCCCCTTTCCCTAACCAACCATGGTGGTTAGCTCAGTTGCCATTTTCACTGCCTACCTACTAGCAACATGCAAAGCCAGGAGTTAGAAGGTAGGTAGTAAAAACAGCCCATACCAATGTAAAAACCATCTACTTACTGGATAATTACCTTTGTTCCTAACCTATCTACCTATATATGGGACCTACTTCTTACAGAATGGGTTACCAAGATGAAACCAGATATGGATGAACCACACTAAGATCTAATTCATCTAAAATTTTCATCCAAAATTTATTTAAATTGGTTTTTCAAATGTGATAAATATCCCATGCTTAGATTTGACCACAAGTTTTATTTTTATTTTTTTTAAAAACTCACCAAGAAATGTCTCTCTACATTAAGCTACTATACTATATAATGGATTTAAACACAATATCCTTGCCTTGGTAGGCAAGGCCAATAAACTAGAATCGTCTTTGACCTAAAGCAGCTAGAACTAGGTTGATTCTTGGTCCTTTAGCTATGTGATCACTTAGTTCAAAACCCACCTGCAAAAAGCAAGACATGAAAAAAAAAAATTTGGATGAAATTTTTCATGAAGTGTTTATGAACATGTTCATTTTCTTGGATGAAAAATGTGTGATGAAAAATTAATTATTATTCATCCAAGAAAATGAAAACCCCATTGTTCTTCATTCTACACATAGAAACAACACTCCTCAACAACATTCATTCCTCGAAGCATGTGACCAAATGAAAAACTACATGGGAGCCTCTCCCTCACAAAAAAGCAAGAGCCAATAAATGAGGGCTCACAATTAGGTTATTCAATGTGAAGCTCCAGTAAGTAAATAAATGAATATACCCAGGTTCAGAATTTAATCTTTATTGTTAGGATTCTATTCCCCCCATAAATGGACAGAATTTTCCAAGTCTTAAATGGTTATTGAAGATGGGGAAGCAGCCTGGGAATTGAATAAAATTATATATGTGTTTTTTGGGTCCTTGGAAAGCAATAGTTTTTTTTAAAATAAAAATTTAAAAATTTATTTTAATAGAAAAATTTGAATTTTGTTTTAATAAAAATAATTTATTTTATTTTAATAAAAAAAATTTTTTTTTTTGTTTTTGGTCCTGCCTCAACAAAGGTTGGTACTTTATACATGTGGGCCTCCCCTAATTTTCAGGCATACAGCTTTGAGCTCTTGCCTTGGAGGCTAATTTGAGAAGCCTTGGGGAGCAAGCTCTTCCCCTCCTTCCCCCCTCCCCCCCCAATAAAGCACTTAAACAAAATTTGTAATGTATGTGGAGGGCACCTTATATCCATGAATTTCCCTCATAGAAATTGGCAAGGGTATATTATGCCTAAACCCGCAAGGGTGGGAGGCAAATTATGCTTATGGTGCATTCACATTTGGTGTTAAGGACTCTAGTATTAAGTTCCCTAGCACCAAGCTAGTCATTTAGGACCTAAACCTATTTATCACAAAGATTTTATGTTAAGTTAGCATTCACTTAATCTTAAACAATTAACCATTCGGTGCCATGTAAGATGCCACCTAAGATGCCACCTACATTTTCACTTAACATGGGCTTAACATTAGGTGTGAATGCACCTTAAGAATCTAAATGCACCTTAAGCTCATGGGTAGGGGACATTTGCAAAATGAAGGGCCAGACTTGGCTATTGCCCTTATCCTAGGCCCCTTATTTTAAGAATGCCCCCACCCTAGGGCTTTACCCTACATATAAATTCCCTTCCGTTCTTAAAGGAATAGGCATCCAAGCCTCCCCCCCCTCCCCCCCCCGACACTTGATGATCTACTGGAATACAATTGACGAATGGTACCCTAAACCAAATACAAAGCACAACACCACACCCAAGGGGAAAAACGACAAAACCGCAAATAAGCTAGTCAAGCTTGGGAAGAATTTGATGACATTCATTTTGCTATTGAAAATTCAAATCCATTGAATAAAAAACGCACATTGAATTAGGTCTATCTTCACGAGAGACCCTAAAATTTGATGACATTCATTTTGCTATTAAAAATTCAATCCGTTGAATAAAAACCACACATCAAATTAGGTCTATCTTCATGAGAGACCCCAAAATTTGATGACATTCATTTTGCTATTAAAAATTCAATCCGTCGAATAAAACCGCACATCAAATTAGGTCTATCTTCACGAGAGACCCGAAAATTTGATGACATTCATTTTGCTATTAAAAATTCAATCCGTTGAATAAAACCGTACAACAAATGAGGTCTATCTTGACGATAAACCCGTCTAGGGTCCTCCCGGATTGACGAGGAGCCTGGAGGGGGCCAGCAAATTGACATCGGAGAAGCAAAGCAAAGCAAAGCAAAGCAAAAGAAGGGAGTCAAGTGTGAGCAAAGAAGTTCCTCTCATTACACCCTAAGAGTATGTAAACAAATGAGTAGGGTTTGGTAACCCAGGTCAGAGTCTGGTTCAGGTGTTTTCTTCTTATTTAGTGACCAAAAGTGGGCTAGTTTTTGACCTAGAGTTTGGGTCTGGTTACCATTACCCTAAAATTGTAGGGTAATTTTAAAACTCCCCAAAAAAATAATCGCCAGATAATTCCCATAATTGGCCTCCACTTTTGCCAGATTTACACAATAATACTTCCTTTTGTCTTTTTAGGTTGTGTTTCTAGGCC